>MDSW01187231.1_pt1 | contig 117510 bp, 104 predicted proteins | sample 811171 | NCBI WGS metagenome assembly MDSW01 (sample SAMN05326641, study PRJNA326480) | marine metagenome | isolation source: seawater | place: Atlantic Ocean: North West | collected 2012 | reverse complement strand
AGTGCGAAGTCATCCCCGCGTAAGCGGGGATCCAGAACGCGTTCGGGAGAGCTGGATTCCCGCTTGCGCGGGAATGACGTGTGTGTGGAGGGGATCCAGAACGCGCGATGGAGGCTGCAAGTGAACTGTGAAGAGTCATCCCCGCGAAAGCGGGGATCCAGAACGCGTTCGGGAGAGCTGGATTCCCGCTTGCGCGGGAATGACGTGTGCGTGGAGGGGATCCAGACGCTCGATGGAGACTGCAAGTGGACTGTGCGGAGTCATCCCCGCGAAAGCGGGGATCCAGAACGCGTCCGGGAGAGCTGGATTCCCGCTTGCGCGGGAATGACGTGTGTGGAGGGGATCCTGAACGCGTTTGGGAGGCCTGGATTCCCGCTTGCGCGGGAATGACGTGTGTGTGGAGGGGGCCAGAGCGCCAGTTCACCGAAAAAGGCCTCCGAGCCTCTTCGCTTCTAATTCACCGAAAAAGGCCTCCGACCCGCTTCGCTTTTACGGTAAAATGCCCGGCTTTTCACCGGACCGGTCAAGGAACATGCTCGAGATAAACCCGCTGCTGACACAACTCAAGGACATCGAGGCGCGCACCGACGTGCTGAGGGGGTATCTTTGACTTCGATCAGCGCAAGGAACGGCTGGCGGAAGTAGAAGCGGAGCTCGCCGACCCGGCCGTCTGGGAGAAACCGGAGCGGGCCCAGGAACTGGGCCGCGAGCGCGCCTCCCTGGAGGGTATTGTACAGACCATCGAGAAACTGGACGGCGCCACCGGCGACGCGCGCGACCTGCTGGAAATGGCCGCCGCCGAGGACGACGAGGAGACCGTCGCCGAGATCGAGGGGGAGATCCAGGGGCTGCTGAAAAGCCTGGAACAACTGGAGTTCCGCCGCATGTTCAGCGGCGAGACGGACCAGAACAACGCCTTCCTCGATATCCAGGCCGGCTCCGGCGGCACCGAGGCCCAGGACTGGGCGGAGATGCTGCTGCGCATGTACCTGCGCTGGGCCGAGGCCAGGGGCTTCAAGGCGGAACTGGTGGAGTGCAGCGCCGGCGACGTGGCCGGTATCAAGAGCGCCACGATCTCCGTGGAGGGCGAGTACGCCTTCGGCTGGCTGCGCACCGAGACCGGCGTGCACCGCCTGGTGCGCAAGTCGCCCTTCGATTCCGGTAACCGCCGGCACACCTCGTTCACCGCGGTGTTCGTGTCGCCGGAGATCGATGACAACATCGACATCGAGGTCGACCCCTCCGATGTGCGCACCGACACCTATCGCGCCTCCGGCGCCGGCGGCCAGCATGTCAACAAGACCGACTCCGCCGTGCGCCTGACCCACGAGCCCAGCGGCATCGTGGTCCAGTGCCAGAGCGAGCGCTCGCAGCACCAGAACCGCGACAAGGCCTGGAAAATGCTGCGCGCGAGACTCTACGAGCAGGAGGTGCTGAAGCGGCAGGAGGCCGCCCAGGCCACCGAGGACAGCAAGGCCGATATCGGCTGGGGCAGCCAGATTCGTTCCTACGTACTGGACGACTCCCGCGTCAAGGACCTGCGCACCAGCGTGGAAACCAGCAATACGCAGGCGGTGCTGGACGGCGGCATCGACCTGTTTATCGAGGCCTCGCTGAAAAGCGGGTTGTAGGACGCGGCGGCAACGTCGCACACGGCAGCCACGGCACTGGCCGGGCGAAGCAACTGACAGGGTACGCAAGGTCATGACCGACGAGCAACAGCAGCCAGAAGCGCAGGACGAAAACAAGCTGATCGCGGAGCGCCGCGGCAAGCTGGATGACCTGCGTGAGCAGGGCGTGGCCTTTCCCAACGACTTCCGCCGCAGCGCCAGCGCCGCGGAGCTGCAGGGGGAGTACGGCGATTGCGGCAAGGAGGAACTGGAGGCGGCGAACCGCGAGTTCGCCGTGGCCGGCCGCCTGGTGCGCAATCGCGGCGCCTTCCTGCTCATCCAGGACGGCTCCGATCAGATACAGCTCTACGTCAACCGCAAGGGACTGGACGAGCAGACCCTGGCGGCGATCAAGCAGTGGGACCTTGGCGACATCGTCGGCGCGCGCGGGCCGCTGCACAAGTCCGGCAAGGGCGATTTGTACATCAACATGGCCGAGGCGCGTTTGCTGACCAAGGCGCTGCGCCCCCTGCCCGACAAGTACCACGGCCTGGCGGACCAGGAGCTGCGCTACCGCCAGCGCTACGTGGACCTGATCGTCAACCCGGAGTCGCGCCAGGTGTTCCGCACGCGCTCGCGCATCGTCGATTTCATCCGCCAGTACCTGGGTGCGCGCGACTTCATGGAGGTGGAGACGCCGATGATGCAGCCGGTGCCCGGCGGCGCCACGGCAAGGCCCTTCGTCACCCACCACAACGCCCTGGACCTGGACATGTACCTGCGCATCGCGCCGGAGCTGTATCTCAAGCGCCTGGTCGTGGGCGGTTTCGAGCGCGTGTTCGAGATCAACCGCAGCTTCCGCAACGAGGGGTTGTCCACGCGCCACAACCCGGAATTCACCATGCTCGAATACTACTGGGCCTACGCCGACTTCGAGGATGCGATGAACCTCACCGAGGACATGCTGCGCGAACTGACCCAGGCGGTCCTCGGCGACACCACGGTGCAGTACCAGGGCAGCAATTACGATTTTTCGCGGCCCTTCGCGCGCATGACCGTGTTCGACTCCATCCTGCACTACAACCCGGATATCGACGCGGCGCAGCTCGCCGACGAGCAGCAGGCGCGGGCGCTGGCCGCGGGCCTGGGCATCGAGCTGAAGGACAACTGGGGCCTGGGCAAGGTGCAGATCGAGATCTTCGAGAAGACCGTGGAGCACCGCCTGGACCAGCCCACCTTCATCACCGCCTATCCCACGGAGGTGTCGCCCCTGGCGCGGCGCAACGACGACGATTCCTTCGTCACCGACCGTTTCGAGTTTTTCGTCGCCGGCCGCGAGCTGGCCAACGGCTTTTCCGAACTCAACGACCCGGAGGACCAGGCGCAGCGTTTTCTCGCCCAGGTGGCGGAGAAGGAAGCGGGTGACGACGAGGCGATGCACTACGACCACGACTATATCCGCGCACTGGAGTACGGCCTTCCGCCCACCGCCGGCGAGGGTATCGGCATCGACCGCCTGGTCATGCTGTTCACCGACGCCACCTCGATACGCGACGTCCTGCTGTTCCCGCACATGCGCCCGGAGTAGCCCTCGCCGGGGTGCCCCGGGGGCGGTGAATACGCTACACTGCGGCGCTAACACCGTCACGGATGAGGACACGCCATTGTCGTTGTACTGCATGCGCGCCCCGGTTGTCGCCTGCCTGGTTGTGTTGTTGCAGGCCTGCGCAACCGTCCCCGGCGACGCGCCGGCGGCCGGCAGCCCCGCGGCCGGTAGCCCCGCGACCGGTCAGCCCGAGCCCGAGCTGACCCTGAACCTGCCCGCGGCGGACGACTGCGCCTGTGACCCGGTGACCGCCCGCGACATGACCTTCCTGGAGAAGGGCCTCAGCGCGCTGGCCGGCGGCGACCATATCGAGGCGGTTACCTATTTCCAGCGCTACCAGCGCATGGAGACCTCGCCGCTGGCCAACTGGGAGGCGGGAATCGCCATCGCCTACGACAGCATGTTGTCCCAGAGTCCTTTCTACGACCGCGGGGCGGCGCTGGATTCCTACCGGCGCCTGCGCTCGGACGAGGTGGACGAGACCCGGGCGCACCGGGAAATCCTGCTCATGCGCGACGCGCTGGTGGCCCTGGGAGAACTGCAGGCGGAGGTCGCCCAGTTGCAGCTGGACAAATCGGAACTCAGCGAGGACCTGGCGAAACGCGAGGAGGCGCTCAAGCGCCTGCGTGAGCTAACTCTGGGTCAGAAGGCAGGAGCACCGTAAAGGTCGAGCCGACCCCGACCTCGCTCTGCACCGAGATACTGCCACCCATCAACGTACAGAACTGGCGACAGATGGCCAGTCCCAGGCCGGTGCCGCCGTAGTTCGCGCTGGTGGACGAGTCGGCCTGCACGAAGGCGTCGAAAACCCGCGCCTGCTGTTCCTCGCTCATGCCGATGCCGGTGTCGTGCACGGAAATTTCCACCCAGCCCTCGCGTCCGGGGACATTGCGTCCGCGCAGACTGATGTAACCCTGCTCGGTGAACTTGTTGGCGTTGCTCAACAGGTTGGTGAATATCTGCCGGAACTTGGCCGCATCGTTGTACAGCACCGGCAACTGCTCGAAATCGCCGATCTTCAGCTCGTTGAAGTTGTCCCGCAACAGCGGCGCGAGCGATTCGCACACCTGCTTCAGCAACTCCTTGGGCTGGAAGGTCTCGCAGTGCAGCGACATCTTGCCGGTCTCGATTTTCGACAGGTCGAGGATGTCGTTGATCAGGGTGAGCAACTGCCTGCCGGAGCGCACGATGCGCTCCAGGTCCTGGCGAAACTGCGCGCGGTTGATCTCGCCGGCGTCGCCGAGTTCGTCCTGCAGCATCTCGCTGTAGCCGATGATGGCGTTCAGCGGCGTGCGCAGCTCGTGGCTGACGTTGGCCAGGAAGATGCTCTTCGCCGCGTTCGCCTCGTCGGCGTCGTCGCGCGCCTTGCGCACGTCGTAGATGGCGTTGCGCAGCTTGTCCGACATGGTGTTGAACGCCGCCGCCAGGTCGCCCAGCTCGCCGGAGTCGTCGATATTGTCGATGCGGTAGTTCAGGTCGCCGCTGCCGAAGCGCTCGGTGCCGGTCTTCAGGCGTTTCAGCGAGGTGTTGGTGTAGCGCACCAGGAAAAAGCCCAGGGTCGCGGTGAGGAAGATGGAGGCGAAGAAGGCGATCACCGTGATGCGGTCGGTCAGGGAGATCGTACGGTCGATGATGGTGGCGCGCTGCTGCGCGATAAACGCCTGGCGCGCCTCCAGCTCCTGCAGGCGCGCGCTGGTCTCCAGGTATTGCAGCGGGTCGTCCATGTCCATCTGCACGTCGGGGTCGTTGTAGCCGCGGTAGAAGGCCAGCCAGGTGTCCAGCAGCAGGCTGGCGCTCTGCCACAGCTGCTCGAAATGCAGTTCCATGATGCTGTGGCTGAGGCGCCCGAGCTTGCCGATCTTGCGCGTGATATTGGCGATGGCTTCCTCGGCCTGGTCCAGTTCGCTCTGGTCGAGCTGGTCCTCGGTGGTCTCGCGCAGGGTGGCCAGCACCAGGATTTGCTGGCGCTGGTCCTCCAGCAGCTGTTCCACCTCGGTCGACAACTGCGCCGCGGAGACCGAGTCGCGGTAGGCCTCCATGCTCTGGTTCCGCGCGTAGCTGCCCCAGAAATGCGTGCCGACGTTGACCGCGAACAGGATCAGGATGGTAATCAGTGAGAGAGTGAGTCGGCGGCGAAGGCTCATGCGCGGGTCAGCTTCTCGATCTTGATCAGCAGGCCGGGGAAATCCACAGGCTTGGTCGCGTAGTCGTCGCAACCGGCTTCCAGCGCGCTGAGGCGGTCCGCCTCCATGGCGTGGGCGGTCAGCGCGATAATGGGGATGTCCCGGGTGCGTTCGTCCTCGCGCGCGCGGCGGCTCGCGCTCCAGCCGTCCAGCACCGGCAGGTTCATGTCCATGAGCACCACGGCGGGCCGCTGCGACGCCATCAGGTCCAGCGCCTGCTGGCCGTCGCCGGCGGTAATCACCTGCAGGCCGGCGCGCTCCAGGCGGCGCACCAGCATGTCGCGGTTGAGTTCGTTGTCCTCCACCAGCAGCACGGGTCCGTCGCGGCTCATGTGCTACTCCCGGTAACGCTGTGCACCAGGATGGTCTCGTCGATGCCCTTGACGTTGATCTCGCGGCTGTCGCCCATGCTGTAGTCGCCGCTAAGGCTCTGCAGGGTGCTGTCGGAGACGAGGATCTCGCCGCCGGCGGTGCGGTCCTCGATGCGCGAGGTGACGTTCATGGGGTGGCCGACGAAGCCGTACTTGCTGCGCCGCTCCGAGCCGATATTGCCGGCGATGACGTCGCCGGTGTTGATGGCGATGCCGGCGTTGATCGCGGGCAGTCCCTCGGCCTGGTTCTGCCGGTTGATCTCCTGCATGGCTTCCTGCATGGCCAGGGCGCAGCGCACCGCGCGGTCGGCGTCGTCCTCGCCTTCCAGCGGCGCGCCGAACACGGCGAGTATGGCGTCGCCCAGGAACTCGTCGATGGTGCCGCGGTGCGCCATGATGATGTCGGTCATCGCGCCCAGGTAGCGATTCAGCAGGGTGACCACCTGGTCCGGGGCCAGGCGTTCGCTGAGCGTCGTGAAGCCGCGGATGTCCGACATCATGATGCTGACGCGGCGCAGGTCGCCGCCCAGCTGCAGCCCCTCGGGTCGCTCCAGGATGTCGGTGACGATCTCGTCCGAGAGATAGCGGCCGAAGGTCGCGCGGATGAATTTCTCGTTGCGCTCCAGCTGCCGCCGGTACTCCTCCTCGCGGTCGTGCCAGCGCTTGCGCTCGATGCCCGCCTTGATGCGCGCCTGCAGCAACACCGGGTTGAAGGGCTTGAACAGGTAGTCGTCGGCGCCTGCCTCGATGCACTCGATGATGCCGTCCATGTCCTGGCTGCCGCTGATCACGATCACCGGGGTGGCGCGCCACTCGGGCCGTTCCTTGATGCGGTGCAGCACCTCGCGGCCGTCCATGCCGGGCATGAGCAAATCCAGCAGCACGACATCGACATCGCTCTGCTCCAGGGCGCGCAGGGCCTCCTCGCCGCTGGCGGCGGTGATGACGAAATGCCCCAGGCGCGACAGGTTGCGCGTCACCAGCTCGCGGTTTTCCTGCAGGTCGTCGACGGCGAGGATGAAGCCGGGCTCGGAGTCGATCACCCGGCTCTCGCGCGCGGACGCGCCGCCGCCCTGGGCCGCGGCCACAGCCTGCAGCAACGAGGCCAGGCTGCTGTCGAGGTCCGGGTGGTGCGCGCCGATGTCCTCGCGCAGCATCTCGGCGTAGCCGCGCACCGCGGCCAGCACGTTCATCAGGTCGTGGGTGTCGGCGGCCCGCCCGGCGCTGTCGAGCATGTCCTCGAGGCGGCCGGCGGCGTCGAACAGGTGGTCGAAGTCATCCCGGCTGGGCTGGCCCAGTGCCTCGGGCAGCGCCGACAGCGCCTGGCGCAACGCGCTCACCTCGCGCAGCAATTGCTCGCTCCACTGTGGGTTGCCTGGGCTCGGACTGCTCGTCATTCGCTTCCCCGCTGGACGGTTGCGCGGCGGCCGGCACGGCCGGGCGTGCGGCGCCGCAGTTTCTCTGCGCGAGTATAACGACACCGGCCCCGTGGCGAAACGCGCCGCCGCGACGCGAACAGGGGCGAATTTGCGCCCAAAGGTGCGTTTTCCCGAAACTTTGGGTTATATTAGCGGCGTAACGGTTCTTTCCAGCCGGGCAGGGGGTAGAGGGTTCTGATGTTGCAGCAAGTCGAGATTTTTCAGGGTTTGTCCCAGGAAGAGTTGGATGCACTGGCGGCAAGCAGCACCAGCCGCTCTTTCCCCAAGAACACCGTGGTGATTCACGAGAACGACCCCGCGGACTCGCTGTTCGTGATCGAGAGCGGCAAGGTCAAGGTGTACTGCAGCGACAAGAACGGCAAGGAATTCATCATGAACACCCAGGGCGCCGGGGACTATTTCGGCGAGCTGGCCCTGCTCGACGACTCCACCCGCTCCGCCTCCGTGCGCACCGTGGAGAAATCCAGTTTCTGCATCATCTACAAGGAAGATTTCAACCGGGTGCTGGACGAGCACCCGAATATCGGCCGCCAGCTGGTGCGCAACCTCGCCGCCCGGGTGCGCAAGCTGACCGCGGACGTGAAGAGCCTGGCGCTGCAGGACGTCTACGGCCGCGTGGCCAACGTGCTGATGGACCTGTCCGAGGAGCGCGGCGACGGCACGCTGTACATCCCCGAGAAGCTCACCCAGCAGGACATCGCCGACCGGGTCGGCGCCTCGCGCGAAATGGTGGCGCGCATTCTCAAGGACCTCACCATCGGCGAGTACATCCGCTTCGAGGGCCGGCACATCATCATCAATACCCGGCTGCCGGCCAAGTACTAGTCGGCCTCCGGCTCCACCCGCTGCACCTGCAGGCCCAGCCGTCCCCCGGCGAGCCTGGCCTCCACCTCGTCGCCCACCGCCACCGCCGCCGGGTCCGTCAGCACGGCGCCCCGGCTGTCGGTGACAATGGCGTAACCGCGTTGCAACGCACCCAGCGGACTGAGCGAATCCAGTAGCTGGGCGAGCAGGCCGAGGCGGTCGCCGGCGGCGTCCAGGCGGCGCTGCATGCTCTCGCGCAGGGCTTTGTCCTGCCGCCCCAGCGTCTCCTGCAGGCGCCGCACCCGGGGCAGGGGAGAACCCGCCGCCAGGCGGCTTTGCAACAGGCGCAGTCCGGCGGCCCGACGTTCCAGCTGGTGGCGCTGGGCGCGCAGCAGGCGCTGTTCCAGTTCGTCCACGCGCTGCGCCTGCTCGCGCAGGCGCGAACCGGGGTGGCGCAGGCGCTGGCGCAGGTGGCGCAGCTCGGTGGCGGCGCGCGCCAGGTGTCCCAGGGTCAGGCCGGCCAGGTCGCGCTGCAGGTCCTGCAGGCGCGCGGCCCAGGCGGCCTGGTCCGGGCTGAGCAGCTCCGCGGCGGCCGAGGGCGTGGGGGCGCGCTGGTCGGCGACCAGGTCGGCGATGCTGAAATCGATCTCGTGACCGACCGCGCTGACCACCGGCAGTTCGCTGGCGTAAATGGCCCGGGCAACCACCTCCTCGTTGAAGGCCCACAGGTCCTCCAGGGAGCCGCCGCCGCGGCCGACGATGAGGGCGTCCAGCTGCACCTTGCCCTCGCGCTGCCAGCGGTTGGCGCAGTCGATGGCGGCGGCGATCTGCTGTGCCGCACCCTCGCCCTGCACCGCCACTGGCAGAATGCTCACCGCGATAGCGGGGCAGCGCCGGCGCAACACCGTGAGGATGTCGTGGATGGCCGCGCCGCTGGGGGAGGTCACCACCCCCAGGCGCCTGATGTCGGCGGGCAGGGCGCGCTTGTGCGCCGGGTCGAACAGGCCCTCGGCCTGCAGCTTCGCCTTGAGCTTGTCGAAGGCGGCCTGCAGCGCGCCGGCCCCGGCCAGTTCCAGGTGCTCGACGATGAGCTGGAACTCGCCGCGGCCCTCGTACAGCGACACCCGGCAGCGCAGCCGCACCTCGTCGCCCTGGTCCGGGGTGAAGCGCAGGCGCTGGTTGCGGTTGCGGAACATGGCGCAGCGCACCTGGGCGCCGCCGTCCTTCAGGGTGAAGTACCAGTGCCCGGAGGAGGGGCGCGCCAGGTTGCTGATCTCGCCGCCGACCCAGAGGAAGTCGAAGTGGCTCTCCAGCAGCGATTTCACCTGCCGGTTGAGCTGGCTGACGGTCAGTACCCGGGGTGGTTCGCCCGCTGCAACGTTGCTCAAAACTTCGCCTTCCTCCGCATTGCGGCCTGTGTACAGGGCGCCAGTGTACTGCATGCCGGTGACGCGGGCATGGCCTGGCGCTGCGCCCGCCGCCGCGTCCCCCACCGAAAAACAGCCGCCCACCTGTCGGCAAACGTGCGATTTCATTGTGCTGCCCAAGGCATGTAATTTATAATGGCGGGTTTAACCCAAGTCGGCCCAGTCGGAGACCCGCCCCTATGCTGCGAATAGCCCAGGAAGCCCTCACCTTTGACGACGTCCTGCTGACTCCCGGGTACTCCACGGTGGTCGCCACGGACGTTTCCCTGCGCACCCGGCTGACCCGCGACATCGAGCTGAACATCCCCCTGGTCTCCGCAGCCATGGACACCGTGACCGAGTTTCGCCTGGCCATCGCCATGGCCCAGGAGGGCGGTATCGGCATCATTCACAAGAGCATGACCGTCGCCGAGCAGGCGGAGCAGGTGCGCAAGGTCAAGAAGTTCGAAAGCGGCATGGTGAAGGACCCCATCACCATCCAGCAGAGCGCCACCATCGCCGAACTGATCGAGCTTACTTCCGCCAACGGGATCTCCGGCGTGCCGGTGCTCAACGGCAGTGACCTGGTGGGCATCGTCACCCGGCGCGACCTGCGCTTCGAATCCAACCCGCAAAAACTGGTGTCGGAAATCATGACGCCGCGGGACAAGCTGGTCACGGTGAAAGAGGGCGCGGAACTGGCCGAAGTGCAGCAGAAACTGCACCAGCACCGCATCGAGAAGCTGCTCGTGGTCAACGACAACTTCGACCTGCGCGGCATGATCACGGTGAAGGATTTTGACAAGGCGGAGAGTTTCCCCGACGCCTGCAAGGACTCCTACGGCGCCCTGCGCGTGGGCGCGTCGGTGGGCACCAGTCCCGACACCGACGACCGCGTGGACGCCCTGGTCGCGGCCGGTGTGGACGTACTGGTTGTCGATACCGCCCACGGCCACTCGCGCAACGTCATCGAGCGCGTCAAGAGCATCAAGGCCAGCTACCCCTCGGTGCAGGTTGTGGGCGGCAATATCGCCACCGCCGCGGCGGCGGTGGCCCTGGCCGAGGCCGGCGTGGACGGCGTCAAGGTGGGCATCGGCCCCGGCTCCATCTGCACCACGCGCATCGTCACCGGTATCGGCGTGCCGCAGATCACCGCCATCGCCAACGTCAGCGAGGCGCTGCGCGGCACCGGTATCCCGGTCATCGCCGACGGCGGCATCCGCTTTTCCGGCGACATCGCCAAGGCCCTGGCGGCCGGCGCCTACTCGGTGATGATGGGCAGCATGTTCGCCGGCACGGAGGAGGCGCCCGGCGAGGTGGAGCTGTACCAGGGGCGCACCTACAAGTCCTACCGCGGCATGGGCTCCATCGGCGCCATGGCCCAGACCCAGGGTTCCTCGGACCGCTACTTCCAGGACTCCAGCCAGGGCGTGGAGAAACTCGTGCCCGAGGGCATCGAGGGCCGCGTGCCCTACAAGGGCCCGGCGTCCGCCATCGTGCACCAGCTCATGGGCGGCGTGCGCTCGGCCATGGGCTATACCGGCAGCCCGGACCTGGAGACCATGCGCACCCAGCCGGAGTTCGTGCGCGTCACCGCCGCCGGCATGTCCGAGAGCCACGTACACGACGTCTCCATCACCAAGGAAGCGCCCAACTACCCGGTGCGGTAGCAAAACCATGTCACCCCCAGGAGCCGCCACCCCCTCATTCCCGCGAGGCACCCCGTCCTTCCCGCGAGGCACCCCGTCCTTCCCGCGAGGCACCCCGTCATTCCCGCGAACGCGGGAATCCAGCCCCACGTCATTCCCGCGAACGCGGGAATCCAGCACCCCGTCATTCCCGCGAACGCGGGAATCCAGGAATAACCAATGACCACAGACATCCACGCCAGCAAGATCCTCATCCTGGATTTCGGCTCCCAGTACACCCAACTGATCGCCCGCCGCGTGCGCGAGGTCGGCGTATACAGCGAGATTCGCCCCTGGGACCTGGCGGAGGAAGCGATTCGCGAGTTCGCCCCCGCGGGCGTGATCCTCTCCGGCGGCCCCGAGTCCGTGGCGGCCGCGGACTCGCCGCGGGCCCCCGCCTGCGTGTTCGAACTGGGCGTGCCCGTGCTGGGCATCTGCTACGGCATGCAGACCATGGCCGAGCAGTTCGGCGGCCGCGTGGCAGGGTCCGACATCAGCGAGTTCGGCTACGCCCAGATCCGCCAGGTGGGCAACGGCGGGCTGCTGCACGATATCCGCGACCACCTCGACGAGCAGGGCAACGGTCTGCTGGACGTGTGGATGAGCCACGGCGACAAGGTGGTGCAACTGCCGCCGGAATTCGAGCTGATCGCCGAGACCGAAAGCTGCCCCATCGCCGGCATGGCGCACCGGGAAAAGCCGTTCTACGGCATCCAGTTTCACCCAGAAGTCACCCACACCCTGCAGGGCGTGCGCATCTTCGAGCACTTCGTGCTGGAGCAGTGCGGCTGCGAGGCTCTGTGGACCGCCGCGAATATCGTCGAGGACGCCATCGAGCGTGTGCGGCGCAAGGTCGGCGGCGACAAGGTGCTGCTGGGCCTGTCCGGCGGCGTCGATTCCTCCGTGGTCGCCGCCCTGCTGCACCGCGCCATCGGCGAGCAGCTCACCTGCGTGTTCGTGGACAACGGCCTGCTGCGCCTGCACGAGGGCGACGCGGTCATGGACATGTTCGCGCGCAACATGGGCGTCAAGGTCATCCGCAGCGACAGCGAGGCGCTGTTCCTCGAGCGCCTGCAGGGCGTGGCCGACCCGGAGGACAAGCGCAAGATTATCGGCAACACCTTCATCGACGTGTTCGACGCCGAGGCGGCGCGCCTGCAGGACGTGAAATGGCTGGCCCAGGGTACCATCTACCCCGATGTCATCGAGTCCGCCGGCGCCGACACCGGCAAGGCCCATACCATCAAGTCGCACCACAACGTGGGCGGCCTGCCCGAGGACATGAGCTTCGAACTGGTGGAGCCCCTGCGCGAGCTGTTCAAGGACGAGGTGCGCAAGATCGGCCTGGAACTCGGCCTGCCCTACGACATGGTCTACCGCCATCCCTTCCCCGGCCCTGGCCTGGGCGTGCGCATCCTCGGTGAGGTGAAAAAGGAATACGCGGACCTGTTGCGCCGCGCCGACGCCATTTTCATCGAGGAACTGCACGCCGCGGACTGGTACCACAAGACCAGCCAGGCCTTCGCCGTGTTCCTGCCGGTGAAGTCGGTGGGCGTGGTGGGGGACGGGCGCCGCTACGAGTACGTCATCGCCCTGCGCGCGGTGGAGACCGTGGATTTCATGACCGCGCGCTGGGCGCACCTGCCCTACGACCTGCTGGAGAAAGTCTCCAACCGCATCATCAACGAGATATCCGGGGTGTCGCGGGTGACCTACGATGTGAGCAGCAAGCCGCCGGCGACGATTGAGTGGGAGTGACCTTTAATTTCAACGCATTGATTTATAACGATTAAATCAATCCAGTTGATAATATAATCTGCATCATCAATGGTCTTATTCATGGTATTGTCTGCGGCTGGCAGGGCTAAAATCAGCGATACCATGAGATACGAACTGATGCAGTCATGGTATTTTCCAAGCGCCGTTCAGATGCCAGTCCTTAATCTAGGATGGCGTTATTGCGGGCTATAATCGCGCCATATATTCATATAATATGGCGTGAATAGGTGCTGGAATCACGCCATGAGATGGGTATGGCAACAACCTGGCTGGGCAGATTTTCGCTTTGACAAGAGCGCACTCGAAGATCGGGAGCTTGCATTTCGCATAAATTCGGAGCGCTTGGCGGGCAGCGTCGATGCACTTCCCAGGGCGTCTCAAGAAGACGCGACGATCGACTTGATGCTTTCCGAGGCTATCAAAACAAGCGCCATTGAGGGCGAGGAATTGGACAGAGAGTCGGTCAGGTCGTCGCTGCTCTCATTAATTACATCGGATACATTACCGGACAACTCTGACCAGAAAGCAGCGGGGGCCGCGATGCTGCTGGTGGACGTTCGCAAAAACTGGCGTTCATCCCTGTCACATGACCTGCTGGGTAAGTGGCAGTCCATGGCCATCCCGGAACAGCGCTACACGCCCATTTTGCGGGGCGCATACCGCAACGACCCTTCTCCAATGCAAATAGTGAGCGGGCCTTACGGACGCGAAAAGGTTCACTATGAGGCCCCACCAGCTGCTCGCGTGCCTGATGAAATGGCGAAGCTTATCGAATGGTACAACCAAACCAGTCCGTTGAGCGGGGATAAGATAATATCCGGGATTGCCCGAGCAGGTATTGCACATCTCTGGTTCGAGGTGATTCACCCCTTCGATGATGGTAATGGTCGAGTCGGCAGGGCGATCGCTGACCATGCACTTTCGCAGTCTCTAGGCTATCCGACCATGGCTTGTCTTGCCACGGCAATAGAGGGGGATAAAAAATCCTATTACCTGCAGCTGGAGAAAGCCAGCCGCGAAAGCATGGATGTTAACGTTTGGCTGGATTATTTCGCTGATACAATCATCAAGGCACAGGAAATTGCCAGGGAAGAAGTGGATTTTGTACTGGCTAAGACACGTTTCTACGAAGCTTATGGCGATCAGCTGAATGAACGGCAGGCCAGGATGGTATCTCGGGTGTTCGCTGAAGGACGAAGAGGTTTTGAAGGCGGAATAACGACCAGAAAATATGAAGCGATTACCAAGTGTCCCAATCGAACGGCCAGCCGTGATCTTTCTGACCTGGTTGCCAAAGGTATAATCATTCCGTTACCAGGTGGCGGTAGAACAACGCGATATGAATTGACGATTGTTGAACCGGCTCGGTCTGGTCCGGGGAAGAATTAAGTTACCGTGCGGGTCAGTGATTTTTGTGTCGATTAGCAGGATTTTTTGAGCATGGTATTACCAACTATCAGGAAAATAAGTCATTGAATATAAATGATAAAAAGGCATATTTATCATAGAGTGGGAGTGGCTGGAGTTATTAACCTATTGAAATATCAATAAATAAAAGGGAGTGTTCAGAATTCTGTGTCACAGTAACTCCTCGTTAGTCATCTGATCACAGATCCAGCACTGCGTCGAGCCGGCCTTCGAAGAAGATGGCCAACTGAGACAGCGTGATGTTCCAGTTCGATTACACCAAAGAGTGTCAGCAGGCATTTCACCTTATATCTGATTATTCAGCCAGGTAGAAAATAGTGATGATATCCATCTCCTTGTGCGGGATGCCGATAATATCAATGCCTTCATCTCTTATCAGATAAAAGACAACATGCTCGCCCTGTGGAAAGCTGTAATAGCCTTCAGCCACATCCGTGCGGTGTTTGCCCAGTTGCGGGTTCTCGGCTAACCAGCCAAAGCGTTTTTCGAGTGCTTTCAGGTAAGTATTACGTTGGCGTTTACCCCATTGCCGCTCTGTATATCGGCCGATGTTTTTCAGGTCATCCTGAGCCCTCGGGGTGACTCTGAATCCGGGCATCAGGCTTCGCTATCCAGATCGTTGATCAGTGTGTCCATCGTGAAATTATCTATGAACTCACTGGCTCTGGCCTGTTCAGCGCCCTGGGCCAAATGACTTCGTAATGCGTCAAGTTTGCTTTTACGCTCCTCCATTGCGCGTAGAGCATCACGAACTACTTCGCTGGCGGAACCGTAACGCCCGCTGGCGATTTCATTCTTGATGTAGGCTTCCCAGTGCTCTCCCAGGCTAAGACTTGTCGTTGCCATGTGCTTCTCCAGTTATTCATAAATAACAATTATGAATATATATTGAGGTGGGATCATAGGCAATTGGATTTTGATCCATGTGAGTTTGCCGATTCACTCGGCAGTTTACAGAGCATCGTATTTTTCATGGTAGTGCCGAATCAAAGGCAAGTAAGTCATTGAATATGAAAGATAAAAAAGGTCTTTGTGCAATCGAGTGGGAGTGGGCCGGAACCGGCTCTGACTGGCACCTGAGCGCGCCGCGCCCCTTACCGCGTAATGCGCCAATTAAGCAGTGTACGAGTGGCTACCCACAACCGCATAACGTCTCAGTGACGGGCGGGTCGAAACATCAAGGCATTGCGACGAAATCCGCGACTTCCGCCTGGAGAAACTCCTGTAACGCGACCACCGGAGCCGCGACGCCACTTCTTCGCGGCATCATGAGGCTGAGGTTTGCCTGGCCTGCATGCCACTCCGGTAAGACGTTGACCAGTTTGCCCGATGCCAGTTCGTCACGGCAGGTATATGCCGGTATGGCGACGATGCCCACCCCCTGACTGGCGGCTTCTTTTAATGTGGCCATATCGTCGCTCTTCAATCTGGGCGTAATGCTGATCTCAACAGTCTTGCCTGTTCTGTGCTCCAGCCTCCAGCGCTCACCGTGCCCCTGCCAGCCGAGCGAAATGGTTTGCTGGTGTGTGAGATCTTCGGGGGTGGCGATTTCATTGGCCGGGTAGTCTGGAGAAGCAAACAGTCTCCACTCGACGACCGCCAGCAGTCGCTGTATCAAGCTTGAATCAGGCAGGGAGTCCCGATGTCCGCGAATGGACAGGTCGACACCCGAGGCGACCAGGTCGATCGTCTGGTTGGTCACCTGTTGCAACACCATGATCTGTGGGTTGTCAGTCATGAAGCGGGCAATGAGTTCTTTCAGTGCGAACTGGGCAACGCCTACCGAACAGCTTAATGTCACCTGTCCGGACAGCGTGTTCTTCTGCCGTTTCAGCTCGGCTTCGGCAAGTTCTACCTGGTCGACCATGGCGCGCGCTCGCTGGTAGAACATCTCGCCGAGTTCGGTGATTTTCGATTGACGAGTCGTGCGCTGGATCAGGGTCGTGTCCAGGCGCTTCTCCAGCTGCACGATGTGCCGGCTCAGTCGCGACTTCGGGATGCCGAGGGACTCTGCGGCGCGGGTAAACCCGCCTTTTTCGACGACATGCACGAAGTAGAAGTAGTCGTTCAGGTCGACCGGTTGCACGTTGCTGACCTCCAATTGTTCCGAATATGGAATTATATATTCGTATATTGGCTCTTCAAGCGAAAATTGTCCTGTATATATACTTTCTGCAAGCTCAACGGAACTACCAGAGGTGCACAAGATGAACGCAATCAATGCCACAAAAGATGTTTCACAGGGCGCAGCAAGCCGGGATGGCATTGCTGCGTCCGCGCCTGCAGGTGGTGACGCTGTCACCATTGGCAGCGGCTTCAATGCGCGGAGCTTTCGTGCTGCGGCCATGTGGGAGGCCATGGATCCACTGGTGATGGTCGATCACTATGTAATGACCGAGCCCACCTTTGGCGCGCACCCGCATGCGGGAATGTCCGCCGTTTCACTGCTGTTTGAAGACAGTGAAGGCCTTTTTCACAACCGGGATTCACTGGGGAACGATTTCGACCTGCGGCCAGGGGACCTTTACTGGCTCAGTGCCGGTAGTGGTGCGGTTCACGATGAGTCTCCCCGGGAAAATGCGCGTATCCACGGATTACAGGTATTCGTGAACGTGCCGCAGAGCCGACGATTCGCATCACCGGATTCACTCCTCGTGCGCGCAACGGATATGCCCGTGATCGACAGTGCAGACTCCCGAGTGAAAATCGCGCTGGGTGAGTCCAATGGCGTGCGCGGTGCAGAATCGCCATCGACCCCGATGAGCATACTGGACGGCACGATCCGGCCAGGCGGCCACGTCTTCCACGAGACTACCGCCAACCGGGGCATATGGGTGCAGGCGATCCGCGGGGGGCTCGACGTCTGCGTTGGTGAAACGACGCGGCGTTTAACCCGCGGCCAGGCTGTCGCAATGAAAGTCGATGGCAGCGCGACGGTCTCTGTCAGCAACGTATCGCGGGATTCTGTTCACTTCGTGTTGTTCGACGGCGCACAGGTCGGTGAACCCTACGTGCAGGATGGTCCTTTCGTTATGGGATCACAAGAACAGATCGCCGCCATCAAGGCGGACTATGCAGCCGGTCGGTTGGGCAGCATCCCGGCACTGACCTGAACAACGGACGACCCACGTGAGAGGGCCGCGCCCCGGGTCTGCGGCCGCGCCACTTGTCCCTGGGCCCGATGCCCGAGTGGCAGGGCGTATCACCCATTCGAGAGAGGCGGAGGCTCCAATGCGCACTGGCAATGAGGAAGCTACCCAGTATCCCTGTCGACCACGGCGCTACAAGCAGGCTCTGCTGACGTTCGCCGGCCTGCTTGCCCCGGCCTATTTTGTGCCACCGGCACTGGCGGCGGTACTTGGCGGGCCGCGGCTGCTCACCGTTGGGGTGGCGGTGGCGGTACTTGTCCTGCTGATGACATACGTCATCATGCCAGTGCTGACGAGGCTCGCCGCAAGCTGGCTGTGCGAACAGTCCAGGACATGAAAGCAACTGGAGATCATCATGGATAGACCTGCTGACATACGTGGGAACCCGGCCGGACTGACACTGGTACTGGGTGGCTCGGGAAAGACGGGGCGTCGCATCGTCCAGCGCGCGCTGGGGCGTGGCCCGAGAGACTTCCGTGAATACGTGTCCGAAGCGGCCGGCAGGGGTGTGTGGAGCAGCGCAATGGCGTGAGCGATGCGGTGCTGCGATCATGACAATAGGTCCGGCACGCGCAAGGGGGAAGGTGACGGGGGACATGCTTTCAGCAGTAGGCGTTACAGTGAATGCCTTATTCCTCCGGAGCGAGGAACTTCCTGGACTGGAGGCCAGATCAACCGTTGGGGCAGGTCCGCTTTGCGATGCGCCAGCCCACCGGTGTCCTGACACCGGTATCGCGGTAGCGCGCGAACATGGTTACCATCATGGCAGTGGTATTGAAGATCTGCAGATAGCTTTCGATGACGACCTCATCGTCCACCCGAATCCATGAAGTGGTGACAACGTGCCGGACTTCAGGGTGTGAGGAGCGTATCAGCGAGAGCATGGCGATGATATCGTCGCGGCCGGAGGCCAGGTACGCGGGTTCGTTGACGGAGAACTCGGCCTCATCACACCAGATATCCCGCATATCGTCGATATTTCTGTAATCGAGTATATGTGTGTTGCTGGGGATGATTGCGCTCAGTTCAGCGTAGTCCCGGTCAGTCAGGTCCATCGAAGCTGGTCCGATTCGTGGTTATGTGTTCACCGGGTTGAACAGCCCGCTCAAGGCGTATTCGGAAAGCCAGTGCCTTAAATCTGTGCAGCTTCCCCGGTCTTCGCCCGGGTTGTCGCGGTAGCGATACCTCTGCCAGGCGACTCCGTCGCCTGCGTCCTCGTCGCGGGGTGGCTGCATGCGGCGTCCCTTACCAGCATCCTGCTCTGGCTGCTGGCCTTGATTGCCTATACATATATTTTGGTGCGGGCTGGCCAACCTCGATAGCAATGCGTGGACCGCGCCTATGATGCAGACCTTTGAGCAACGACAGGCGGCCCAGCGGAAGACGGTGCAGTTTGCCGGGTTGCTGTCACCCGCCATTTTTGCCCAGTTCGGCCTGGAAGCCGCATCCGGTACCGGGGCGCTGAACGCTGCGAAATTCAGATCGCAGGCGCGTTCCTGAGGTGCCTGCGTTAGCCCCTGACCAGGCCGCGTGGGCCTTCGGGCACCCAGTCCAGGGTCCAGATAACCAGTTCGCTCATTGTGTCGCTCGCGTGTTGGTCGTTGGTTGCATGGCATTGTCCAGACCGGTGGCATCAGGCGCCGATGACATGCGGGTGCCTAATCGGGGATATCCGGCACCACCAGGCGCGCCAGTTGCTCCATGGACTCTTGCCAGCCAAGGTAGCAGCCAGTACTCAAGTGCCTGTTTGTCGATAAACGCGTTGTAGACCCGTTCCACGGGCGCCGGAATGACGCGGTGCAGACGGACGGTGCCGGTTTGTTCGGGCATGGGGATGGTCCTCACTGTACTTTCTCGGTCTCGTAGAATCGTTGTGGCAATCCCTTGTCAGCGACTGTTACCCTCTGGCATCAGCTCCCGTACCGGGCGGATTTCCACACAGCCGTAGCGTGCCGGCGGAATTTTCTCGGCAAGACGCATCGCCTCGTTCATATCCCGCGCTTCCAGCATGTAGAAGCCAGCGAGCTGTTCCTTGGTCTCGGCGAAGGGGCCGTCGGTTACCAGCGGCTTGTTGTCGCGCACACGCAGCGTGGTGGCGGTCTCCGTGGACAACAGCGGCGCCCCATCGAGGAAATGGCCGGCCTCTGTCAGGCCGTCAACGCAGGCAATACACTCCTGGTTCAGGCTGTCCCACTCCTGCTGGGAAAGCTGCTGCATTTTCTTTTCGTCGTAGTACACAAGGCATAGATACTTCAATGTGCTTCTCCTTAGTCGCTGGTGCCGCTCCGGGGGGGCTTGATAACTGGATTTCACAAGCGGACATCAATGCTAATCAGCGTGGTCGAACACTTCTCGATTCAATCCCGTCCAGCTGTTCTACGACCGACCAGGGCGAACTGCGCACCCTGTGGGTCAATGCCTTTTACCGTAAAGTCACCGCCCGGAATCTCGTCGGGTTCGTGCAGGAGTTGTCCGCCGTGCTCGCGGATGGTCTGGCAGGCGCGGTCGATGTCCGCACAGCGGAAATAGTACTGCCACATTGCCATTGGCATTTCCTGCGGCGCTGTCATGATGGCGCCGATGACATTGTTGTGGCGGATGAACTCGTATACGCCCATCGGGCCCAGGTCCATTTCGCCGTCCTTACGCCAGCCAAACTCGCCGCAATAGAATCGCCTGGCGGCCTCGGGGTCGGGGCTGGTCAACTCGTTCCAGGCACAGTGGCCCGGGCGTGGCCTGTCTGCGGCAAAGGCAAGGCTGGTCCTGTCGACAGCGCCCCGCATCAGGTAGAAAGGCGCGCCCTGTGGGTCCGTGACCATGGCGATGCGCCCGACCTCCGGGATTTCCGTGGCGGGCATCTGAATGCCGCCACCGGCCGCGACAATCCGGGCGGCGCTCCGCTCGACATCGTCGACCGCGATATAGCCGAGCCAAAGCGGCCTGGCGCCACCCTGGCGCATCGCTTGCGTCAATTGCAAACAGCCACCGATGTCGTGCTGTTCCCCGGTGTCCGCGTCCCTGGCACTGAGGATACGGTAGTCCCTGTCGGCCTGGCCACTGCTGACGACCTGCCAGCCCAAAATTGCGCTGTAGAAGGCCAGCGCCGCGTCACTGTCATCGGTCAACAGCTCGTACCAGATAAATGCGCCATGTACGTTGGACATACTGCTCTGCCTCGCAGGGTGGGGGAGGTATTGAGGAGCTATTTTTCCAGTGTCAACACCGGCACAAAGCCGCCGAAGATCATGCGCATGCCGTCGAAGGGCATGGGGTTCTTTTCCGCGCTGAAGCGCGGGTCGCTCTCGCCGGCTGACATCAGCTTCTGCATGCCGGCGTCGCGGGTGGCCTTGTCCGGCCACTCGACCCAGGAGAAGACCACCGCCTCGTCCTGCGTGGCCTGCACCGCGCGGCGAAAGTCCGTGATCTTCCCGTCCGGCACATCGTCTTCCCAGCACTCGAGCACCCGCGTGGCCCCCCACTCGATAAAGGCGGCGTCGGCAATACCCGCATGCTGGATGAATTGTTCCTTGTTGGCCTTCGGTACGGCCAGGATGATTCCGTCGATATAGCTCATAGTCAGTTTCCTTTCTCGTGTCCTTCGTTACCCCTTAGTCGACGGGTGGGCGGCGAATTCGACAGCCGGGCGAAAATTTTTTTTAGTTTTCCAGTGCGGCGAGGCGCCGCTGCAGGAATCGTCGCTCCGGTTCCTGTTGCACCAGCGCCAGTGCCTGCTGGTAGCAATGCGTGGCCTGCCGGGTTTGATCGAGCCGGCGGAACAGGTCGGCCCTGGCGGCATGTAGCCGGTGGTAGCCAACTAGGTCTTTGTTTTTCATGAGTTTATCCATTACTTCCAGGCCGACCTCCGGGCCGTCGCGCATGGCCAGGGCAGCGGCGCGGTTGAGCTCCACAACCGGGGTAGGGTGCAGTTGCAGCAGCAGGTCGTACAGGCCGACGATTTCCGCCCAGTCCGTCCCGGCGGGCGTTGCCGCCTCCGCGTGGACGGCGGCGATAGCCGCCTGAATCGTATACCCGCCGGGTGGACCGCCGCGCAGCGCCTGCACGACCAGGTCGCAGCCCTCGCGAATCTGTGCCCTGTCCCACCGTGTGCGGTCCTGCTCGTCCAGGGGAACCAGGTCACCGCTGGCGTCGATACGACCGTGTCGCCGGGCATCGTGCAGCAGCATCAGGGCGAGCAGACCGCATACCTCGCTGTCTGGCAACAGCTCCAGGAGCAGCCTGCCCAGGCGAATGGCCTCGGCGGTCAGCTCCTGTTGGACTAGCTGCGTGCCACTGGATGCGGAATAGCCCTCGTTGAATGCCAGGTAGACCACGGCGAGTACCGCCTCCAGCCGCTGCGGCAGCGCCTCCTGTGCGGGGACTTCATAGGGGATGCCCGCGTCACGAATCTTGTTTTTCGCCCTGACAATGCGCTGGGCGAGCGTCGGCGTCGGTACCAGGAACGCCGCGGCGATGGCCTCGGTGGTCAGGCCGCACACTTCGCGCAGGGTGAGCGCGACGCGCGCTTCCTGCGCGAGGCTGGGGTGACAGCAGGTGAAGATCAATCTCAGGCGATCGTCTTCGATCGCGGCATCGTCTTCCTCCGGCCCCGGCTGCGTTGCCGACTCCAGGCTGTCGGCCAGTTCGGCCAGGTGAGCGTCCTGGCGGCTGTGCTTGCGCAGGCGATCGATGGCCTTGAAGCGACCGGTGGACACCAGCCAGGCGCGGGGGTTGTCGGGCACGCCGTCGCGTTGCCATTGCGACAGGGCCGCGGTAAAGGCGTCCTGCAGGGCGTCCTCGGCCAGTTCGAAATTACCCTGTAGCAGGCGGATAAGGGTGGCCAGGACGCGGCGCGACTCCCGGTAATAAATGTCGCTGATATGTTGCTCGAGAGGGGTCGGGGACACGCAGCCGTTCCTGCTGGCCCTTGGCCAGGGCGCTGTAGTTTTTGTAGCTGGTTGGTTTCCCCGATCTTAGCGCAGGGCGGCGCCGATCCCAACAACGGGCGGCGGATCGGGTGCGCCCGCGGTCAGGTGCCGACGGTGTCCCCCAGCGGGCCGGTGCCGGCCAGCCGCTGTGACAGCCCACGGATAACGATATAGAACACCGGCGTGAACACCAGCCCGAACAGGGTCACGCCGAGCATGCCGGAAAAAACGGCGGTGCCCAGGGACTGCCGCATCTCGTAGCCCGCGCCGCTGGCCAGCATCAGCGGCACCACACCCAGTATGAAGGCGATGGAGGTCATCACGATGGGGCGCAGGCGCAGGCGGGCGGCCTCGACCGCCGCGTCGATGCGCGACAGTCCGCGGTCCTCCGCCTGGCGCGCGAATTCTACGATGAGGATGGCATTCTTCGCCGCCAGGCCGATCAATACCACAAAGCCGATCTGTACCAGTATGTTCATGTCCAGGCCGCGCACCATCACTCCCAGCAGAGAAGCCGACAGTGACATGGGAACGATGAGTATCACGGCCAGTGGCAGTGCCAGGCTCTCGTACTGGGCCGCGAGCAGCAGGAACACGAACACGACCGCGAGCGAAAAGGCCACCACGGCGGTACCGGAGGCGAGGCGTTCCTGCAGCGCCAGGTCGGTCCACTCGAAACTCATGCCCGCTGGCAGCTGGCTCGCGGCCAGCGCTTCGAAGCTGTCCAGCGCCTCTCCGGTGGAAAATCCCTGGGCGATATCTCCCTGGATGGCGGCGGCAGGATAGAGGTTGTAACGGGCGACGCGGTCAGGCCCGGTGGTGTCGGCAAAGGTCGCGACCGTGCCGATGGGCACCATCTCCCCGGTCTTGTTGCGCGTACGCAAGCGTGCGATATCGGCAGCGGAATTCCGGTATTCGTCCTCGGCCTGCGCTGTCACCCGGAAAGTGCGACCGAAGGCGCTGAAGTCGTTGACATACTCCGAGCCCAGGTAGACCTCCAGCGTCGAGAATACGTCCTCGACTGCCACGCCCAGTTGTTCGGCCTTGACCCTGTCGATGTCCGTGAACAGTTGCGGCGTCCGGGTGTTGAACGTGGTGAAGGCCTCGGTGATCGGCGCCAGGCCCTCCGCGGCATCAGCCAGTTGCTTTGTTTGTTCTGCCAGTTTGTCGTAGCCGTAGCCGGCGCGGTCCTCCACGTAACCCTTGAAGCCGCCGGCATTGCCTATACCACGGATGGGCGGCGGCGGAATCACCTTGATCTTCGCCTCCAGGTAGGCGCCAAAGGTCTTCCTGAGGTCGGAGAGAATACGGGCCCGGTCATAGCCCTGCGCTACGCGCGGGCCGTTCTCCGACAGGGTGAAAAACACCGTGGCCGCGTTCGAGGCCGTGGTGCGCGTGGCGCCGTTGAAACCGGCGAAAGCTGCGGCGTTCTCGACATGTTCGTGCGCCAGGCCGTCGCTGATGACCCGCTGCAGCACGTCCTCGGTGCGCGACAGGGATGCCCCTGGCGGCAGTTGCACGACGGTGATCAGGTAGTTCTGGTCGACAGCGGGCACAAATCCGCGCGCCACCTGGCTGACCTGGAGGCCGGTGAGGGCGAGCAGGCCTGCGTAGACCAGGAGCAGTAGTACGGACAGGCGCGCGAGTTTGCGCACCAGGCCCGCGTAGCCGCGAGCGGTGGCGTCGAATGCCGCATTGAAGCGCCGAAACGGGGCGGCAGTCAGGCGCTGCCAGACACCCGCCTGCGCCGCGGCGTCATGGGACCTGAGCAGCAACGCGGCGAGGGCGGGGGAGAGCGTCAGCGACACCAGCGCCGATATCACCGTGGCCGAGGCGATGGTGATGGCGAACTGCCGGTAGAACTCGCCGGAAATTCCCTCGAGGAAGGCAGTGGGTATGAACACCGCCAGCAGTACCAGCGCGATGGAGACCAGCGCGCCGCCGACCTCGTCCATGGTGGCGTGTGCGGCCGCCACCGGTGCCAGGCCGTCCTGTATCTTTCGCTCGACGTTTTCCACCACGACGATCGCGTCATCCACGACGATGCCAATGGCCAGCACCAGGCCAAACAGGGACAGGTTGTTCAGTGAGAAACCGAACACCTGCATCACGGCGAAGGTCCCCACCAGTGAAATGGGTATGGCGAGTATGGGAATGAGCGAGGCGCGCAGGCTTTGCAGGAAGACGAAGACCACCAGCGAGACGAGGAGGATGGCCTCGAAGATAGTGTTTTCCACGGCGGCAATGGATTCGGCGACGAATTCCGTGGGATTGTAGATGACGCGGTAGGACAGCCCCTGGGGAAAGTCCTCGGCCATCGCTTCCACGGTCGAGAGCACACGCTCGGCGGTTTCCAGTGCATTGGATCCCGGCTGTTGATTGATCAGCAGGGCCACCGCGGGAAACTGGTTGAGCCTGGCGTTGGTGTTGTAGTCGCGCGAGCCCAGTTCCACCCGGGCCACGTCGCGCAGCCGGACCTGGCGCCCCTCCGTACCTGTCTTGACGACGATGTCCTCGAATTCTCCCGGGCTGGTAAAGCGGCCGTCGGTCTGCACGCTCACCTGGAAAGCGCCCTGTTGCCGGGCAGGTGGCGCATCCAGTACGCCGCTGGTGACCTCCACGTTGTTGCTGCGCAGGGCATTGACGATATCCGGGCCGGTGAGCCCCAGGAACGCCGCGCGCTCGGGATCTATCCAGATGCGCATGGAGTACTCACGGAAGCCGAAGGCCTGGATCTGGCCGACACCGCGCAGGCGCTGTAGCTGGTCGCGCATTTGCAGGCGGACATGGTTGGAGATGTAGAGCTGGTCCCGGCTCGCGTCGGGCGAGTACAGGTGCACCACCATCAAGGCGTCGGGGTTGGATTTGATCGTCGAGATGCCCAGGCGCCGCACGGGTTCGGGCAGGCGCGGCTCGGCCAGCGCCACGCGGTTTTGCACCAGCACCTGCGCGATGTCGAGGTCCGTGCCCGGTTCGAAGGTCACGGTCGTCTGCATGGTGCCCGCGGAGGTCGATTGCGAGCTGATGTAGAGCATGCCTTCGACACCATTGATCTCCTCCTCGATGGTGGCGGCCACGGTGTCGCTGATGGTCTCGGCGGAGGCGCCGGGGTAGGTGGCGCTGACCTGAATGGTCGGCGGTGCGATTTCCGGGAACTGGCTGACCGGCAGGGACTGGTAGGCGATGGCGCCCACCAGCATGACCAGCACCCAGATCACGCTGGCAAATATCGGCCTGCTGATAAAAAAATGGGCGAAACGCATTGTGTGTCTCCCGGTGGTCGCCTGCTTCAGCGAAGTGTGAGCTGGTCGCGGGCTTCAGCGGGCAGCGCAACGATGGGTGTGCCCTCACGCACGAACTGTGTGCCGCTGACGATGACCCGGTCCAGCCTGTCCAGGCCCTCGCGCACGATACGTGCGCCGTCCACCAGCGGGCCGAGTGTCACCGCGCGGCGCTCGGCGGTATCCCCGGCCGTGGCCACCCAGACGAACTTCTGCGCCTGGTCGGTCTGCACGGCGCTGTCGGGTATCAGCACGGCGTCGTACTCGCCGGAGCCAAGCAGTTGCAGGCGGCCGAACATGCCGGGGGCGAAAATACCGTTGGGGTTGGCCAGCGTGGCGCGCCCGCGCATGGTGCCGGTGGCGTGGTCCAGGCGGTTGTCGACGAACGACAAGTAGCCGTTGTGCCCGAAGGTATCCTCGTCCATGAGCTTCACGCGCACAGGGTGGTGCGTATCGCGTCCGCTCTCGCGCTTGCCCAGCTGTTCCAGGCGGCGATACTTCAGGTAGTCCGCTTCGCTCGCGGTGAACTCGAAGTAGATCGGGTCCTGGGAAACCAGCGTGGTCAGCAGGGTGCCGCCGGTGGCGCCGCCGACGATGAGGTTGCCGACACTGACGAAATTGTCCGACACACGGCCGGTGATGGGTGCGCGTATCTCGGTGAACTCGAGATTCAGTTCCGCCTGTTCCACGCGCGCTTTCGCCGCCGTCCGGTTGGCCTCGGCCTGCTCCATTTCGCGCAGGCGCCGTTCTCCCTCTTCACTGCTCAGGGCGCGCTGGGCCACCAGCTGTTTGCCACGCTGCGCTTCCGCACTGGCGTAGCGGTACGCGGCGTCCGCCGCCGCCAGGGTGGCCCTGGCCGCGGCCAGCTCGGCCGCGAACGGGCGCGGGTCGATACGGAACAATACGGTGCCGGCCTCGACGATCTGGCCATCGGTGAAGCCGACCTCGGTGAGATAGCCAGAGACGCGGGCGCGGATCTCCACGTCCTCGACGGCGGCGAAACGACCGCTGTACTCGTCCCAGTCGACGAGACGCTTCACCGTGGGGTTGGCCACCATCACCATTTGGCCGCCGGGGGCGGCCTCGCCAGCCGCCACGGCTGTGGTCGCCTTGAACTGTGCGGCGAGCATGAAGCCCAGTCCGAGCATGAGCACGGCTGCGGTCAGGGTGGCTGCGTGGGTGGAATGGCGGATCTTCACGGTCACTGCTCCCGGGTTGATGGTTTTCGGCTGTCGTCGCTGCCTCGCCCGTGTGCGGGGCGATACTTGCGGTCTGGCGGATGGTGCCCAGGTGGTCCCGGTCGAGTGTGGCGCGCGAAGAGCCCGAGCAAAGCCAGGCAGGTCAGCAGAGGCATGGGTGGCGCCGGCCGGTTTGTACCAATTGGTATATACTAGCGCGGGTGCCACGAAAGGGGCAAGCGACTATTGATAACATTTGGCTATATGCCTATAAGAGAATATACAGGGGGCGCTTTTGTATGCTGGTACATGAGTAGACTACAGGGAGGCGACCTGTGTTCCCTGACTTGTTTGAACTATTTGTGACAATTGGTCTAAACATGTTAGGGTGGCCGCAGGCAATCCTGAGGAGCGACACGTATGCCCTGGGGAAAATCCTTCGACGAGGAGGCCGCCCTGGAAAAGGCGGTGCAGGTGTTCTGGAGCCGGGGCTTCGACTCGGCCTCGATGGCCGAACTGATCGAGCAGACCGGGGTCAACCGCGGCAGCCTGTACAACGCCTTTGGCGGCAAACAGTCGCTGTTCGTTCAGGCCCTGGCCAAGTACGACCGCGACCGGCGCAAGGCGTTGCTGGCGGATTTGGAGGCGCTGGACGATCCCCGCCGCGCAATCTGTGAGTTTTTCGATCGTGTCGTCGCCAAGACGCTGGATGACACGGACAGGAAAGGATGCTTCCTCTTCAACACGGTGTCGGAATGCGCCACGCAGAACGAGCAGGTCAATGAGATCGTCGCGAATGGCCTGCGAGAGATGGAAGGTTTTTTCCGCCGCAGTATCGAGGTGGGGCAGGCGCGTGGCCTGATTCGCGACGATATCGACGCCGCGGCGAAAGCGGCCGCCCTGCTCGCGCTGTCGCTGGCGATCCGGGTGCTGGGCCGTGGTCCCCACAGCGAAGAGACCCTGCGCATGATCGCCGCGGAGGCAAAGGCGCTCATCGACTGAAGAGCAGCTCGCGCCCGACAGCTTCAGTCGCGCAGCGCGAGCGCTTTCGCCCCCCTGTGCAGGGCGAGCACCGGTGCGGCTTGCAGTAGCCCGCTGAACATTTGGGCGGTCTGGGGGCGCGCCAGCAGAAAACCCTGTACGTAATGGCAGTTCTCGCTGCGCAGAATCGCCAGCTGTCCCTCGGACTCGACGCCCTCCGCGATCGTCTCGACATTGAGGCGATGCGCCAGGGCGATGACGCCGCGCACGAGCCGGTCGTCATCGGAATTTTCGCCCAGGCCGGCGACGAAGCTGCGATCAATCTTCAGCCGCTGGAAGCTCAGGCGCCGCAACAGACTCAACGACGAGTACCCGGTGCCGAAATCATCGAGGGAGAGTGTCATGCCCTGGTGCTTCAGCCAGGCCAGCGTGTCCTCCGCGCGCGGGTTGTCGGCGAGCATGCTGCCCTCCGTGAGCTCGAAATCGAAATCCGCCCCGGTCACGCCGGTGGCCGCCATGATACTGGTGATCTGGTTCTGGAATTCCAGATCCACCAGTTGCCGGGCCGACAGGTTGACCGAAATCCTCGGGACGTCCAGCCCGCGCTCGCGCCACTGGGCGATCTGCTGGCAGACCATACGGAACACGATGCCGCCGATCTTCACGATCAGTCCCGACTCCTCGGCCACGGGTATGAACTCTTCCGGCGACACCTCGCCCAGCTCGGCGCTGTGCCAGCGCAGCAGGGCCTCCGCACCGCTCAACTTGCGGCTGCCGGTTTCGAAAATTGGCTGGTAGTGAACGACGAACTCCCGCCTGTCCAGCGCCCGTCGCAGAGCCTGCTCCAGCGCGTGCTGCCGCTCCTCGGTGGCGCTCAGTTCGGCGTTGAAGAATTCGAAACTGCCGCGCCGGTTGCTCTTCGCATTGGACAGCGCCTGGTCGCTGCGGCGAATCAGGGCATCGGCGGTAACGCCGTCCTCGGGACAGGTCGCGATGCCGATACTCGTACCCAGTTGCAACCTGTTGGAGCCGACGAAAAACGGCTCCATCAGCGCATCGATGATTCGCCTGGCCACCAGTGCCGCATCGCGCGGCGCGGAAATCTCCGGCAGCAACACCATGAACTCGTCGCCGCCGAGCCGGGAGACCGCGACCAGGTCGCGTTCGGCGCGGCCGCTGGCCAGGCTGTCGCTGAAACGCACGTTCTTCAGCAGCCGCTGCGCGACCTGGCGCAGTAACTCGTCTCCGGTGGGGTGGCCGTAGCTGTCATTGACCATCTTGAACCGATCGAGGTCCAGGGACAGCAGCGCCGCCGTGTAGCCGCCGCGTGTCGCCCGGGCCAGGGCCTTGCTCAGCAACTCGTGGAAGAAGCGGCGGTTGGGCAGGTCGGTGAGCGGGTCCGTTGACGCCATGTGCTGCAGCATCTTTTCTCGCTCGCGTTCCCGCGTGACGTCAACTGACACGGCGACCACGCCCAGTTGTGAACTCTCGTCGTACTGGAAGGGCAGCTTGGTCGTCTTGAAACGCAACACTTCGCCGTCTTCGGTGGTGAACTCGTCTTCCGTGGTGCAGGGAGCACCTGTGTCGATCACCGCCTGGTCGCTGCGGTTGATAACTTCGACCTCGCCCTTTGAGGTGTGCAGCTGTTCAAGCTTGCAGCCGACGATTTCGTCCGCGCCTAGGTCGTAGGCGGTGGCGCAGGCCTCGTTGACGAAGAGATAGCGACCGAGGTTGTCGCGCGCGTAGATCGGGTAGGGGATGAGGTCGATAATCTGGCGCAGTTGGTGCCGTTTGCGGTTCAGTTCGTTTTCGAACGCGCGTTCGCTGGTGACATCGCGCAGGATGAAAACGGTGACGTCCTGGTTGCCCTGTTCGGTGGAACATTGCATGGAGCGGATGTCGAAGATACGCGTGCCGCCGTCCACCACCAACGCGATATCGGTATTCTCGCGCAGCGTGGCGTATTGCACGTGGCGCAACAGTTCGGGCTGGCCGGCCAGTACGAGTTCCACCGGCGCGGGCAGCGGGTAGGGCGCCAGTATGGCGCGCGCGCTCTCGTTCGCGGAGACGAGTCGCTGGCCGTCGCTGACCGCGAGGATCGGATCCCGGATGGATTCCACGATCTCGCGGTTCGCCACCTTCACCGTGAAGAAAATGTTGCCGACGGTGCGGAAAGACAGGGTGAAGCAGATCCCGGTGACGATCAGGCCGAACGGCGTGATATCGAAGTTCTGCACCGGGCTGTGGCCGGTCAGGTAGACCAGGTTCGCCAGCCAGGGCGCGGAGAATCCCAGCAGCACCAGCAGGCGCTCCAGCCAGTCGTGTTTCCAGCTTTGCGTGAAGTACAGCAGGGCCGCCAGCACCAGCTGGCCGTGGCTGAGCAGGCCGATCAGCCAGAAGCCCGGGCCGTAGACCAGGTCGAGCAGCGCGATCTCGCCTGTGGATTGCAGCTCGATACTGGACCAGATGACGTGGTGCAGGTCGTTGGTGATGACCAGCGCCCAACACGTGATAGCGCAGGGAATGGCGAAACGCAGGAACGGCTGTATCCAGTGCCGCCAGCCGATGTAGGTCAACACGGTGACGACGGAGGCGCTGGGCAGCGCCAGGATGCCCAGAAACTGCACGCTGGTGGCGAGCATCTTTCCCTCGATGGTGGGCGAGAGGTGTTCCGCGGCAGCCGACAGTACCCACAGCGCCGCCGCGGCCAGCAGGACCGACAGCGGGTTGATCGGCAATTCGGAATGCCGCCAGGTGAACACGCTCAACGCGGCAAGCGTGGCGCCTCCGACAAGCAGCAGGGAAATCGTGACCAGGAGGACATCGACCAAAACTAACTCCTGAGATAAAGCGTTATCGTCTTATTATTTGCGTATTCAAGCTGATAGCGACGCCGGCAAACCGGCCGGCCGCTCAGGTGGTAATAGTGCCAGATGTTTGCGGCTACTAGTATTCTTAATTGGCGATAAGGCGAGTTTTTATAGAATTGCGGCGCCCCGCGCGTTGCGACGCTGTTTGCGGCGGCCGGCGGCGGGTTACTCGCCCGCGGGCGGCGTCGCGCCGAACTGCTCTACCAGTGCGTGGAAACGCTCCAGCGTAATTGGGCCCTCCCCGGCGGCCAGGGCCCTGGCCACGTCGTCGAGGCTGCGCTGGCCGCCACTACCGGCGCGAATCGCGCCATCGATCTGCCGCAGCAGCCCCACCGCTTTCGCGGTGACCGCGCCGCTGGCGCGGTCCACCTCGATACTGCCCGCCTCCTCACCCCAGCGCGCCAGTTCGCGCAGGGCCTTGTCGTACCGCTGCGGGCTGATGGCGTCCGCGCGACGCAGAATTTCCAGCGAGTAGTATTCCGCCAGGCCTTCCACGATGCCGTCGGCCCCGGGGCCGGCGCGGGCGCTCATGGCCACATGGACTAACTCATGCAGGTAGGTGCTGGTGCCATTGCCGCTGATCATGGGCCTGTCGCTGTGCACGTAGAGTGAATCCGGCGCGGACAGGGCGCCGCGCCACATCGGGTCCCCGGCGCTGACCAGCAGCAGGCGCGCGGGGAAGTGCGGAAAAATCGCCTGCAGGTGCGGCAGTGTGACGCGCAGGAAGGCCAGGATATCGAGGTAGCGCACACCCTGTCCCCGGGGTGCGGCGACGGCCACCTGCGTCTCGCCGATGGTGTCGCGGCGAACACCGAGCTTGCCCATGACCAGCCAGCCGGTGGGGCGGTCGAAGCGTCGTTGCGGGTCGTCCACCTGGAAGCGGCCGCTGTCGTCACGCGGGTAGCGGGTCACCACGGACCAGCCCTCGGGCAGGTCGAACTGCAACTGCGCCGCCGCGGCGCTGTGGCGGGCAAAGCGGGAACGGAACGGGGGCACCAGGTCGTCGGCGCGGAACAGGGCCCAGTCGGGCGTCACCAGGCCGTCGTGGCGGCCGTTGTCGCGGCTGCTGGTCAGTGCGACGCGCAGGCGCAGCCAGGCGTCTGTCGCGGGCGGCGTCCACAGCAGGCGGTCGCCCTGTCGCACCAGGATGCCCGAAGCGCTGAACTCGCTGTGGCGCAACGGGTCGATCGCCAGGTCCAGTTCGCTGACCAGCCCGGCGTTGTGGGTCAGGCGCATCTCCACGTTCGCCGCCTGCCGCTGGGGATCCAGCTGCACGCTGTACAGGACGCCGAAGCGTGCGGCCTGCGCCGCGCTGGCCGTCCCGGGCCACAGGCACAACGCCAGCAGCAGGACCAGGAGGCGGCGTGTGTGCGCCTGGTGCATCGGGGTTCCCCTGTCGGTATTCCTCGGCGGCGCATCGCGCGCGGCGCGCCTGCCGCTCAGGCACCCTGTATACCATCGAATTCGGGGGAAGAGAAAGCGTTGCCGGCAAGCTGCACCTGCGCCTGCCGGGAGCGGGTCTGGCAGTGGCCGCTGTGCTGGTCGGACCTGCCGTCGGCGCTCAGCGCAGGCAGTCGTACAGCTCCCCGGTCAGGCGCAGTGTGCGTTCGTCACCCAGCGGGTCGGCGCAGCGGTTCATCGTGTAGGCGAAAGCCACCCCGTTGCGCGGGTCGGCAAAGGCAGTGGAGCCGAAGATGCCGCGGTGACCCCAGGTCTCGTCGCAGCCAGGGTGGCCGGGCGTTACCTCGTCGGTGGGGCGCTGGAAGCCGGCGGCGAAGGCGGTGTGCTGGCCGAGCACCGCGTCGCGGCCGCTGCAGCGTGTGCGCGTGGCCTCGTGCAGGGTGTCGGTTTGCAGCAGCGGGTCGCGTCGATCCAGGGCGGCCTGGTACAGTGCAGCCAGGTCGCGCGCGGTGCAGAAACCGCCTGCGCCCGGCCAGGTCGCCCGGCGCCAGGCGTCGCTATCGGCCACTGCGGGCGTCAGCAACAATGCCTGCCTGTCTGCGTCGGGCATCGTCCGCGGCTGGCCGGCAATACCCGGCGCATCCAGCCTGGCGACCGATGACGCGGCGATACCCCCGGTGCCGAGCTGGAAGTTCACGCCCAGTGGTGCGCACAGCTGCGCCTGCAGGAGTTCCGGCAGCGGCCGCTCACCGGCGCGCTCCAGCAGCGTGCCGACCAGGTTGCCCCAGCTCAGGGCGTGGTAGCCGTGTCGGCTGCCGGGCGTCCAGGCCGGCGCTGCCGCGGCCAGCGCCTGCGCGCTGCCGCGCCAGTCGCACAACTCGGCGGCCGACAAGGTGTCGGGGTACAGGGGCAGGCCGGCCTGGTGGCTGAGCAACTGCGCCACGCTCAGCTCTCCCTTGCCGTGGGCGGCGAATGCCGGCCAGTACGCGGCCACCGGCTGTTCATAGTCGAGGCGGCCCTGGTCCACCAGCCTGGCCGCCAGCAGCGCGAGTACGCCCTTGGTGCAGGAGAACACGCAGTTCACGGTGTCGCGCTGCCAGGGCCGGCCGCTCGCGCTGTCCGCACAGCCGCCCCACAGGTCGAGGACCCAGTGGCCATCGACACAGGCCGCCACCGCGGCGCCGGTTTCACGCGGCGAGTCCTGCTCGAAGCTGGCCTGGAAGCATTCGCGCACGGCGTCAAAGCGTGCGTCGCAGTGGCCGCTGATCAGCGTGTTGTGCCTGTCGGGTGTATTGTTCACGGCAGACATACTAGAGCCTGTCTCAAAATCAAGCAATCGCTTGGTTTAATTTTTACCGGTGGCGAGCTTCGTCATTGATCGCACTGTCTCGCAATGGCGCGGTTTTGCGCGCCGTTGCCGCATGAGGTGGTGGCGTGTTCGCGGTTTGAAGCCAAGCGGGCGATTGGATAGCATAGGCGGAGTATGTCGAAGGGAGAACAGGGCATTGGCTAATCCGGCAAAGCGCAAGGGGCGCGGCCCCAGCAACCGCCGCGAGGAGATCCTCGCCGTGGCAGCGGACCTGTTCGCACGCAAGGGTTTCGAGGCGACCTCCATCCGCGAAATCGGCGAAGCCGCCGGTATCCTCTCCGGAAGTCTCTACCACCACTTCAAGTCCAAGGAGGAGATGCTCGACGTGCTCCTGCACCGCTTCGTCGACAAACTGGTGCCGCTGTACGAAGAGGTGGTGTCCGGGGGCGGTGGCGCCACCGAGACCCTGAAGCAACTGGTGACCGCGGGATCGCTGGCGTCGATGGAAAACACCAGGGAACTGACCGTCATCATGCACGAGCGCAAGTTCCTCAACCGCAATCCGGAGTTCGCCTACGTCAACGAGGTGATGCTGGAAGTGGAACGCATCTGGTTTGGCGTGCTGCAGGAAGGCGTGCGCAGCGGCGAGTTCCGCCAGGACCTGGACCTCAACCTGGTCCTGCGCATCATCATGGACGTGATCTCGTCCACCATCTCCTGGTACCGCCCTGGCAGGCGCTATGCGCCGGAGCAGGTGGCGGCGAGCCAGCTGGAGGTGCTGTTCAACGGCATCACGCCGTAGTTGTTTCTGCAGGCGTAATCACGCTGACGAACTGGTCGGGAAGGTCCTGTCAGGCAGACCCGGTCGGGCAGACCCGGTCAGGCAGACCCGGTCGGGAAGGGCGCCGCCACCGGCTGTGCCGGTGACGGCGGGGGCGATCAGAAGTCGTAGTTGAGGGTGACGCCGTAGGTGCGCGGCAGGCCGTAGCTGTTGAAGCCAAAATCCTCGGTGAAGGTGAACCCGCCCACGCGGTAGGACTCGTCGCTCAGGTTCTTGCCCCACAGTGATGCGGAGACGAAACCGGAGCCGACCGGGATGTTGTCCAGGGCCAGGCGCGCATCGACCAGGTCGTAACCACTCTCCGCCACTTCATCGAAGGGCACCGGCTGGAAGTCGTGGTTGTCCGCGCCGTGGAAATCCGCGCGCGCGGACCACTGGCCGTAGCTGGTTTCGGCGATCTGGTAGCGCAGGCCGACGTGGTAGGTATAGTCCGGGGTGAACTCCAGCACGCGGTCGTCGGACACATCGATCTCGTTGCCGGCCTCGTCACTTTCCAGGTACTCGCTGAAGTCGGCATCCTGCAGTCCCACGGACGCCTGGATGTCGAACTTGTCGGTGACCAGTACGGACGCCTCGAGTTCCAGGCCCGACACCTCGGCCTCGCCGGCGTTGGTGATCACCGCCTCGAAGGTGCCGGCGGGGCTGATGCGGTTGACCTGCACCTGCATGTCGTCGGCGCTCGAGTAGAAGGCGCTGGCGTTGAGCTGGGCGCGACCTCCCCACAGGGTGGCTTTCACGCCGATCTCGTAGCTGTCCAGGGTGACGTCGTCGAACGGTTCCCAGGAGACCGGCGACTGCGCAGCGGCGTTGAAACCGCCGGACTTGTAGCCGCGTGAGTAGGTCGCGTAGACCATGGTGTCATCCCGGGGTGTCCAGGAGACGCTCACGCGCGGCGAAATGCTGTCGTTGTCGATATCGGTCTCGTAGTAGACCGGGCTGCCGTCCGGCAGCATGGTAGAGCCGAGATAGGTCTGGTTGTACGTGTCCACGAAGATGAAGTCGTCGGGCTGCGTAAACGCCGTCTTGTCGGCCGAGCGCTCCTCGTAGGTGTAGCGCGCGCCGACGGTGACGTCCCAGGACTCGTTGATATCATAGGTGGCCTCGCCGAACACCGCGTAGCTGTCGGAATCCACCTCGGTGTCGTAGCCGGCGTCGGCGAAAAAGCCGGGAATGACCTGCGAGTTGTACTCCTCGCCTTCCTCACTGTAGTAGAACACGCCGACGGTGTAGTTGAGTTTGCTGTCCATGGCCAGGCCCTGCAGGTGGAATTCCTGGCTGTAGCTCTGGGTGTCCACGGTGCGGTTGGCGTAGAAAATCTGGATGCCGTAGCTCAGCCAGTAGTCCACGTTGATGTCGCGGAAGGAGCTGATCGACTTCAGCGTCAGGTTGTCTGAGATATCCCAGGCGGCGACCAGCGAGTGGCCGTGGATGTCCATGTCCTGGTCGTGGTTGGTGCCGTCGCTGACATAGTGGTCGGAGAACTCCGGCGTCACGTTCTGGCTGATGTCCACGCCGATGATGTCCCAGCCGATCAGGGTGCAGCCGGAGATGCAGGTTTCGGGGTTACTGGGGTCCGTGTACACCGGTGTATTGGCGAAGCTCAGCGTGGTGGCGCCGGAGAGCTGGCCGGTATCGCTGTAGTCGTAGCTGTAGTCGACGGTCACGCTGTCGCTGGGCTGCCAGCGCAGCGCCGCCACCACGGCCTGTACGTCGGTGCTGCCGTAGTCCGGCCCGATGGGGTTGTCCACGACCGCGTCCATCTGTTTGTTCAGGTAGCTGACCTTGCCGGCCAGGGTATCGGTGAGGGGCACGTTGAGCATGGCGCGGTACTGCTCGATGCCCTCGTTGCCGTAGGTGGCGTTGACGCTGCCCTCGAACTCCGGGCCCGGCTTGACCGTGACCATGTTGATGGCGCCGCCCAGGGTGTTCTTGCCAAACAGTGTGCCCTGGGGGCCGCGCAGGATTTCGATGCGCTCCAGGTCGAGGATGTCGACCAGCGAGCCGACCGCCTTGCCGAGGTAGACGCCATTGACATAGGTGCCGACCATCGGGTCCTCGGTGATGATCGTATTGGTGCGGCACATGCCGCGCATGCAGGCCACCGCCGATGGCGAGCCGCCCGCACTGGTGTTGACCACGAGGTTGGGGGCGAGAGCGGCGACATCCTCGATATTGTCGATACGCAACTCGGCGATGGTGTCCTCGGTGATAGCGGTCACCGCGATGGGCACGTCCTGCAGCGATTCCGCCCGTTTGCGCGAGGTGACGATCACCTCTTCGAGAACGTTGGCGGCCTGCGTCAGCGGACTGTGCACGAGCGCGGCCGGGGCGCCGGCGCAGGCCACGAGGGAGGAGAGAAAAAGCGAGGTATTGCGGGTCTTTATCATCACCGAACTCCAGTGTCTTGGTTAACGTTATGAGGGCGTTTTGCCCTGTGATGGTGCTTGCGACACAAAACCAATCTAATGCTTGGTTTATCCCCTGTCAACGGTGACGCCTCATTGGTTTGGTCCGATTTATAGCTGATTTAATGCGCATGTATGTTGGAATATCCATTACTTTGGCTAGCCGCATTGAGTAACAAGCGGTCGCTTGGTATATTTCGCCGCATACGCGATGTAGCGATTGACTGGAGTGGCGCATGAGTGATCAGGCGGAGGCCGATGCCGGCCTGGACAGGGGTTTGCTGGGGTGGTTGCGGCAGCAGTTGCCCGGCGAGATCAGCGGGTTGCAGCGGCAGGGGCGCGGGCGCCCCGCGTGGTTTATCACGGTGGGCGCACAGGGGGACACGCGGCGCTACTACCTGCGCTGTGACCGCGGCGTGTCCCGCGGGATCAACCAGTTCTACCCGCTGAGCCGGGAGTACGAGCTGCTGCGGCGCCTCAACGATACCGACGTGCCGGTGCCGCATACCCTGGCCTATAACGACGAGTACCAGGCGATTCTGCAGGAGCACGTCGAGGGCGAGGGGTTTTTCCACCATATCGCCGACGCCGATGAGCGCGAGCGGGTGGGTGATGACTTCATGCGCGCGCTGGCGCGCCTGCACAGCCTGTCGCCGCAGGACCTGGACCTCGACCCGCAGTCCTACCACGTGCCGGATTCCCCGCGGGATCACGCCTGGCATGATCTCGAACTGTGGGCGCGGGTGCACTACGACAGCATCGAGGAGCCCGAGCCGTTCATGACCTATACCCTGCAGTGGCTGCAGCGCTTCGTGCCGGATCGCGTGGCCGGTACCGTCATCGTGCAGGGGGACACCGGCCCCGGGCAGTTTATCTTTCGCGACGGCAAGGTGGCGGCGATTGTCGACTGGGAGTACGCGCACTGGGGCTGCCCGATGGAGGACCTGGCGGAGATTCGCCAGCGCGATCTGCTCTATCCCTTCGGCGATATGCAGCGCCGGTTCCAGGTGTACGAGGAGGCCTCCGGTACACCGCTGGATATGGAGCTGATCTACTACTACACCGTGCGCAGCCTGGTGAACACGCCGCTGGCGCTGATCGGCCCGGAACTGTTGTACCCGAATCCCCATGCCGATATCGCCGAGCGCCTGGCGTGGAACGCGCTGTTCATGCGCGTGACCGCCGAGGCGCTGGCGGAGGCGATGAATATCGACCTGCGCGACGAGGTGGTGGAGGTGCCCACCCTGCCGCCGCAGACCATGGTCGACCGGCTCTACGACGCGCTGGTCGATGACCTGGAGCTGGAGCAGCAGCCGCACCAGCCGGACGAGTACCTGGCGCACCGCCTGCGCTCCACCACCTTCCTGGCCAAGCACCTGCGGCAGTTGCAGCGCCTGGGGCCGTTGTTCGAACAACAGGAACTGGACGAGGTGGCGCCTATTCTCGGGTACCGCCCGCAGGGCGCGGCCGAGGCGCGCTACCGCCTGGAAGCGCGGGTAAAGGAGGGATTGGCGGAGTTTGACGAGCCGCTGATTCGCTATTTTTACCGCTACGCGCGGCGCCAGGAGTTGTTGCTGGACGACGCCATGCTGGCCCAGGGCGACCAGGGCAAGGTCGCCCGGCTGCAGCTGCTGCGCGCGCAGTCCGCCTGACGCGGCTGCGCGACTCAGTCCGCGTCGTTGCCTGCGCCCGGGTAGCCGCCGCCGCCGTACTCACGGTTCAGCGCGGCGTAGTCGAAACCCGCACCCAGGCGCGGCAGTGACGCCACGAACTCGACCTGCTTGGGCTTCTTGTAGGAGGCAATGCGCTGGCGGCAGTGGTCGATCAGCGCCTGCGCCTCGCAGTCCGCGCCCTCGGCCAGCACCACCAGTGCCTTGACCGACTGGTCCCAGCGCTCATCCGGTATGCCGATGACAGCGGCCTCGGCCACGGCCTCGTGTTCGCGCAGGCAGGCCTCGACCTCCGCGGGGTAGATGTTTTCCTGGCCTGAGCGGATCATCTGCGCCTTGGGGCCGATGAAGCTGAGGCTGCCGTCCGTTTCAATGCGTCCGATATCGTTGCAGCGGTGCCAGTCGCCCGCGCGGCGCGCGCGGTTCAGTTCATCGCGCCGCCAGTAGCCATTCATCACGGTCTCACCGCGCACCGCGATCTCGCCGGTCTCTCCCGGTGCCAGTGGCGCGCCGCTGTGATCCAGCATGCAAATCTCCACGCCGGGCGCGGCCCGACCCATGCGCCCGGTCGCGTTCGCGGCAAGGGCGCTGTAGCTGGCGTAGCCGAAGGTTTCGGTCTGCCCGTAGCCGTAGGGTGTGCGTCCCCAGTCCGAATCGTCCACGGTGACCAGGGTGTTCCACTCCTCGCGCCCGGGCAGGGCGACCAGACTGTGCAGGTCCACGTCGTGTTGCGCGGCGTACGCCACCACCTCGTCGATAGTGGCGGGAACCAGGAAGGCGCCGTTGCAGCGTTCCTGCTCGATGGCGTTGCAGATGGCCTCGGGCGCGGCGCGGCGGATAAACACGTTGAGACCGCCGCAGTAGAACGTCGCCATGGTCTCCAGCAGCGTGGCGACGTGGAACAGCGGGCCGACATTGAGATAGCGCGCGCCGGCGTCGAGTTTGCGCACCGCGCTGTAGTTGCGGCTTTGCGCCAGCACCGCGCGGTGGCTGAGCAGCGCACCGTTGGGGCGGCCGTCGAAGGCCGCTGTGTACAGCAGCAGTACCGGTGTGTCGGGGGCCGTGGGGGAGGGCGCAGGCGGCGCCGTGTCCGCCAGCAGTGCTTCGTAGCCGCTGTCGGGGCCGTCGCAGAGCACCCAGTTGTCAGCCTGCGCATCGAACTGGCGCAACTGGCGCAGGGTGTCGCCGATTTCCTCTTCCTGCCACAGCGTCAGCGAGGGTTGCAGGTCGTCGATGACGAACTCCAGTTCGCGGTTGGACTGGCGCCAGTTGACCGGGCAGAAGATGGCGCCGAGGACGGCGCAGGCGAGGATGCCCTCCAGTACCTTGCCGCTGTTCTGGCCCAGCCACAGCACCCGGTCGCCCGCGCCGACCCCGCGCGCGGCGAAGCCCGCGGCCAGGCGTCCGGCGCGCTCGTGCAGTTGCGCGTAGGTGTGACGGGCGGGGAAGTCCAGGTCGGCCAGGGCGGGGCTGTCCCCGCGCTCGGCGGCGTGCTGCCCGCTCAGTTGGTGCAGCGTGTTTACCGGCATCACTTCGCCCCTTGCAATGAGCTGCTGGTGAACTGGCCGGCCTGCATGATCGCCAGCAGTTTGTCGCGGTCGCCGAGCAGCTTGATGTCCTTGCTGGGGTCGCCGTCTACGACCAGCAGGTCGGCCAGCTTGCCCTCTTCGATGGTGCCGGTCTCGTCGCCCAGGCCCATGAATTCCGGCCCGTGCTTGGTGGCCCAGCGGATGACGTCCAGGGCCGGCACGCCTGCCTCGACATACAGTTCCAGCTCGCGGTTGTAGTCGCCGTGGGGAGTCATCGCCGTGCCCCAGTCATCGCCGACGATGAACTTGGCGCCCTTGCTGGCGGCATAGGGGAGGACTTTTGCCATGCTCTCCAGGTCTTCCTGCATCGCCAGGCCCATGGGCGAGTTTTCCAGTCCCTCGCCGTCGGCCTTGAGGCGTTCGAGCAGCGCCTTGGGGAAATACATGGACGGGCATACATAGGTGCCGCTTTCGATGATGGCATCGATACACTCTTCATCCATTTCGTCGGCGTGATCCAGCAGGTCGACGCCGGCCTCGATAGAGGTGAGCACGCCGGCCTTGGTGTCGACATGGGAGCGTACCTTGCGCCCGCGGTCGTGTACGGCTTCGACCACCGCGTCCAGCTCGTCCCGCGTCATCGAGTTGTGGCCCTTGCCGTAGAGCAGTGCGTGCCCCCCGTCGGCGAAGATCTTCACGACTTCCGCGCCCTGTTTCATCTCTTCCCGGGCGCCCTTGCGGAACTCCACCGCGCCGTCGCAGATGCGCTGCGCGCCCATACTCTCTATGCCCCACCACCAGAAGTGCGGGTCGTCGTTGCAGTCGCCGGTGGTGATCAGCCAGCGGCCGCAGGCCATGATGCGCGGCCCCTGGAACAGGCCGTCCTCGAATCCCGCCTTGAGCTGTGCGTCGAGGGCGTCGCCGACGGCGGCGCCGATGAGGTTGGTGTAGCCGTAACTGAGAGCCAGCTGGGCGTGCTTGAGCGACAGCAGCATGAGATAGCCGGGCGGCTGTTCGAGTCCCACCGGTGGCGGGGTGAAGTCGATGCCGCGGTAGGAGCCGTGCCAGTGTCCCTGGGTCATGCCCGGCATCAGGGTGGCGCCGCCGAGGTCGTACACCTGGTCGCAGTCCGCGGTCTCGCTCGCCGCGGTGTCGGGTGCGATGCGCGCGATGCGATCGTCTTGCACCAGCACGCTGGTGTTGGCCTGCGCCGGACGGTCGCCGTCGAGCAGGTTGGCATTGGTGAACAGTATCCGCGACATCGACTGGCTCTCCCTGTGATTGGAATAAAAACTACACATCGCTTGGTTAGCAGACTCTACTCATCTGGCGAGCGGTGTCAATGCCCGGCGCGGCGCCAGATGTGGGCTGTCGATTCGCGTCATTCCTGTATTATTGGCCGGATCATCGCGTTACTGGCGCATGCCGCGCCAGCCGGGCGAAGAAACTTGGACAGATTGCGCCCAGCGTGTTGACAAGGCAAAAACCAAGCGATAGATTGGTTTTGCTTCGGCGAACGATTTGGAGTGGAGTGAGACTTGATGACAAAACGGCGTTACGGGATTTATCACGAACTGGAAGTCAGGGGGCGTTCGGCGGAGATCGAGCAGCAGTCCTTTGCTGAAACCATGAGCCAGATTGAGCTGGCCGACCGCCTCGGCTACGACAGCGCATGGTTCGTGGAGCACCATTTTACGCGCGGCTTTTCCCACTCGTCGGCGCCGGACCTGGTGCTGGCCGCGGTGGCCCGCAGCACTGAGCGTATCCGCCTCGGACTGGGGGTTTCGCTGCTGCCGTTCCTCAGCCCGATTCGCGTCGCCGAGCGGGTGGGGACACTCGATGTCGTCAGTGGTGGCCGCGTGGAATTCGGCACCGGCCGCGGCGCCTCGCCCCTGGAATACCAGGCGTTCCAGCGGCCCTTCGAGCAGAGTCGCGAAATCTGGGAAGACCACCTGGACGCGGTGAAAGAAATCTTTGCCGCCAACGGCGGTGAGGTCACCCGCGAGGGCCGCTACTACGAGATTCCCGGCGTGTCGGTACTGCCGCGCCCGGTGCAGCAGCCAGGGCCGCCGATCTGGGTCGCGTCCACCAGCCTCGCCGGCTTTTTAGCCGCCGCGAAGGGGGGATACAACCTGCTGTGCATCCCGATTCTCAAGGGGCTGCCAGCGCTGGCCGAGGACATCGCGCAATACAAGCAGGCCCTGGCGGAACACGGCCACGATCCCGACAAGGCCCGTATCGGCTGCCTGGTGCCCTGGTATGTCGACGCCGAAAACTCCGGCCTGGACGAGGCGGTGAGCGCCTTCATGTGGTACATCCGCCGCCAGGTCAACCTGGTGACGCCGCCCGATTACACCGATGCGCAGCACGCCACCTACAAGGTGTTCGGCCAGTTGGCCGCCGGCATGTCGGAGGAGAAAGCCATTGCCACCCTCAACGAGCACCGCATGATTGTCATGGGGGATGTGCAGGAGTCGCGGCGCGCCATGGAGGAATTCTTTGACGCCGGCGTGACCGACCTGCTGGGTCAGTTCCGGGTCGGCGGCCTGTCCAACGAACTGGTGTCGCGCAGCATGGAGTTGTTCGCCACCGAGGTGGCGCAGATATGAGCGCGCAGCCACAGTGGGTGACGCGCGACCGCCTGCCGGCGCTGCAGCCGGAGCACGCGGTGGTGGCGTTCGATGACCCCGCGGAGGCGCCGCTGGCGATATCGCAGCAGGCCCTGGCCGCGCTGCGCGCGGAGTCCGCGCGCGCCTGGCAGGCGGCAGGTATTGCGCCGGGCCAGCGCGTACTGGTGTCGCTGACCAGGCAGGGAGAATTTCCGCTGGCGGTGGGCGCCGACGTGCTGGCGCCGCTGTGCGCCGCGCTGGGGGCTGCCTCGCCGCGCGGCCGCCTGCGCCTGCTGAAGACCATCAAGGCCTTCCGCCCGGATGTCTGGGTGACAACGCCCTGCGCGGCGCTGGATTTTCTCGCGCGCCTGTACATGGAGTTCAATGTCGATCCGTTTGAACTGGGCCTGTCGCGTATCCTGCTGGTGGGCGAGGTCGCCTCGCCGGGGGCGCGCAAGCGGCTGGCGGACGAGTTCGAGTCCGAGGTGGTGGACGTCTACTGTGATCCTGTATTTGGCGCCGCACTGGCGGTGCGCAAGTACGGCGGTGACCTGGAGGTGATATCCGGTGCGTTGCGCCGGGCGCACCCGCAGCGGGACGAGTTGCTCGCCGACGGCGGCGAGATCGCGTTGCACTTCGACGAGGTGGAGGAACTGGCCGGGCTGGTGATCCGCAGCGGCCAGCTGTGCGCGGCGCAGGAAGACGAGGGCATTTTCAGTGGCACCACCGGCGATCACGTGCTGGTGCGCGGGCGCTGGTTGTCCCTGCCGCTGTTCGAGCAGTCGCTGAAACTGATCGACGGCATCAGTTACTGGCACCTGCAGGTGGAGCGGGGCGAGGGCACGCTGGACCGGGTCACCCTGAAGGTCGGCCTGAACCGCGACAGCCTGGTGGAAAACCCGATGTGGAAGGCGCGCATCCGCGAGGCGGTGGCGTCGGTGACCCCGGTGCGCGTCGAGGTCGAGTGCTACCTGCTCACCGAGGATGACGAGTTGCCCCCGGCCCGCGTGGAAGACCTGCGTGGGCATCACCGCTCGCGGGACGAGGTGGCTGCGGGGGAAGCGCCGTGACAGGCAGCCGACTCGCGCTGGTGACAGGCGCGGCCGGCGCCATCGGCGGCGCGATCTGCGCCGACCTCGCCGCCGCCGGCTGGCGCGTGGTGGGGCTGGACCGGCAGGTGCCGGAGAAAGACGCGGCGCTGGTGGATTTCCTGCAGGCGGACCTGGCCGACAGCGCGGGCCTTGCCGCCACCCTGCAGGCGTATTCCGGGCGCGACGAGATCGCCGCACTGGTCAACTGTGCGGGCGTCTCGCGCGTGGAGCCGTTCGTCGAACAGGACAGCGCGGTGTGGCAGCAGTTGATGCAGGTGAACTGCATGGCGGTCTATGCCACCTGCCAGGCCTTGTTGCCGGCGATGATCGCGCGCGGCCATGGCCGCATCGTACAGATTACTTCGGACTCCGCCCGCACCGGCGCCGCCGGCGAGGCGGTGTACGCCGGCTCCAAGTCCGCGGTGGTCGCGTTCAGCAAGAGCGTGGCCCAGGAGGTGGGGCGCCACGGCGTGACCGTCAACTGCGTCTCTCCCGGCGCCATCCAGACGCCGATGTCCGCACCCAACCAGGAACTGCTGGAAAAGTTCGCACGGCGCGTGCCACTGAAGCGCCTTGGAGTGCCGGAGGACGTCGCCGGCATCGTCACTTTCCTGTGTAGCGACAGCGCCTCGTACATTACCGGACAGGTAGTGAGCGTCGGTGGCGGTGTCACCATGGTGGGCTGAATGGGATCGGCGCTCCGACATACGGCGCCCTGGCGCAGCATTCCCGACATGCTGCGCGACAACTGCGCGCGTCACGCCGACGCGCTCGCCGTGGTCGATGGCGCAACCGCGCTGACCTACGGCGAATTGTGGCAGTACAGCGATGACTGGCTGGCGCTGCTGGCGGCCAGGGACGTGGGTCCCGGCGTGCGGGTCTGCATCTGGAGCCACAACAGCTGGCAGTGGATCGTCGCGGCGACCGCGGTGTGGCGCCTGGGCGCGACCCTGGTGCCGATATCCTCGCGGCTCAAGGCGCTGGACGCGCGCGCCATTATCGACAAGTCCCGGGCAAGGGTGTTGCTGGCCACGGCAGACTGTGGCGGCACGGACCTGCCGGGGCTGCTGTTGGCGGAATTCGGCGCCGGCGAAGATCATCCGGTGGCCGGCCTGCCGACGCTGGCGAGCATTGTGAGCCTGGACGAACAGCCGGCGCCAATGTCCTCCACGGCGGGAGCCGCGGGCGGACAGGAAGCTGCGTTCAGCGGCGAGGAGATCGCCGAGATACTGTTCACCTCGGGCACCACCGGCGAACCCAAGGGCGTGATGCTCAACCACCGCCAGGTGCTGCAGGCCTACTGGGACTGGAGTGACCAGGGCGGCCTGCGCGCCGGTGACCGCTTCCTCGTGGTGCCGCCGTTTTCCCACGGCTTCGGTATCAACGCCGGGATCCTCGCCTGCCTGATGCGCGGCATGACCCACGTGGTGGTGGGCTTCTTCGACCCGGGGCGCACGCTGGAGCTGGTGGCCGCGCACGGCATCACGGTGATGAGCGGCGCCCCGGCGCTGTTCTCGCGCCTGTGCGAATCCGCTGGCGCCGGCGCATCGTCGCCCCTGGCCAGCGTACGCGTGGTGTACGTCGGCGCCGCCCACGTCGCCCCGGCATTGATCGAGGCGCTGCGCGATGTGCACGGTATCGACCGCGTCATCAATGCTTACGGCCTCATCGAGGGCTGCGTGGTCAGTATGACCCGCGCCGACGACCCGGTGGTGCGTATCGCCAGCAGTGTCGGCCGCGCCCTGCCCGGGGTAGAGGTCGCCATCTGCGACGAGCAGGGTACGGCGTTGCCGCCAGGGCGGCAGGGCGAGATTCGCGTGCGCGGCTACGGCGTGATGCAGGGCTACCTGGAGGCGCCGCACCTGACCCGGGAGGCGCTGACGGAGGACGGCTGGTTGCGCACCGGGGATGCGGGTGTGCTGGACAGCGACGCTTACCTGTCCATCGTCGGCCGCCTGAAGGAGATGTATATCACCAACGGTTTCAACGTCTATCCCGCGGAGATCGAGGACTACCTGCTGCAGCACCCGGCGGTGCACGCGGTGGCGGTAGTGGGTGTCGCGGACAGTGCTCGCGGTGAGGCCGGTGTGGCCTTCGCCGTGGGCGAAACGCGCTGCGAGAGCAGCGACCCGCTGGCATGGCTGCGGGAAAAAATAGCCAGTTACAAGGTACCCGCCCGCCTGGAGTGGGTGGAGGCGCTGCCGCTCAATGACAACGGCAAGGTACGCAAGGATGTCCTTGCACAGTGGGCGAGTCAGCAAGATAGCAAGCGAATGGGGAGTGAAGTGTGAGTGATGCGAATGCACAGGCGGCCGTGGAAAGTGGCGGGGCGGAGAAGAACATGAAGTTCTCCACCTTTCACCTGTTTAACCGGCCCGAGCAGCGCAGCTGCAAGCAGGTGTACGACGAAACCATCGAGATCGTCGAGTACCTGGAGGAACTCGGGTTCGACGGCGTGTGGTTGGCGGAACACCATTTCCGCGATTACGGCGTCTGCCCGGATACCCTGGGAATGTTGATGCACCTGGCCGCGAGGACCCGCAACATCCGCCTGGGTACCGGTGTCGCGGTGCTGCCCCTGCACAACCCGATCACGGTGGCCGAGCAGGCCGCACAGCTGGACCTGCTCAGCGACGGCAGGCTGGATTTCGGTGTCGGCCGCGGTTACCAGGGTTCCGAATTCGAGCGCTTCGGTATCGATATCAAGGAAGCGCGGGCGCGCTACAACGAGGCGCTGGACATGATCCTCGGCCTGTGGACGCAGGACGATTTCAGCTACGACGGCCAGTTTTACCGCTGCAGCGAGCTGAACCTGCTGCCGCGGCCACTGCAGCGGCCGACCCCGCCGATCTATGTCGCCTCCATCAGCCCGGAGACCATCGACCTGTGCACGGACCGTGCGCTGCCGATCCTTATCGACCCGGTCGCCACTTTCAAGAGCGTGGGACGCGCCGCCAATACCTGGCACGAGTCCATGCTCGCCAAGGGGCACGATCCGCAGCAGCACGAGCTGTGCGTGATGCGCTCGGTGTACGCGGCGGAAACCACCGAGAAAGCCAGGGCCGACCTGGAGAAGTACGAGGCGGGCTTCGATCGCAGCAAGATTGTCAACCAGCAGAGCGCGCCGGTGGACCCGAAAACCGGGGAGGTGGCCGAGGGCTATGAATACTGGCAAAGTCGCTACCAGAAAGGCGGCGAGGTGAGCACGGATTTCCGCTGGGACCAGCTCGAGGTGGCCGGAGACCCGGAGCGCGTGATCTCGCAGATCAGCGCGCTGCGCGATTTCGGCATCGGCAACCTGATGTGTGATTTCGGCAGCACCCGGCCCATGGAGGTGGGTGAGATGAAGCGTATCATCAAGTTCTTCGCCGACGAGGTCATGCCGGCCTTCGCCTGAGGGCAGGCCAGTCGGGAGAGAGGGTGAAGCAGCGGGCGGCCATAGTCGGGGTGGGCGCGACACCATTGTCGCGCGACGCCGGCGTGAGTTGCCAGGAACTGGCCTGCGCCGCCATCAACGCCGCCCTGCAGGACGCCGGTGTGACCCGCGAACAGCTCGACGGCCTGCTCGCCTACAGTCTCGGTGACTCGGTGCCGGTGACCACCGTGGCGCGGGCACTGGGCCTGCCGCGCCTGCGCTGGCACAACGATATCCACGGCGGCGGCAGCCAGTCGGTGTCCATCCTGTGGGAGGCCTCGCGCGCATTGCAGGAAGGCCTGGCGGATTACATCGTCGTGTTCCGCGCCGTGCGCAGCGCCAGCGGCGCACGCATGGGCCAGATTCGCCTGGGCGCCGGCGATGACATCGAATCGCAGTTCGTTACGCCCTACGGCCTGCGCGGCCCGGTCAACCTGTTCGCGCTGACCGCCCAGCGCTGGCTGCAGCAGCGCGGTCACGCCGCCAACGAGCTGTACCACGTGGTGGCGCGACAGCGCGAGTACGCCGCGCACAACCCCCGCGCGATGTTTCGCCAGCCGCTGACGCGCGCGCAGTACGACGAGGCGCCGCTGGTGGCCAGTCCCCTGCGCCGCCTGGATTGCTGTCGCGAAAGCGATGGCGCCATCGCGCTGTTGCTGTGTCGCGAGGAGCTGGCGGGCGACGCGCACAGCCCGGTCTTCCTGCGCGCCGCGGTGCGTGGCGGCGGCCCCGGGGGCGTTTACTGGGACAAGGCCGACAGCCTGGATCGTATCTATTCACATTACATTGCCGGGGAACTGTACCGGCAGGCGGGGCTGACGCCGGCGGACATCGACCTGGCCATGCTCTACGATGCCTACTCGTTCCTGGTGCCTGCGCAGCTCGAGGATTTCGGTTTCTGTGAGCGCGGCCGGGCGCTGCCGTTCCTGGCCGCCGGGAAGACCGCCAGCGGTGGCGAGTTACCGGTCAACACCAATGGCGGCATGTTGAGCGAGGGCTACGTGCACGGGCTGAACAACACCATGGAAGCGGTGCTGCAACTGCGCGGCGAGGCCGGCGAACGGCAGGTGCAAGGTGCCGCCAACGCGCTGTGCAGTGGCTTCGGCGGGCGCTACGGCGCCGCCGCGATCCTGACCACGGACTAACGGACCCGATGACAAGGACTGGATTATGAGTAATGGCAACTGGGGTCGCTGGGGCGAGGACGACGAGCGCGGCGCGGCCAACCTGGTCACCGCGGAGGTGACCCGCGCGGCGCTGTCCGCGGTCGGCAGCGGCGAGGTGATCAGCCTCAGCCTGCCGATACAGGGCGCGACCTCCTCGGCGGCGGGGCTGCGCGTACCGCATATGAAGGGGCGCCCCCTGCCGCAGCACTACATGGCGGTGGACGGCGCGGACTACGCCGCCGGCGCCTCCCATCCCGCGGGCGGCCGCGCGGTGGCGGACGACGCATTGATGATCTCGCCCCACGGCACCGCCACGCACGTGGATGCGCTGTGCCACATGTGGCGCGGCGACAGCATCTACAATGGCCACGACGCGGCGCGTGTGCGCAGCTACGGCGCCGCGCGCTGCGGTATCGAGAAATTGCGTCACCTGGTGACCCGCGGCGTGTTCATCGACCTGCCGGCGGCCAGCGGCAGGCAGCACCTGGACGCCTGTGAGGAGATCACCCAGCCGCAGCTGGCCGACGCGCTCGCCGCCAACGGTGTCGAGTTGCGCGCCGGTGACGCGGTATTGGTGCGTACCGGCTGGTCGGCGGTGTACGCCGACGATCCCGATTTGTACTGGTCCGGCGAACCGGGACTGGGGCCCGAGGCGGCGCAGTGGCTGGCCGAGCAGGATGTCGCCCTGGTGGGGAGTGACAATTCTGCCATTTGCCGTCTCAACCAGTCCGGGCTGTCCTGCGACGAACTGGACGACGATATCCACATGATCCTGCTCTGGCAGCACGGCATCTATATGCTGGAAATGCTGTGGCTGGAGGAGCTGTCCCGACGCGCCGCGGGGGAGTTCGTGTTCATGCTGGCGCCGCTGCTGATCAAGGGTGGCACCGGCAGCCCGGTGACCCCGCTGGCGGTGCTCTGACGATGAGCCTGCCGGCGCCCGCCATCAGCGACCACTGCAAGCCCTACTGGGATGCCGTGGCCGCCGGTGACTTGCGGCTGCAACGCTGCCGTGACTGCCGCCGCTGGATCCACTTTCCGGAGCTGGCCTGCCCTGTGTGTGGCAGCGACCGCCTCGGCTTCGAGCGCGTCAGCGGGCGCGGTGAGATAGAGACCTTTACCGAGATTCACCGCAGCTTCGTACCCGGCTTCGAGCCGCCCTATATCGTGGCCTGGATCGCCCTGCCGGAGCAGCCGGGGCTGCGTACCCTGGCCAACATCATCGACAGCGACCCGGCGCAGGTCGCCATCGGTCGCGCGGTGGAGTTCTGCGTGGAGACGCGCGGCGACGTTTCACTACCCCAGTTTCGACTCTGCAGGAGGCAGGACTGATTATGCCCGAGCACGTTCACCCATACGATAACTACGGCTACGCCGTGACCTCGCTCAACGCCCAGCGCTCGCCGGACGCGCTGGCGATCCGCTACCGCGGCACCGACTATTCATTCGCCGAGGTCAACGCGCGGGTCAACCGCACCGCCAATGCCCTGTGCACGCTGGGTGTCCGTCCGGGCGACCGGGTCGCGGTGCAACTCGACGATGTCATGGCGATCGTTGACTCCTACCTCGCGCTGGCAAAGCTCGGCGCGGTGCTGGTGGCGCTCAATCCCTACTGGAGCGACGAGGTGCTGGCCCAGGTGCTCGCGCACTGCCGGGTGCAGCATATGCTGTTGTCCGGCGCCGATCGCGCGCGCCTGCAGGCGGCTGCCGGCGAGCCGGCGCCCGCGCTCATCCTGGTCGATGGCGCGGAGGCGGCGGGCAGCGCCGCCAGCCTGCCGGAGGCCCTGGCCGCCGCGGACGACGTGGAGCCGCCGCTGGGTGCGGGCGGCGCCGCGCCACTGGCGTTTTTCTTTACCTCCGGCACCACGGGCATGCCCAAGCCGGCGGTGCACAGCCACGCCAGTTGCCGTTCCATGGCGGATATCTGGCTGTCGCTGCCGCGCACCGAATCCTCCATGTGGGGCACGGGGCCGATCATCTGGGGGATCGGGTTTCCCTGCACCATCGGCGCGGCGTTGTTCGTCGGTATGCCGGTAGTACTGGAAGACGATTTCGGCCCGGCGGGCTTCACCCGCGCCATGCGCCACAGCGCCATCACGCACATGACGGTCATCCCCACGTTCTGGTCGGAGCTGCTGGCCCTGCCGGAGGCGGCCGACCTCGACCTGGGTGGCCTGGAGGCGGTGATCGTCGGCGGCGAGCCGCTGGGCGACAACCTGCTGCGCGCCATGATGGAGCGCGCCCCCGGCGCGGGTGTCTACTCCTTTTACGGCCAGACCGAGGCGCCCTACACCTGCATCGGCCGCCTCGATGACGGCTCGCAGACAGCGGCGGTGGCCGGCCTGGCGCGACCGACCTGCGCGGCGCAGGTATTGTCTCCCGACGGCCGTCGCGTGACGGCTGAACCGGGCGAACTGGCGGTGACCGGTCCGCACCTGATGCGCGAGTACTTCGACCTGCCGGAGAAGACGGCCGAATCCCTGCGCGATGGCTGGTTCTTCAGCGGCGACCTGGCCTTACAGGACGAGCGCGGGCGCATCACCGTGCTCGGCCGCCGCGAGGACGCCATCCACCGCGGCGGGCGTTTCATCCAGCCGCTGACCATCGAGGACGCCGCCCTGGGACTGGACGGCGTGCTGGAGGCCGGTGCGGTGGCGGTGCCCAGCGACCAGGGTGATGACCGCATCCTGCTGGCGCTGCGCTGTGCGGGCGAAGCAAACGAGCGCGACCTGCGCGCGGCGCTGGCCGGCGTACTGCCGCCGGACGCGCTGCCGGATCGCATCGTGTTGGCGGACGAGCTGCCCCACGGCAATGACAACTCCGGCGGCAAGGGCAAGTTGCTGCGACGCGAGATCGGCGCACTCTACGCACACCTGCTGGATGCGGAGGGTGATGCCAATGGCTGACAATGCCGGTGAACTGTTCAAGCGGCTGGGCAAGTCGATCAGCGTGGTGACCACCCGCGACGGTGACACCGATGTCGCCAGCGTGGCAACCGCCGTGTGCAACATCAGTGATGCGCCGCCGTCGCTGTTACTGTGCGTGGAGCAGGGCGCTTCCCTGGCGCGGGTGCTGCACCCCGGCGACGACTTCGTGCTCAACCTGCTCAGCGCCGATGACGGCGCCGTACTCAACGCCGCCGCCAGCGGCAGCGGTGCGGAGCGCTTCGCCGCCGGTGACTGGTACGACCTGGCCGGGGGCGGCAAGGCGCTGCGCTCGGCGCAGGCGGTGGCGGCGTGTCGCGCGGCGCAGCGCCTGCCCTGGGCCACGCACTTCATCTATATAGCCGAGATCCAGAGCGTGGAACTGGCCGCGCAGGCGAGCACGCTGGTCTACTTTGGCGGCGGCTTCCACCCACTGGCGGCCGACTGAGCGCGCGCTCGCCGTGGCCTACTGTTTCGAATGCGGCGAGCCCCTGGTCACCGGGGTGCCTCCCGGCGAGGACCGCAAGCGGCAGTATTGCCCCGCCTGCGGCTACGTGCACTACCTCAACCCGCGTATCCTGGTGTCCTGCATCGTGCACGACGGCGAGCGCGTACTGTGGGTCCGGCGCGGGCAGGACCCGCAAAAAAACCTGTGGGCCATGCCCGCGGGCTTCATGGAGAACGACGAGACCCTGCAACAGGCCGCGGTACGCGAGTTGGAGGAGGAGACCGGCCTGCGCATTCCCGCCACCGATCTCGACCTCGTGGTGCTCAGCTCCCTGGCCTTTATCAACGAGGTCTACGTGGTATTCGAGGCGCGCCACGAGGCGGTCGAACTGCAGCCGGTGGTGCCGGAAACGCTGGAAGTGCGATTTTTGGCGGAAGCAGAGGCGCCCTGGGACGAGCTGGCCTACCCCTACACCGAACCCTACATGCGTCGCTGCTACCAGCGCCTGCGCAGCGGCGAGAAGGAAATGCTGCTCGGCGCCTTCTCCCATAACATACAGCAGTTGAAAAACGTCTAGCCTGGCGATCCTGCCGCTGCCACGACATACTGCGGGCGCCGTGCCCTGCCAACAGGCCGTAACGCGCCGGCCAGCGTGCTGCGGCGCACCTGCAGCTCGTCAGCCCGATGTGCCCTGCGCACCGCCGTGGTAGCGCAGGACCAGTTCCAGCTCCTGGCGGAGCACATCGTCCAGCGCCTGCGCGAGCAGCTTTTCCACACGCCGGCGCACCCACTGCTGGCCCTTGTCAATCAGCTGCATGCGTTCCTGCAAGGTATTCAGGGCCATTACCTTTTGATAGAAGTCGCCCACTGCCTGTCCGGGTTCCGCGTCCAGGCTGGCAAGGCAGCGCAACAGCGCCCTGCAGCTTCTGACCTCCTGTTCGTGCAGTTGGCGCAACTGTTCGCGCTGGGCGTGACCGTAGGCATCCTTGTGGCAGGCGGCAGCCGTCCGCGCCCCGGCGCGCTCGGCCGCGAGAAGTTCACGCAGGGCGGCCACCAGTGTCTCCCGCGGCATGGGCCGCTCACGGGTTGATGCGGGCGGTTCGGCCCCGTCCTGCAGGTGCTGCCCGCTGTCGTCCCGGCGCAGTGCCGCCAGCACGCTGGCCGCCTCGGACAGCAAAGTCCGCATGCGCGCCTCGACGTCGAGCACGGTGTCGATCTGGCCACAGGACTGGCCCGCGTACAGTGCCATCGAGGTGACGCTGCCGCTGGCGTCGCGCAAGGGCGAGTCTGTGGAAAAAAGGTGCACCGGCAGGTCGTCCTGTGTGCCGATGACCGTGGGCTCGCGCAGGCTGCGCAGATGATCGTGGTCGCCGCGCGTTACGCTGTTGGGGAGGACTCGCGTCGCCGCCGCTACCGGCCAGTTGCGATAGAACCGGTAGGTATGCAGCGTATCGTCGGCGCGCGCCTCGCACAGCCTGCGCTGGTGCAGGGGGTGGGCATTGGCCTCGTGGGTTGCCAGGAACAGTGAGCCGCAGCTGACGCCCTGTGCGCCCAGTGCGAGCGCCGCCACCAGCCCGGCCCCGCTGGCGATGCCGCCGCTTGCCACCACCGGAACCGGGGACATCGCCGCCAGTTCCGGTACCAGCGCCATGGTGCCGACACTGCCCCTGACGTGGCCACCGGCCTCGACGCCCTGGGCGATCAGGACATCGACGCCGGCGCGCAGCGCTTGCTGTGCATCGAGGCGCGAGCCCACCTGGTGCAGCACCAGCAGCGAGTGTCGTTTCAGTTCCCGCACGAGGTCCTGGTCCACCTCCCAGAACAGCGTGATCGCCGGCACGTCCAGTTGCAGGCAGGTATCCACCTGCCGCTGCAGCAGGTCCGCCCGGGTTGCCGAGGGGATCAGGTTGACCGCGAAGGGGCGATCGCAGAGTGCACGCATGGCCGTCACCTCGTCGACAATCCGCTCAACCGGTTCACGCACCATGCCCAGGCAAGCAAAACCCCCGGCGTTGCCCACGGCAGCGGCGAGCTCGTGGCGCGCAACGCCGCCCATGCCGGCGTTCATCACCGGCACCTCGCAGCCGAGCAGGTCCAGCAGGGGAGTATGCAGGGCCAGTGGCAGCGCCTGGCGCCCGGCGGAATCTACCACTGCCACACCTGGTCGACACTGTCGTACAGGGTGGCGATCTCATCGCGGCAAATCTGCCGTATGCCCTGCAGGCATTGTTTCGCCCCGAGCCCGCGTTCCTCCAGGTCGTCCTGGACCACGGTAATCTCCACACCACTGGCCAGCAGCTCGCGTATGTCGTTCCTGATGTCGGCGGGATGGGCCTGTCGCCAGTCGCCGAAAGACAGTGCGGGCGACCCGGCCTTCGCCAGCGCGTAGGACACCGCGTGGGAGGTGAGCAGTATATGCAGGTCGGCCCCGGCGCCGCGCATGGAGCGGCTGAGCCAGACTATGGTGTCATCCTGCTCTTCACCGGTGGCGCGAAAGGCCTGTTCGATCACCTGTAGTACTTTCATGGCTAGTCCCTCGTACCGATAACCAGGGTATTGTCTGCGGCGCTGGCGAATTTCCACAGATCCGCCGGTGAGCCGCGACCACAGCCGTCAATGACCTCGTTGACGCCGCGCTCGTCCACGCACAGGCCGCAATTGATCCACTGGAACTGCACGCCGCAATGCGCGGCCTTGCGCTGCAGGGCGGCGATCCACTCGCGGCTCAGTGGGTGCGCCTCCTCCCCGGCGTCGCGGCCGTGTATGCTGTTGCCGTGCGCACTCTGATGCGCAAACGACAGGGCAACCGCTCCCTCGTAGGCGAAGACGTTGACGTTTGCGCCCGCGTCCAGCGCCGCGTCGAGCAGGCGGAAGAATGTGCTTGTGCGCGCGCTTTCAAATGGCGGGTCCATGAAAGCAAACGTCAGGGTCTGTCCCTCTTTCATCGTCGATCTCCTTGTGATTAGTGCCAGATCACCCTGTCGCCGGATAGCAGCGCCTGGATCACCATTTCGATGCCCGCGATGTTCACGTTTGCGTGCAGTTCCTGCGCGCGCAGATTGCGCTCCGCCAGGGCGTGCTCGTCGGCGAATACGTGTACGCCGGAGTTGAGCAACTCGTCGAAGGCAGGACTGCTGGCGGCGCGGTGGGCGACGCTGACACCGTGCTGCACCAGCAGCAGGCGTACCGAATTGCCGGCCCTGTCCAGGGACTGGGCCAGGGCGTAGTGGTGCGGTGCGCGCGCCTGGGTAAACGGGTCCTGCGATTGGATGATCAGGTAGTGGTTCATGAATGTTCCTCCAGTACTGGAATCATGCGCTGCGGATCACTGCCGTGGGCAATCGCCTGGACGATGCGGCAGCGGATCAGGTAGTCGCCAAAATGCTCGCCTGCCTGCCGCCCGGCGGCGAAGCGCGCGAGCAGCGGGTCGAGCAATTCGAATGCCCGGTCGATACTGACGTTGCTGGCGTACAACTGGTTCAGGCGCTCGCCGTGAAAGCCGCCTCCGAGGTACAGGTTGTACAGGTTCGGCGCTCGCCCCGTCAGGCCGATCTCGGCAATGTACGGCCGGGCGCAGCCGTTGGGGCAGCCGGTAACACGCAGGGTGATGGGTATGTCTTGCAGTCCGAAGCTGGCCTTGCTGTCCTCGAAGCGTTGCAACAGCTGCGGCATGATGCGTTCCGCTTCCGCCATGGCGAGGCCGCAGGTGGGCAGGGCGACACAGGACAGGCTGTAGGTCGACTGCAACGAGGGTGACAGCCTCGCGGCGAGTCCAAGATCGTCAAGACGCCATTGCGAGGTCTCCAGCAAATCCGGTTCTATGCCGCCCAGTATCAGGTTCTGGTTGGTGGTAAGTCGCAGGTAGCCGGCAAAGGATTGCACGAAGCCCTGTAGCTGGTCTTGTAGCGCGCCCTGGATCCTGCCGTTGGCGATTTCCAGTGTCGCGTGCCACAGGCCCTCTGAATCCTGTTGCAGCCCCTGTGGATCACCGTTGTGCGTGAAGGTAAATGCCCGTGGCGGCTGTAGTGGCTCGCCCCAGCGTTGCGTGAGCAGTTCGAGGAAACTGTCCATACCCAGGCGGTCCAGTGTGTACTTGAAACGCGCACGGTGTCGGTCGACGCGGTCGCCGTAGTCGCGCTGAATGGTCATGATCGCCAGCGCCAGCGCCGGAGCGCGTTCGGCGGCGACAAAGCCGGCGGGTTCGGCGAGGCGCGGGTAGCTGTCATCGCGGGTATCGAGCTGACCCATGCCGCCACCGACGACCACGTTGAATCCCGCAAGGCTGTCGCCCTCGGTAATCGCGATGAAGCCGACATCCTGGCCATAGACATCGATGTCATTGACGGGCGGCAGGGCGAATCCCACCTTGAATTTGCGCGGCAGGTAGGTCTCCCCGTAGTCGGGATCCTCGAGCTGGTTCTTGTACACCACATCCTCGCCGTACCAGATTTCGCGGTACGCGCCCGTCCTGGGGATGAGCAGCTGGCTGGTTTGCCGCGCGAGACTGGCCACCTGGCGCTGCACTGGCGCACTTTGTACATTGAACCCGCAGATGACCCCGCGTGAATCGTCGCCACAGGCGGCGATGGTATCCAGGCCGATATCGCGAATTGCCTGCATACAGGCGCGCAGGCGCGGCTTGCGCACGCCGTGCAACTGTATCGTCTGGCGTGTAGTGATACGCAGGCCGCGTTCCGCAAAGTGTCGCGCCAGCTTGTCCAGGCCCAGCCACTGACTGGTGCTGAGGACGCCGCCGGGAATGCGCAGGCGTACCATGAACTGGTAGTTGGGTTCGAGCTTGCGCCGCTGCCTGTCTGACCGCTGGTCGCGGTCATCCTGCATGTAGATGCCATGGAACTTCATCAGCAGGGTGTCGTCGCCGGGTACCGCCCTGGTGCTGCTGTCGATCAGCCCCTGCGCGATATCGCCGCGCAGAAAGCGGCTGCGCGCCTTGAGCTGCTCGTTGCTGCACAACTTCGCCACCGGTTGTGAGCGGTCTCGACTTCGATCCAGTGTGTCTCCAGCCATAGCGATTGCCTCAATAGAGATTGCGCCTGACGCGTTGCTCGTCGACGAGGGACTGCCAGAGTGTCGCGCACTCATCGCGCGAGCAGCCGCTGGCGATGCGCAGTGCTTCCTGCATCTGCTCTTCACACCGCTCCAGCACGGCCTTGTCGCCACACAGGTAGACAAGCGCGCCGTCATCGATCCAGCGCTGTAGCCGGTCGGCCTTGTCGAGGAACGCACTGACCAGTGAACGCCGCGGCTCGTCGTCGGCGAAAACCGGGTCGAGGTGGGACAGCAGGCCGCTGGCAAGCCATCCCTGCCATTCCAGCTGGTAGAGAAAATCCTCTTCGTAGCTTTTTTCGCCCAGGACCAGCCAGCAGGGGTTCCTGTCTCCTCGCGCTGCCCGGGCCTGCAGGTAGGCGCGGTACGGGGCGACCCCGGTACCGTAGCCGACCAGGATCACAGGGTTTTCGACTTGCGGCAGGGCGAAGCGCGCATTGCGGTGCGGATAGATGCGTACCGAATCGCCCACCGCGAGATCGCACAGGTAGTGCGAGGCGATTCCCGCGTACTCCCGGTCGCCCAGCGGGTAATTGAAGCGCTTGACCAGCAATTCCAGTTCATCGCTGTCGGCGCTGACATGGTTGGCGACATCGTACAGGCGCGGTTGCAGCGGCCGCAGTACGTCGACCAACGCCTGGGCCGACGGCACCCTGGCCGGGGCAGTGCGCAGTACGTCGAGCAGGTGTCTCTGTTTCAGCCAGCTGCGTGCCTGCTTGCTGTCTTCGCCCAGTGTGACCAGGTCCGTATCGCCGCTCCAGGCAGCCCAGCTCTGTAGCAGCTTTCTTGTCGGAATCGCGAGGTCGCGCGCCGAGCCCAATGCAGTGGCGAGCGACATTGCGCGGCCGTCGATGCTTACCCCCGCCTCGCCTTGCAGCCTGGCCAGGTCCAGTACGGCCGCCACCAGTGTGTGGGGATTGTGCGCGAATACGCCGACCGCGTCGCCGGGTTGCAGCGGCAGGCTGCCTTCCTCGATGGCCAGGCTCAGGTGATAGTTGCCCAGCGGGCGGTCCGCGGCGGACAGCGCCAACTGTTCGAGCACTTCCGAGCGCAGCGGTCGTTGTTTGCTGTACAGGGAGGACGAGTCGGCACGCGGGTCCTGTGCGACCGCGGCAGGCGCTGTCGCCCTGTCGGCAGTTGGCAGCGCGGCCAGTCGCTGCTCGCACCACTGTCGCGCCGGCGTCTCGAAATCGACGTCGCAGTCGACGCGCTCCGCCAGGCGCCGCGCACCCAGCGCGGCGAGGCGTGCGTCGAAATCGATGCCGGTCTGGCAGAAGTGCTCGTAGGTACTGTCGCCCAATGCCAGCACGGCATAGTGCAGGCTGCCGAGTTTCAGGTGGTCCGCGGCGAACAGGTCGCGGTGGAAGTCCGCCGCGGTGATTGGCGGGTCCCCGTCCCCGTGTGTGCTGACGATCAGCCACAGGGTATCGAGCTTGCGCAATTGCCGCACCTTCAGCGTGGCCAGGTCCGTCAGTTGCACGCTGTGCCCGAGTTCCAGCACCTGCTGGTGCAGGTTGCGCGCCAGTTGTTCACAGTTGCCGGTTTCACTGCCGTAGGCGATGGTCAACGCGGGGGCGCCGGAGGCCGGCAGTGCCACCTCGCCTTGCTTGCCACTGGCGCTGGCGGCCAGGTAGCCGCTCAGCCACAGCGACTGTGCGCTGTCGAACTGGCGCAGCAGGCTGTCGATTCGCTGCCACTGCTCAGGCGCAAACAGTTCGGTCGGCGAGGCCGGTGGTGGCCGGGCGGTCACGGGCACTCCTGGAGGATCGGGGACTGAAAGTGGGGCAGTATGGCGAACTATTACAATTATTAATAATGAAATATAATGGACTTTTAAATCAAATATAATGTATTTAAATGGACGTCGACCTCGCCCGCACCTTCTTCGAGATCACGCGCACCGGCAGTTTTGTCGGTGCCGCTGAAAACCTGCACCTTACCCAGACCGCGGTGACGGCGCGGATCCAGAAACTGGAGAGCTTGCTGGGCAGTCGCCTGTTCGTGCGCAACCGCGCCGGCGCGCGGCTCACGCCGGACGGCGAGCGGTTTACACCCCATGCGCTGCAATTGCTGCAGACCTGGGACAAGGCGCGGGCGGACATGGCGCTGCCACAGGGACATCGCGCGCGCTTCGCGGTGGGCGCCGAGGCCAGCTTGTGGAATCCGCTATTGTTCAACTGGGTCTGCTGGATGCGCGAGCACCATGCAGATATCGCCCTGCACGCCGAGGTAGACAATGCACAGGCGCTTTTCTCGCGGCTGGAGAACCGCGTCCTCGACCTCGCCCTGGTGCATCGGCCGGACTATTTTCCCGGACTGCAGGTAGAGCAATTGCTGGAAGAAAAACTGGTAATGGTGCGCGCCCCGCACAGTGATACACCGTACCTGTTCGTGAACTGGGGTGAGGAATTCATGGCGCAGCACGACATCGCCCTGCCGCAGCGACGGCGCGCATCGCTGAGCTTCAACCTGGGTCCGCTCGCCCTGCAGTACCTGCTCGCTGTTGGCGGCAGTGGTTACTTTCGCTCACGCGTGGTACAGCGCCACCTCAACCAGAAACGCCTGTTGCCGGTGACCGATGCGCCGGAGTTCAGCTACCCGCTGTACGCGGTGTACCCGGCCGGCGACCAGCCCGCGTCATTACGCGCCGCGCTGGAAGCCGCCCGGGGCGTCGCGCGTCAGGACGTGGACTGGGTGTAAGTGCCGCATGTTTATGGCGCCGCCGTCGTGGCGCGGGCCCACGACAGGACCCGCGGCCTCCCGTGGCGTGGGCAGATTGTGGTCTCGCGGTCAAAGGCTCTTCAGGAACTCGACGAGATCGGCTTTTTGCGCAGCGTTCAAGCCCAGCTGCTTCCTGCTGTTGTAGGTCTCGACCACGGCGTCCAGCGTCGCCGCGCTGCCGTTGTGGAAGTAGGGCGGATGCTGCCAGATACCTTCAAGCGGCGCCGTGCGATACAGCTGCGTCGCACTGCGCGCAGCCCAGCTCGGCGCGCCGTCCGGTTCGGGTTCACTGACAACCTCACCGGGTTGGTGCAGCCTCTGGTTGGCGTCGGTATAGCGTTCCCCGCTGTGGCAGCTCGCGCATTGCCCGGCGCCTTCGAACACGGCTTTACCGCGCGCTGCGGCGTCCGCGTCGAAACTGCCCGGGGGCGGCGTCGGTGGTTCCAGGCTCAGCTGGTAAGCCTGCAACGCGGGCAGTTTGGAAGACACCAGGTCTTCGCTGCCATTGGTGATATTCACCCCCGTGCGCTCGTCGTAGAACGATCCCTGTCCGCCCATCTGCGTCACGGCCACGTAGCGGTTCCAGTAGGCGATGTCATCGCCGTCCCCGGTCGAGGTGATGCGGTCGATGCCGTGCAGGCCGTAGGCAGGCGGGATGACATGCGCCCCGTTGAGGCCGTCGAGGTTAAAGCGGGCATCGTACTTACCCGGCCCCCAGGACTTGTATACCGCCCTGGTCTGAGCTGGCAGTGCCGGTGACAGCGCGATGATCGCGCCCGGGTCGAGGTCGCGGTTCGCCCAGCCATCAAGGCGTTTGCCGATGCCGGGCGCAAATGAGTCGTCGACGGTCGAATGGCACAGAGCGCAGGTTATGCCGACCCGCGTCAGCGTATCGACGCCGCCGACGGTTGCAACCGTGCCTTTTAGGCCGACCACGGCGTCAAGTTTAAGCAGGGCGATCGTTGTTGCCGGATTCTCCAGCTCCACCTTGCCGTCTGCCAGGTCAGCCACCAGTTCCTCTGGCAAGGCTTCCACATCGACCTTGAGACCAACCGACAGCGCGGTGACCGGGTCGACGGCGTTTGCGATGACCTCGTGCATGCGTAAGGTGTCGCTCCAGAAGGCCTCGTCGCCGAATGTATCGTGGCGAAAGATTTCCCGGCCCTGCGCGATCATGACGCTGTCATCCACAGCGCCACCGCGATTGCCATTGCCGTCGCTGCAGGCCGTTACGACGATCACCAGCGCCAGTGTAGTGAGCAGCTTGTGCTGAAAAACCGTGTTCATCCCTTTCTCCAGTTGTCCGACAGGCTTCTGGCTGCGTGCGCTGGGCGCCAGCCTGGCGCTGCCGTGGTTAGTGGCTTGTTGCGTGGTAAGCGGGCGCTGCCCGGCGTCGTTTGTTCAATGCCGCCGCCAGAGAAAAGGTTCCCGGCACAGGTAAGGAAAGAGAAGGTATTGGTGTGCGTAGACTGGTTGCCAGTGCGGCGCGAGGGGTCGGCTCAGGCGCTGCACAGGTCCGGGGGTGCGGCGTGGGGACGTGTCAGTGCTCGATGCGCAGCCGCCGCATGACGGTCGCCACCATGTGGTCGCATCGCTGGCCGGCAAACTCGTAGATGTTCAGGCCGGCCTGTTCAATATAGGGCGCCAGTGCTTTTTGCAGCAGTTTGCGTGCCCGGTGATATCGGGTCTTTACCGTCGCAGCAGGCAAGCGCAGTGTCTGCGCGGTCTCCTCCACGCTGAGCTGTTGTACACCGCGCATCACAAAGACCAGCCGAAAGTTCTCGGGCAAGCCGGCGATTTCGCTTTCCAGCAGTCGGGCAAGGCCCAGGTTGGCGGCACCGTGGTCGGGGTTGGCCTGTCGATCCGGGTCGGCTGCGTAGGGGCTGTCCTCGATTTCCTCGAGCGGGGTTTCGGTGTCGCGTTTGCGTTTGCGCCTGATCATGCGGGCCTCGTTGATGGTGATCTGGCTGAGCCAGGCGGCGAAGCTGCCGTGTGGCTTGTAGCTCCCCAGCGCGTAGTACGCGGCGACGTAGGCTTCCTGCACCGCGTCCTCGGCCAGCCTGTCCTCGGGGAGGATGCTGCGCGCGGCGCGAAACAGGCGCTGGTTGTGTCGGCGCATCAGCGTGGCGAACAGGTGTTCCTGCCCGGCCTTGATACCCTCGACGAGGGTATGGTCATCGCAGTCCGCTGTCGCCTCGTGCGGCGCGCTGCTCGCCCCGGACGTGTCCGCGCTTTTCATTGTGCCTCGCTCCCCTGCGCGGGTGGACAGCGCGCGGTGTCGCGCGAGGCTCCGGCGATGAAGGCAATCAGGTCGCGGCGATCGCGTGCGTCGCGGACGCCGGCGTATCCCATACTCGTGCCTGGCAGGTATTGCGTAGGCGCGGCCAGGAACGCGTCGAGAGTCTGTTGCGACCAGGTGAAGCCCGCGTCGCGCATCGCCGCAGAATACTCGTAGCCGGGTGCGCGCCCGGCGCGCCGTCCCAGCAGGCCGCAGTGCTTGGGGCCAACCCGATGATAGGACAGCGCGTGGCAGGCCAGGCAACGCTGGTAGATACTGGCGCCGCGTATGGGGTCGCCGGCGGGCGCGGCCGAGGCGACGCCCGCGCACAGCAGCACCGGTAGCCAGCGCAGGTGTGGGCGCCGCCTGCGTATCATGAGAAAAATGCGCCGGGTACCGGGTCCAGGCCAAGCGCCTGGCGCAGGATGGCCCAGTGCATGGCCTCGTCGGCCAGGATACTGGCGGCGGCGTTGCTCAGGTCGCGGTTAGCAAACAGGGGAATTGCGCCGGCGTAGGCGCTGACCGCGCCGCGTTCCAGGCCGGCGGCGAAATTGAGCACATCGGCCTGGTTGTGCAGCGTCTCCACCGGGAAGGCGTAGCTTGCCGGTGGCGTGGCAACCTCGCCGCCGAGTTTTGCGATGGTCGCGGCGAGTGCGTCGGCGTGCTCGCGATGATGGCCCTGGAACTGGATCGCGACTTTCAATACCGGCGGCGTGAGCAGAGTGCTTTCCGCTCCCAGTTGGTAGGCGGCGACCGCCTCGCGTTCGGCTGCCAGCGCGGTGTTGAGAATCTGCACATCTTCGGCGGGGGACTGCGCCGTATGCGTGCCGGCCCCCCTGGCCAGCTCCGTGCGGCCACTGAGCAGCGCCACCGCGGTGGCGGAGAGCGTCATGCCCAGTGAGTTAAAGATAAAGCGGCGCCGTGACGTCGCACTGGCGTCGCTCCGGTAGCGGTGGGTTTGTTCGGCAGTCATTGTCCTGGTCTCCATTGCTATCTGCATACTGTGGCCTGTGCGCGCCCTGGTGTGGCGCCCAGCCCATCAATGCAGCGAGTGGCGCAAAGGTTCCCGCACTGGTCTGCACCCGCTCGCAGTATTGGAGCGCATGGATGGACCGTACTGCGCTTCAGGAACCTTGAGAAGAGGAAAAATGGCCGCGCTGCCTTATCGAGAATGGCGATCACGGGCCCCGGGCTCGCGCAACGCCTGTGCAACCGACAAGTAGTAGTTACGCGCCGGGGCGTTGACGCTTTCCCGCGCGAGTGCGGTGAGTGCATCGGCCTTGAGTTCCCTGGCGCCGGCATCCGCGGCATCCAGGGCCAGCAGCTGGTCAGCCAGTTGCGCCGCCCACTGCGCATCGCCGTCGGCCAGTGCCGCCGTGGCCAGTTGCCGCAATTTGTCCTGGCCGCCCAGGGCCTGGCTCCAGCGCCGGGCCTCGCCAGCCGGTGACAGCGGACGCAGTCGGGTGGGATTGCCATCGTACCAGCCGAGATAGCCGTTGAAGATCGAGCGTACGGCAAATGCGACACTGCCGTAGTATTCTCCCAGGTCGGCATTGTCCGCCAGGTCGGGGGGCAGTTGCACGTAATCCACCAACTGGTCGGGTGTCAGGCCCAGGTTCATACCTTCCACGGTCTTGTCGTGCACATAGCGAATAGCGTCGCGGTGCTGGCGTAGCGCCGTTTGCGCAGCTTCGCCGCCGATCACGGGGCGGGTATGTCCCGGCACCACAGCAGCAGGCTGTTCGGCGAGCATCAGCGTGAGACTGTCGGCCCACGCCCGGACATCGCGGTAGGGCGTGCCGCGAATGGCGTAGAGGTTTGGGAACGACCGGTAGTAATTGTCTCCGGCAAACAGTACGCGCTGCCGCTCAAACCAGACATACAGCTGGTCATCCGTTTCACCGGGCGCGGCAACAAGGTCGAGCTGCAGACCCGCTACCTCGATGGATTTGCGCCCGGCGACAAATGTGTGAGTGGGCGCCGTAGCGACGTCTTCGGCCACGAAGGCATCCTCGCGCTGCGCCTGCATCGCCGGGGCCACCCCGTTGTTGATGCGCAGGCGCGCCGGCAGTTCGAAACCGGCCTGGCGCGTGCCGCGTTGGCGCTGGATGGTCAGTCCCGCCGCCGCCAGTGGCCTGTACTCGGATCCAAAATTGGCCAGTGCCCATATCTGCGGTTTTTCTTCGCCGATGAACGCGCCGCTGCCGCCGGTGTGATCGCCGTGCGCGTGGGTGTAGATGATGGCTTTGACCGGCTTGTCAGTGATGGCGCGAAAGCGCGCCGCGACTTCCGTGGCCTGGGACACGCTCAGCCCGGTATCCACGATGACCACACCATCGCTGCCCACGATCATCGAGATATTTGCCGGGCTGAAACCGACCGCCGTGTAGACGCCGGGACTGACCTGCACGATTTCCCGGTCGAATGCACTGTCCCGTTGTCGCAGCGTCGCCTCGGCCGCAGTGTCGGCGCCCAATGCCGGCTGAATGCCGGCGCAGGCTGCAAGGCACAGGGCGCAGAGCAAGGTGTACAGGCGGGGCGCCGGGTCAGTTGAGCTTGCCAGCCTGGCTTTCATCGTTGTCTCCTTCGCCGCAATGCGACGGTTATTGAACAGTGGGGAACTCCTGCGAGCGCACCGGTCGCGTCATGACCGGCTTCGATTCCACACCACCTGCGGCTGGTCGTGAGTGGCCATGCGCACAAAGTGATCCGCTACCACCTGCTCGGCGCGGCTGAGGTCATCGGGGGCTGCGACAGTCATCGTGAAATGAACGTGGTTGTCATCCACCACGATGCGGCAGTCACCGAAGGGAAACTCGATGCGGGCTTTGTTGTCCGCGCGCTGGACGGGTACCTTGTGGCCGAAGTGGCGGCATAGTTTCTTGATGTATAGCGCGCCGTGTTGCGTCGCTACTGTGGCTTCTGTTTGCATGGGTCTTGCTCCTCTGAGGTCAGCCATGGGGTAGTGGCCGCGAGTATGGTCCCACTTGAAATCGAAATAAATAATGATAAATTAATATATAGTATGAATAATATCGATTATTTAAGCCTGGACGGTCGCAGCCTCAGAACCCTGGTCACGGTGCTGGAGGAGTCGTCCGTGTCCGCAGCCGCCGAGCGCCTCGGTCTCAGCCAGTCCGCGGTCAGCCACACACTGGACAAGCTCCGTTTGGCACTGGGCGACCCGCTTTTTGTGCGCTCGGGGCGGGGTATCGCCCCGACCGCACGGGCGCAGGCACTGCGCGACCCGGTGCGCGCGCTGCTGGATGACCTCAAGCGCCTGACGGACGAACGGGTGTTCGATCCCGCGATCGGTCGCCTCGAATTTACCGTTGCGGCGAATGACTTCCAGCGTGACCTGGTGTTTCCACACGTGACCCGCGGAATGCTGGAGGAGCGCCTGGATGTGCATCTGCACTTTGTTGCCTCGGGGATGCCCGCGACCAACCTCCTGCACGAGGCGAGATGCCAGCTGATTGTCACTCCCTTCCCCCCCGCGGGTGAGGACATCTACCAGGCGCGCCTGTTCGAGGACAGGCTGGTATGTTTTTATGATGGTAGACGGCGTGATGCGCCAGCCTCCCTGCAGGCGCTGCAGCAGGCGGAGCACATCGACGTGCGTTTTGACGAGGGGCGTGTGCGCGCGGGTTCACGGCGGCAACTGGATGAGGTCCTGCAGCGCAATCCCAGGGTAACGGTGGCAAACTTTGCCGCTATCGCGCCGTTTCTGCGCAATACCGCACTGGTGGCGGTGCAACCAAGCCTGATGGGCAAGTTGGGGCTGCGCGAGTTCAATACCGCCGAACTACCCTGTGGCGCCGAGCCGCTGGTGTTCTACATGGTCTGGCACAGGCGCGATCATGATGATCCCGCACACCGTTGGCTGCGGGAGCGCGTCAAGGCGGGTGCCGCCCGGGCGGTTGCCTGAATGATGTGCCGCGCCCCCGGGCACGGGCGCGCGGGCCAGGGCGGCGTATGGGAGCGGATATAATGGAATCACAAGATGACCGGAAATGGATGCGCCGCGCCCTCGAACTGGCCGATTGCGCAGCGGCGCAGGGCGAGGTGCCGATCGGGGCGCTGGTGGTGCGTGACGACCAGGTGCTGGGGGAGGGCTGGAACCAGGTCATCGGCCGCGCCGACCCCAGCGCCCACGCGGAAATCGTCGCCCTGCGCGCCGCCGCCGCCAGTGCCGGCAACTACCGCCTGCCCGGTGCGGTCGTGTACGTCACGCTGGAACCCTGCACCATGTGCGCCGGCGCCCTGGTCCATGCCAGGGTGGCGCGCCTGGTGTTCGCCGCGCGCGAACCGAAAGCGGGAGTGGTGTGCAGCAACGGCGCGCTGCTGGAGCAGGCGCACTTCAATCACCGCGTGCAGTGGGAGGAGGGCATTCTCGCCGCGGAGAGCGCGGCCAGGCTACAGGATTTTTTCCGCGCGCGCCGTGGCAAACCCTCGACCGTCCAGGGGCGGGACTAGAGCGCCAGCAAACTGACCTCGCGCACCGCCTCCGGCACCAGTGGCTCGATGTCCAGCGGCGGCTGCGCGTTGTTGCCGGGAATTTCCTGCCACTGCAGGATGCTGTAGTAGTGACGGATATTCTGCACGTAGGTCACTGCCTCGCTGCCGCGCGCATAGCCGTAGCGCAGGCTCTTGTAGTAGGCGCTTTTCTGTAGCAGTGGCAATCGCTCCATGACCTCGCGCCACAGGTGCGGGTCGCCGCCCTGGTGTTCGGTGAGTACGCGCGCGTCTTCCAGGTGGCCCATGCCGATGTTGTAGGCGGCCAGCGCCATCCAGGTGCGATCGGGTTCGTGAATGTCTGCCGGGAGCCGCCGCTTCATGTTCTTGTAATAGCGCGCACCGCCACGCAGGCTCTGCGCCACATCCAGGCGGTTGACCACGCCCAGTTCGCGGGCGGTGGGCAACGTCAGCATCATCATGCCGCGCACCCCGGTGGGCGAGGCCGCTTTGGGGTCCCAGTGGGACTCCTGGTAAGCGATGGCGGCGAGCAATTGCCAGTCCATCTGGTACTCGTTGGCGACACGCTTGATCAGCGGCCGCCAGGGGGGCAGCGCCCGGTGCATGGCGCGGGTAAAGGTGTGCGAGTCGATGCGTGAAATACCGGCGGTATGGCCGAAGTGCTGTTCGCGCAGGCGCGCCAGGGTGCCGTCCGCGCGCAGCCGGTCGATCATCGCGTTGATGCGCACCAGCAGCCGGGTGTTGTCGCGCTCGGGTGGCAGGTACCAGACCACGTCCTCCTCGTCACTGAGGTCGAAGGCCACGCGCAGGCGTGGAAACAGGCTCTGCTGCACCGCGAACTCCCCCGAGTCGATCAGGGCGAGCTGGGCGTCGCCTTCGCGCACCTGCTCCAGTAACTCCATGGTGTCCGCCCCGCGTATCTCGCGCCAGGTCAGCTGCGGCAGCGCGCTGTCGCGCAGCGTCGCCAGCGAATCCGCGTGGCTGGACCCGGCCAGGGTGACGATGGACATGCCCGGCAGGTCCGCGGTTGAGCGCGGGCGGAACCTGCCGGCGCGGTACACCACCTGTGTGCGGACCTTGTCGTAGGGAATGGAATGCGGAAATGCGGCGGCACGCTTGCCGGTCAGGGTCAGGCCGGCCGCGGCGATATCCGCCTCGCGGCGACGCAGGTGCGAGAACAGGGCGCGCAGGGAAAACGCCGGCTCCATTTTCAGCTTCACCTCGAGCTCACTGGCGAGCTGTTCGGCCAGCGCGTACTCGAACCCGGCGGGTCCGTTCCGGCCCAGGTAATAGGTGGTGGGCCCGTTGCGGCTGACCACCACGAGCTCCCCGCGCGCCTGGATATCGGACAGGGAATCGTTCTCGGCACAGCCGGCCAGCAGGCAGGCCAGCGCGGCGAGGCACAGTGCGTGGCGCATGGACATGACTGGTATTCTAGCCGCGCTGCCGCCCCGGGGCAGGGGCAGTATTACCGTACCCGGGGACTTGTATTTTGAGCTAACGGGCGGGGTCGAATTCCAGTACAATGGCGCCTCCCTCAATGCCTCCCCCTGGAGTTGTGCACGGCATGTTGATCCTGCCTGGTAGCCCCGCATTGTCCGCGTTTCGCCTGGACAAACTGGCGCAAAAAATCGCCGCTATCCACCCCGCGATCAGGCTGCTGTACCACGAGTTCCTGCATTTCGCCAGCCTGCAACGGCCGCTGTCGGAGCCGCGCCGCGAGGTTCTCGCCAGCCTGCTCACTTACGGCCCCGGCAGCGCCGCGGTCGACAGGAGCGAGCTCGACAGCGCGACCACGCTGCTGGTGGTGCCGCGGCCAGGCACCATTTCCCCCTGGTCGAGCAAGGCCACGGACATCGCGCACAACTGCGGCCTGGCCGAGGTGGAGCGCTTGGAGCGCGGCGTCGCCTGGTACTTCAGCCTGCCGGCGGAGCTCGACGCGCAGCAGCGCGCGGCGCTGGCGGCGCTGCTGCACGACCGTATGACCGAGGCGGTGCTCTCCACGCCGCAGGATGCGCAGTGCCTGTTCCGGCACGACGAGCCGCGCGCCATGCGGCAGGTGGACGTGCTCGGCGGCGGCAGGGCGGCGCTGGCGAGCGCGGACCGGGACCTGGGCCTGGCCCTGGCCGACGACGAGATCGATTACCTGGTTGACAGTTTCACCGCGCTGGGCCGCAACCCGGTGGACGTCGAGCTGATGATGTTCGCCCAGGCCAACTCCGAACACTGCCGCCACAAGATCTTCAACGCCGACTGGACCATCGACGGCCAGGCGCAGTCGCGGTCACTGTTCAGTATGATCCGCAACACCTACGAGCAGGGCGGCGACGACGTGCTGTCGGCCTACTCGGACAATGCCGCGGTGGTGCGCGGCCAGCGCGCCGGGCGCTTTTACCCCGATCCGCAGACTGGCGAGTACGGCTTCAGCGAGGAGGACATCCACCTGTTGATGAAGGTGGAAACCCACAACCATCCCACCGCCATCGCGCCTTTCCCCGGCGCGGGCACTGGCGCCGGCGGCGAAATTCGCGACGAGGGTGCGGTGGGCCGCGGCTCCAGGCCCAAGGTCGGCCTCACCGGATTCTCCGTCTCCAATCTTGAGATTCCCGGTTATCGCCAGCCCTGGGAGGGCGATTACGGCAGGCCCGGGCGCATCGTCTCCGCGCTGGACATCATGCTCGAGGGGCCGATCGGCGGCGCCGCCTTCAATAACGAATTCGGCCGGCCCAATCTCTGCGGCTACTTCCGCAGCCTGGAGATGCCGGTCAGCGGCCCCGGTGGCGAGGAGGTGCGGGGCTACCACAAGCCGATCATGATTGCCGGCGGCTACGGCAATATTCGCGACGAACATGTGCACAAGGGCGATTTCGCGCCCGGCGCCAAACTGGTGGTGCTGGGCGGGCCGGCCATGCTCATCGGCCTGGGCGGCGGCGCCGCCTCATCCATGGCCAGCGGGGCCAGCGCCGAGGACCTGGACTTTGCCTCGGTGCAGCGCCAGAACCCGGAGATCGAGCGTCGCTGCCAGGAGGTTATCGATCGCTGCTGGCAGCTGGGCGCGGACAACCCCATTGCCTTCATCCACGACGTCGGCGCCGGGGGACTGTCCAATGCGCTGCCGGAACTGGTCAAGGACGGCGGCCGCGGCGGGCGCTTCGAACTGCGCGAGGTGCCCAGCGACGAGCCGGGCATGTCACCGCTGGAAATCTGGTGCAACGAATCCCAGGAGCGCTATGTGCTGGCGGTGGAGCCGGAGCAGCTGGCGCGATTCGAGGCGATCTGTGCCCGCGAGCGCTGTCCCTACGCGGTGGTGGGAGAGGCCACCGCGGAGCAGCACCTGCGGGTTGAGGATCGCCACTTCGCCAACGCGCCGGTGGACCTGCCGATGTCGGTACTGTTCGGCAAACCGCCGCGCATGCACCGCGAGGTCCGGCGACTGCCGGTGCAGCCGCCGCCGTTGCAACTGGATATCGCGCTCACCGACGCCCTCGAACGGGTCCTGCAGGTGCCCGCCGTCGCCGGCAAGGGCTTCCTTATCACCATTGGCGATCGCACGGTCACCGGCCTGGTGGCGCGCGACCAGATGGTTGGCCCGTGGCAGGTGCCGGTGGCGGATTGCGCGGTCACCACCGTGTCCTACGACAGCTTCGCCGGGGAGGCGATGGCGATGGGCGAGCGCACGCCGCTGGCCCTGGTGGACGGCCCCGCGTCCGGGCGCATGGCGGTGGCCGAGGCGATCACCAATATCGCCGCCGCGGCTATCGCGGACATCCGCGATATCAAGCTGTCCGCCAACTGGATGTGCGCCGCCGGCCACGGCGGCGAGGACGCCGTGCTGTTCGACACCGTGCGCGCGGTCGGCATGGAGTTTTGTCCCGAACTGGGCATCACCATCCCGGTGGGCAAGGACTCCATGTCCATGCGCACCACCTGGCGCGACGGCGAGCAGGACAAGTCGGTCACCGCACCCATGTCGCTGATTATTTCGGCCTTCGCGCCGGTCAGCGACGCGCGCCTGTCGCTGACACCGCAGCTGCGGCCGGAGGCGGACGCCGCCCTGGTGCTGCTGGACCTGGGCCGCGGCGCCAACCGCCTGGGCGGTTCCGCGCTGGCGCAGGCCTGCGGGCAACTGGGCGACGAGGTCGCGGACCTGGAACGCGCGGCCGACCTGCGCGCGTATTTCACCCTGGTGCAGGAATTTCTCGCCGCGGGCCGCCTGCTGGCCTACCACGACCGCTCCGACGGCGGCCTGCTGGTGACCCTGCTGGAGATGGCCTTCGCCGGTCGCTGCGGCTTCGAGGTCGATGTCGCCGCGCTGGGCGTGGATACCCTGGCCAGCCTGTTCAGCGAGGAGGCGGGAGGGGTGCTGCAGGTGCCGCGCGCGCACCTCGAAGACTTCGAGCGCCGCGCCGCGGAACTTGGCCTGGGCGACTGCCTGCACGTGCTCGGTGCGGCGACCAGCGGCGACGCCCTCACGCTGCGCGGCGCGAGTGGCGTACGGTTGCAGGACAGCCGCGCCCGGCTGCAGGCCCTGTGGGCCCGCACCAGTTACGAGATACAGGCGCTGCGCGACAACCCCGACTGCGCGGCGCAGGAGTACGCGCGCTGCGGCGAGGACGACCCGGGCCTGTCGGCGCGGCTGAGCTTCGCACCGGACGAGGACATCGCCGCGCCCTATATCGCCACGGGCGCGCGGCCGGCGCTGGCGGTGCTGCGCGAGCAGGGCGTCAACGGCCAGGTGGAGATGGCGGCGGCGTTCGACAGGGCGGGTTTTTCCGCGCGCGACGTGCACATGTCCGACCTGCTGGCCGGGCGCGTCGATCTCGCCGACTTCCGCGGGCTGGTCGCCTGCGGCGGCTTTTCTTACGGCGACGTGCTCGGCGCGGGCGAGGGCTGGGCCAAGAGCATCCTCTTCAACCCGGCGCTGCGCGAGGCCTTCGGCGCCTATTTCCAGCGCGAGGACACCTTTACCCTGGGCGTGTGCAACGGCTGCCAGATGGTGTCCACGCTGCGCGAGCTGATTCCGGGCGCGGCGCACTGGCCGCGCTTCGTGCGCAATCGCTCGGAGCAGTTCGAGGCGCGCCTGGCGCTGGTGCGCGTCGAGGACAGTCCCTCCGTCCTGCTCAGCGGGATGGCGGGCTCGCACCTGCCCATCGCCGTGGCCCACGGCGAGGGGCGCGCCGAATTCCGCGACGACGCGGCGCTGGCCGCCTGCGAGGCCGGCGGCGTCGTGGCCCTGCGCTACCTCGAGAACGACCTGTCGGTGGCGCAGCGCTACCCGGCCAACCCCAACGGCTCACCCGCGGGGATTACCGGCCTGACCAGCGAGGACGGCCGCGCCACCATCATGATGCCCCACCCGGAGCGGGTCTACCGCAGCGTACAGCATTCCTGGGAGCCGCCCGGCTGGGGCGAGGACGGCGGCTGGATGCGCCTGTTCCGTAACGCCCGCGCCTGGCTGGGTTGAAATCGCGCGCCGCGCCTCCATGTCGTGCGGAGGGGCGATGTCCCCGCGCGCGGCTGGGCTTGTGGCCAGTAACCTTTAATTTATAATGGCGCACTTTTCACCCGGGGCTCCTGGCCCTGTGCGCAGAGCGACCCGATGCTGAACAAGTACCCCCTGTGGAAATACCTGCTCGTCCTGTTTGTCCTCGCCCTGGGCGCTTTTTACGCCGCGCCCAACCTCTACGCCCCGGACCCGGCGCTGCAGATCACCGGCCAGAGCAGCGCCCAGGTTATCGACCAGCGCACACTGGACCTGGCCCTGGACGCCCTGGACGAGGCGGGCATCGCGTATTTCGGCGAGACCATCCAGGATGACGGCCGCAGCGCCCTGGTGCGCCTGCGCGCGGCGGATGCGCAGCTGCCCGGGCAGGCGGTCGTCTCGCGCGCGCTGGGCGACGGCTTCATCGTCGCGCTCAACCTGGCGCAGACCACCCCCGACTGGCTGGGAGACTACGGCGCGCAGCCCATGAAGCTCGGCCTGGACCTGTCCGGCGGCGTGCACTTCAAACTGGAAGTGGACGTGGACGCCGCCATCGAGCGGCGCATGGAAACCTACGTCAACATCACCAAGCGCGCCCTGCGCGAGGCGCGCATCCGCGGCTTTGTCTCCCAGGACGAGGCCGGGCGCGTCGAGGGCAGGTTCCGGACCGAGGAACTGCGCGAGCAGGCGCGCGCGGTAATCGCCGAAAGCAGCCCGGAACTGGTGCTGGACCGGGTGGACGGCGATGGCGAGTGGCTGATCTATGCCGCCATGTCCGAGGTGACGCGCAGGGAAATTGCCGAGCACGCGGTGAGCCAGAACCTCACCACCCTGCGCAACCGCGTGAACGAGCTGGGCGTGTCCGAGCCGCTGGTGCAGCGCCAGGGGCAGAACCGTATCGTGGTGGAACTGCCGGGCATCCAGGATACCGCCGAGGCCAAGCGCATCCTGGGCAAGGTGGCCAACCTGGAGTTCCGCCTGGTGGCCCGCGCCGACGCCGCAGCCTCGGAAAAGCAGCGTTTCGAGTACCGCAGCCCGGACCGCGCCGGGGTCACCGAGTGGCTGGAACGCGACGTGATCATCACCGGCGAGCGCGTGCAGACCGCGCAGGCCAGCTTCGACCAGAACGGCCAGCCCAACGTCAATATCAGCCTGGACAGCGAGGGCGGGCTGTTGATGTCGCGCGCCACCCGCGACAACATCAAGCGCCGCATGGGCGTGCTGTTTATCGAGCGCAAGTACCGCACCCGCTACGAGACCGACGAGCAGGGCAACGAGGTGGTGGTGAAGGTGCCCTACGACGAGAAAAAACTGCTCACCGCGCCGGTCATCCAGTCGGCCCTGGGCGCGCAGTTCCAGATCACCGGGCTGGACAGCCCGCTGGAGTCCTCGGAACTGGCGCTGATGCTGCGCGCCGGCGCCCTCGCCGCGCCGATCTCCTTTGTCGAGGAGCGCACCGTGGGGCCGTCGCTGGGGGCGGAGAACATCCGCCTGGGCGTGAAGTCGGTGCAGATCGGCCTGTCCCTGGTGGCGTTGTTCATGGTGATCTACTACCGGGTGTTCGGCCTCTGCGCGGTGATCGCCCTGAGCTGCAACCTGGTGCTGCTGGTGTCCGTTATGTCGATACTGGGCGCCACGCTGACCCTGCCGGGCATCGCCGGCATCGTGCTCACCGTGGGCATGGCGGTGGACGCCAACGTGCTCATTTTCTCGCGCATACGCGAGGAACTGGGCAACGGGTTGTCGCCGCAGATGGCGATTCACGCCGGTTTCGAACGCGCGGTTGCCACCATCTTCGACGCCAACCTGACCACACTGATCGTCGCGGTCATTCTCTACGCGGTGGGCACCGGGCCAGTGAAGGGCTTCGCCGTGACGCTGTCCGTGGGCATCGTCACCTCGATGTTCACCGCGATCATGGGCACGCGCGCCCTGGTCAATCTCATCTACGGCGGCCGGCGTGTGAAGTCACTCGCCATCGGCGGCCGCGCCGCGGCCTGAACGGGCAACAGGGAGCACAGGGACGATGAACACCATCAATTTCATGGGCCGGCGCAAACTGGCCATGCTCTTTTCCCTGGCGCTGCTGGTGCTGTCGGTCGGCTCGTTGGCGACGAAGCAGCTCAACTGGGGCCTGGATTTCACTGGCGGCACGCTGGTGGAGGTGCATTACAGCGACACCGCGGACCTCGGCGCCATCCGCCAGACCCTGGCCGCCGGCGGCTACGAGGGCGCCATCGTGGTCAGCTTCGGCAGTGACCGCGACGTACTCATTCGCCTGCCCCAGGGCTATTCCGACGCGGAGGGCGCGCAGCTGCTGCAGTTGCTGGAGGAGTCCTACGGCGCCGGCGTGGAGCTGCGCCGCATCGAGTTTGTCGGCCCCCAGGTGGGCGACGAACTGCGCGAGCAGGGCGGGCTGGCCATGTTGCTGGCCCTGGGCCTGGTCATGCTCTACATCGCTTTCCGCTTCCAGTTCAAGTTCGCCGTGGGCGCCGTGGTGGCGCTGGTGCACGACGTGTTGATCACCCTGGGCTTCTTCTCCATCACCGGCGCCGAATTCGACCTGACAGTGCTCGCCGCCCTGCTGGCGGTGATCGGCTACTCCCTCAACGACACCATCGTGGTGTCCGACCGGGTGCGCGAGAACTTTCGCAAACTGCGCCGCGCCGAACCCCTGGAGGTAATCAATATCTCCCTGACCGAGACCCTCGGTCGCACCCTGGTGACCTCGTTGACCACCTTGCTGGTGCTCGGCGCCCTGGCGGTGTTCGGCGGCGAGATCATCCACGGTTTCGCCGTCGCGCTCATGGTCGGTGTGGCCGTGGGCACCTACTCGTCCATCTACGTCGCCGCCAACGCGCTGCTGGCGATGGGGGTGAGCAAGGAAGACCTGATGATCCCGGTGAAAGAGGGCGCCGGGCAGGAAGACCTTTCGCCCTGAGCAGACCCTGCTATAATCGCGCGCCCCGACGCCGACCCCCGGAATTCGACACATGGAACCGATGATCAATATCGCCCTGCGCGCCGCCCGCAAGGCCGGCGAGAACATCGTGCGCGCGTCGGATGACCTGGACCGCTTCGAGGTGATCGCCAAGGGCGTCAACGATTTCGTCACCGAGGTGGATATCCGCGCCGAGCAGGAAGTCATCTACCACCTGCACAAGGCCTACCCGGATCACGCCATCCTCGGCGAGGAGAGCGGGCTCACCGGCAGCGAGGACGCGGAGTACTGCTGGGTGGTCGACCCCCTGGACGGCACCACCAACTTCGTTCACGGGATTCCCCACTACGCGGTGTCCATCGCCTGCCTGCACCGCGGCAAGCTGGAGCACGCGGTGATCGTGGACCCGGTGCGCCGCGAGGAGTTCATCGCCTCGCGCGGGCGCGGCGCACAGCTCAACGGCCGCCGTATCCGCGTCAGCAAACGCCCGGGCCTGGACGGCGCGTTGCTCGGCACCGGCATCCCCTACAAGGATCACTGCGACGACAAGCTCGGCCCCTACAGCGAGTCCATCGCGGTGCTCGCCGCACGCTGCGCGGGCATCCGCCGCGCCGGCGCGGCCTCCCTGGACCTGGCCTACGTGGCGGCGGGGCGGCTGGACGCGTTCTGGGAAATTGGCCTGGCGCGCTGGGACATCGCCGCCGGCGCACTGCTCATCCGCGAGGCGGGCGGGCTGGTGGCGGATATCGACGCCTCCGACAATTACCTGGAGTCGGGCAACATCGTCGCCGGGAATCCGAAGTGCTTCAAGGCGGTACTGCAGGCGGTCAGGCCCCTGCTCGCCTAGCCGGCCGCACGGGATGCAACTCGACAACATCCGCATCGTGCTGGTCAACACCAGCCACCCCGGCAATATCGGCGGCGTCGCCCGCGCCATGAAAAACATGGGCCTGCGCAGGCTCTATCTCGTCGAGCCGCGACAGTTTCCCGACGAGCAGGCGCAGTGGCGCGCGGCCTCGGCCGCGGATATCCTCGAGGGCGCGGTGGTGACCGCCTCCCTGGCGGAAGCGATCGACGACTGCCAGTTCGTCGTCGGCACCAGCGCGCGTGAACGACGCATCCCCTGGCCGCTGCTGGACGCGCGGCAGTGCGCGGCGCGCATGGCCGTGCACTCGGCGCGGGAGCAGGTCGCGGTGCTGTTCGGGCGCGAGGACCGCGGGCTCACCAACGAGGAGCTCAAACGCTGCAACCTGCACCTGCATATTCCCACATCCGCCGACTACAGCTCGCTGAACCTGGCCATGGCGGTGCAGGTGGTGTGTTACGAATTGCGCATGCTGCTGGACGCGCCGGCCCTGCCGGCCAGGGACGACGCCCAGTGGGACGCGCCTTTCGCCAGCCAGCAAAACATGGAGCGCTTCTACGTGCACCTGGAGGAAACCCTGGTGGACCTGGAGTTCCTGGATCCCGCCGCCCCGCGCCAGCTGATGGCGCGGCTGCGCCGCCTGTACAGCCGGGTGCGGCTGGACGAGATGGAGCTGAATATCCTCCGGGGGATCCTCACCGAGACCCGTAAATGGGTGGGTAGGGCCCGGGGCGGGGGCGCTTAGTTACTGATTTTATTGTAGTTATCCCGCCTGCTAATTCCGAGAAATCTACTCGGTCTTATAATTGACTAAATTACTGGGTTATTGCATACTTGCCCCCTCATCTGCCACGGGAGACCCCGATGCGATTGACGACAAAAGGCAGGTACGCGGTCACCGCGATGCTCGACCTGGCGCTGCACGGCACCGAGCGCCCGGTGAGCCTGGCGGACATCTCCGGGCGGCAGGACATATCCCTGTCCTACCTGGAGCAGTTGTTTGCCAAGCTGCGCCGCAACGACCTGGTGACCAGCGTGCGCGGCCCCGGCGGCGGCTATCGCCTGAGCCGCGGCGGCGGTGAGATATTCGTGGCGCAGATCATCGACGCGGTGAATGAAGCCGTGGACGCGACCGGCTGCGGCGGCACCAGTGACTGCCAGCAGGGCGAGGTGTGCCTGACCCATCACCTGTGGTGCGACCTCAGCGAACAGATTCACCAGTTCCTCAGCCAGATCAGCCTCGCCGACCTGGTGGAGCGGCGCGAGGTGCAGAGCATCTCGGCGCGGCAGGACGCGCGTACCCAGGCCCAGGGAGAGACGCTCTCCGTGGCTGAATTGTAGAGAACTGTAGAGATAGCGGAGCAAACGGGGCAATGCAGACACCCATCTATTTTGACTACCTGGCCACCACGCCCGTCGACCCGCGCGTCGCGGAGAAGATGGTCGAGTGCCTGACGCGGGAAGGCAATTTCGGCAACCCGGCGTCGCGCTCGCACCTGTTTGGCTGGAAGGCGGAGGAGGCCGTGGAGACCGCGCGCCGCAACGTCGCCGACCTGCTCGGCGCGGATCCGCGGGAGATCGTCTGGACCTCCGGCGCGACCGAGTCCGACAACCTGGCCATCAAGGGCGTGGCCCACTTCTACCAGAAGAAGGGCAAGCACATCGTCACCTCCAAGATCGAGCACAAGGCGGTGCTGGACACCTGCCGGCAACTCGAGCGCGAGGGCTTCGAGGTCACCTACCTGGACCCGGACAAGAACGGCCTGGTGACGCCCGAGGCGGTGGCGGCGGCGCTGCGCGATGACACCATCCTGGTCAGCATCATGCACGCCAACAACGAGATCGGCACCATCAACGATATCGAGGGCATCGGCGAGGTGACGCGCAACGCCGGCGTGCTGTTCCATGTCGATGCGGCGCAGAGCGCGGGCAAGATCGAGATCAATCTCGAGCGCATGAAAGTCGACCTGCTGTCGGTGTCCGGGCACAAGATGTACGGGCCCAAGGGCATCGGCGTACTGTACGTGCGGCGCAAGCCCCGTGTGCGCCTGGAGGCGCAGATGCACGGCGGTGGTCACGAGCGCGGCATGCGTTCCGGCACCCTGGCCACGCACCAGATTGTCGGTATCGGCGAGGCGGCGCGCATCGCGCGCGAGGAGATGGCCGAGGAGGCGCAACGCCTGCGCGGCCTGCGCCAGCGCTTCTGGGACGGTATCAGGGATATCGAGGAAGTGCACATCAACGGCGACGAGGAACAGCGCCTGCCCGGGGCGATCAATGTCAGTATCGCCTTCGTCGAGGGCGAATCGCTGATCATGTCGCTCAAGGACCTGGCCGTTTCCAGCGGCTCGGCCTGCACCTCGGCCAGCCTGGAGCCGTCCTACGTGCTGCGAGCGCTGGGCCTGAACGACGAACTGGCGCACAGCTCGCTGCGCTTCAGTTTCGGCCGCTTCACCACCGAGGACGAGGTGGATACGGCGATCGAGCAACTGCGCAGCGCGGTGGAGAAATTGCGCGAGCTGTCCCCCCTGTGGGATATGTACCAGGACGGAGTGGACCTGGACAGCATCGAATGGGCAGCACACTGAGTTAACAGCGGAGGAACGCGAACATGGCATACAGCGACAAGGTACTGGATCACTACGAGAATCCGCGCAACGTCGGCAAGCTCGACGCCGCTGACGACAGTGTGGGCACCGGCATGGTCGGTGCGCCTGCCTGCGGCGACGTCATGCGCCTGCAAATCAAGGTGAATGACGACGGCGTCATCGAGGACGCCAAGTTCAAGACCTACGGCTGCGGCTCGGCCATCGCGTCGAGTTCGCTGCTCACCGAGTGGGTCAAGGGCAAGAACCTTGACGAGGCGGAGCAGATTCGCAACACCGAGATCGCCGAGGAACTGGCCTTGCCGCCGGTGAAGATCCACTGCTCGGTACTGGCCGAAGACGCCATCAAGGCTGCGGTGCGCGACCTGCGCGAGAAACGGGGCAAGGCTGAATGAGCATCAGTCTGACCGAATCCGCTGCCCGGCATGTTGCCGGCCAGTTGCAGGCGCGCGGACGGGGCCTGGGTATTCGCCTGGGGGTAACGACCTCCGGTTGCTCCGGCATGGCCTACGTGCTGGAGTTTGTCGACGAGGAGCAGGCGAATGACGAGGTGTTCGAAGAGCACGGCGTGCGGGTATTCGTCGATCCAAAGAGCATGGTCTACCTCGATGGCACGGAGCTGGACTTCGTGCGCGAGGGCCTCAATGAGGGCCTGCAGTTTCGCAATCCGAACGTGTCCGCCGAATGCGGCTGCGGAGAGAGTTTTACCGTTTAATATGGCAGCAAGCCCCCGGGCGGGCTCATGCCGCGTCGAAAGCCGGTTGAAAATGTGTGCGTTACACTGTTTGCGCCACGCTTCTCACCCGGCTTTCTTCGTGTCGGGGTCGCGTCCACAAACCTTATCGCAACAGGTAACCCGCAGGCCCCTGTCTTCGACATGACGCTCTCATCCAGTTTCGCGGACAACTACTTCCGTTTGTTCGACCTGCCGCAGCAGTTCGCAGTCGACCCGGCGCGTCTGGGCGAGCGCTACCGGCAGCTGCAGGGCGAACTGCACCCGGACCGGCACGCCCACGGTTCGGACCTGGAGCAGCGGATGGCGGTGCAGTACTCGGCCCTGGTCAACGAGGCCTACGCGACGCTGCGACGCCCCTTGAGCCGCGCACTGTACCTGCTGCAACTGGCGGGCATGAGCGCCGAGGAAGTGGCGGCGCAGCAGGTCGACGGGAGTTTCCTGATCACGCAGATGGAACTGCGCGAGAAACTGGAGACCGTGCCGACGCTGGTGGACCCGGACGAGGTGCTCGAGCACCTGGTGGCCGAGATCAGCGCCGATCTCGAAGGCGAACAGGAGCAGTTCGCCAGGGCTCACGCCGCCGGTGACATCGGCGCGGCCGCTAGCGCCTGTGTCAGGATGCAATACCTGGACAAGCTGCTGCAGGAAACCGAGCAGCTCGAATCTGACCTGATGGACTGACGGAACAATCATGGCCCTGCTGCAAATCGCCGAACCCGGACAATCGCCGCTGCCGCACCAGGTCAAGCGCGCCGTGGGAATCGACCTGGGAACCACCAATTCGCTGGTCGCCAGCATGCGCGGCGGCCGCGCCGCGGTACTGCCCGACGAACACGGGGCGCTGATCCTGCCCTCGGTGGTCAATTACAGCGAGCCGGGCGCGCCACTGGTCGGCGCGCAGGCACTGGCCCTGGCGGGGCAGCACCCGGCGGACACGCTGGTCTCGGTCAAGCGTTTCATGGGGCGCGGCCGGGAAGATGCGCGCGAGGACGCCGCGCGTGCCCACTACCGCCTGGTCGAGGGCGAGGAGGGCATGGTGCGCTTCGTCACCGGCAGCGGCGAGGTGTCCCCGGTGGAGGCCTCCGCGGAGATCCTGCGCAGCCTGCGCGCGCGCGCCGAGTCCACCCTGGGCGGCGCCATCGACGGCGCGGTCATCACCGTGCCTGCCTATTTTGACGACGCGCAGCGCCAGGCGACGAAGGACGCGGCGACGCTGGCGGGCCTGCCGGTACTGCGCCTGCTCAACGAACCCACCGCGGCGGCGGTGGCCTACGGCCTGGATTCGGCGCAGGAGGGTGTGATCGCCGTCTACGACCTGGGCGGGGGCACGTTCGACATCTCCATCCTGCGCCTGCGCCGGGGTGTGTTCGAGGTGCTGGCCACCGGCGGCGACACCGCCCTGGGCGGCGACGATCTCGACGCCGCCGTCGCCAACTGGATCACCGCGCAGTGCGGCGCCGCGGAGCTGTCGCCGGGCCAGTACCGGCAGGTACAGGCGCGGGCGCGGGACGCCAAGGAGCGCCTGTCGCAACAGGCCAGTGTCAGCATCGAGCTGGACGATGTGTTGCCCGGGCAGGCGCCGCTGACGCTCGCGCGCGAGGCCTTCGAGGAACTGGCCAGGCCCCTGGTCAAGCGCACGCTGCGCGCCTGCCGCCGTTGCCTGCGCGACGCCGGGCTGGACGCGGCGGTGGACAACGTGGTCATGGTGGGCGGCTCGACGCGGGTGCCGCTGGTGCGCGAGGCGGTGGGCGAGTTTTTCGCGCGCGAACCGCTGATCGATATCGACCCCGACCAGGTGGTCGCCGTGGGCGCCGCGATCCAGGCCGATATCCTGGTGGGCAACCGCCCCGAGGGCGACCTGTTGCTGCTGGACGTCATCCCGCTGTCCCTGGGCATAGAGACCATGGGTGGGCTGGTGGAAAAGATCGTGCCGCGCAATACCACCATCCCGGTGAGCCGGGCCCAGGATTTCACCACCTACAAGGACGGCCAGACCGCGCTGGCCGTGCACATCCTGCAGGGCGAGCGCGAACTGGTGGACGACTGCCGTTCCCTGGCGCGTTTCGAACTGCGCGGCATCCCGCCGATGGTGGCCGGCGCGGCCCGTATCCGCGTGACCTTCCAGGTCGACGCGGACGGCCTGCTCAACGTGTCGGCGCTGGAGGAGTCCACCGGCGCCGAAGCCAGCGTGACGGTCAAGCCCTCCTTCGGTCTCAGTGACGAGGAAATCGCCGGCATGCTGCAGGCCTCCTTCGAGCACGCTGGCGACGACAAGGAGGCGCGCCACCTCGCCGAGCAGCGCGTGGCGGGCTGGCAACTGCTGGACAGCCTGCAGGCGGCGTTGGGGGCGGATGGCGAGGCGCTGCTCGATAGCGACGAGCGCGCGGCCCTGGATGCGGCCATGTCAGACCTGCGCGACCTGCTCGACAGCGATGACGCCGCGGCGATCAAGTCGCAAACCGAGCGGCTCGGACGGCTGAGCGAGGCCTTCGCCGCGCGACGCATGGACCGTAGCATCCGCGACGCGCTGTCGGGCGTGTCCCTGGACGAACTGGATGACGAGGTGACCCCGTGACCCGCATAGTGGTACTGCCCAACGAAAATCTCTGCCCGGACGGCGCGGTCGTCGAGGCGCAGCCGGGGCAGAGCATCTGCCGCGCCCTGCTGGACAACGACATCGAGATCGAGCACGCCTGCGAGATGTCCTGCGCCTGCACCACCTGTCACGTCATCGTGCGCGAGGGCTATGACTCCCTGGGCGAGCCGGACGAACTGGAGGACGACTACCTGGACAAGGCCTGGGGCCTGGAGCCCGATTCACGGCTCAGTTGCCAGGCGATCGTCGCCGACGAGGACCTGGTCATCGAGATACCGCGCTACACTATCAACATGGTTTCGGAACAACACTAGGACATGCCCCATGCGCTGGACTGACGTCAACGACATCGCCATCGAACTGGCCGATAACCACCCCGATGTGGACCCATTGAGCGTGAACTTCGTCGACCTGCGCAAGTGGGTGCTGGCGCTCGAGGGGTTCGATGACGACCCGGATCACTGCGGCGAGAAAATTCTCGAGGCGATCCAGGCCGCGTGGATTGAGGAGCGGGACTGACCCGGCGCACGTGCCGGGCCGGCGGCCCACGCCGGCTCGCAGGCCGCTTTTGCCGGCAGCGGTGGCCGGGTTGCGGTGCGCGCGCCGGGCGCCCTGCGCGGGCGCGGCGGGGCGGCACCGCAGACGCTTTTCCGGTGAGGCCAATAACCCACTGATTTAAAAGAAAAAGAAATACGCGCCGGGGGCGGTATTAGGGTGAAACCGGCGGGCAAAATCCGTATAATTGCGCGCTTCTAAAATCGACCCTCTGTGGAGACACCCCATGGCAGTTGAACGCACCCTGTCCATCATCAAGCCCGACGCCGTCGCCAAGAACCTCATCGGCAAGATCTACTCGCGTTTCGAGAGCAACGGCCTGCAGATCGTCGCGGCGAAAATGCTGCGCCTGAGCGACAGCGTGGCCGGTGGTTTCTACGCCGAGCACGCCGAGCGCCCGTTCTATCCGGCATTGATCGAATTCATGACCTCCGGGCCGGTGGTGGTGCAGGTGCTGGAGGGCGAGGACGCCATCGCCAAAAACCGTGAACTGATGGGCGCCACGAATCCGCAGGAGGCCGCGGAGGGCACCATTCGCGCGGATTTCGCCTCCTCCATCGATGCCAACGCGGTGCACGGTTCCGACTCCGCGCAGTCCGCCGCACGCGAGATCGCCTACTTCTTCGCCGAGAGCGAACTCTGCGGCCGCTGAGCGCGGCCCACCCGGAGCATGATGAACGCGCCCGACAGCACAGCGACAGGCACTGGGGCCGCCCCCGTTCGCGCCAACCTGCTGGGCATGAACCGGGCGCAGCTCGAGGCGTTTTTCCTCGAGATGGGAGAGAAGAAGTTTCGCGCGCAACAGGTGCTGAAGTGGATACACCACGCGGGCGTCACCGACATCGGCCAGATGAGCAACCTGGGCAAGGCCCTGCGCGAAAAATTGCAGGCGGTGGCCGAGGTGCGCCCGCCGCAAATCGTCAGCCAGCAGGATTCCGCTGACGGCACGCGCAAGTGGGCGGTGCGGGTGGACGGTGGCGGCCTGGTGGAGACCGTGCTCATTCCCACCGCCGGCCGCGCCACCCTGTGTGTCTCCTCCCAGGTGGGCTGCAGCCTGGACTGCAGCTTCTGCTCCACCGGCAAACAGGGCTTCCAGCGCGACCTCAGCAGTGCCGAGATCATCGGCCAGGTCTGGCTGGCCATCAAGTCCTACGACGCCTTCCAGTCCGGCAAGGGCCGTATCGTCACCAACGTGGTGCTGATGGGCATGGGCGAACCCCTGCTCAACTTCGACAACGTGGTTACCGCCATGGACCTCATGCTCGAGGACCTCGCCTACGGCCTGTCCAAGCGACGCGTGACCCTCAGTACCTCGGGCGTGGTGCCGGCGCTGGACAGGCTGGCGGGCGTCAGCGAGGTATCCCTGGCGGTGTCCCTGCACGCGCCCAACGACGCCCTGCGCGACCAGCTGGTGCCGATCAATCGCAAGTATCCTATCGCCATGCTGCTGCGCAGCTGCCGCGACTACATGGCGGCGCAGAGCGACCGCAACCGCGTGGTGACCATCGAGTACACCCTGATCGCCGGCGTCAATGATCGCGTGGAGCACGCGCGGGAGCTGGCGCAACTGCTGCGCGATCTGCCGTGCAAGATCAACCTCATACCGTTCAACCCCTTCGACCAGTCGGACTACCGGCGGCCCGGCGGCAACGCGGTGTCGCGGTTCTGGCAAGTACTGGTCGATGCGGGATATATTGTCACCGTCAGGACTACCCGCGGCGACGATATCGACGCGGCCTGCGGTCAGCTGGTCGGGCAGGTGGTTGACCGCACCCGGCGCAGCGAACGCTACCGCGGGGCTCAGGACTCTCAGGTCATCAAGGTGGGGTAGGGGTGTTGAAGCATTGCAGTGGCAACAGGTGGACTTGGCTCGGCCCGGTGGCGGCGCTGCTGCTGGCGGGCTGTGTATCCACTACCGAACGCGTCTTCACCGAGGAGGCCTCCCCGCAGAAGGCGCTGGAGCGGCGCGTGGGCCTGGCCAGGCAGTACATCGGCGAGGGCAACTGGGACAGCGCCAAGCGCAACCTGGAACTGGCGGCCGAAATCGACCCGCGCAATCCCGAGGTGCACGAGGCCTTCGCCCTGGTCTACCAGAGCACCGGCGAGTACGAACTGGCCGAGGAGCACTTCAAGCGTGCGCTGCGCCTGGACAGTGGCTTCTCCCGCTGCCGCAACAACTACGCCGCGTTCCTGTTCAGCCAGGAGCGCTACGAGGAGGCGGAGCGGGAGCTCGAGCGCGTGGTGAAGGACACGCTGTATTCCGCGCGCCCGCGCGCCTTCGTCAACCTTGGCCTGTGCCGGCAGAAACTGTTTGATCCACAGGGCGCGGAAGAGGCGTTTGTGCGCGCGCTGTCCATGGACCGCACCAATCGCATCGCCTTGCTGGAGGTCGCCACCATCCGCTTCGACGCGGGAGACTACCTGGCGGCGGAGGAGTACTACGCGACCTACCGCAGCGTGGCGCGGCAGCAGTCGGCGCGCGGGCTGTGGCTGGGCGTGCGCCTGGCGCGGGCGACCGGCGATGCCGACGCCGAGGCCAGTTACGTGCTCGCCCTGAGCAACCTCTACCCCGATTCGGCGGAGTACCAGGCCTACCGGCGGTCCCGTGACGGTGAATGAACAGGTACTGCGGCAACTGGATGCGTTCAGCACGCCCGGCACCATGCTGCGCGTCGCGCGCCAGGAGCTGGGCATGAGCGAGCGCGAGGTGGCGGAGCGCCTGAACCTGCTGCCGGAGTACGTCGGTTTTCTCGAGCGCGACGAGTACGACGCGCTGCGCAGCCCCGCCTTCGCCAGGGGCTACGTGCGCTCCTATGGGCGCCTGCTGGGTGTGGACGAGCAACCGCTGTTGCACCTGTTCGACGAGATGCGGGCCGAACACGGCGCGCTCACCCCGCGTCGTATCCAGACGCGTCCGCTGCAGTTGCAGCGCACCGGGCTGGGTGTGGTGACCGGGCTGGTGGTGCTGCTGCTGTTGGTGTTCCTGCTCTGGTGGTGGCAGGGCGGGTCGACTCAACAGGCCGGGTACCAGGACCCGACCGTGGATATACAGCCCGCCGGCATCGCGGTGTCGGCAGGCGGGACAGGTGGATTATGAAAACGCAGTCCCCGATAGTGCGGCGCCAGTCCCGGCAGATCATGGTCGGCGACGTGCCGGTGGGTGGCGGCGCGCCGATCAGCGTGCAGAGCATGACCAACACCGACACCTGCGACGTCGCCGCGACCGTCGCCCAGGTGCGCGCCATCGCCGAGGCCGGCGCCGACATCGTGCGCGTGTCGGTGCCCAGCATGGACGCCGCCGAGGCGTTTCGCAGCATCCGCGAGCAGGTCGAGGTGCCGCTGGTGGCGGACATACACTTCGACCACAAGATCGCGCTCAAGGTGGCGGAGTACGGCGTGGACTGCCTGCGCATCAACCCGGGTAATATCGGCCGCGACGACAAGGTGCGCGCGGTCATCGACAGCGCCAGGGACAAGGGCATTCCCCTGCGCATCGGCGTCAACGCCGGTTCCCTGGGCAAGGACCTGCAACGCAAGTACGGCGAGCCCAACGCCCAGGCCCTGGTGGAGTCGGCCATGCGCCATGTCGACATCCTGGACAAGTTCGATTACCCGGAATTCAAGGTGAGCGTGAAGGCCTCCGAGGTGTTCATGGCGGTGGAGGCGTACCGCCTGCTGGCGGGCAAGATCGAGCAACCCCTGCACCTTGGCATCACCGAGGCCGGTGGGCTGCGCGGCGGTACGGTGAAGTCCGCGGTGGGACTGGGCATGCTGCTCATGGAAGGGATCGGCGACACCATTCGCATTTCCCTGGCGGCGGACCCGGTGGAGGAGGTCAAGGTCGGTTTCGATATTCTCAAGAGCCTGCACCTGCGCACCAACGGCATCAACTTCATCGCCTGTCCCAGCTGTTCACGGCAGAACTTCGACGTGATCGGCACCATGAACGCCCTGGAGCAGCGCCTGGAAGACGTGCGCACCCCCATGGACGTCGCGGTGATCGGCTGTATCGTCAACGGCCCCGGTGAAGCGCGGGAAGCGGATGTCGGCCTGACCGGCGCCAGCCCCAGCAACCTTGTTTACATCGCCGGGGAACCGGATCACAAGGTCAGTAACGAGGATTTCGTCGATCATCTCGAACAGGTGATCCGCGAGCGCGCCGCCAGCCTGGAAGCGGCGCGCGCCCGGGCGGAAGAAGACCTGATCACCCGGTCCTCGACGTGACAGGACGGAACCCGGCGGAGACCACGTGAGCGAGATCAGAGCCATACGCGGGATGAACGACATCCTGCCCGACGCAACGCCGGCCTGGCAGCTGCTGGAGCGCACGGTTGCACAACTGCTGGATACCTACGGCTACGGCGAGATCCGCCTGCCGCTGGTGGAGAAAACCGCCCTGTTCAGCCGCTCCATCGGCGAGGTCACCGACATCGTCGAGAAGGAGATGTACAGCTTCGAGGACCGCAACGGCGACAGTCTCTCCCTGCGCCCCGAGGGCACCGCCGGCTGCGTGCGCGCGGCCATCCAGCACAACCTGCTGGGCGTGCCCCGGCGCCTGTGGTACGCCGGGCCGATGTTCCGCTACGAACGGCCGCAGAAGGGGCGGCAGCGGCAGTTCCACCAAATGGGCGTGGAGGCCTTCGGCATCGCCACCCCGGATATCGATGCGGAACTGATCCTGCTCTGCGCGCGGCTGTGGCGGCAACTGGGCATCGCCGGCGACGTGCAACTGGAACTCAACTCCATCGGCAGCGCCGCGGCGCGCCAGGCCTATCGCCAGGCCCTGGTGGAGTACCTGTCTGGCCATGTCGACGCCCTGGACGAGGACAGCCGCCGGCGCCTCGACAGCAATCCGCTGCGTATCCTGGACAGCAAGCATCCCGCCACCCGGGAATTGCTGGGCGCGGCGCCCTCGCTGCAGGATTACCTCGACGCGGAGTCCGCTGAGGATTTCGCCCGCCTGTGCGGGCTGCTCGACGCGGCGGGCGTGGCCTATACGGTCAATCGCCGCCTGGTGCGCGGCCTGGACTATTACAACAAGACGGTGTTCGAGTGGGTGACCACCAGCCTTGGCGCCCAGGGCACGGTCTGCGCCGGCGGCCGCTACGACGGCCTGGTGCAACAGCTGGGCGGCAAGCCCACGCCGGCGATCGGTTTCGCCATGGGCATGGAGCGGCTGGTGTTGTTGCTGCAGGCCGCCGGCGCTTGCGCCCAGGCGAGTGCGCCGGAAGTCTACGTATTGGCGCTGGGAGCCGCGGCGGAGCAGGCCGCCAGGGTCGCCAGCGAGCAGTTGCGCGACGCCGCGCCGGCACTGAAGATAACGCAGCACGCCGGCGGTGGCAGTTTCAAGAGCCAGATGAAAAAGGCGGACAAGAGCGGCGCCCGCGTGGCCATTATTTTTGGCGAGGACGAGGTCGCCGCGAACTCGGCGACGCTCAAGCCGCTGCGCGCGGGGCAGGATGCCGGGCAACGTACGGTAGCGCTGCAGGAACTGCCGTCGGCGCTGCAGGCGCTACTGCCGTAACCGAACCAGAGAGAGGGTAGAAAAGACGTGGAATCATTTCGCACGGAAGACGAGCAGGTCGAAGCGCTGCGGCGCTGGTGGGACGAAAACGGCCGCTCCACCGTCATCGCCATTGTCATCGCCCTGGGCGTTGGCTTCGGCTGGCAGGGCTGGCAGAAGTACCAGTCGGACCAGGCGGCGGCGGCTTCCGACCTGTACCAGGACATGCTCGGCAGCCTGTCAGGTGAAGCCGCCGCCGGCGACCCGGCGGAACTGGCGCAGCAGATCAAGAGCGCCTATCCCGGCAGCACCTACGCACAGTTCGCCGCTATGCACCTGGCCGCCATGGCGGTGGAGAACGCCGACCTGGCAGGCGCCGAGGCGCAGTTGCGCTGGGTGCTGGGCAAGGCCACCAGCGGCAGTGACATGGCGCGTGTGGCGCAACTGCGCCTGGCGCGGGTAGTCGCCGCACGCGGCGAGGCGGAACAGGCGCTGGCGATTCTCGCCGAGGGCGACAGCGGCGCCTACCAGGCGTCCTACGCGCTGGCCCGCGGCGATGTCTACCTGGGACAGGGCAGGCGGGACGAGGCGCAGGCCGCCTACGCCACCGCCCAGGCGCTGGTGGCGCTGGGCGGCCAGCAGGGCGTGAACCTGCCCTCGCTGCAGGCCAAGCTGCAAAGCCTGTCGTCGCTGCCCGCCGCCGGGGAACAGGGCGACGCCCCCGCCAACGACGCCGGGGAGTCGTAAGCGATGAGTCCTGTCTACCGTTTCACCCTCGTTTTCCTGGCCGCCGTAGCCCTGGCCGGTTGCAGCACCGTATCCGGGTGGTTCGCCGATGATGACGACGACCCCACGGCGCCGGTTGAACTGACCGACATCGAGGAAAAGGTAACAATCCGCAAACTCTGGTCGGTTGGAGTGGGCGACGGGCAGGGTGAGGGGCTGTACCGCATCACGCCGGCCATGACGGACGACAGCTTGTACGCTGCCTCTTCCGACGGGCGGGTGCTGGCGCTGTCGCGGGAACGCGGCAAGACGCTGTGGAAAACCGATCTCGATACCGACCTGTCCGGCGGGGTGGGACTCCACGAGGACTCGTTGTTCCTGGGCAGCAGTGAGGGCGCGGTACTGCGCCTGGACGCGCAGAGCGGCGAGCTGCTGTGGTCCACGCAACTGCGCGGCGAGGTGCTCGCCCCGCCACAGGGTGACGGTCGCGTGGTCGTGGCGCAGACCTATGACGGCAAGTTGCAAGGCCTGGACTACGACAGCGGCGAGTTGCTGTGGACCTATGACAGCAATGTGCCGGTGCTGACGGTGCGCGGCACCAGCACGCCGATCCTGCTCGACAACGTGGTCTACGCCGGTTTTGCCAACGGCCGGGTGATGGCCCTGGATGCGCGCAGCGGCGCGGTGAACTGGGAAATCCGCGTGGCCATCTCGCAGGGGCGCTCGGAGATTGAACGCATCGTCGACGTCGACGGCAGCATGGCGCTGTCCGCCGGTGAACTCTACGCTGCCAGCTACCAGGGCCGGGTGGTTGCCATCGACGTGCGCGGCGGGCGCAAGCTGTGGCAGCAGGACGTGTCCTCGGTGTCCGGCGTCTCCCTGGGCTTTGGCAATGTCTACGTCGCCGACGAAGACGGCACGGTATTCGCCTACCAGCGCACCGGCGCGGGCCTGCGCTGGTCCCAGGGCGCCCTGGGATATCGCGAGTTGTCGCGCCCGACGCCGGTCAGCAGTTACGTCGCCGTCGCCGACTTCGAGGGCTACCTGCACATCATCTCCCAGGTGGACGGTGAGATCGTCGGTCGCGTGCGCGTCGACGGCGATGGCGCCCGCGCCGACATGCTCAGCGACGGCAACGTGCTCTACGTGTTTGGCAACAGCGGCAAGCTGGTGGCCTATGAGATCACGGGCAGGACATGATTCGTGATACCGGTGATCGCCCTGGTCGGGCGCCCAAACGTCGGTAAGTCCACTCTCTTCAACCAGTTGACGCGCAGCCGCGACGCGATTGTCGCGGACTTTCCCGGGCTGACCCGCGATCGCAAATACGGCGAGGCGCGGATTGGCAGCCGGCCTTTCGTGGTTATCGACACCGGCGGTATTACCGGCGACGAGGCGGGGATCGATTCCTCCATGGCGGAGCAGTCGATGACCGCTATCGAGGAGGCCGACGCCGTGCTGTTCATGGTGGACGCGCGCGAGGGGCTCAATGCCACCGACGAGGCCCTGGCGCGCCACCTGCGGCAGCGCAACAAGTCCTTTTACCTGGTGGTGAACAAGGTCGATGGCCTGGACGCCGATACCGCCAGCGGGGAGTTCTATGCCCTGGGCGTGGAATCGCTGTTCGCTATCGCCGCCAGTCACGGACGCGGCGTGCGCGCCATGATCGAGCGCGTGCTGGAATCCTTTGCGCCGGCTGATCCCGCGGCCCTGGCCGAGCGCGACCCGTCGGCGATCCGCGTCGCCATCATCGGCCGCCCCAATGTCGGCAAGTCCACCCTCGTCAACCGCCTGCTGGGTGAGGACAGGGTAGTGGTCTACGACGAGCCGGGCACGACCCGGGACAGCGTCTATGTCGACTTCGAGCGCGACGGGCGCGCCTACACGCTGATCGATACCGCGGGTGTGCGCCGGCGCAAGAACGTGAAGCTGGCGGTGGAGAAGTTCTCCATCGTCAAGACGCTCAAGGCGGTGGACGACGCCCACGTGGTGATCCTGGTGATGGACGCGCGGGAGGGCATTGTCGACCAGGATATGCACCTGCTCGGGCACTGCATCGATTCCGGCCGGGCGCTGGTGCTGGCGGTGAACAAGTGGGACGGCATCGCGCCGGACCAGCGCGATTTCATTCGCCGCGAGCTGGACCGGCGCCTGCGTTTCGCCGACTACGCGGATACGCACTTCATCTCGGCCTTGCACGGCACCGGCGTGGGCCACCTGTACCGATCCGTACAGGCGGGGTTCGAGTCCGCCACGCGCAAACTGGTCACCGGCGAGTTGACGCGCATTCTCGAGGGGGCGGTGTACGACCACCCGCCGCCGATGATCAACGGGCGCCGCATCAAGCTGCGCTACGCCCACGCCGGCGGCCAGAACCCGCCGCTGGTGGTTATCCACGGCAACCAGACCGGCAGCGTGCCGAACAGTTACCAGCGCTACCTGGAGAAAGTCTACCGGCGCGAGCTGAAGCTGGTGGGCACGCCGGTCCGTATCGAGTTCCGCAGCGGCGACAACCCCTACGCGGACAAGCGCAACAAGCTGACCCAGCGCCAGGTGCAGCGCAAGCGACGCCTGATGGCGCACGTGAAGAAGGGCAAGAAACGCGGGAAGAAGTGACATGGCGGCGACGCACAGGCCGGACCTGGATTCACGCGAACGTATCGAGTATTTCGTCGACCGCTTCTACGAGCGACTGCTGGCCGACGAGCAACTGGCGCCAATTTTCGTCGATGTGGCGCAGATAGACCTCGACGTACACCTGCCGCATATCAAGGACTACTGGTGCAAGTTGCTGCTGGGGGAGCGGGGCTACCAGCGTCACACCATGAATATTCACCGGCAACTGCACGGCAAGCGGTCCCTGCACAGGGGTGATTTCGAGCGCTGGCTGGCTTACTTCACCCACACCGTGGACGAGCATTTTGCCGGCGAGCGCGCCGAGCGCGCCAAGCGGGTGGCCGCGGCGATTGCCGCGAACATGGAAAACAGCCTCTCCTGAGAGGTGGCGCCTGCCCCGGGGGGGCGGATGGCCCCCGCCTGCGCGGGGGTCAGCGCCTGTCTCAGAAGTTATAGCGCAGGTCCACGCCGTAGGTGAGCGGGTCCTGGACGTTGGTCTTGTAGGCCCCCAGTTCATCGGCGACGAAGCCGCCCGGGTTTTCCGCGAACTCCTCGTCAAGCAGGTTCTTGCCCCACAGCGCCACCTCGATGGTGTCGGCGTCGTTGGACCAGGCCAGTCGCGCATTCAGCAGCTTGCGGTCCTGGAAGTACCAGCGGCCGGTGGTGAAGATGGTGGCGGTTGAGTCGTCCGCCTTCTGGTCGAAGATGTAGTCCACGTGCACCAGCAGGTAGCCGGTCGGGATGTCCGGTGTCCAGTCCATGCTGATGGTGTAGTCCGTACGCGTATCGATGTTTTCCTTTTCGCCACCCTTGGGTTCTCCCCGGGCGTCGAAGTACGGGTCCTGCTCACGCTCCATGTCGCGCATGGTGGTCAACGCGGTAAAGCGCAGCGTCTCCAGCGCCTGCCACTGGGTGTACAGTTCCCAGCCGGTGGTTTCCTCGTCCGATGTCACCACCCGCGGTTGCGCGGTGGGGTCGTCGGGGCTGTCCTTGACCGACTCGGTGCCCTGGCGTCCGTCCAGTTCCTGGTAGAACAGGGCGAACTCGATGCGCACGGTGTCGTCGAAGAAATCGCCCTTGAGGCCCACCTCGTAGCTGGTCATGTCTTCCGGGTCGAAGGGGCCGGATAGCACCGCGTCGAAGGACTGGCCGTCGAAGCCGCCGGACTTGTAGCCGGTGGCGAAGGAAGCGTAGGTCATTGCGCTGTCCATGAAACTCCACTCCGCTACGGCGCGGCCGGTGGTCTTGCTCCAGTTTTCGTCGTCCTCGAACTTGTCGAAAAATTCCGCCGGGTCGGAAGTGATCACCGAGGGGTCGAAGGCCACTCGCGCCGGTGCGACAGGGAAGCCGGCCAGCGTATTGTCGAAGGTCTGCCAGGAGTAGTCCTTCTCGTCGTAGCTGTAGCGCAACCCGCCGATCAGGCGCACCGTGTCGGTGAGGTTGTAGGTGAGGTCGCCGAAAATGCCCCAGTTGACGAACTCGCCCGTGTTGTCCATGGTCTCGGTGAAGTACTCGCCGGCGTAGCGCGGCGGCAGCACCGCCGTGGGCAGGCCGGTGATCTCGCCGGCCGCCTGGGAGAAGAACAGGTAGGTGGCATCGTCGGCGTCGGCGAAGAAATCCCAGATATGGCTGTTCTGGTCGAGCATGACATCGGGGGGAATCAGGCCCAGGTCCTGCGCGAAAGGCAGTAACTCGTTGCTGACAAACTGCATGTAGGAATCCGCGCGCAGACCGATGTCCGTGCGCTGGTAGACATCTTCGCTGCTGTAGTTGCCGCCGACGATGATGTCGAAGCGGTCGTTGACGAAGTTGAAGCGCACCTCGCTGTAGAAGATATCGGAATCTTCCTTGTTGTTGGTGTCCAGGTAGCGGCGAATGGCAGCGGTGCCGTCCTCGTCCTGCAGGTTGAAGGTGTCCCAGTCGCGGTAACTGAGGATGCCGAACACGGACAGTTCGTCGTTGAAATCGTGGTCTACTTGCAGGGATACGCCGTACATGTCGCGCTCTTCCTTGCGCGGCACCGCGTCGTTCTCGACGTCGTCGTTGAAGGGATCGTTGCTCAGGGCGTACTCGCTGACCCCGATGGAGTAGCTGGTATTGCCGCCGCGATCCTCGATATCGCCGGCCAGTTGCACCCGCGTGTCGTCGGTGGGTTCCCAGGCGATGGCCAGCCGGCCGAAGGTGTACTCTTCCTCGCGCAGGTCGTCGCCGATGCCCTTGTTATCGAAAATGCCGTCGCGGCTGTGGTCCAGGATATTGGCGCGTACCGCCAGCGTGTCGTTGATCGGTACGTTGACCATGCCTTCCAGGTCCAGCAAACCGTAGTTGCCGATGCGTGAGCGCACGAAGCCCTCGAATTCGTCGAGGTCGGGCTTGTTGGGGATCATGTTGACCACGCCGGCGGTGGCGTTGCGGCCGTACAGCGTGCCCTGCGGTCCTTTCAACACTTCCACGCGCTGGATATCGAGGAAGGGGATGGTGGTTACCGCCCGCGGCAGGTAAGCGTTGTCATAAAAGGTCGCCACCGAGGGGTCCTGGCCGCTGGAGATGTTCGGGCTGGACACGCCGCGGATCTCCGTGCCGAGTTGGGTTGACTGGTTCGACGTTACCGCGCCGAACTTCACGCCGGGCATGAAATCGTCGATGTCGGCGATGTCGTTGGCGCCGGTGTTGATCATGTCCTGGGCGGTGAAGGTGCTCACCGCGATGGGCACGGTCATGCTGCTCTCCTCCCGCTTCTGGGCGGTGACCAGCACTTCCTCCAGCGTCAGTTGATAGCGGCCGCCGGAATTGTTGGACGCCGGCTCCTGGGCAAGTGCAGGCGCACTGAGTGAAACAACGGTCGCAGCGACTGCGCTATACAGTTGTGTACGGGCCCCTGACAGAATCGAGTGTCTCATCTGGTATCTACCTTCCTGTTGGTTGTGGGGTACAGCTTCAAGCCCCGGACAGTTGACGCGGTTTTGCCCGCCTTTGATTATGGGCCCTATACTAACTTATGGTGGCCCGAAAAAATAGTAGTCAGTATTAACTTTATGTGGTTTAATCGCCGCCACCCTCAATACCGCCCGCCAGTCGACCGCCTGCAGGAGAGCCACCGGATGAAAACACTGATCGCAGCCATCGTCCTGTCAACCTATGCCCTGGGCGCCATGGCGCAGGCCGGGGCGCCCGCGGCCTACCAGCCCTGTGCGGCGTGCCACGGCGCGGTCGGGCAGGGCGATCCCGCACAGAATGCACCCGCACTGGCCGGGCAGGATGCACCCTACCTGGAACGTCAGCTGGCGAACTTCCGCTCCGGGCTGCGCGGCGCCGACCCGGCGGACACGGCGGGTGCGCAGATGCGCGCGATGACGGCCACCCTGGAGCCCGCCGCGGCCCCGCAGGTCGCCGCCTGGCTGGCCGCACAGCCCGCGCCGCAGCCGGCGCCCGCGCAGGGCACTGACCTGCGCAACGGTGAAAGCATCTACCATGGCCGCTGCGGCGCCTGCCACGGCGGCGCGGGGGAGGGCAACCCCGGCCTCAATTCCCCGCGCCTGAACACGCTGGACGCGGCCTACCTGAAACGTCAGTTCGCCAACTTCCTGCAGGGCGTGCGCGGTTCTCACCCGGACGATACCTATGGCCGCCAGATGAAAATGATGGCCGCAACCCTGCCGGGTGAAAAGGACCTCGATGACGTGATCGCGTTTATTCACGCGCAGGCGCAGCAGGACTAGGCACATGCGCGGTGTCGTGATCGTCTGCGTCGTGCTCGGCCTGGCCCTGGCGGCCGGTCTGGGCGTTTCCGCGCCCGACGCGCCCGACGGTTTTGCCCTGTCGCAGCGCTGTCCACCGAGTTTCGAGCAGACCGTCGCCGGCACCTGCAGCCTGCGTACGCTCTACGAGATGTACGACTCGGTGCAGGACAAGGGGCTGGGCGGCACGCAGACGTCCCTGCCGGACCATCGCGACGGCTTTAGCCCGCAGCAAATAGATCTTGGCCGCTACCTGTTCTTCGACCCGGCGCTGTCAGCGGACGGCTCTATCTCCTGTGCCAGCTGCCACCACCCCGACCAGGGCTTCAGCGACGGCCTGCCGCGCTCGGTGGGTATCGGCGGCCGGCAGGCGGCGCGGGCGGCGCCCACCCTGTGGAACGTCGCCTTCCTCGACAGTTTCTTCTGGGACGCCCATGCCGCCAGTCTCGAGGAGCAGGCGGCCGGTCCGCTGTTCGCCCCGGCGGAGATGGGCAATACGCCACAGCAGTTGCTCGCCACCCTCAACGGCAACCGCGCCTATCGCGCGATGTTCCGGCAGGCCTTTGCGCAGCGCGCGGGCGAGGCCATCGAGCTGGAGCAGGTGTACCAGGCGCTGGCGGCTTTCCAGACCTCGCTGATCTCGCTGAACAGCCGTTACGACCGCTACGCCCACGGTTTCCACGCGGCGCTGACGCCGCCGGAGATCGAGGGCCTGAACATCTTCCGCTCGTTCGTCGCGCGCTGTGCCGAATGTCATACGCCGCCGTTGTTTACCAACCAGCAGGTGGCGGTCATCGGCGCACCCGAGCCCGAGGGCCTGCCCTTCGACCCCGGCGCCCAGGCGGTGTTTGGCGCGGACAAGCTGCGCGGCGGCTTCAAGGTGCCGACCCTGCGCAATGTCGCGCTGACCGCGCCTTACATGCATTCGGGCCTGTTCGACAACCTGCGCGATACGGCGGCGTTCTACAACGGCGGCCGCGGGCACGCCGTCCCCGAGGGTGAAAACCTGCACCTGCACTGGCACATCACCTCGCCGGACCTCACTGATTACGAACTGGACCGCCTGGTCGACTTTCTCGGTACGCTGACCGATGAGAGTCTCAAGCCCCGCGTTCCCGTGCGTGTGCCCTCGGGCCTCACGCCGATAAATCACCCAGCGCGCGAGCAGATCGCGACAACCCAATCGATACCGGGAGAATCTTCATGAACACTGCAAGACTGTTTGGCCTGGCCTTTACCTGCGCGGTATTTGCCGCGGGTATCAGTGTCGGCGGCTGCGGGGAACAGGCCGCGCCCGTCATCACTGGTAGTGGCAGCGCCGCCACCTACGAGGGGGGCTTCTCCGCGGAGGGCAACACCTTGACCCTGGACGGCAACACCAAATCGGTGGCCGGTCCGCCCATGACCGATATCGTGGTGGTGGTGCAGGACGGCGAGTCTATCCAGGAGGCGGTGCAGAATGCGGCGCCCGGCACCACGATCCAGGTCATGCCCGGCACCTACCACGAGACCGTTTACATCGACAAGGACGGGATCCGGCTGGTCGGGGTCATCGACAAGGGCCGCCGCGCCACACTGGACGGCCAGGGCAAACTCAACGACGCGATTCTCTACTCCGGCAACAACATCGTGGTGGAGAACTTCAAGATTACCGCCTACAAGGGCAACGGCATCATGAGCCAGGCGGGCAACAACTGGGAGATTCGCAACAACCTGATCGTCGATACCGGCGTGTACGGCATCTTCCCGCAACTGGGCCAGAACGGCGTGGTGGAACACAACATCATCTCGGGTATCGAGGATGCGGCCATCTATGTCGGCATGAGCGACAACGTACACGTGGCCTACAACGACGTGTTCGACAGCGTCGCCGGTATCGAGATCGAGAACAGCCGCCACGCCATCGTCGAGGCCAACCGGGTGTACAACAACACCGGCGGCATCCTCGCGTTCATCACGCCGGGGCTGCCGATAAAGACGACCTACGATGTCATCATTCGCAACAACTTCGTGGTCGCCAACAATCACCCGAATTTCGGCGCTCCCGGGTCCACGGTGTCGGGTATTCCGGCGGGTACCGGCATCCTGGTGATGGCCGCCGACGACGTGGTCATCGAGGGCAACATCATTCGCGACAACAAGACCACCGGCATCCTGATCACCGATCACGGCAACGCCGCCAACGTCACTATCGACCCGGAATCGGAGCCGAACCCGGACCGGGTGAAAATTCTCAACAACACCATGCTGAACAACGGTTACGACACCATCGGCGACGTCAAGGCATTGATGGCGCTGAAAATGACCAGCGGTCACCCGGATATCGTGCGTGTCGGCAAGTCGCAGGACAGCTGTATCATCAACAGGCATCGCTACGTGACCGTGGGACTGGAGGATTTCGGCGAATGCGACTTCACCAATACCTACCAGACCGCCAACTACCTGCTGGCGCCTGTGCCCCCGCGTGAGATTCACGGCGAGGACCGCGGCAAGATCGCCTACCTGGGCATTTGCGCCGGCTGCCACACCTACACCGGTCGCATGATCGGCCCGCCGGTGCAGATCATCCAGGCGCTGTACATGGACAACCCCCAGGGCATCGCCGACTACATCGCCGAGCCGACCAAGAAACGCGATGACTACCCGGAGATGCCGCCCCAGGACTACCTGGACGAGGCCACGCGCCTGGCGGTGGCCGAGTACATGCTGCAGGTGAAGAAGTAGCCCCCCGCGGGCTCAGAAGTGGTCCAGTACCAGCCGGGTGTTGACCAGCACGCCCGGCGTACCTTCGACCAGCTGGTCGCCGTAATTCAGCGACAGCGTCACGTCCTCGTTGGGATACCAGGAAACCGAGCCGCGGCGCAACAGCATCTCCTCGCCGGTGTGTGACCAGTCGGTCTGGTCGACGCGCACATCGATCGCGTACTGCGGCGACGGCGACCACTGCAGCCCGGCGCCGTACTGGGTCTGCAGGAAATTGACGTCCTGCGTGGCCTGGTACTGCGTACGCTGGATCAGCGCGCCGCTCAGCTGTAGGTGCATTTGCGGCAGCAGCTTGAGGTCGGACTGGAAGCGGTAGGTCTGGCTGCTCTGGGTGCGCAGGTAGCGGTCGCGGTAGGTGTCGTCGGCGATATAGCGGCCGTTCCAGTGCACGCGGCCGCCGTGCAGCGAGCCGCGCAAGCCCAGGGAGTAGCCCTGCATCTCCAGTTCCGCCGCGTCCGCGTGCGGGCGGTTCAACTGGTACTGGTAGTTCACGTCTACCGTGGCGACGTCCAGCAGCGAACGCGACAGGCCTGGCACGAGCCGGTGATTGTAGCCGCCGGTGGCGGTGGTGTAGAGGCTGTTGGCGCGCACCAGGGTGTTGGCCTGTAGCAGGCGGTCCAGCGGCTTGCAGCGCAGGGTCGCGCCTAGCCGTTGCGTCGTACTGTCATCGGTGGCGGTGAAATCTTCGCCCACCTTTACCGCCAGGTCGTAGCCGACGTCGAGACTCAGCAGCGGGTTGCGCAGGGCCAGGTCGATGCCGGACAGGGCCTCCCCGCCGGGGCGGGGCGCGGCGCCGTCGGCAAATGACCCCGGATCGATGGACAGATCGATACCGCCGGCCTGCGCGCCCTGCGCCAGGCACAGGGCCGTGGCGGTAAACAGGGACAGCCTGTGTGCATTGCCGCGCAGCACGAATCAGCTCCAGGAGGGTTGCTAGCTGTAAGTAGTATAAGTAAGGGTTGGGGGCGCTTCAATAAAATCAGCGAGTTAAAGCGTGAAATCTAAAGTGATTTATCGCCATAGCCGTGTCCAGCGTGCGGACAAGGGCCGTGTTGTTGCGCGCTGTGGTTTTTCCCCGCCCACGTTGCTACTGTTGGCCGCTGGTTCTCCAGGGAGCATGGGCAATGCAGCAGTTGCAGGGTAAGGTCGCCATCGTCACCGGGGCCGCGCGCGGCCTGGGTCGCGCCTACGCGGAGGCGCTGGCGGCGCAGGGAGCGGCCGTGCTGGCCTGTGACATCAACGACTGCGCCGGGACGGTGGCCGCGGTGGATAGCGCGGGCGGGCGCTGCGTGTCGGCCGAGGTCGACGTGACCGACATGGACAGTTGCCGTGCGATGGCCGCGGCCGCGCTGGAGGCCTTCGGCCGTATCGACGTGCTGGTGAACAACGCCGCGCTGTACGCCGGCCTCAAGGGGGCGCGCTTCGAGCATCTCGAGGAGGAGCAGTGGGATGCGGCAATGCGCGTCAACATCAAGGGCGTGTGGCAGGCGAGCAAGGCGGTGGTTGAGGCAATGCGCGCGGCCGGCGGCGGCTCCATCATCAACATATCCTCGCTGGCGGCGGTGTTCGGCCTGCCCTACGGACTGGACTACGTCGCCTCCAAGGCCGCGGTGATCGGCATGACACGCGGCATGGCGCGCGAGCTGGGCGCTGATAATATCCGCGTCAACGCGGTGGCCCCGTCGGCGGTGATGACCGAGGGCACCGCGGAATTTTTCGGTGAGAAGTTCGACAAGGCCAAGGGAGTCATCGCCGCGGGACAACTCATCCAGCGCAACCTGGAGCCGCAGGACCTCACCGGCACCATCGTCTACCTCGCCTCGGATGCCAGCGCCTTTGTCACCGGCCAGACACACATGGTCGATGGCGGTTCCTGGTTCCTGTAGATGCGACAGACGGTATTTCCCCTGGCCGCAGGCGTGCGCCGCCGCCTGCGGCACAACGAATCGATTCCCCCGAGCCTATGAGCATCCCCCGCGACTACCCTGACATTCGTGACGCCGTGGTCCGCCTGTGCGCGGACTTCCCCGGCGAATACTGGCGCGCGCTGGATCGTGAGCGTGAATATCCCACCGAGTTCGTGCGCGCCCTGACCACGGCGGGCTACCTCTCGGTACTGATTCCCGAGGAGTACGGCGGCAGCGGCCAGCCCCTGGGCGCCGCCTGCGCGATCCTCGAGGAGGTGCACCGCAGCGGCGGCAACGGCGCCGCCTGCCACGCGCAGATGTACACCATGGGCACCCTCCTGCGCCACGGCAGTGACGAACAGAAAGCGCGCTACCTGCCGGCCATCGCCGAGGGCTCCCTGCGCCTGCAGGCGTTCGGCGTTACCGAGCCCGGCAGCGGCACCGATACCTCGCGCATCACCACGCGCGCGGTACGCGATGGCGATGACTACGTGGTCAACGGACAGAAGGTGTTCATCTCCCGCGCGCAGCACTCGGACCTGATGATCCTGCTGGTGCGCACCACGCCGCGCGAGGATTGCGCCAGGCATACCGACGGCATGTCGGTATTGCTGGTGGACATGCGCCAGGCGCTGCAGGCGGGCCTGAGCATCCAGCCGCTGGACACCATGATGAACCACGCCACCACGGCGCTGTACTTCGATAACCTGCGGGTGCCGGCGGCCAATCTCATCGGCACCGAGGGCGAGGGGTTTCGCTGCATCCTCGACGGCATGAACGCGGAGCGCATCCTCATCGCCGCCGAGTGCATCGGTGATGCGCGCTGGTTCACGGCCAGGGCGGCGGCCTATGCCCGCGAGCGCCGCGTCTTTGATCGCCCCATCGGGCAGAACCAGGGGGTGCAGTTTCCCATCGCCCGCGCCCATATCCAGGCGCAGGCGGCGGCGCTGATGGTGCGCGAGGCGGCGGCGCTGTACGACGCGGGTGAGCCCGCGGGCTCGGAGGCCAACATGGCCAAGTTGCTTGCCTCGGAGGCCTCCTGGGCGGCGGCGGACACCTGCATCCAGACCCACGGCGGCTACGGTTTCACCGCGGACTACGATGTGGAGCGCAAGTTCCGCGAGACGCGCCTGTACCAGGTCGCGCCGGTGTCGACCAATCTCATTCTCGCGCACATCGCCACGCGCGAACTGGACCTGCCGAGGTCCTTCTGATGTCCGCCGGGCCGTTGCAGGGTGTGCTGGTGGTCGCTCTCGAGCAGGCGGTTGCCGCGCCCTACTGCAGCTCGCGCCTGGCGGATGCCGGTGCGCGGGTCATCAAGGTGGAGCGCGCCGAGGGCGATTTCGCGCGTGCCTACGATCATGTCGCCGCCGGCGAGAGCGCCTATTTCGTCTGGCTGAACCGCGGCAAGGAATCCCTGTGCCTGAATATCAAGGACCCGCGCGACGCCGATCTGCTGCAACGCATCCTCGGCCACGCCGACGTGTTCATCCAGAACCTCGCGCCCGGCGCGGCGGCCCGCGCCGGCTTTGACAGCGCCGCCCTGCGGCGCGACCACCCGCGCCTGATTACCGTGGATATCAGCGGCTACGGTGAGGAGGGGCCGTACCGGGACATGAAGGCCTACGACCTGCTGGTGCAGTGCGAGACCGGCCTGGCGTCGATCACCGGCGCGCCGCAACAGCCGGGTCGCGTGGGCGTCTCGGTGTGCGATATCGCCTGTGGCATGTACGCCCACACGGCGGTGCTGGAAGCGCTGCTGGCGCGGGAGCGCAGCGGCCGCGGCCAGGGCGTGTCGGTATCGCTGTTCGACGCCCTGGCGGACTGGATGACCGTGCCGCTGTTACACCAGCAGTACGGCGGGGCCGCCCCCGGGCGGGTCGGGCTCAATCACCCCTCCATCGCCCCCTACGGCGCCTACGCCTGCCGCGGCGGCGAGCAGTTGGTGATTTCCATCCAGAATGAGCGCGAATGGCTGCGCCTGTGCAGCGAGGTCCTGCGCTGCCCGCAGCTGGCCCGTGATCCGCGCTTTGACAGCAACGTGGCGCGCTGCGCCAACCGGCAGGCACTGGACGCGTCAATCGACGCCGTGTTCAGCGAACTGGAGCGGGATGAACTGGCCGCTCGCCTGCGCGCGGCGGCCATCGCCTACGGCGCGGTCAACAGCGTCGCGGACCTGTTGCGCCATCCACAACTGCGCCGGCAGTCCGTCGCCACCCCCTCGGGGCCGGTGGAACTGGTGGCGGCCCCGGCGCGCCGGGAGAGGGCTGACGGCTGGGGTCCGGTGCCTGGCGTCGGCGAGCACTCGGAGGCAATTCGCCGGGAATTCAGTGATGACTGACAACGGTGCGTACCTGCAGGAGTGGGTAGGGCGCAGCGCAACCGTGTGCGACACCATCGCGCCGGCTCCCGTGGCGGGGCTGGCCGCCGCGCTGGATCACCCGCGCCCGCCGCAGCCCGGCGATAGCCTCCCCGCCGGCTGGCACTGGCTGTTTTTCCAGCAGCCGGTGCGCGCCTCGCGCCTGGGCCCGGACGGCCATCCGCTGCGCGGCGACTTCCTGCCGCCGGTATCCCTGCCGCGCAGGATGTGGGCGGGAGGGCGCCTGACCTTGTATGCGCCGCTGCGCGTCGGCGATGCGCTGCGCCGGCAGTCGACAGTGGCAGCGGTGCAACGCAAACGCGGCCGCAGCGGCGAACTGGTGTTCGTCCGCGTGCTGCACCGCATTCACCGCGGCCAGGTGCTGTTGCTGGAGGAGGAGCAGGACATCGTCTACCGCGAGGCGGCAGGCGCCGCCGGCGCGCCGGTGGGGGAGATGCCGCCGGGGGAGGCGCAGTGGAGCCGGCTGTGGCAGCCCGACCCGGTGGCGTTGTTTCGCTACTCCGCGTTGACTTTCAACGCCCACCGCATTCACTACGACAGGGACTACGCGACGGGACGGGAAGGCTACGGCGGATTGGTGGTGCAGGGGCCGCTCACGGCGACCCTGTTGCTGGACCTGCTGCGCGCACAGATCGGTCAGGAACAGCCGGCCAGTTTCGCCTTTCGCGGCCTGCGCCCGCTGCTCGATACCGGCGCGGTGGCGCTGCAGGGGCGGCGCGACGGCAATGCGGTTACCCTGTGGGCGCTGGACGCGGACGGCGCGCTGGCGATGCGGGCCAGCGCGCAACTCGCCGCGGCAGGCGCCGCTAACGACTGACGGGGACGGTCAATACCGGCGGTGAACTGGGCGTGCTGCCGGACATGGCGCCGTGCCACAGGGAGACCAGCAGGCGAAACACGCGCTTGCTGTCGCGGTCGCCGCTGGCGATGTAGAACCAGCCGTCCTGGAAGGGCACCGCCACCGCCGCATCGTCCGGCGCCTGCGCGGCGTGCAGGATGCGCGGCCCGGGCGCGGTGGCCGGCCGCGCGCTGTCCCCGGCCGCCGTGGGCAGTTCAATCGTGGCGGACAGCAGTTCCACCAACTCCCACACCGAACGGGTGTAGACCTGCACCGCCTCGTCCCCGGGACCGTCGAAGCCAAACGTTACCGGGAGTACCACGCGCTCCGAGCCCGGCGCGGGGTCGTCCACGGCCAGCAGTTGCAGGACGTCCGCTACCAGGCGCGTGCTGCTCGCGTCGTTGCGTTCCAGCAGCAGCTCGGCGCTGTAGTCGGAGCGCGCCAGCCACTTCAGGCTGTTGGCCGCGTCCAGTCGTGACAGCGCGCCGACCAGCCGGTCGAAGTCGTTGTCGAGCCGCCCCGGCCGTGACAGTCCCGGGTTTTTCAGCCCGTTGACACGCTCCAGCAGGGAGCGATAGATATACTCCGGTTCGGCGAGGTTGCCCGCCAGCAGGGCGAATCTCGACAGCGGCAGTGGTGACATGACACTGCGCAGGTACTTCTCCCCGGAGACTGGCGCGTAGGAGATCGTCGGGTTTTCCTCGTAGGACAGCCCCGCACCCAGGGGCACGAGATTGCCGCTGTAGTCGTCATTGTCGCCGAAACCGAACTGCATGCTGCCGCTGGCCGCGATCCTGATATTGGCCGTGACGCTGTTCACCGCGAGCATGCTGCCGTGCTGGTCGTGGCGGTTTCTCACCAGCGCCAGCAGGATTTGTTGCTCCTCGGTCGTGGAGATCGCCTCGGCGTAGGACAGGCGTCCGGCCTGCACGCTGGCCGGGCCCAGGTTCATGCAGGCGCCCAGTGTCGCCAGGAGGCAAGTGCTGGCTACGGTGCGGGCAATGAAGGACGGGGAGCTTAGCGGCATGTCGTGGTCACAGTAGCCAGAAGGTCAGCGCGCCGGAGAATGAGACCAGGGCAGTGTAGCACGCCGGGAACAGCCACTTGCACAGGTTGTCCATGCGGTTGCCCCGTTCGTGGTGGCCCTGTTTGTCGTAGGCGGCGACGCGCAGATTGACGATGACCGTGGCGCTCATCAGCACCAGGCTGATGAATACGAAGGCGTTGGTGAAGGTGATATAGGCCACGTGCGGCATGATATCGCTGGTCATGGTCTGGTAGGCGACCGCGGTCAGTATGCCGACGAAGGAGACCGCCATGCGGTCGCCCACGGAAGAGCGGTCCATCCAGAACACGCACCAGGAGAGCATCACGATCAGCGCCAGCGGCAGCATCACCAGGCGCAGCATGAACAGCGATTGCCGCCGGGCGTCGATGGACACGACGATCGCGTCGCCGCTGGCGATGCCCCCGCCCGCGACACTGCGATGCTGCTCCGTGTACAGGCGTGGCGGCTCGAGCTGCCATTCCGGCACGCGCATGTTGGCGGCGTCCAGGGTGATCGGGTTGTCCGCGGCCACCAGCGGCACCGGCTGGTCGGCGAAGCCCAGCAACGCAAAGCGGATTTCCAGCCGCTGGCTGTCGAAGGGAAAGCGTTTCAACTGCATGGGAGAACGCACCAGCGCATGCATCACCTGGCGCACCGAGGAACGACCGTCAGGTTCCACCCGGTAGAGCACGCCCTGGAATTGAGGCACCTCCACGGCGTTGCTGATCATCAGTTGCGGGAACCAGCCCGGCGAAATCTCGTTGAACTGGTAGTTGCCGCTGAAAACCTTCTCCGTGACCCCCTCGGCCCGGGGGTCGAACGCCTGGCCCGGGTCCATCCATTGCAGCTCGACTATGGCGGTGACCCGGAAGGTCTCGGCTTCATCGTCGATGGCGTGCAGGTTGAGCAGGTGCACGTGCAGCGCCACCGCCAGCGCTCCCGCCTCGGGCGGCAGCAGTGAGCGGAAGACGCCGTCCTGGTGCGCCGTCGCCGCGGTAGCGGGGCCGGCAGGCAACAACGCGATCAGCGTGCAAAGCGCAAGGGCCGGAAGCAGGGTGCGATAGACTTTCACGCTGCCAGTATAGGAGGTCCCTCGAGGCTCAGCCACAACCGTGGGCGGCGCCGGAACCTGTTGCCGCATCGTCGCCGGGTGTTTCCGGGGGTGATTTACATTGCCACGCTCGGCCAGTAGAGTCAGCGTTCTCTGAGCGGTTCAGGTAGCGTCATGCCTCTGTTTTCCTCCCGGTGCCTGCTTGCGGCCGGCTTGTTTGTCCTCGGCGGATGCGCCGCCACCTCGACCAGCGCTCCCGAGGGAGGGCCGGATGTAGAGGCGCAGCTGTTGCAGCGCATGGACGCCTGCCTGGCCGGGCAGGAGCGCACGGCGGCCAGGCTGCAGGAGCAGGCGCAACAGTTACAGGCTCAGGGGCAACAACTGGCCGCGCTGGCCGAGCAGGTTACGGGGGCGCAGGCGGACGAGGAGGCGCCCGCCGCGGCCGCGAGACAACGCGACTGCCCGGCGCAGCCGGGCGGGCAGAAAAAGCTCGTGGTGGGCCAGATGGAAAAGGTCTGGTTGCCCAATCTCGAGCTGGAACTGGCGGCGCGTGTGGATACAGGCGCTGAAACAGCCTCGCTGGACGCACGCGATATCGAGAAATTCGAACGTAACGGCGAGCGCTGGGTGCGCTTTTCCATTGTCAAGCCGGGGACCGAGGAGCTTATCGCGGTGGAGCGCAAGCTCAGCCGCACGGTTTCCATCGTGCAGTCCAATTCCGACGAGTCCGAACGTCGCCCGGTGATCAAGCTGTCGATCATGCTGGGAGACGTCAGCCAAACGGCCGAATTCACCCTCAGCGACCGCAGCCATCTCGACTACCAGATGCTCCTGGGCCGCAACGTCCTGCAGGATGTCATGGTGGTCGATGTCAGCCGTAAGAACATTGCCGACCGCAGTATACAGATTCGCACCGCCGAAGCGGGCGGACCGGGCCGGTGAATTCGCGCCGCAATTTCCACCTCGTCCTGGTCCTGCTGGCCTGTGCGGGCGTGCTGGTGGCCTGCCTGCGGCACTGGGAAACCGGTATCCCCTTCCTTCCTGGCCAGGAGCGCTCCGTGTGGCTGGTGGAGGCGCGCATAGACTTCGAGGCGAGCGGCGGCCCGGTCACCGCCAGCTTCAGCGTGCCGGACCCGCAGGTGCCCGGCTTCGAACTGTTCGAGGAGTTTGCCGCCTCGCCGGGCTACGGCTTCGCACTGGTGCGCGGGCCGGGCGGGCGGCGAGCGGAATGGACACGGCGTGAAGCCAGTGGCGAGCAATCCCTGTATTACAGTGCCCAGTTCGTCGGCTCGCCGCGCGACGAGTTGCCGGAGATCGAGGCGGTCGTGGAGCGCTTGCCGATCGACTGGGACGAGGCCGAGACGCTGGCGGCGGACACGGTCCTGCAGCGGGCCAGGGAGTTGTCCAGTTCCCCCGAAAGTTTGACGCGGCAGCTCATCCAGTTGCTCGATAGCGCAGACGACCAGAATGCGGCCCTGTTGCATTCCCTGCACCCGGAGCGCGCGGACCTGTTGATGATCCTGCTGGCCCGTGCCGGCATCCCGACGCGTTCCGCCATGGGTCTCTACCTCGAGGACGCCCGGCGGCGCCAGTCCCTGACGCCCATGGTCGAGGTCGCTTCCGGCGGACGCTGGATGCTTTTCAACCCCGAGACCGGTGAGGTCGGCGTGCCGTCGAACCTGCTGTTGTGGCACCGCGGCGGATTGTCCGTGCTGGATGTCACCGGTGGACGCGGTTCCCGGCTGAGTTTTTCCATGATCCGCCAGAGCGTGCCGGCGCAGCAGCTGGCGCGCGTCAGCGAGAGCGCGAGCCTGTTTGCCGCGCTGGGCGTGTACCGACTGCCGATAGAGGAACAGAGCATGTTCAAGCTGCTGCTGTTGCTGCCACTGGGTGCGGCGGTGGTGGTGTTCATGCGTGTAATCATCGGCATGCGCACCGCGGGGACTTTCATGCCCGTGCTCATTGCCCTGGCGTTTCTGCAGACCTCCCTGCTTCCGGGCCTGATCAGCTTTGTCTCGGTGGTCGGGATAGGCTTGTTGCTGCGAGGCTACCTGTCGAGGCTCAACCTGCTCATGGTGTCTCGCCTCGCCACCCTGATTATCCTGGTGGTGTTCCTGATCTCGGCGCTCAGCATCATTGGTTACCAGCTGGGGTACAGTACGGGCATGACCATCACTTTCTTCCCCATGATCATTATCGCCTGGACCATCGAGCGCATGTCCGTGCTGTGGGAGGAAGAGGGGCCCCACGAAGTGTTGATACAGGGCGGCGGCAGCCTGTTCGTGGCGGTGATCGCCTACCTGCTCATGCAGTCCGCGCTGCTGCAGCACCTGAGTTTCAACTTTCCCGAGCTCAACCTGGTGCTGCTGGCGTTTATTCTCGCACTGGGCCAGTACACCGGGTACAAGCTCACGGAATTGCGGCGATTCCGCGCCGTGGATGACCTGCATTGAAAACGCGCTGGATAACACCCCGCAGATTGAAGGGCTTCGGCATGCTCGGCATGAACTGCCGCAACGTCGACTTTATCAACCGCTACAACCAGCGCCGCCTGTATCCACTGGTGGATAACAAGCTGAAGACCAAGCTGCTCGCGGAAAAATACAGCGTGGCCACCCCGCGGCTGCGCTTCGTGGTGCGGGAACAGCACGAAATCGGGCGTATTGAGCAACAATTGGTGGACATGGAGAGCTTCGTGCTGAAACCGGCCAAGGGCTCAGGCGGCAAGGGCATCCTGGTCATTACCGGGCGCGACGGCGACCGCTACCTGAAGAGTTCCGGTGTGGCCGTCGGCATCGAGGATATCTGCCGCCACATGAGCAACATTCTTGCCGGGCTCTACTCCCTGGGCGGTTCGCCGGACGTCGGTATTATCGAGGACCTGATCGCCTTCGACGACACCTTCGACGGTTACTCCCATGAAGGCGTGCCCGATATCCGTATCATCGTGTTCCGCGGCTATCCGGTGATGGCCATGTTGCGCCTGGCGACCCACGCCTCGGACGGCAAGGCGAACCTGCACCAGGGCGCGGTCGGCGTGGGGCTGTCACTGGAGTCAGGGCGTTGCCTGCACGCCGTGCAGTTTGGCAAACCGGTCTCGGAACACCCCGATACCGGGCTGCCGCTGGAGAACATTGCCGTGCCCGGCTGGCGCGACATGCTGTTGCTGGCGGCGAAATGCCATGACATGACCGGGCTGGGGTATATCGGCACCGACCTGGTGCTGGACAAGTACGTCGGTCCGCAACTGCTCGAACTGAACGCCCGTCCGGGGCTGGCCATCCAGATCGCCAACGGCAGCGGTTTGCTGCCGCGGCTGCGTCACGTGGAGCAGCTGCCGGACAGCCGGCAGTGGCCGGCCGTGCAGCGGGTGGATTACGTTATGCGTACCTTGCCGTCGATGACGACACAGCCGGCAGCCGGCGCGGGCTGAAGCTCGCGCGAAGGGCGTAGCGCCGCGGCGGTCCTGTCCGGCCTATTCCGGCAGCAGGGTGAATGTCGTGGTCAGCGGTACCTCGACTCCCCTGACCACGTCCCTGAGCGTCAGGTCCACTTCCCAGTCGCCCCTGGGGTCCTCGGCTTCGCCGATATAGGTGGGTACCACCACGGTCTTGAAGATGCCCCTGAGGTTGACCCCTGTGCCGGCGAAGTTATAGGTGAAACAGTCCAGGTTGTTCTGCTCCACCGACACTGAACCGTCGGGGCGCAGCACGCGCAGGTCACAGCGAATGCGCGCGTAGCCTTTGTCGTCCAGTTTCGGGTTGGTGAACAGCGGCAGGATGGTCAGCACTTCACCGACCTTCACCTTGTCCGCTGCGGTAAACCGCGGTTTCTGTTTGTCCCGCGCCCGCCACTTGGTCTCCCAATCGGTATCCGGCGTGACCACCAGCATGCCGCCGAAACCGCCGGAGCTTTTCCTGGTGTCGGTGTCCGGCAGGGCTGCGCCGTCGCCGTTGACCCAGCCGATGTTGTCGTCCTGCGCGGTCGCCGGCAGCACAGGCGCAATGGCCAAAGCCAGTGCAAGGACCGTACGTGTCAAGGTATGCAGCATGAATGTTCCCCGTAGCAAATGCCGAAATGAGCGGGAACCCGCAGCGCGAAATTCCGCGCGCGTCCCGCCGGGCCGGCGCGTCGGCCGGCGGCCTACACTGTGATTGATTGTCCGGTCCAGATCAAGCCGCCGCTAGAAATGCACGCCCTTCATCAGTGAAGCCAGGGCTACCTGCTCGCTGGACACCTCCACTTTTTCCGGCCGTTTGTCGCCGCGCGCCGCGGCGGAGTCGCCGAACATGCGGAAGCTCGTATTCATGATCACCTCGGAGAGCTTCGGCGCCAGGGCGCTCATCACCTGCAGGAATATCCCCAGGTGTGTGGCGATGCGCTTGGGCTTGTGTATCACCGCGTCCACCACCAGGTCGCCCGCCTCGTCGGGAGTCAGCACCGGCATGGAGTTGTAGATGGTGGTCGCCTCGATCATCGGCGTACGCACCAGCGGCATGTGTATGTTGGTGAAGCGCACGTTGCGGTCGGAGTATTCCACCGCGGCGGCGCGGGTCCAGGCGTCCAGTGCGGATTTCGAGGCGACGTAGGCCGAGAAGCGCGGACTGGGCCCCAGCGTTGCAATGGAAGAAATATTGATGATCTGTCCGCGCATGCGTTCGCTCATCGAGGGCAGCAGGCCCATGGTCAGGCGCACGGCGCCGAAGTAGTTGATCTGCATGGTGCGTTCGAAGTCGTGGAAACGGTCGTAGGACAGCTCCAGCGAGCGGCGGATGGAGCGACCGGCGTTGTTGATCAGTATGTCCACATGACCGTGGTTGCGCAGCACCTCGGCGACCAGCCGGTCGCAGTCCTGCATGTCCGCGGCGTCGGCCTGGTAGATGGTCGCCTCGCCGCCGCGAGCGGCGATTTCCTGGGCCGTGGCCTCGAGCTTGTCCAGGCTGCGCGCCACCAGCAGCACGTGCGCGCCCGCCTCGGCCAGGCGCAGCGCGGAGGTCTTGCCGATGCCCGAGGAGGCGCCGGTGATGAGTACGATCTTGCCGCCCACGTTGCCTTCCAGCGAACGGTCGACAAACAGGTCGGGGTCGAGGTTGCGTTCCCAGAAGTCCCAGATCACCGGCGCGTAGTCGCGCAGGTTGGGGCAGCGGATGCCGGAACCCGCAAGCGCGCGTTCGGTGTCGCGGTTGTCGTAGCGCGTGGGGTAGTTGATGAACATGGTGACCGAGTCGGGCAGCCCCATGTCCGCCAGCAGCGTGGTGACGATGCGTTTGACCGGCGGCAGTCCGGCCAGGGTCTCGCGCACGAAGGAGGGGATGAAGCCGAACATGCGCGCGTCCAGGCGCATGCTGAATCTCGGCGCGTGACCGGCGTCGGCGAAGATATTCATCACCTGCCCCATGCTGTAGTGCTCGGGATCGGTCAGGTGGAAGCAGCGGCCCTCCAGCTGCGGCTGGTGCACCAGGTAGTCCATGGCGTCCACCACGTAATCCACGGGCACGATATTGAACTTGCCGCCCTCGATACCGATCAGCGGGAACCACGGTGGCAGTACCTTGCGGATTTTCTGCAGGCTCTTGAAGAAGTAGTAGACGCCGTCGATCTTGTCGATTTCCCCGCTCTGCGAATGGCCGACCACCATGGCCGGGCGGTAGATGCGCCAGGGAATCTCGCACTCCCTGCGCACAATGGCTTCCGAGTCGTGCTTGGTGGCGAAGTAGGGGTGGTCCAGGTGTTCCGCCTCCTCGAACATATCCTCGCGGAACACCCCCGGGTAGAGGCCGCCGGCGGCGATGGAGCTGACGTGTTCGAAACTTCCCGCCTGCAGGTCGGCGGCCAGCTGGATGGCGTTGCGTGTGCCGTCGATATTGGTCATGGTTTGCGCCTCGGCCGAGGCGCCGATGTCATAGATCGCGGCGAAATGGCAGAAATAGCGAATGTTGCCGCGCAGTTCCCCGCGCGTCGCCTCGTCCAGGCCCAGTAGAGGTTCGCGCAGGTCGCCCTGTACCGGCACGAGCCTGCCGCCGTCGCCGCCCATGCGTTGCTGCAGCCGCTCGAACCTGTCTGTCGACCCGGCGCGGGTCAGTACGTAGATTGTGCCTTCTCGCCCGCGCAGCTTCTCGATGAAGTTGCGGCCGATAAACCCGGTGCCGCCGGTGATGAAGTAGGACATGCCGTTTCTCCTGCCATTTTTTTTGCTGTGTACCTGAGCAGTCTAGTCGAGACAGGCGAACTCGCGCGGCGGCGGCCGGGTGTGGCGCCGCCGCAGGGCTGCGGCCATTGGCTCAGCCTCCTGTACCGCCCCGTGGTACCTGTGCCCCCCGGGTGGGCAAGGGCGACGGACTGATGCAAAATCGGCACCGACGAATCTGCCAAACTGCGCCGCTGGCAGCCCCGCCACGGAGGGCCGGGCTTACCCTAGCGACGCTCGGCACCGCACACCCCGAGGGAGTATCCGCATGTCCGGACTGATGCAGGAATTTGAACAGGCCATGGCGCAGATGACGGCGCCCGGGTCGCCCTTTGAGCTGGCCGCTGACGGCGCCGGCGGTCGCTACTATCGCCACGCCCCGGCGACGCTGGTGCAGGCGCTGGACGCCGGGCGCGAGCACGGCGAACGTGAATTCCTCGTCTACGAGGGCGAGCGTCGCAGCTTCGCCGAGCTGTTCGCCGAGGCCGACGCCCTGGGCGCGGCCCTGCAGGCCGCCGGGGTCGCCAAAGGCGATCGCGTCGCCATCGCCATGCGCAACTACCCCGAATGGATGACATCCTTCCTCGCCATCATCGGCATCGGCGCGGTCGCCGTGCCGGTGAACAGCTGGGGCCAGCCCGCGGACGTGGCCTACGCGGTACAGGACAGCGGCTCCAGCTTCGTACTCTGCGACCAGCAGCGCTACGACGGTGTGGCGCAGATGCTGGAGGACGAGGACATCGGTTGCGCTATCGCGCGGCCCGCCGACGCCGCCGACGCGCGCGGCCTGGCGAACTTTGTCGACGCCTTCCGGGGCGGTGCGCCCCGGCCGGTGGACATCGCCCCCGGGGACCTGGCGATGATCATGTACACTTCCGGCACCAGCGGGCGACCCAAGGGCGCGGCGTCCACACACCGCGCCCTGGGCCAGGCGATTTTCAATATGGAGTGCAGCGCCGCCGTCGCCGCCATGACCAACGGCGAGCTGATCGGTGCAATGCTGGAGCGTGGTTTCGAGCCCACCTCGCTGCTGGCCGTGCCGCTGTTTCATGTCAGCGGCTGTCATTCACAGTTTTTCCTCAACCTGCGCGGCGGCCGGCGCATCGTGATGATGTACAAGTGGGACGTGGACCGCGCCCTGGACTACATCGAGCAGGAGCGCGTCACCATGGTTGCCGCGGCCCCCTCCATGCTACTGGATCTGCTGGAGTCCAGCCGCTTCGCCGCGGCGGACACCAGCAGCCTGTTCAGTATCGGTGTGGGAGGCGCCGCCACGCCGCCGCGCGTGGCCAGCCTGGTGCGCGAACAGGTGCCGCAGAATTTTTCCGGCACCGGCTGGGGTATGACCGAAACCAATGCCCAGGGCGCATCGATGACCGGCCGCGCGTTCCACGAGAAGCCCAATTGTGCAGGCTTTCCCCATCCGGTGGTGCAGTTCCGCATTTGTGACGAACAGGGCGCACAGCTGGCCACGGGAGAGACCGGCGAGATCTGGGTGCGCAGCCCGACGCTGGCGCGGGAGTACTGGAACCGCCCCGAGGCCACCGCCGAGGAGTTCCGCGACGGCTGGCTGAAGACCGGTGACGTGGGTTACCTGGACGAGGAGGGCTTCCTGTTCCTCGCCGACCGCGCCAAGGACATGGTCATCCGCGGCGGCGAGAACATCTACCCGGTGGAGATCGAGAACACGCTGCTCGAGCACCCGGCCGTCAGGGAGGTCGCCGTGATCGGCTTGCCGCACGAGCGCTGGGGCGAGGAGGTCGCGGCGGTGCTCCACCTGCACGCGGGCCAGGCACTGGACGCCGGGACCCTGACGGCATGGGCGAAGGAGCGCCTGGCGGGCTACAAGGTGCCGAGCAAGGTGTTTTTCAGCGCGCAGCCGCTGCCGCGCAACCCGACCAACAAGGTGCTCAAGCGCGAGTTGAAAGCGCGCTACGCGGCGCAGGACTGAGCGGCGCCGCTGCCGGTGCTGCGGTGCCGCGGATAATGGTCTGTGACCGGCCGGTCCCGGGGCGGGATGCTGTCGGGCGAAGATTTGTTTCGTGAATAGTAAAAATCTTCTCTATTAATTTCATTTATACCCCCTCCGTCACTACACTACGCGCAAAGTGGTCGCAGGACGCGCCGCTGCGCACCGGTGCGGCCACTGACATGAATCGCTACATGCACAGAGGGTTCCACCATGTCCGACTTCCACAACGAGATCGCTGAACTGACCAAGCTGCGCGACGCCAACGGCGCGCCCTGGGATGCTATCAGCCCCGAGTCCGCCGCCCGCATGCGCCTGCAGAACCGCTTCCAGACCGGCCTGGATATCGCCCGCTACACGGCGAAAATCATGCGCAAGGACATGGCGGAGTACGACGCCGACCCGGCGCAGTACACCCAGTCCCTGGGTTGCTGGCACGGCTTTATCGGCCAGCAGAAACTGATTGCCATCAAGAAGCACTTCGGCGACACGAACAAGCGCTACCTGTACCTGTCCGGCTGGATGATCGCGGCGCTGCGCTCGCAGTTCGGCCCGCTGCCGGACCAGTCCATGCACGAGAAGACCTCGGTGCCCGGGCTGATCGAGGAGCTGTACACCTTCCTGCGCCAGGCCGACGCCCGCGAGCTGGGCGGCCTGTTCCGCGAGCTGGACGCCACCCGCGAGGCCGGTGACCAGGTTGCCGAGAAGGCAGTGCAGAACCGCATCGACAACTTCCAGACCCACGTGGTGCCGATCATCGCCGACATCGACGCCGGTTTCGGCAACGCCGAGGCGACCTATCTGCTGTCGAAGAAGATGATCGAGGCGGGCGCCTGCGCCATCCAGATCGAGAACCAGGTCTCGGACGAGAAGCAGTGCGGTCACCAGGACGGCAAGGTCACGGTGCCCCACGAGGAGTTCCTCGCCAAGATTCGCGCGGTTCGCTACGCCTTCCTGGAACTGGGTGTCGAGGACGGCGTCATCGTCGCCCGCACCGACTCCCTCGGCGCCGGCCTGACCAAGCAGATCGCGATTACGCGTGAGCCCGGCGACCTGGGCGACCAGTACAACAGCTTCCTCGACTGCGAGGAACTGCCGGCTGAGCAGTTGAACCACGGCGATGTGGTGATCAAGCAGGGCGACAAGCTGGTGCGCCCGAAGCGCCTGCCGTCCAACCTGTACCAGTTCCGCAAGGGCACCGGCGAGGACCGCTGCGTGCTGGACTGCATCACCTCACTGCAGAACGGCGCCGACTTGCTGTGGATCGAGACCGAGAAGCCCCACGTGGGCCAGATCGGCGGCATGGTCAGCCGCATCCGCGAGGTGATTCCCAACGCCAAGCTGGTCTACAACAACAGCCCGTCCTTCAACTGGACGCTGAACTTCCGCCAGCAGGTGTTCGACAGCTGGGTGGAGGCCGGCAAGGATGTCTCCGGCTACGAGCGCGACCAGCTCATGAGCGCGGACTACGACGAGTCGGAACTGGCGGTGGAAGCGGATAACCGTATTCGCACCTTCCAGGCGGACGCCTCGCGCGAGGCGGGTATCTTCCACCACCTGATCACCCTGCCGACCTACCACACGGCGGCGCTGTCCACGGACAACCTGGCCAAGGAGTACTTTGGCGAGGCCGGGATGCTGGGCTACGTGGCCGGCGTGCAGCGCAAGGAAATCCGCCAGGGTATCGCCTGCGTCAAGCACCAGAACATGGCCGGTTCGGACCTAGGCGACGACCACAAGGAGTACTTCGCCGGCGAGGCCGCGCTCAAGGCGGCGGGCAAGGACAACACCATGAACCAGTTCGGCTGAATGGCCGCGGGGTAGCGGGCCGCAGCGCCTGCCGCCACCACTGACACAGGGCGGGTTTTCCCGCCCTTTTTTGTGCCTGGGCGGCGCAAGATTGTTAAATATTTACATTCCCGCTGGCGGCCGGAGCCGCCAAATTCTAATCGTGTTATCGTCATTTGCGGTGCAGTTTCCAGCCAGCGTCGCCCCGTTCCCGGTGCGCGCCGTGTGATGCGGTACCGGAGGTTGCGCCGAACGCCAGTTCCACAACGACAATAATGGACCCGGAGGCACAACGGATGATGAAGCACAAGCATACCCCCCTGTACGCGGCGGTCGCCGCCGCACTCGTACCCCTGACGCAGTCCCCGGTGTCACTGGCGCAGCTCCCCGAGCCCATCATCGAGGAGGTGATCGTCACCGGTACCCGCGCCCCCGGCCGATCCGCGGAGGACCTGCCGGTGCCCGTCGACGTGCTCACCGCCGAGGACATGGCCAACACCGGCCAGACGGAACTGGGGCGTATGCTGCAGGCCATCGCGCCGTCCTTCAACTTTTCCACCTCCGCCATCAGCGACGGCACCGACGCCCTGCGCCCGGCGACCCTGCGCGGCCTGGGGCCGGACCAGACCCTGGTGCTGATCAACGGCAAGCGGCGTCACCAGTCCTCGCTGATCCACGTCAACACTTCCGTCGGCCGCGGCACGGCGGGCACGGATATGAACGCCATACCGGCGGCGTCGATCAAGCGCGTAGAGGTGTTGCGTGACGGCGCCGCGGCCCAGTACGGTTCCGACGCCATCGCCGGTGTGATCAACATCGTCCTCAAGGACGCCAGCGAAGGCGGGCGCGCCTACGCCTCCTACGGCGAGTACGAGGAAGACGACGGCGAGACCTACAACGTCGATCTCAACGGCGGGGTGCCCCTGGGCGACAGCGGTTTCCTCAACGCCACCTTCAACTACCGCGACCGCGACTCGACCAACCGGGCGGGCAAGCAGGGTAACTGTGTCTATGGCGGCTGTGCCGATACCGATGGCAATGGCATCGACGAACCCGGCGACCCGCGCGAGGTGGATTTTCCCCGCGATTCATTCCGCATCGGCGATGCCGAGTCGGAGCAGTACGCGTTCATCGCCAACGCCGGCTATGCGCTCGGCAAGGGCGAGGTGTACGGCTTTGTCACCTACTCCGAAAGGGACAACGAGTCGGCGGCCTTTTATCGCGACCCGGTGTCCGGCGCCGACGCCTACCTGGCCGATGGCGACAACGTGGTGCCGGACGGCTTCCTGCCGCTGATCGCCTCGCAGATCGACGACTACTCGGTGGACCTGGGCTACCAGGTGGACTTCGACAACGGCATGACCATGGATGTCTCCTACACCACCGGGGAAAACTCCATCAAGTACAGCACCGAGAACTCGATCAACTACTCCTTCGTCAATGAACTGCGCTTCGGCCAGGGCCTGTCCGACGATGCGATTCGCTCGAGCATCCCGCGCACCGCCGACGCCTACGACCTGGAACTGGGCCTGGATACCTTCAATCTCGATTTCACCCAGGGTTTTGGCGACCTGGCGCTGGCCTTCGGCGCCGAGTACCGCATCGACGAGTACAAGATCAAACCGGGCGCCGAGTACTCCTACGCGGACTTCGACAGTCTCAATGGCATGTCCCTGTATCCCCAGGACGCCGCTGGCGGCATACAGGGTTTCCCGGGTATCGCGCCGGGCTCCAGCGTGGACGAGGACCGGGATGTCTACTCGCTGTATGTCGACGGCGAATACGAAATTACTGCGGACCTGCTGGTCAGCGCGGCGGTGCGCTACGACGATTACGATGATTTCGGTGACACCACCAACTTCAAGCTGGCCGCGAACTGGGCGATCGTCGACAATTTCCGCCTGCGCGGTGCGATCAATACCGGTTTTCGCGCGCCCTCGATGCAGCAACAGTACTTCAACAACATCAGCACCCAGTTCATCGACAATCCCGCCGACCCGGGCGGCCCGCAGATACCGGTGCAGATCGGCACGTTCCGCAACGACAGCGACCTGGCCAAGGCCATCGGCATTCCGCAGCTCAAGGAAGAGGAGTCGATCAACTACAGCGCGGGTATCGTGTGGTCGCCCACCGATCGGCTGAGCGTCACGCTGGATTACTACTACATCGAGATCGATGACCGCATCGTCATCAGCAACCAGCTCGATGGCGACGACGACCCCACCGGCAACCTCGGGGCGGCCCTGGATGCGGTGGGCGCCGGCGCCGCGCAGTTCTTCCTCAATGGTGCCGACACAGAAACCGAAGGTGTCGACCTGGTGCTGACCTGGGCCGGGGACGACATCCTCGGCGGCAGCCTGGACGTCACGCTGGCGGGCAACTACACCGAGACCGATGTCACCGATATCTACACCAGTGGCGGCCTCTCGGGTGTCGCGCCCGAGGATGTATTCTCCAGTCAGCAGATTTCCATCATCGAGGAGTGGCAGCCCGAGGATCGCATCAACCTCACCGGCACCTGGATGCGTGACGGCTTCCTGGCCAACCTGTCAATCAACCGCTTCGGCGAGTACACGGTTGAGGACGGTGGGCGGCAGACCTTCGACGCGGTCTATGTCACCGACCTGAAGTTGCAGTACACCTTCGAAAACGGCCTGGGCGTCTCCGTCGGCGGCAACAATATCTTCGACGAGTACCCGGACGAAAACGAGATCGGCAACAGCCGCGGCGGCACCCTGGAGGATGGCCCGGGCGGCCCGATCATCGTCAGCAGCCCTGGTGTCTTCGAGTACTCGCGTCGTTCGGCGCCCTTCGGCTTCAACGGTGCCTACTGGTACGCGGGCGTGTCCTACGACTTCTGAGCCTGTAGCGGGCGAGCAGGGCGGCTTCGGCCGCCCTTTTTGTTGCCGCGGCAGGCGCGGTTCACAGGGCGGCACGTCGGTTGTTGTTGTCAGCGCTAAGCGAACCTCCCGGGCGGGCAGTGTCCCGTTCGGTCGAAAGGCTCACTCCCTCGTGGGGTATTGTGCGAGCTAAGCGAACCTCCCGGGCGGGCAGTGTCCCGGTCGGTCGAAAGGCTCACTCCCTCGCGGGGTATTGTGCGAGCTAAGCGAACCTCCCGGGCGGGCAGTGTCCCGTTCGGTCGAAAGGCTCACTCCCTCGTGGGGTATT
>MDSW01105091.1_pt1 | contig 119193 bp, 100 predicted proteins | sample 811171 | NCBI WGS metagenome assembly MDSW01 (sample SAMN05326641, study PRJNA326480) | marine metagenome | isolation source: seawater | place: Atlantic Ocean: North West | collected 2012 | reverse complement strand
CGTTTCCAGTTTTCTGAAGAAAACGCATATAATGTCAGATAACGTATCCCTAAATCCAAACTGGCTTCTACACAGTCCCGCACGACATCCGCCCCGCGTTTATGACCAGCAAAGCGAGGCAAATGACGCTTCTTTGCCCAACGCCCGTTACCATCCATAATGATGGCAACATGGGCGGGGACCTTAAGCTTCGGCAGCGACGTTGCGCTTTTTTTACCTGCTTTAAGCTTTAACATAAGATGATTACGCCCTTATATTTGCATAATTTCCTGTTCTTTTTTCGCCCCCAACGTATCAATCTCTTTGACTTTCGCATCTGTCAGTTTTTGTACATCATCACCATAGGACTTCTGTTCGTCCTGACTGATCTCACTGTCTTTCTCAAGCTTTTTAAGTGTGTCCATGGCATCACGCCGGACATTACGCACAGAAATACGGGCCTGCTCAGCATATTTACCTGCAATCTTCGTCAAATCGCGGCGGCGTTCTTCATTCAGTTCAGGTATAGGAATACGCACAACATCACCATCCACAACAGGGTTCAGCCCAAGGCCAGCATTACGGATAGCTTTTTCAACGGCAGATACCATGCCCTTGTCCCACACCTGCACACTAATCAATCGTGCCTCCGGCGTTGAAACAGTCCCGACCTGATTCATCGGCATTTTTGATCCATATGCTTCAACAGTGACCGGATCCAGCAAATTAACAGATGCACGCCCTGTGCGCAGTCCTGACAGTTCCACCTTAAAATGTTCTACGGCCCCATCCATGCGCAGTTCAAAATCATCAATATCAAATTCAGAAGACATCTCTCATCCTACTCCTGGCAAATTTTTGTAAATTGTCCCTGCCCCTGCATCACCCGCGCAAACTCCCCCTCTTCATGAAGTGAGAAAACGACGATTGGGATATTATTCTCACGGGCGAGCGAAATAGCAGATGCATCCATTACTTTTAGGTCGTTTTTCAAGACATCCATATATGATAGCGTATCATATTTAACCGCATTAGGGTCTTTCTTAGGGTCTGCTGAATAGACGCCGTTGACCTGCGTACCTTTTAGAAGACAGTCACACCCTATCTCCGCAGCACGAAGGGCAGCGGCAGTATCCGTGGTAAAATACGGATTACCCGTTCCCGCGGCACAAATTACGACACGGTTCTTCTCAAGATGACGAATCGCACGGCGGCGAATATACGGCTCACAGACTGTTGATATGGGAAACGCTGATAGTACCCGCGTTTCAACATCCATTTCTTCCAATGAATTTTGCAACGCCAACGAATTCATTACAGTCGCCAGCATGCCCATATAGTCCGCAGAAGTCCGATCTATACCTGCGGCAACACCCGCAACGCCACGAAATATATTTCCGGCTCCTACAACGACAGAGACCTGTACTCCCATATCCCGTACTCGCTTAATTTCGGAACAAATACGTTCCACCATTTCAATATCAATACCGTAGTCCAGTTTTCCCATCAGGGCTTCCCCAGACAGCTTTAACAAGACGCGCTTATATTGAGATTGTGAGGGCATGATATCGGATGGTGTTTGGGACATGGCTGCGATGCACTCTGTGTAATTGTGTTATTTGTCAGCGGGCTTTCTACTGACCGAGGTCAACATACTACAGTGAAAAACAATAACAAATTTTTTTCTGTCATAATTCAGCCGTAGCATAAAAAATAAGGGCCTGAAGAATTCTATTTCTCTCAGGCCCTTAACTATTAAAGCAAAATAGTCTTTTTTCTTAAACGTGCCGAAGCTTAGTTACCAGACGCAACCGCTGCAACTTCCGCCGCAAAGTCTTCTTCTTCTTTTTCGATGCCTTCACCAAGAACCATACGCACATATCCGGCCAATTTGATTTCTTCACCGGCCTCTTTACCCGCGTTCTCAATAACTTTCTTGATCTGCGTCTCACCATCAATCACAAAAGTCTGCTCCAATAGCACGACTTCCTGATAATATTTACGCATACGACCTTCGATCATTTTTTCAATGATATTGTCAGGCTTACCAGATTCACGAGCCTGTTCGATTAAGACTGTGCGCTCACGCTCTACCGCCTCTTGATCTAGTTCATCCACGGTCAATGCTGCAGGAGCCGCCGCGGCAACATGCATCGCCAATTGCTTACCCAAAGCCGCGAGGACAGTTGTATCCGCCTTAGACTCCAAAGCAACCAATACAGCAATCTTGCCCTGATTTTCCACAACCACATTATGGATGTAACTGGCAACGACACCGTTCTCTACCGTAAGTCCCGCAGAACGACGGAACGTCATATTTTCGCCAATTGTGCCTACCGCATCTTTGACCTGTGCTTCAACGGTGTTCTCTGTTCCTGGATAATTTGCGTTATTGCTCGCATCAAAATCACCGCCATTTGCCAACGCAACATCAGCGATAACTTTCACCATTTCCTGAAACTGTTCGTTACGCGCGACAAAGTCTGTTTCAGAATTAACTTCCACCGCTACGGCTGTTGTATCGTTAGCTGCTACAGCCACAAGGCCTTCAGCCGCCACACGACCAGCTTTTTTAGCAGCCTTGGCAATTCCTTTTTGACGCAGCCAATCAATAGCCGCCTCCAAATTCGCATCATTCTCAGCCAGTGCTTTTTTGCAATCCATCATGCCCGCACCGGTCTTCTCGCGGAGTTCCTTAACAAGAGCAGCAGTAATTTGAGCCATTGTTCTTCCTTGAAGATTAAATTCAAACCAAAAAATCAAAAAAGGAAAGAGGTCGCAACTACAACCTCTCCCCGATATAAAACCTTAAGACGCGGCTTCCTCAACAGGTTCCGCTGTCTCAGTTACTTCTGCATCCGCTGCAATTTCTGCTGGTAGCTCTTCGGCCACGTCTTCAGCTGCGCCTACATCCACGCCGGCAGCACTTAATTCGGCCTGCAATCCGTCCAGAACGGAATCTGCAATTAAATTACAGTATAACTGAATGGCACGGCTAGCGTCGTCATTCCCAGGTATCGGCAGATCAATATTTTCTGGATTACAGTTCGTATCCACAACCGCCACAACCGGGATTCCCAATTTGCGGGCTTCGCCAATGGCCAGTTCTTCTTTATTCGTATCAATCACAAAGATAATGCTGGGCAAACCGCCCATATCTTTGATCCCGCCCAATGAACGCTCCAGTTTGTCACGCTCACGTGTCAATTGCAGGATTTCTTTCTTTGTTAAACCGATATGCTCTTGTGAAAGCTGCTCATCGAGTGCTTTCAGGCGCTTAATAGAATTTGAGATGGTTTCCCAGTTTGTCAACATCCCGCCCAACCAGCGGTGATTAACAAAATACTGACCGCAACGTTGTGCGGCCTCTGCAATCGGACCAGATGCCTGACGCTTAGTACCAACAAACAAAACCCGGCCACCAGAAGCCGTTACGTCGCGTACTTCCTGAAGTGCGCGTTGCAACATTGGGACCGTAACGGACAAATCAATGATATGCACTTTGTTGCGCACACCAAAGATGTACTTACCCATACGTGGGTTCCAACGATGTGCTTGGTGACCAAAATGAACCCCAGCTTCTAAAAGCTGACGCATAGAAAAATCGGGCAATGCCATAATATAATTCCTTTTCCGGTTATGCCGCCGCAGATGTGTGATTTACCAGGCTCATCCCAGAAAACACCGGATGGACCCCAAAGGCCCTGATCTGCGTGTGAAGTGGCGCTGTCTTACGATGAAATCATAAGAAATACAAGCCCCAATAGACGAAGTTTCTACATTCTACGTCATTTTATTTTTAAATGTAATCCGGTCTGATCCACCATCTCATATCCCGCATCATCTCTTATGCGACGAAATGTACCTGCCTCACCGCTTACAACTTCTGGAATCACAGTCTTTATCGGTGTTCTACGAAGCTGAAATAACGCTTCTTCTACTGTTTGTGCGCGCGACAATTTCTGAAGATTCATCATGGTCGGAAACATGAGGTCTTTCCAGTACTGTTCCAATATATCAATTGGGCGCGCCCATAAACACGCTGTAATTTCATGTCCGTCTGGTGTTGCCTTTTGACCGTGTGGAGCCACACAAAGAAAAAACGCGGTATCAAAACGCCTTCTATGCGTAATGGGCGTAATCCAGTGGGCAAAAGGAAGGAATTGATCCACATTCAATAAAAGGCCTGTCTGTTCTATAAAGTGCCGCAATGACATATGCTGCTGCAGAAAACGCCATCGATACAAGCGTGCGACCTGTTGTTGCTGGGGTGGCTCAATAGAAACACCTCTCGCCCCGACTTTCTGCGCTAACAGCAATCCTGTTTCCTCGAACGTTTCCCTAAACGCGGTCAGCCGTGCTTGTTCGAAAAACTGTGAGGTGCGTACACGAGTACCCATGTTTATATATGGCAATGCATTACGGTCTTTGCCATCAACCTTACCTCCTGGAAAAACATATGCTCCGCCACCTACGCCAATTTTCACATGCCGCCTGACCATCAGCACTTCCAACCGTCCAAACCCATCACTACGCGGGCGACCGTTACGTATCAGTATGACTGACGATGCGGGTGTCGCTGCAACGGGGGCTGGTCCTTTTGGGAACGGAGGGCTCATCTCTATGACGTTACTGCCTCCCAGAGGCCTTTATATCTCCCGGGCATCGTCGACCCCCTCCGCCAAAGAGATGGCATTGCTTAACGCGGGTGTAATGGAATATTTTCCGGGCAGGGCAACATCCACATCATATTCCCCATCATCCAGAGTTAATTTCAAAGTGACATTTCCCCGTCCGCCTTTCGCGTCTTCAAGTAACGCCTTAACTTCCTCCAGAACCTTTATATCTGCTATTTCAATAACAAGACCTGTTGCAGAACGCGCGGCCACCTGATCCAATGTTTCAATACTTTGTGCCGTCAGGCGGATATTATCCTCATGCAATTGCACTTCCACATTCATTACCACCGATTGCCCCGCCGTCAGAAAGGGGCGTGCCTTCAGCAGCGTTTCAGAGAACAATGTCACTTCAAAAGCCCCCGCACTATCAGAAAGTGATACAAAGGCATAGGCATTACCACGCTGCGATTTACGTTCACGTGCCGCCTGAATAGTCCCCGCCAATTTCAACGTCCCACCACTACGGGCTTTCCGTTCAATTTCCGAAGACGGTGAGACACGGGCACGCTGTAAGATCAGGTCATAGGCATCTAGTGGATGCGCAGACAAATAAAATCCAATGGCTTCCTGTTCATATTTCAGGCGTTCGATCAGGTGCCAATCTTTCGCTGCTGGCAACTCCAAAGCTTGGACATTTTCATCAGCCGCAAACAGACTTTCTTGTGCGCTATTACGCTGCGCTGTCGCGGCACTCGCCTGACGAATAATATTATCCGCCCCCAGGAAAAGCTGGGCACGATTGGGGCACAGACTATCGAACCCACCCGCCTTCGCTAGATTCTCAATAAGTCGACGGTTCATTTGCTGGGCATCAACCCGCTGAGAGAAATCGGCCATATCTTTATACGGACCATTCTTTTCACGCTCCTCAACAACACGTGCCACGGCTGCTGAACCTACATTCTTGACTGCCGCTAATCCATAACGCACACCCCGCACGACACCATCGTGATCTATGGAAAATTCTGCTTCTTCACTTTCTTTGGCGTCCGGCATCACCTCAACAGAAAAAACCACCTGTGATTTATTGATATCTGGCGGTAAAATCGGAATACGGAGATTATTCAATTCCTGCTTAAAAATATTAAGTTTATCTGTATTGGTAATATCCAGAGTCATCAACGCCGCCATGAACTCAACAGGATAATTTGCCTTCAGATAGGCTGTATGATACGCCACCACCGCATAGGCGGCTGCATGACTTTTATTAAAGCCATACCCCGCAAACTTGGCAACCAGGTCAAAGATATTACCCGCCTGTTTGGCATCAACCCCCTTATTTTCCGCCCCTTCCATGAAACGTACGCGCTGCTTATCCATTTCCGCAGGGATCTTCTTTCCCATTGCCCGGCGTAGCAAGTCAGCTTCCCCCAAGCTATAATCCGCCAGGATCTGCGCAATCTGCATAACTTGCTCTTGGTAAATAATTACACCATATGTTTCAGTCAGGATTTCTTCCAGCAAGGGATGTAAATAATCTGGTTTTTCAGTGCCATGCTTACACGCAATATACCGCGGAATGTTATCCATTGGCCCCGGGCGATAGAGGGCAACAATCGCAATAATATCTTCCAAGCTATCTGGCTTCATGCCCATAAGCACACTGCGCATGCCCGTACTTTCCAATTGGAAAACGCCAACCGTATTGCCGCTCCCCAATAATTCAAAGGTCGCCGGATCATCAAAAGGCACTTTATCTAATTCGATGTGGATACCGCGCTCGGCAATTAACGCGCAGGCTTTATCCAATACCGTAAGCGTTTTCAGCCCCAGAAAATCGAATTTGACCAGCCCTGCCTGCTCGACCCATTTCATATTAAACTGCGTCACTGGCATATCCGAACGGGGATCACGGTAAAGGGGCACCAATTGATCCAATGGACGGTCTCCAATCACTACCCCCGCAGCGTGGGTAGAGGCATGACGATTAAGCCCCTCCAGCTGCATCGCCAATTCAATAAGACGCGCAGTTGTCGGATCAGAATCCCTCTCCTGTCGTAACCTCTCCTCCGTCTCTAATGCTTCGGACAAAGTAATGGGGTTTGCCGGGTTAGAAGGAATGGCCTTTGATATCCTATCCACCTGGCCGTAAGGCATTTGCAATACACGGCCGACGTCTCGCACAACGGCACGGGCTTGCAACTTCCCAAAGGTTATGATCTGCGCAACCTGGTCGACGCCGTATTTTTCCTGAACATAACGGATAACCTGGTCGCGTTTTTCCTGACAGAAATCAACATCAAAATCGGGCATTGAAACCCGTTCAGGATTTAAGAACCGCTCAAACAGAAGTCCAAAACGTAATGGGTCAAGATCAGTAATTTTCAAGGCCCAAGCCACAACAGAGCCCGCCCCCGAGCCGCGTCCGGGCCCCACCGGAATATCGTGATCTTTCGCCCACTGGATAAAATCGGAAACGATCAGGAAATAACCCGGAAAGTCCATACGAATAATAATATCCAACTCATAATCAAGGCGCTCTAAATACGACTTCGCCCTATCCGCACGGGTATCGGCATCATCATCTGCCCTATACACATGCATTTCCAATCTCTCCTGCAATCCTTCCATCGCCACCTGTCGCAGGGAATCAGCCTCGCTCATCCCCTCACCAATGGTAAATTTAGGCAAAATCGGATCGACAAAAGGCACCTTATAGGCACAACGCTGTGCAATAACTACAGTGTTTTCAATGGCCTCAGGTAAGTCTGAAAACAGCTCCTGCATTTCCTCAGCAGACTTGAAATAATGATCGGGGGTTAAATGACGGCGCTCTTCCTGTTCTACGTAAGTTCCATCCGCAATACAGAGAAGAGCATCATGAGCATCATACATTTCCCGTGTCGGGAAAAAGACTTCATTAGTAGCGACTAACGGCAGATCCATTTCATAAGCCAATGTTATAAAGTCTTCTTCCGTTACTTCCTCATCCTCCATTTCATGCCGCAATATCTCCACATATAAACGACCAGGAAAAAGAAGCTTCAGCTGCCGCAAAACATTGCGTGCGTCTTTTTCTCGCCCCTCCAGTAATAAACGCCCCACAGGCCCACCCGGGCCTCCAGTCAGACAGATGAGCCCCTCAGTATCACCCTCCAGATTTTCTAGCGAAACCTGAGGCGTCAACCCACTATCAGTTTCTAAATGAGCACGGCTCACCAGCACCATAAGGTTTTTATAGCCCTGTTCATTCTGTGCTAATAAAACAATCCATCCCGGCGGTAATACTTTACCCTGCCCTGGACCGGCCTCTTTTTGCTCATGTGTAATTGCCAACGCACAGCCGATAATTGGCTGTATACCTGCCGATGATAACGTTGCCGACGCCTCAAGCGCCCCAAACATGTTGTTTGTATCTGTAATGGCCACCGCAGGCATATCAAACTGCTGACATAAGTCCGGCAGTTTCTTTATATGCACGGCACCTTCTGAAAGCGAATATGCCGAATGAACTCTCAAATGAATAAATCTATTATTCATATATAGTTGAAATACCTTCTTAAGAGACTAAATTAGGTTATATGGCTGCAATAATCGCGCCCATAAGTGGCAGAGAAATAATGTATTCCCCACAGTAAATCATATAGAGCTTTCCCGATCGCCCCTCAAATGCAAACTGTGGTGCTAAAGTCGCAGCAACAAAGCCCAACGCCAGTATGATACCTAACGCGCCCCCTTCTAACCATGACATTGTTATTTGGCTAAAAAAGACACCCAAGGCAAAAGCAATTAAGACAGCAGATAACATGGAAATCATTAGCGGCTTTAAAGGCGGCACCAAATCATCCTCGCTCAATTGCGCTTCTCGCATCCACAACGGGCCAAACCCTATAGACGAATACCATATAGCCCCAATGACCATCTTCAGGATTGCCGCGGCCGCGATCCCTCCGTAATTCAATAACGACAAATCTTCCATGCTAGCCTCCTGTGCCCATCAGACGATTTGAAGAATGCCATCTTCTATCTTAACACAACGATCCAGTTGCCGCGCCATTTCTCTGTCATGCGTCGCAATCAATGTCGCCACGCCTTCTTCTCTGGCCAGACGCAGCAATTCAGACAAAACCGTTGCCGATGTATTTACGTCCAGATTACCTGTAGGCTCATCCGCCATAAGCACCTTTGGTTTATTGGCAAGTGCCCGCGCCATGGCTACCCGTTGTTGTTCGCCGCCGGAAAGTTGTGCTGGCCGGTGGTGCAACCGCTGTGACAGTCCTAACCTCCCTAGTAAATCCTCTGCACGCGCTCGCGCTGAAGTCTTTGATGCACCTGCTATCCGTAATGGCAACATCACATTCTCGATAGCAGAAAACTCCGGTAATAAGTGGTGAAACTGATAAACAAACCCCATAAAATGCCGGCGCAATCTTGTGCGTTTCTGTTCCGATAACCGCCACCCGGATTCCCCATTTATCAATACCTCCCCTTCATAGGGGCGTTCTAATAAACCTGCGATATGCAGCAGTGTCGATTTACCTGCACCTGATTGGCCAATGAGGGCAATAACCTCCCCCGGTTTAATGTCCAGATTGACACCTTTCAAGACGTGAAGATCAACCCCGCCCTGGACAAAGTGCTGATGAACATTCTTAAGACTGAGCGCTACATCCGCCATCAGAGCCTACTCATATCTCAGTGTTTCGACAGGGTCTAATCGTGCGGCCCGCCATGATGGATAAATCGTGGCTAAAAAAGACAGAAGTAACGCCATTAATAGCACCGCCATGACCTCTCCCGGTTCCATAATTGCTGGTATTTCAGCCAGAAAGCGTATTTCAGCCGACCATAGCTCCGTACCTAAAATACTTTCCAGTCCCTGTTGTATTCCCTGAATGTTCTGGCAAAACAACACCCCCAATACAAACCCTATCAGCGTCCCTGTAATGCCGATGCTGGACCCCGCAATCATAAAGATATGCATTATAGATCGGCGGCTCGCCCCCATTGTCCTCAAAATAGCCACATCGCGGCCCTTGTCTTTGACCAACATAATCAGGCTGGAAATAATATTAAATGCTGCCACGATGATAATGAGCGTCAAAATTAGAAACATCACATTGCGCTCTACTTGTAAGGCATTAAAAAAACTAGAATTCAACCGTTGCCAATCAATTAGGCGGCCGCCAACACCCAATTCATCTATACGCCTCACTAACGCAGGATAGACTCGCGGCACATCGTCTGGATGACTTAGAATAATTTCCAAAGCACCGATCGCTTCACCGTATTGAAAATATTTTTGCGCAACGTCCAACGGCATAAAAATATAACTACTGTCATAGTTATATTCTCCAACCTCAAAAATCATCCCGATTTTATAATTTCCAATGCGAGGCACCATGCCAAATGGCGTCGCACGGCCTTTGGGTGTAATCAAGGTCACACTATCGCCTATTTGTAAGCCGTTCTTTTCAGCGTATCTGACGCCGATGGCCACAGCTTGCTGCGTCTCATAGTTTTCTAATGATCCTGCAACAATATTATCCGCAATAAGTGACTGCTTACGAAGGTCATCCGCGCTAATCCCTCTCACCAATGCCCCTGTCGCATTGTTACGGACAGAAGCCATGACCTGCCCTTCAATGATCGGACTCACCCGTACAACATGGTCTTCCTCGGAAAATGACTTCACGACCCGCTCGAAATCTGTCATTCGGCCACCGTAAGGCTGGTAAAGAATATGTCCGTTAAAGCCGATAACACGCCCCAACAATTCCGCACGAAACCCGTTCATGACCGCCATAACAATTATTAAAGTCGCCACACCCAGCGCGATCCCCAATAATGAAAAGCCGGCAATAATCGATATAAAGCCTTCCTCCCGTCGGGCACGCAGGTACCGCAACGCTATAATCCATTCAAAGGATTTCACTCTCTTCCCCTTGGCGTCTAAAGCACCTCTACGCCTTCAATTTATCCACAATGGCGTCCACGCTTAATTCCTGCCGCTCGCCCGTTGCACGCTCTTTAACCTCAACAATGCCTTTTTCCAAACCTTTGGGCCCAACAATCAGCTGCCACGGCAGCCCGATTAAGTCCATATTCGCAAATTTAGCCCCGGGCCGTTCTGTCCTGTCATCATAGAGTACTTCAATACCAGCTTCTTGCAATTTTTTGTATATATCATCGCAAGCCTTTGTGCATTCTGCATTTTTCGCTTGCAGGTTAATTAAGCCAACTTGATAGGGGGCCACGGACTGTGGCCAAATTATCCCATCTTCATCGTGGTTCGCCTCAATCAATGCCGCCACAAGGCGTGAAACACCAATACCATAAGAGCCCATCTCCACTTCAACCTGCTGGCCATCCTGATCCAGGACCCGCGCTCCCATGCTCGCAGAATATTTTTGACCAAAGTTGAAAATATGCCCGACTTCGACCCCCTTTGCCGTTTTCAAATTTTCTGGCGCAACAGGGCAATTGTCCGGATCATGCTTCTCTTCCTCAGCCGCATAAAGGGACTGCAGTTTTTCAACGATGCCCTCGTTATTTTCCAGATCTGCCAGCTTTTCCAACATCTCTTGTGTCTCAAGGGCTTTATCATAGTAAAGCGTACTTTCCCCAGTTTCCGCCAGTATTTGAAATTCGTGACTTAGGTCCCCCCCGATTGCACCCGTATCAGCCCGTACAGGAATAGCCACCAGCCCCAAGCGGGCAAATGTGCGTAAGTAAGCCACATACATACGATTGTATGTGTCCCGGGCACGCTCCTTGTCGATATCAAAAGAATACGCATCTTTCATAAGAAACTCACGTCCACGCATAACACCAAAACGAGGACGAATTTCGTCACGAAACTTCCACTGTATATGATAAAGAAGTGCCGGTAGCTGTTTATAGCTCTTGATATTATGGCGAAAAATATCCGTGACCATTTCTTCATTCGTTGGGCCATATAACATTTCGCGCTCATGCCGGTCTGTTATGCGGAGCATTTCCTTACCATATGCATCATAACGCCCGCTTTCCTGCCATATTTCTGCAGGCTGGATGGTCGGCATCAGAATTTCCTGCGCGCCTGCGCGGTCTTGCTCTTCCCGCACAATTTTTTCAATATTTCTAAGAACCTTTAACCCCAATGGCAGCCAGCTATAAATTCCCGCACTGGATTGACGGATCATGCCCGCCCGCAACATCAGACGATGCGATGTAATCTGTGCCTCACTTGGATTTTCTTTTAATGTCGGCAGAAAATAGCGGGATAATCTCATAAGTCGTCCTGTCACTTATAATATGTCATCATCTTGCGCTCGAAAGCACGCACAAAAATTCATATATCTGTTCTTAACAGGCTTTACCGTAACTGCAATTATCTTTTCTGCATCTCACGTCTTTCCAGCTTATGGCAAGCTTCCGTTAATTGCGCTCTCGATGCAGAATCTATTGCATATCCATTGTAAAAAACATCATTGCCGATCACCTTAATTTCCCCCAATGGCATCTCCATCAATACCCCCCCAACATTATGCTCTTCAGAGCCGGCTCTTTTCTGCAGATCTATTTCTATGGGAATCTTCACTGTTTCAGGTATCCACAAACCATCATCTTTCGGCAAATCCGCCGGAACCACAGCCTGTCCATGCACATCTTTCCCTGGACGGTATGTCACGTCATCTTGTGGCAAATGTGCCACAAGTTCAGCACATTTGGCCTCATCCAGGGTTACGACAACACTTTCTGCCAACGCATGGCAGGTCGTCATCAAAACGAAAAAGGTACTAAAAACAACTCTTTTCACGGTTTTATGCTCCAAGATGACTTCCCCCTCACCCGAATGTGACTATTTTGCAACATATCCTAAGATTTTAATTATATTGTCATTTTCTATGATGACATAACGCAAAAGCTTAAGTAACCTGATCTGCATCAAATGAGGAGCGAGTAGCCCAAGTTTGGGGAGGGAGAGCATCCTAATAGATGAAAATAAAAATGTCTATGGTATGCTCATAAAAATAAGATCAATAAGATCACGCAAGGTTCACGCGAACCTTGCTTTTTTTTGTCGTTTACGTAAGCACGCCCCCCACGTCATGCTTTTTCCGAATAACAACGTAAACCCGAAATATTATACGCTTGCTTTTTTAGCAACGACTTAGCTGATTGTGATGAGCTCATATTTATTTACCAACCAGAAAAGTCCCCACACAATAATTGTAAGCCCTGTTGTTATCAGAACCTTTTGTTTCAATTTAGGATTATGGGGAGCTCCTGCTTCTAACCCTTCATCGTACTCCTCTTCCACTTCGTGTAAAGAGCGTACCCCCCACGGCAAAACCATAAAAAATAACAGCCACCAGGCCACCACAAATACAACTATATGACTGACGATGCTCATCTATAATATCGGCCTTCACGCAATATCTTGCTTTACACTTCTTCTAATTCAACAAGAGTGCCATTAAAATCTTTTGGGTGCAGAAATAATACGGGCTTGTCGTGCGCACCTATTTTAGGCTCCCCATCCCCCAAAACTCGCAACCCGTCCGCGACCAGTTTGTCCCGTGCCGCAATGATATCATCCACTTCATAGCAAACATGATGAATGCCACCTGCCTGATTACGGTCCAGAAAGCCCTGAATAGGTGATTTATCCCCCAAAGGATAAAGCAATTCAATTTTTGTATTCGGCAATGTGACAAACACCGTCACCACACCATGATCCGGCTGATCGACAGGGGAAGACACATCTGCGCCCAAACTGTCCCTATATAATTTTACCGCTGCATCTAAATCCGGCACCGCAATGGCCACATGGTTTAACTTTCCGATCATCCGACTACTCCTGTATCAGTCTACACTCTGATAATATTCACTGTAACCTGCGGACCGGGACTCTTTCCACTAAATTGTCGACAAATGCGCCGTACGGCCACACGCATAGCTTCTGCAATATTACGATCACCTTTACCTGCTTTTACAGTGATGTGATCTGTTTCCTTTTTAATAGCTGCGATTATCATCTGCGTGAGTTCCTGCTCCTCACTATCCGCAATGCCCAATAAAGTCACAGCGACTTGACCAGATATTTTATGACCCTGATCAAGTGCTACTGTCACCACGGCCGCACCATTATACATAATCCGCCGTCGCATAACGATAGCATCATCATCTTCCGGTAAAACAAAATTGCCATCTAAAGCAAGGCGCGCACTATATACCTGATCTACTATTTCCGGGATACCGGGGGCTAATCTAATCAGGCTACCGTTCACTGGTACTATCTGATGTTCAACGCCCCATTTTTTAGCCAATTCCGCTTGCAAAGTCATGTGCCGCAATTCCCCATGAACGGGCACTGATATCACCGGACGCAACCATTTATACATCTGGCGCAATTCTTCTTGTCCGGGATGCCCTGAAACGTGCACAAAATGATCTTTCTCGGTCAAAACATGCACCCCGTGTTCCGTCAGCATGTTATGCAATCGTGCAAGCAACAATTCATTTCCGGGTATGATTTTCGATGAAAATACCACCGTATCTTCACGACTTAGCGATATGTAACGATGCTGGTTTGTGGCAATACGCATCATTGCTGCCCGGGCTTCGCCCTGACAACCTGTGCAGATGTACAGTATTTTGTCTTTCGGTATATGCTCGGCATCTTCTTCACTAACCACCTGGGGAAAATCCTGCAGATAACCGCATTTTTTTGCGGCCTCAACATTGCGTTTTAACGACCGCCCCACCAAACAAACATGACGGTCCAGCGCATCTCCTACTTTGGCTAAGGTCTCCACTCTGGCGATGTTAGACGCGAACGTTGTTACAAACAGTCGCCCATTGTGGCCGTCTAGTAAAGCTTTCAGGCTTTCTCTTACATCCTGCTCAGACCCAGAAGACTTTTCATTAAAGACATTTGTAGAGTCACAAACAATTGCCAGCACCCCCTCATGCCCCAAAGACTTGAGTGCGCCAATATCACTTGCTTCCCCCACCAAAGGATGTGGGTCGAGTTTCCAGTCACCAGTATGAAAAATATTTCCCAACGGCGTAGAAATTTTTAAGCCGTTTCCTTCCAATATGGAATGTGTCAAAGACACATAGGTAATATCGAACTCACCTAACGTAATCGATCCCCCCAAGGGAACGGTATGTAGCGGAACCTGACCAGCCAGTCCTGCTTCTTCCAATTTACTTTCCAGCAATGTCATCGTGAACGGCGTTGCATAAATGGGGCACCGCAATTCTGGCCATAAATGCGCGACGGCCCCAAGATGATCTTCATGTGCATGGGTCAAGACCAACCCCAGCAGATCATCTTTCCGTTCTCCAATATATTCCGGGTCAGGCATAATCAGGTCAATCCCCGGCAGATAAATATCGGCAAACGATATACCACAATCCACCATTAACCATTTACCTCCATAAGCATAGAGGTTTAGATTCATACCAATCTCGCCCGCCCCACCTAAGGGCAGAAAATAAAGCTCTTCCGGCTTAATATCTATCGCCATATAATCCTGCTTAATCCGCTTTCGCGATATTATTATGATAAATCTGGAACAGTCCCCGTGTGGTTAATTCCTGATCAACAATTTCAATTTTTGAAACTTCGTCTTTGAATAATGGGGCCAGCCCACCAGTGGCAATAATCTTCATGTCTGTGCCATACTCTTGGCGAATACGCATCAGCATGCCGTCTATCATCGCCGCGTAGCCATAGTATATACCTGACTGTATGGCCGCCACAGTAGAAGTCCCAATAATTTTGGCCGGTTTTTCAACGGCCACACGCGGCAGCTTTGCCGCGGCCATATGCAATGCCTCAACTGACAAATTAACCCCGGGGGCAATGACGCCGCCCAAATAGCTACCATCCCGATCCACGACGTCGAAGGTCGTCGCCGTACCAAAATCTATAATAACCAATGGCCCACCATAACGTTCATGGGCTGCAATCGCGTTCACCAACCGGTCTGCACCGACCTCCTTGGGGTTATCCAATTTAATCTGAACGCCCAATTCAATGTTGGGATCACCGACAACCATTGCCTCCACATTAAAATAACGACGACAAAGCAGCTGAAGAGGAAACAGCGTCTGCGGAACAACTGTTGCAATGATCGCGCCGTCAACATCTTTGGGAGATAAATTTTCCAAACGCATTAACTGGGTCAGCCAGACCATGTATTCATCTGCTGTACGCTGGTCTGTGCTAGAAATGCGCCATTTCTGCAAAAAACTTTGCCCGTCGTGCAAGGCAAAGACAATATTCGTATTTCCCGCATCTATAGCTAGTAGCATGACCGCCTCTTTCTTGCTGCTTGGTCTATTCTAAGCCTGCTTATTTTTAGCAGAAAAGAAAATATCACCCGCCGTTATTTTTCTGCGTCCCGACAGCATTTGTAACACCAACGCTCCATCCGGATCCAGTTCCACAAAACACCCTTTTAGTGTTTCCGTTGGCAATCTTACGGTAATCTCTTCCCCAAGACCTGCCGCACGACTTAACCAGGCACGGCGAATAACATTAAATCCCATTGTCTGCCATTTCCCGATCCATCCGTCCATATTATGCGCCAATACTTCCATTGCATATGAACGCGCGGGTTCAATTTGGGAATGCACACGGATAGCTGTAGCAGGAAATGGCGTATCTGCAGGAAAAGATTTAAGATTAATACCAATTCCAATCACAACCCAGGCCGGCACATCCACTGTTGCCGCCGTTTCCATTAATATGCCGGCAACTTTCTCGCCTGAAATCAGAACATCATTGGGCCATTTACAGTGCACGGGGACCTCAACCTCCTTGGGAAGTAGTGCCCTTACAGTGTCAGCCACGGCCAAAGCCGTAACAAAGGATAATTCTGATGTTTTCTGCAAACCGTATGGCAGGCGCAACATCAATGAACAATAAAGGTTCCCGGTCTGCGATACCCATTCACGACCACGCCGACCACGTCCCGACGTCTGCTCCGCGGCCATGATCCATTGGTGACTTATGGCCCCGGCCTCAGCCTGACGATATGCTTCCTGGTTCGTGCTATCTAAACGTGAAAATGCCTGAAGGATATAACCCTCAGGCATTTTGATGTTTTTTTCTATGGGCACGTTAGCCATATATCTTAGTGCAATAACGCCTGCGCTGCGGCCTCCGCAGTATTGCGTAACGGCGCAGGCAAAAAGACAAATAAGACAATAAAGATAGCACTGGCCATCATAATCATACTCATCACCGGTGCTTTCAGCGGTTCGAATGCTCCGACAGGCTCGTCAAAGTACATGATTTTAACAATACGCAGATAGTAATAAGCACCAATGACACTAGCCAACACCCCTAAAATAGCGAGCGTATAATACCCAGCATCAATTGCGGCACTAAATACGTAAAATTTACCAAAGAAACCTGCTAAAGGCGGGATACCTGCCAGTGACAGCATGAAGATCGCCAAAGCCGCTGCCATTGCTGGTTGCGTACGCGATAGTCCGGCTAATTCATCTATATCGTCAACCAGCCCCTGCTCCCGGCGCATAGACAAAATACAAACAAATGCCCCCACATTCATCACCAGATATATTGCCATATAAATCAACATGGCTTTAATCCCCGCAGGACTTCCCGCTGCAATCCCGACTAATGCAAAACCAACATGACCAATTGAGCTGAACGCCATCAGTCGCTTGATATTCGTTTGAATAACCGCGGCTATAGACCCCCAGAACATCGACGCAATGGCCATAAAGATTACAATCTGCTGCCAGGACCCCGCCATATCACCGAAAGGCACAAACAATGTCCGTGTCAACAGTGCCAAGGCCGCCACTTTGGGCGCCACAGCGAAAAACGCTGTCACTGGTGTTGGCGCACCTTCATACACATCAGGTGTCCACATGTGGAACGGCACGGCCGAAATCTTAAATGCCAGACCGGCTGCCACAAAAACAAGGCCAAAAATCACACCTAAGGACGGCCCATGTCCTTCATGTCCATGTAGCACATTGGCTAAAACAGTGAAATTCGTTGTGCCCGTAAAGCCATAAACCAGTGATGCACCGTAAAGAAGCATTCCTGATGACAAAGCCCCTAACACAAAATACTTAAGTCCGGCTTCCGTTGACTGTGCGGTATCACGGCGGAAAGCTGCCATCACATACAAGGCTAAGCTCTGCATTTCTATTCCCATATACATGGTCATCAGATCATTTGCAGACACCATCACCATCATGCCTAATGTCGCAAGCGCAATTAAAATAGGGTATTCAAAACGCTCAATATTTTCAGCACGCAAATACGGCAATGACATCAATACCGCTAATGCAGATGCCAGCAACACCAACACTTTCATAAAAATAGTGAAACCATCGACAACAAACATATCGCCAAAGGTTGCGATTTTATCATTCTCCGCACCGGCAACAATAACCATGACAACAAGCATAAGTACAGCCGCTAACCAAGACACCTGACCGGTTGATTTGTTGCCGCGAAACACACCAAGCATCAACAATGCCATAGCCCCTACCGCCATGATCATTTCCGGTAATGCCGGTACTAAATTCGGAAGTACTGTAGTCATTAAATTTGTCTCCCTACCGATTACCGCGCGGCAGTCACATGCACAGCAGCCGTTGCGGCCTGATGCTGTTGAACAAGGTTATCAACGGATATATGCATAAAATCCATGAAGGACGCCGGGTAAATTCCCATCCATAATGTCAGGACAACCAATGGCGCAAAGATCCACACTTCACGTTTATCCAAATCCAGAATACTTTTCAGATCTTCTTTTGTTAACTCACCGAAAACAACTCGGCGATACAGCCACAGCATATAGGCCGCACCCAGAATAATACCTGTCGTTGCAAAGAACGCCGCCCATGTACTCACTTTAAAAATGCCAGCGAGAACTAGTATCTCTCCGACAAAGTTTGCCGTACCAGGAAGCCCTACAGACGCCATCGTAAAGAACAAAAAGAATAAGGCGTATTTAGGCATACGATTAACAAGCCCGCCGTAACGCTCGATTTCGCGGGTATGCATACGGTCATAAATCACGCCAACACAGAGGAACAAGGCCCCAGAGACAAGACCATGCGCCAGCATAACCATAATCGCCCCTTCAATACCCTGCGTATTGGCGGCAAATATTCCTAATGTCACAAACCCCATATGCGCCACAGAAGAATAGGCAATCAGCTTCTTCATATCTTTTTGCATCAACGCCACAAGCGATGTGTAGACCACTGCAATGCAACTTAATGTGAAGACCATCGGTGCTAGTTCTACGGAAGCCACAGGGAACATCGGTAAAGAAAAACGCAAGAAACCGTAGCCCCCCATTTTCAATAGCACGCCTGCCAAAATAACAGATCCTGCAGTGGGCGCCTCAACGTGTGCGTCAGGTAACCACGTATGAACAGGCCACATGGGCATTTTCACCGCGAAGGACGCAAAGAATGCCAACCACAACCATGTCTGCACATCCGCGTCAAAACGATAGGACAGCAATGTCGGGATGTCAGTCGTACCTGCCACATAATACATATACAGCATCGCGAGCAGCATCAGTACCGACCCAAGCAGCGTGTACAAAAACAATTTAAACGCGGCGTAGATCTTACGCTGTCCGCCCCAAACACCGATAATAAGGAACATCGGAATGAGACCACCTTCAAAGAACAGGTAGAATAGAACTAAATCCAACGCACAAAATACGCCGATCATTAATGTTTCTAACAGTAGAAACGCCAGCATATATTCTTTGACACGGTTTTTGACGGCATCAAAGCTGGACAATATGCAAATCGGCATCAGGAAAGTTGTCAGCAGCACCAATAATACTGAAATACCATCAACACCCATATGGTAATTAATGGTGCCTTCCAGCCAACTGGCTTTCTCCACAAACTGGAAATCCGCAGTTGTTTTATCAAAACCGAACCAAAGGCTCAACGATGCAAGGAACGTAACAACGGTTGTTAGCAACGCCACATGGCGGGCATTACGGTCTGCTACCTCCTTTTCACCACGGATAAGCAGGATAAATAAGGCCCCGACTGCGGGCAGAAACGTAATAATCGAAAGAATTGGCCACTCAGTCACGGTTTAACTCCCACTAACCATAAACCAGGTGGCAAGACCCGCCACCCCAATCAGCATGACAAAGGCATAATGGTAGAGATAGCCTGTCTGCACGGCCCGCAGTTTACGCGCAGCGGCCACGACTGTTGCTGAAATACCATCAGGACCATAACGATCAATAATGCCTAAATCCCCCCGCTGCCATAGCTGATATCCAACCCACTTGGCAGGCCGCACAAACAGGAAGTCATACAGCTCATCCACATACCACTTATTCAGCAGAAAATTGTAAAGTGGAGCTTGGCTGCGTGCGATTTGTCCCGGGATCTCGGGATGACGAATATAGAATAACCACGCAAGCAATAGTCCCAATGCTCCCATAACAATAGGCAAGGCTTTCACCCAGCCCGGCACATGATGCGCTGCTTCCAAAACATTATCCCCGCGAAGGAATAAGGCACTTCCCCAGAAGTCAGCATAATGATGACCGATAAAGCTTTCAGCGAAAACGCCACCAGCAAATATCGCCCCGAGTGCAAGAATAAATAATGGAACAGTCATCACCGCCGGTGATTCATGCACGTGCTTCATCACCGATGCACTGGCACGTGGCGCGCCGTGGAATGTCATAAAGACAAGCCGCCATGAATAAAACGCCGTAAAGAATGCTGCAACGATACCCATCCAGAAGGCATATTGTCCAACCTCTGTGTGCGCTGCATATGCGGCTTCAATCACCATATCCTTAGAGAAGAACCCCGACAGCAGCGGGAAACCGGTCAATGCCAGTGTCCCAATTAACATCACAACGTATGTCTGGGGTATCATTTTCCAGACGCCGCCCATCTTACGCATATCCTGTTCATCTGACATCGCGTGGATGACAGAACCCGCCCCTAAGAACAGCAGTGCTTTAAAGAAGGCGTGTGTGAACAGGTGGAAGACACCGGCACCATAGGCGGAAACACCTAACGCAAAGAACATATATCCCAATTGTGAACAGGTTGAATAGGCAATCACCCGTTTAATATCATTTTGTGTCAGACCAATAGTTGCGGCAAAGAACGCCGTACTGGCTCCAACGATCGCCACGACATCCAATGCCAGCGGAGAATATTCAAACAGATAAGAGCATCGTGCGACCATAAAGACACCCGCTGTTACCATGGTCGCGGCATGAATCAGCGCGGAAACCGGTGTCGGGCCCTCCATCGCGTCTGGTAACCATGTATGCAGGCCCAGCTGCGCCGATTTACCCATGGCCCCAACAAATAACAGCAGGCAGATTGTCGTAATGATATCAAACTCCTGCCCCAGGAAGACAAAAGACTGGCCTTCAAATTCGCTTACCCGCGCAAATACAGCGTCGAATTCTAACGTGCCAAAGACCATAAAGATCGCAAAGATACCAAGCGCGAAACCAAAGTCGCCAACCCGGTTTACCACAAAAGCTTTGATCGCCGCTGCACAGGCCGTTGGTTTTTTATACCAAAATCCGATCAGTAAATAAGACGCCAGGCCAACACCTTCCCAGCCAAAGAACATCTGGATGAAGTTATCCGCTGTCACCAACATCAACATCGCAAATGTAAACAGGGACAAATAAGCCATAAACCGCTGTACGTGCGGGTCATGCGACATATAACCAATCGAATAAATATGCACTAACGAAGAAACACCCGTCACAACCACCAACATAACGGCCGTAAGTGTGTCGACTTTGAACGCCCAGGAAAGCTCAAAATCACCGGATTTAATCCACGGCAGCACTTCCACATGGACAACCCCATGGCCCAACGCAATATTATAAAAAGCCACCATTGATAACAGTGCAGAAATGACCAGAAAAGAACTGGTAATCAGTTGCGCCCCACGTTTCCCAATAGCATGGCCGAAGAAACCTGCGATTATGGACCCCAGCAGAGGCAGAAAGACAATAGCGTGAAACATGTCTGCCGTTATCCCTTCATTTGGTTAATGTCTTCAACGGCAATGGTGCCGCGATTACGGAAATAGATGACCAATATCGCCAACCCGATAGCCGCTTCACCCGCAGCAACCGTAAGGACAAACATTGCAAAAATTTGCCCCACCATGTCCTGAAGCTGAACAGAAAAAGTCACTAAATTGATATTAACGGCCAATAACATCAACTCAACAGACATCAAAATAATGATGACGTTTTTACGATTCAGAAAAATACCGAAGATACCTAACGTAAACAGAATGGCCGCAACAGTCAGATAATGTGCAATACCGACGTCCATGTCCCTACCCCTCTTACACGCCCTGACCAGGCTTAATATCGACTAATTCATAGGCTTCGTCACGACGGCGGCGTACCTGTTTTGAAATATTCTGGCGTTTAACGCCCGGCCGCTGACGATGCGTCAATACAATGGCGCCGATCATAGCCGTTAACAACACCATCCCCGCGCATTGGAACAAAAACACATAATCCGTATAGATGAGTTGTCCCAAGGCTCTTGTATTTTCCGTCTCCGCAATATCTGGCGTTGCTGATGCCACAACAGCCGTCATTTCCGGGGCTAAAACCCAGCCCCCAAAGACCATCATCAGTTCAACAACCAAAATCAGCCCAATCAGTGCGCCCATCGGCAAATATTGTAAAAAACCCTGCCGTAGCTCGACAAAATCAATATCCAGCATCATCACCACAAACAGGAATAATACTGCCACGGCCCCGACATAAACGATAACCAAAATCATTGCGAGGAATTCAGCTCCCAGCAGGACAAATAGTCCTGCGGAATTAAAAAACGCCAAAATCAAGAACAGTACAGAATGTACCGGATTGCGTGAGGCAATTACCATAAAGCCCGAAAGCACGGTAATCGCTGCAAATAAGTAAAAGCACAGGCTCTCTATCATTTATTTTCCTCAACCATTATTTGGTTGTTTATCCTTGTCTTTTCACAGGCGTTCAATTTAGCCAACCTAAACGGTCTAACGATACGGTGCATCAGCAGCAATATTCGCGGCAATTTCCCGTTCCCAACGCTCGCCATTGGCCAATAATTTATCTTTGTTGTAAATCAACTCTTCACGATTTTCGGTCGCAAATTCAAAATTAGGTCCCTCTACGATTGCATCCACAGGACACGCTTCCTGACAATAACCGCAATAAATACATTTCGTCATGTCAATGTCGTAACGCGTTGTCCGGCGGCTGCCATCATCACGCGGCTCCGCCTCAATGGTGATCGCCAATGCCGGACAAATCGCTTCACACAGCTTACACGCAATACAACGCTCTTCCCCATTCGGGTAGCGGCGTAAGGCGTGCTCGCCTCTGAAACGAGGGCTAAGAGGTCCTTTTTCATAAGGGTAGTTAATCGTTGCCTTAGGCCTGAAAAAATACTTCAACGTTAGCCACATGGCTTTAACGAATTCGATCAGGAAAAAAGAGCGGATCGTGTGATGAAGAAAAGTCATCTTTATTCTTTTCCTTCCTAAGCCGGGAGCCAGTCAAACAGGACTAATGTACCTGCTGTGAGAAACACCCATGCCAATGACAGCGGTAAGAAAACTTTCCAACCTAAACGCATCAATTGGTCATAACGATAACGGGGAACTGCCGCTTTTACCCATGCAAAGACAAAGAAGAAGAAGCAGATTTTCAAAATGAGCCATAACGGTCCGGGTATCCAATATAATGGTGCCCAGTCAATTGGTGGTAGCCAGCCCCCAAAGAAAAGTAATGACGTCATAGCACACATCAACAGAATGTTGGCATATTCCCCAAGGAAGAACAGCGCAAAAGCCATTGACGAATATTCGACCTGATAACCTGCAACCAATTCCGCCTCTGCTTCCGGCAGATCAAACGGAGGCCGGTTTGTCTCTGCCAAAGCAGAAATAAAGAACACAACAAACATTGGAAAGAGTGGCGTAAAAACAAATCCGAAAGGAACGCCTAATTCCAACAATTCTTTCTGTTTATTCACAATGTCCGTCAGGTTTAAGGACCCAACGCACAGCAGGACCGTCACAATAATAAAGCCAATAGAAACTTCATATGACACCATCTGTGCTGAAGAACGCAGCGCACCAAGGAACGCATAACGAGAGTTACTCGCCCATCCTGACATGATGATGCCATAGACTCCTAAAGACGAAATCGCAAACAGATAAAGCACACCAACATTAATATTGGCAATGGCCATATTCTCATCCCAGGGGATTACCGCCCAGCCGATCAGGGCCAAGGTAAAGGTAATCATTGGGGCCAACAGGAATATGCCTTTATTAGCCCCAGCGGGAACAATGGTTTCTTTCAAAAATAGTTTCAGGCCATCCGCAAACGATTGTAATAACCCAAACGGCCCCACCACATTAGGGCCACGTCGCATTTGCATGGCTGCCCAAATTTTACGATCCGCATAAACGGACATCGCAACAGCAATAAGCAACGGCAATGTCACAACTAAAATAGCAACAATAATGCCAATCAAATGCGCTAACCACGCTGACGGCTCAACACCAAAGAGCCATGTAGATAAGGCAACAACAAGGCCTGTAAACAAATCAACCATGGGTTCCTGTTGCCTCCTCTAACGCGACACCAACCTGAACAAACTCCGCGCTACATGCCGCCATCGTCTTAGACGCCCTTGCAATCGGATTGGTCTGATAGAAATCTGTAACAGGGCTTATTAATGCTCCTGCCGCAACATCACCCTCAACACCAAAATCACCCCAGGCAGCTTGTGGTTTCACATCTACCACATCCACTAAGTGCAATTCATTGACCAGCTTTTCATTCAATTCTGCGGCCGTATCAAAAGGCAATACGTGACCCACTACTTCGGACAACGCCCGTAAGATCGTCCAATCTTCACGTGCATCCCCTGGGGGCACATTCGCTTTCACAGCTTTCTGTACGCGCCCTTCTGTATTGATATACGTGCCGTCTTTTTCCGTATAAGCCGCACCTGGCAGGATAACATCAGCGACGCTGACCGCCGCATCACCATGTGTGCCTTGATACACAACAAAGCTATCCTTTAATTTGCTAACATCAAATTCATCTGCACCTAACAGGTAGACAAATTCAATCTCGCCAGCTTCCGCACGACCCAACAGGCTGTTGATGTTCTGACCATTCTCAGCCACCAGGCCAAGATCCAGACCACCAACACGTGCCGCTGCCGTATGAAGGACGTTGAAGCCGTTCCAGTGTTCGCTGACCATACCCGCTTTATCTGCCAGATCACGGGCCAGCTTCAGAATGACTGCGCCGTCTTCACGGGCAAGTGCACCTTGGCCCACAATCAGCATTGGCTTCTCAGCCGCCTGCAGTGCTTTGAAGATATCACCCTTGCCTGCTGCCAACTCAGCCAGCACGCTGGCGTCTTCACCCAGATGTTCAACATCATAAGTCAGGTCAGCCTCGGCCCCGATACTGGCTACTTTCAGGCCACGGGCACGCACATTTTCCAAAATACGGGCATTTAACACCGCCGCTTCAAGACGTGGGTTTGTCCCCACCAGCAAAATCAGGTCTGCCTCGTCAATACCAGCGATACCAGAGTTAAACAGGTAAGATGCCCGTTCACTTGCATCCAGATTTGCACCATCTTGGCGACATTCAATATTTTTTGACCCCAGCGACGTCATAAGCTGTTTAAGGGCATACATGCTTTCCATGTCCTGCATGTCACCAACAAAGGCCGCCATCTTCTCACCGCTCAGGCCGGATGTTTTCGCGGCGATTGCCGCAAAGGCGTCCTGCCAGCTAGCCGGTTGCAATTCGCCATTTACGCGGACATAAGGCTGGTCTAACCGACGATATTTCAAACCATCAACCGCATGGCGCGTTTTATCCGAAATCCATTCTTCATTAACGTCTTCATGGACCCGCGGCAGCGCCCGCATCACTTCACGACCACGCACATCAATACGGATATTGCTTCCCACTGCATCATGAACGTCAATGGTTTCCGTATGTTTTAATTCCCACGGCCGCGCACTGAATGCATAAGGCTTCGAAGTCAAAGCACCTACCGGACATAAATCCACGACATTACCTGACATTTCTGAGGCCAGAGAATGTTCCAGGTAGGTCATGATTTCTGTATTTTCGCCGCGGTTGATCGCCCCCAAGTCCGGTACACCGGCCACTTCCTCGGCAAAGCGCACACAACGCGTACAATGAATACAACGGGTCATTTCTGTTTTAATCAGAGGCCCCATATTCTTTTCGCGAACTGAACGCCTATTCTCATCATAGCGTTGCTGACCAATACCATAAGCCATAGACTGGTCTTGCAAGTCACATTCACCACCCTGGTCGCAGATAGGACAATCCAGAGGATGGTTTATCAACAGAAATTCCATCACCCCTTCGCGGGCTTTTTTCACTTTTTCCGTATTGGTATGGATGACCATGCCATCGCCGGCGGGCATTGCACATGACGCCACAAGCTTCGGGGCTTTCTCCATTTCCACCAAACACATACGACAGTTACCCGCAATAGATAACCGTTCATGATAGCAGAATCTTGGCACCTCAATTCCTGCAACCTCACAAGCCTGCAAGACGGTAGTACCGTTTTCTACTGTTACTTCATTACCATCAATGGTCAGCGTTGGCATATTCTACTCCTACGCGGCCCGTGCTTTATATTCTTCAATACGACGCTCCAGCTCAGGACGGAAATGTCGGATCAAACCCTGAATAGGCCAGGCTGCCGCATCCCCCAGTGCACAAATCGTGTGCCCTTCAATCTGTTTCGTCACCTCTAGCAGCATGTCAATCTCTGACATATCCGCATTACCTGCAACAAGCCGTTCCATCACTCGCCACATCCAACCTGTCCCTTCACGGCAAGGCGTACACTGCCCACAGCTTTCATGCTTATAAAATGCCGAAAGCCGCGCAATCGCCTTAACGATATCCGTAGATTTATCCATCACGATAACAGCCGCAGTGCCTAAGCCAGACTGCACCTCACGTAAACTGTCAAAATCCATCAGGACGCTATCGCAAACAGATTTGGGCAGCAAAGGAACTGATGACCCGCCAGGAATCACCGCGAGCAAGTTGTCCCAACCGCCTCGAACTCCACCAGCATGCTTTTCGATCAGCTCTTTCAGCGGGATCCCCATTTCCTCTTCAACATTGCAGGGATTATTGACATGGCCAGAGATACAGAAAATCTTTGCCCCCACATTGTTTTCACGCCCGAGCCCTGAGAACCAGGCAGCTCCACGGCGTAAAATCGTCGGTGCAACAGCAATCGACTCAACATTATTTACTGTTGTTGGGCAACCCCACACACCTACATTGGCAGGAAAAGGAGGTTTAAGTCGTGGCTGACCTTTTTTACCTTCCAGACTTTCAATTAACGCTGTCTCTTCACCACAGATATAAGCCCCCGCACCACGATGCACATAGACATCGAAGTCGTAGCCACTGCCGCACGCATTCTTACCCAAAAGTCCCGCTGCACGGGCTTCTTCAATTGCCTCTTCCAGCACATCCGCTTCGTGAAAAAACTCACCACGGATATATATGTAAGCCGCCACAGCGCGCATCGCGAAACCCGCTAGCAAGCATCCCTCTATGAGCTTATGCGGATCATGGCGCATAATATCACGGTCCTTACAAGTCCCCGGCTCTCCCTCATCAGCGTTGACGACAAGGTATGACGGACGGCCATCACTCTCTTTGGGCATGAAAGACCATTTGAGACCAGTTGGGAAACCCGCACCGCCCCGGCCGCGAAGCCCAGACGCTTTCATCTCATCAATGATCCAGTCTTGCCCCTTGGCCATCAGCTCTTTGGTGGAATCCCAGTCACCACGTGACTTTGCCGCGTCCAGCTTCCATGACTGAAGCCCATACAGATTTGTAAAGATACGATCTTTATCTTGAAGCATTATGCATCGCCTCCCTGCACATTTAAGCTCGTCAGGCCAGCAGCAGGCTCAGACGATTTACGTCCCACCCGCGAACCACAGGCCGGCTTCGCACCGCTTTTAATCGCCTCAATAATTTCTTTTGTGCTTTTACCGTCCAGGTCTTCATAAAACCCTTCCTCATACACAAGCACTGGCGCATTAACACATGCCCCTTGACACTCAACCTCAAGCACTGTGAATTCACCGTCCTCGGTTGTCTCCCCCAGACCGATGCCCAACTCTTCACGTATGGCACTAACCACGTCATCAGAACCGCGCAGCCAACATGGTGTTGTCGTGCAGACTTCGATCAAATGCTTACCTATAGGTTTGAGGTTATACATACTGTAGAAACTAGCTACTTCATAAACCCGCATCTTCGGCATTTCCAGCATGTCTGCAATATAGTCAATCGCAGACATAGGCAGCCATCCACCATTTTGCTTTTGCGCCTGATGTAAAAGAGGCATAACAGCCGATGCCTGACGTCCTTCTGGATACTTGGCAATCTGGCCTTTCGCCCATTCAAGGTTCTCGGACGTAAAGACAAATGTCTCTGATGTTTGTTCTGTTGTCATGTTCATCGGTCCACTTCTCCGAACACGATATCCATTGACCCAATCAGGGCCGGAATATCAGCCAGCATATGGCCTTTAGCTAAGAAATCCATTGCCTGCAAATGCGCATATCCTGGTGCGCGGATTTTACAGCGATACGGCTTATTCGACCCATCAGATACCAGATAAACGCCGAATTCACCCTTTGGCGCCTCAACCGCCGCATATACCTCGCCTTCAGGCACTTTGAAGCCTTCAGTGTACAATTTAAAATGCTGAATCAGCGCTTCCATGGAATTTTTCATATCACTGCGCCGTGGCGGTCCAACCTTACGGTTTTCCGACATCACAGGACCAGCGGGTAATTCTTCGATACACTGCTTAATTATGCGAACGCTTTGACGTATCTCTTCCAGACGCAGGATATAACGGTCATAGCAATCACCATGCTTGCCCACGACAACATCAAAATCCAGTTTCTCATAAACTTCATAGGGCTGCGATTTACGCAAGTCCCAAGGAACGCCAGACCCCCGAAGCATCACACCCGTAAAGCCCCAATCCAGGCATTGCTCTGCGGTAATTAAGCCAATATCAACATTACGCTGTTTGAAAATACGGTTTTCAACCAGCATGGTTTCCATATCCTCAACCGACTGAATAAAAGGATCGAGGAAATCGTAGATATCCTGAATCAGATCAGGCGGCAAGTCCTGGTGCACACCACCGGGCCGGAAGTAATTTGCATGAAGTCGGGCCCCACAAGCGCGCTCATAAAACACCATCATTTTTTCACGCTCTTCGAAACCCCAAAGAATCGGGGTTAAGGCACCCACATCCAAACCGTGCGTTGTCAGATTCAACAGGTGGTTTAGCAACCTGCCAATTTCCGCAAATAAAACACGGATATACTGCCCCCGCTCCGGCACCTCCAAGCCCAACAGCTTCTCGATTGCCAAGGCAAATGCATGCTCCTGATTCATCGGCGCGACATAGTCCAACCGATCAAAATAAGGAATGGCCTGAAGATATGTTTTTTGTTCGATCAGCTTTTCGGTACCACGGTGCAACAGGCCGATATGTGGATCCGCACGATCTACAACCTCACCATCCAATTCCAGCACCAAACGTAACACACCATGCGCAGCCGGGTGCTGCGGGCCAAAGTTAAGACTGTAATTTTTAATATCGACTTCAGCCATACGATTACGCCTCCTGCCCTTCTGCTTTTTCATCACCGGGCAGAATATATTTTACCCCCTCCCAAGGAGACATAAAATCAAAACTGCGGAATTCCTGTGTTAATTTCACTGGCTCATAAACAACGCGTTTCTGCTCTTCGTTGTAACGCACCTCCACATAGCCAGTGAGCGGAAAATCTTTACGCAGCGGAAAGCCCTGAAAACCGTAATCAGTTAAAATACGGCGCAAATCCGGGTGTCCCTCAAACATGATTCCGTACATGTCCCAGGCTTCACGCTCAAACCAGTTGGCTGTGCTAAAAATATTAACAACTGAAGCCACAGGCGTGTCTTCGTCTGTCTGAATTTTTACCCGAACGCGCTGATTGTGCTTAACACTCAGCAAATGGTAAACCACATCAAAACGGCACTCTCGCTCCGGGAAATCAACCCCGGCAATGTCCGTCAACTGCTTAAATTGGCAATTGCTGTCATCCCGCAAAAATAGCAAGACCTTTTCAATCTGGTCAGCTCGTGCGCAAATGGTCAACTCGCCAAAAGAAACCACCGTCTCACTGACTTCGTTCTCAAGTGCCGCACTTATGTGCTCTCCAAGCTCATGCAATGTTGCCTCACTCGCCATATCTGTGATGCCCTGCTACCTTAAATTTACGTCTATCGATCAATGGAAGCCGTACGCCGGATCTTCTTTTGCAATTGCAAAATCCCATACAGCAATGCCTCTGCGGTTGGAGGGCAGCCCGGCACGTATATATCCACAGGAACAATACGATCGCAGCCACGCACCACAGAATAAGAATAATGATAATAACCACCGCCATTGGCACAACTGCCCATCGAAATGACATAGCGGGGCTCTGGCATCTGGTCATAAACCTTGCGAAGTGCCGGAGCCATTTTATTTGTCAACGTACCGGCAACAATCATCACATCTGACTGACGCGGGCTCGCCCGCGGTGCGATGCCAAAACGCTCAAGGTCATAGCGTGGCATGCTGCTATGCATCATCTCTACTGCACAACACGCCAACCCAAAGGTCATCCACCATAAAGACCCTGTCCGCGCCCACGCAATAAGATCATCCAAAGACGTGACAAGAAAGCCTTTATCGCTCAATTCGTCTGAAATGGATTTAAAGTAAGCATCCTGATCCACAGCAGGCACTGCGGCTGTTTCCATTTGTGCCCCTGCGGCGGCATTATCCATCTTTCCTACTCCCATTCCAAAGCCCCTTTCTTCCACTCATAGACAAAGCCTACGGTCAAAATCAGAAGAAAAACCACCATGGACCAGAAGCCGAATAAACCGATATCTCCTAGCGCCACAGCCCAAGGAAACAGAAACGCTACTTCCAGATCAAAAATGATAAACAGGATTGCCACAAGATAGAAACGCACGTCAAATTGACGACGCGCCCCTTCAAACGCCTCAAATCCACACTCATAAGCGGATAATTTTTCCTGATCCGGGGCCTTAGGGGCAATTAACATCGCCGCACCCACAAAAACCACAGAAAGAACGATAGCAATTCCTAAAAATATTAAGATAGGAAGATACTCGAGCAGCAATGCATCCATCATGCGCTCTCACACCTCTTTGATGCGCCTGCAAGGCAGACTAGGTTCCACCCACTTCATCCAGAATGTAATCAGATTACATCCTGAACCCTCATAACCGATAGTAACAAACTTCTATGGTTCCTATGGAATTTTAGGCCGTATTCATGACACGATCATCACAACAATGATATCTGCACAAAAAGAACCACCTATCCATAAAAAGTTGCGTTCTCTACACGCCTGTTAATAGACTGAAGCCCTATGAAATGCCAATGCTTTTTTCAAAAAAACGCACAGATACTAATAGTGACTTTCACTCTTAACTAGTGAGGCAATAGTACAATAGGGCCTTAACACTTCGCATCTGCACAATAATTAACCTGTCACATCGCTCTACCACGCCAAAAGACATCGCGGGTTAACAAAATTTTCAATCCACAATTTGCAAAGAAATCATCGTGATGAAAATGTCATATAAAAATTATATGATGTTTCAGTCAGCATAAGTATGAGGAATCTAGTAAGAAATGGCGGGAGTGACGGGGCTCGAACCCGCGACCTCTGGCGTGACAGGCCAGCGCTCTAACCAACTGAGCTACACCCCCCCGGGTGTGACGCTTGTTTAAGACAAGCTTAATATCGTGTCAAGACGATATGTATTTTTTATTTGATGAAGATATTGATCACAAAGGATAATTTCCATTCAAACAAAAAATCATGGTGGGCGGTGAGAGACTCGAACTCCCGACATCTTCGGTGTAAACGAAGCGCTCTACCAACTGAGCTAACCGCCCCCAAAATCACCTTGATAACACTTACGTCCTCGCGGTGTGAGGCACTTTCTATACGCTCTGAATGAGGATGTAAAGCAAGAAAAAGGGTGATTGAAAAAAAAATCAATCACCCTCATCAGAAAACGATTTTAGCTGTTCACAGCGTCTTTCAAGGCTTTACCAGCTTTGAATTTAGGCTGCTTAGAGGCTGGAATCTGAATTTTCTCACCAGTGCGTGGATTACGGCCTTCAGTCGCTGCACGTGAGGCAACGCTAAATGTACCGAAACCAACCAGACGAACTTCACTACCGCCAGCAAGTTCACCTGAAATAGCACCGAATACAGCATCTACTGCTTTAGAGGCGTCCGCTTTTGAAAGTTCGGCTGTGTCCGCAACGCGTGCGATCAGATCATTTTTGTTCACTATCTTCCCCTTCTCGTAAATAAACGTTGTGTCATTTTTTTTAAAAAGTGACCGCAGTGTAGACCGGACTTTATACATCCGTCAAAAGGAAAAACCGCCCAAAATGGCGGTTTTCCAACAAAATATCACCTTGACAGTGAAAAACTATATTTCCAGTTACAATTAATGCGTAATTACACTTTTTGGTTTAGGTCCCTTACCCGCTTCAGCAATCCCCGATAACGCCTCTTCATCTTCATTTTCCGCCAAAGGCACAAGAGCCGATACCAGAGCACGCTCCAACACTTCATCCAGTGTATTCACAGGAATTATCTCTAACCCGCGCCTTACGTTATCCGGGATATCTTTCAGATCTTTCTCATTTTCATGAGGAATCAGAACCGTTTTGATCCCACTTCGCAATGCGGCTAACAGCTTCTCTTTTAAGCCGCCAATAGGCATCGCCCGGCCACGTAAACTTATTTCCCCTGTCATCGCCACATCACGGCGTACAGGATTACCCGTCAGAATCGACACAATAGATGTCGCCATAGCAATACCTGCTGAAGGGCCATCCTTTGGTGTTGCCCCTTCTGGCACGTGAATATGGATATCATTTTTTTCAAAGGCTTCTGGAGCAATGCCAAATTCATGACAACGACTATGGACATATGTCTTGGCCGCCTGCACTGATTCCTGCATGACGTCTCCCAACTTACCCGTAGACTTGATCTGCCCTTTACCTGGAACCACTGCCGCTTCAATAGAAAGAATATCACCGCCCACTTCAGTCCATGCCAGGCCTGTGGTGACACCAACCATATCTTCTTCATCCATCTCCCCATAACGGAAACGTTTGATACCGGCATATTTTTCCAAATTTCGTGCCGTCACCTGGATTTTCTTATGTGTACCCAGCACTATTTCTTTTGTCGCCTTACGAATAAGATTCGCAATTTCACGTTCCAGATTACGTACACCCGCCTCTCGGGTGTAATAACGGATCAAATCGCGTGCGGCAGCTTCGGAAATACTCCACTCTTCGGCAGAAAGCCCATGCTCCTGAACCTGTTTGGGTATCAAATGACGCTTGGCAATCTCAACCTTTTCGTCTTCTGTGTAACCGGAAAGGCGAATAACCTCCATCCGGTCCAACAGGGGTTGCGGCATATTTAATGTATTTGCTGTTGTCACGAACATGACGTTGGATAAGTCGTAATCAACTTCCAGGTAGTGATCGTTAAATTTGCTGTTTTGTTCTGGATCCAGAACCTCTAGCAACGCAGATGATGGATCACCACGAAAATCCGCGCCCATTTTGTCAATTTCATCCAGAAGAAACAGCGGGTTTACTGCATCCGCTTTTTTCATACTCTGTATGACCTTACCGGGCATGGAACCTATGTATGTGCGTCTGTGCCCGCGTATTTCAGCTTCATCCCGCACACCACCAACAGAAATGCGCACAAAATTACGACCTGTCGCCTTCGCAACGGACTTACCCAAAGATGTTTTTCCGACACCCGGAGGCCCAACAAGACATAAGATAGGGCCACGCACCTTGTCAGCACGTTGCTGAACAGCAAGATATTCCAAAATGCGCTCTTTAACTTTTTCCAGCCCATAATGATCCGCATTGAGGATTTCTTCCGCCTTGCGCAGGTCAGCCTTAATCTTGCTTTTCTTGCCCCAGGGAATACCTAATATCCAATCCAGGTAATTACGCACCACCGTTGCTTCCGCAGACATCGGACTCATGTTGCGTAATTTCTTCAATTCCCCGGTAGCCTTTTCGCGGGCCTCTTTGCTTAGCTTGGTTTTTTTGATTTTTTCTTCAAGCTCAACAAGCTCATCCTTACCTTCGTCAGCCTCTCCCAGTTCTTTCTGAATGGCCTTCAGCTGTTCATTCAGGTAATACTCACGTTGCGTTTTTTCCATCTGTCGCTTTACGCGACTGCGAATTTTCTTTTCAACTTGAAGAACGCCGATTTCATCTTCCATAAAGGAGAATATTTTCTCCAAACGTTGGGACAAATCTTCCGTTTCCAGCAAATCCTGCTTTTCGGAGATCTTAATAGAAAGATGTGACGCAACCGTGTCCGCTAACTTACTGCCATCTTCAATCTGATTAACCGATGCCAATACCTCTGGCGGTATTTTCTTATTCAGCTTTACATATTGCTCAAACTGCGACGTCACCGATCTTTCCAGTGCCGTCAATTCCTGATTGCTGCTATCCACCTCAGGCTGTAACAATGCTTCGGCCTCGAAAAAGTCTTCACGGTCAGTAAAGGCGGAAATTTTTGCGCGCTCCAACCCTTCTACAAGTACCTTTACCGTTCCATCCGGCAGCTTCAGCAATTGCAATACTTTTGCCAGCGTCCCCACCCGGTATATGTCATCAACAGTAGGGTCATCCATGTTGGCATCTTTTTGTGCCACAAGAAGAATCTTTTTATCATTCTCCATGACATCTTCCAGGGCCTTCACAGATTTGTCACGCCCGACAAACAACGGCACAATCATGTGAGGAAAGACAACAATGTCACGGAGCGGTAATACAGGATAAATCGTGTCCATACTGAACCCAAATAAATGAAATTAAATTGCACGCAATAGCAACTTCACCAGTGCTACTCTTTACTTACTTTAGAGATAACCTTTAAGGCGATATTTTCAAGTATCCCCAACATTTGGGATCAGAAAATCAGGGAAGCAGGCTATTACAAATTCCCCCCATCCTTTGACAGGGTTGAAAAAGCAGAACGGGGCCCTTAGGCCCCTGCTCCAACCTCTTCTTTTTTCTTATCGGCATAGATATACAGTGGCGTCGATCCACCATCGACTACGTCACCATTAATCACAACCTCTTCAACACCTTCAAGACCCGGAAGTTCAAACATTGTATCCAGCAAGATGTCTTCCATAATCGACCGCAAGCCACGCGCGCCCGTCTTTCGTTCAATGGCTTTGCGTGAAATGGCATGCAGCGCATCCTCTGTGAAGCTGAGCTCCACATCTTCCATGGCGAATAAGCGCTGATATTGCTTAACTAACGCATTCTTCGGCTCGCTTAATATCCGAACCAAAGCGTCTTCATCAAGGTCCATCAATGTTGCCAGGACGGGCAAGCGCCCTACGAATTCAGGAATCAGCCCAAATTTCAACATATCTTCGGGCTCGACATCCGCCAAAATCTCACCGATACGTCTTTCTTCTGTCGCATCGACATTGGCACCAAACCCAATGGATTTCCCTTCAAGCCGGCTTGCAATAATTTTATCAAGACCCGCAAAAGCACCCCCACAAATAAACAGGATGTTAGTTGTGTCGACCTGCAGAAATTCCTGTTGTGGGTGTTTGCGTCCGCCTTGTGGTGGCACACTCGCCACGGTCCCTTCCATAATTTTCAACAGGGCTTGCTGTACGCCCTCACCTGAAACATCACGCGTAATGGACGGGTTATCTGACTTGCGGCTGATTTTATCAACCTCATCAATGTAGACAATGCCGCGCTGTGCGCGCTCAACATTGTAATCTGCCGCCTGTAAAAGCTTGAGAATAATATTCTCAACATCTTCACCAACATACCCGGCTTCAGTGAGCGTTGTCGCATCAGCCATGGTAAAGGGAACATCCAAAATGCGCGCTAACGTCTGCGCCAACAAAGTCTTACCGCAACCCGTCGGTCCCACCAGCAGAATATTTGATTTTGCCAATTCAACGTCTTCGCCACTGGTTGTCAAATGCTCAAGCCGCTTATAATGGTTATGCACAGCGACAGATAAAACCTTTTTCGCCTGAGCCTGACCAATAACATAATCGTTTAGAACTTCCAGGATCTCCAGCGGGGTTGGTACACCATCCCCCGTCTTTGCCAATGAAGATTTACTTTCCTCGCGGATAATATCCATGCACAGCTCAACGCATTCATCACAAATGAAGACTGTTGGCCCCGCAATCAGTTTCTTCACTTCGTGCTGACTTTTGCCGCAAAAGGAACAATACAACGTATTTTTAGAATCGTTGCCATCGTTGGATTTCGTCATGAAGTTCCCTAACTCTCACTCACTATCAAATAGCTTTCACCTCTATATGCTACTCCGACCTTACCGTACTTCTCAATGCTTTTTCTGCATTGAAACCACATAGAAGGGCTAAAATAGCCGAAACAAGGCAAAAAACAGTTCTATAACGCCTGTAACGTCACACATAATGTTACAAGAGTTACAAAATACAGTTCAATATATGATTAACAAAAACGTCTACTTTAAAAAAACGGGCCGGAAACATAAGATTCCCGGCCTGCACTGAATATCATCACAAAAACTAATCGTCTTTGACTTCGCGTTTTTCAACAACAACATCAATAAGACCGAAGTCCTTTGCTTCTTCAGCAGACATGAAATTATCACGCTCCAACGCCTGCTCGACCTTTTCCAGCTTTTGTCCAGTATGCTTCACATAAATACCATTAAGACGTTCACGCAGAGAAAGAATTTCTTTGGCCTGAATTTCAATATCTGTTGCCTGGCCTTGTGCGCCACCAGAAGGTTGGTGAACCATAATACGTGAATTAGGAAGTGCAAAACGCTTCCCTTCAGTGCCTGCGGCCAACAACAAAGATCCCATTGAACAGGCCTGGCCGATACATAACGTCGCCACATCCGGACGTATATATTGCATCGTATCATACATTGCCAAACCTGATGTCACGACACCACCCGGCGAATTGATATAAATGGAAATGTCTTTTTTGGGGTTTTCAGCCTCTAAAAACAAAAGCTGCGCACAAACGACGCTGGAGACAGCATCATTGACCTGACCCGTCAAAAAGATAATCCGTTCTTTCAGAAGACGCGAATAGATATCATATGAACGCTCACCCCGACTGGTTTGTTCAACCACCATAGGGACTAATGTACTCATATAGGTATCGTATGCGTCGCTCATCTGCTTCTTCCCTGTTAATCTAAAGCGTAAAGATAAAAGCCGGGCATCCTTTATTCAAGATCACCCGGCTTTATTTTATTCAGCTTTATCAGTTTTTTTTGTCGTTTTCTTGGCCGCAGTTTTCTTTGGAGCCGCCTTCTTCGCATCAGCGTCTTTTGCTGCAGGCTTTTTCGCGGCAGCTTTTTTCTTTGGTGCTGCCTTCTTCTTGGCCGCAGCTTTTTTCTTCGGAGCTGCCGCTTCCTCATCTGCTTCCATCGCTGCAATAAGCTGCTCGCGATTTGTTGATTTCTCCGTCACTGTCGCCAGTTCCAGAATATAATCAACAACCTTGTCTTCAAACAACGGCGCCCGCAATTGTGCCAAAGCCTGAGGGTTTTTCTGATAATATTCAAAAACCTGCTGCTCCTGCCCTGGATAACGCCGAGCTTCTTCAGCAACCATACGGCTCACTTCTTCCTGTGCCACTGTGATTTCTTTAGATTGACCAATTTCGGCTAACAACAGACCCAAACGTACACGGCGCACGGCAATAGCCATATACTCATCCCGCAAAGATTCGTCTGGCTCCCCGACATCATCTGGCTTCAACTCAGGATTATCTTCTGAGGCCTCACGGTACATGTCGAATTTCAACTGCTGCCAAATTTGTTCAAATTCCATTTCGACCATGCCTTCCGGCACATCGAAAGTCACCTTCTCTGCCAACACGTCCAACAACGCACGCTTCAACTGGGTACGGCTCAGATTGTCATTCTCTTTACCGATTTGCTCCTTGACCGCCTCTTTCAAGGCTTCAAGGTTTTCCATCCCCATACGTGTCGCAAGTTCATCATTGATTTCAACAGGGGCTGGCTTCCGAACTTCTTTAACAGTCACGTCAAATACAGCTTCTTTGCCCGCTAAATCCTTATTGCCGTATTCCTCCGGGAATGTCACGGTCACAGCGACTTCCGCACCAGTTTTCTGCCCGACAAGCTGATCTTCAAAACCAGGAATAAAGGTGTTAGAGCCTAACTCCAGCTCAAAATCTGTCCCTTCACCGCCGTCAAAGGCTACGTCATTGATTTTCCCTAGGAAATCAATCAAGACCGCATCGCCTTCTTTCGCCTTATAAGTCTTGGCAGCCTTGGCAAAATTCTTTTGCTGCTCTGTCATTTTAGACAGGAATTCTTCGACTTCTTTGTCTTCAATTTCGACGACATTTTTTTCTAGGGTAATGTCAGAGAAATCAGGCAGTTCAAAGTCAGGAATGATTTCCACTTCAATGGTATATTCCAGATCAGCGCCATCTTCATAGGATGCAATTTCCACTTTCGGCTGCATTGCCGGGCGGACCTTTTGTTCATCCAGTGCATTTTGCGAAGTTTGCTGAATAGTCTCTTCCAGAATCTGCCCCATTAAGCGGGGACCATGCAGCTTCTTCAGCAGAGAGGCCGGCGCTTTGCCGGGACGGAAACCTGGCATTTTGATTTGATCTTTGAGCTTATCCAGCTCTGTATCCAACCGCTCATCAATATCCTGTGCCGCGACAACAACTTTATATCCGCGCTTCAGGCCCTCAGAAAGTGTCTCTACTACTTGCATAGATGGCTCAACTTTTTATTCATGGGCAGCCCATACTGCCATTTTTGTCCTATTCCGCTCCCCGTGATTGCAACCTTGTAACGACTCTACCGGGCAAAGCCTCTGGCATGTCATATGCGTTAAAATACGACCAGAACAGAATGTTTTAATTATGATGGTGCGGGCGGAGGGACTTGAACCCCCACGTCGCAAGGACACTAGAACCTAAATCTAGCGCGTCTACCAATTTCGCCACGCCCGCACAGCCCGAAAGTTCATTCCTTCCGAACGACACAGGTCATTTACAAAGCAAACAACACCCTCGTCAACCGGTAAATACGCTCTTGGATCATTTTACCTCGAAAAAGTCCGGAAAACCTCTTTAATGGCCTGATAATAATGACGACACACTGAAATACGTCGCTCCTTTTCACACACACCCTCCAAAAGGCACTGTAAAAAATCTTAATTTTTTAATTTTCTCAGCAATGGCGGCAATTGTTTTTCAATATCCTCCGCGATGAGTCCGGGACCAAAACGCTTAGCCGCCTCGCCATGAAGCCATACTGCGGCACATGCGGCATCAAATACCTCCATGCCTTGTGCTAACAATCCCGTTATCATGCCCGCCAACACATCCCCTGACCCGGCTGTTGCTAATGCAGGCGGCGCATTTGCAGCAATAACAGCCTCTCCTGTCGGCGCAGCAATAACTGTGTCGCCCCCTTTAAAAACCACAACCGCACCGCTATGAGCAGCCGCACTTATGGCCATTTCGCATTTACCAATTGGCTGTGCCGCAATATCAGGAAAAAGTCGCCGGAACTCCCCACCATGAGGCGTAAGCACAACCCCTGAATTTTCACGTTGTTTTATGGCCGCAAAGAGATCATCTGGACTTTCTTCGAAAATCGTTAAGGCATCTGCATCCAACACGCAAAGATGCCCACTCTTTAATGTCGCCAAAACACGCATTTTAGTTTGCATCGTAACACCGTTGGCGGGCCCGACACACCACGCGTTTCGTCTATCATCCTGCAACAATAATTCATATTCGTCCTGATTGACGAAACTTTTTATCATCACGGCACTCAATTGCGAAGCCAGAGGAACAATAGCCCCGCTGGGGGCCGCAACAGTCACTAATCCTGCCCCAATTCGCAAAGCGGCCCTCGCCGCCAACCGGGCGGCTCCCGTATGCATTTCATCGCCGCTAACGACAACGGCATGACCCCGGCTATACTTGTGCCCCATAACCATTGGCCATGGATATTTCCCTACCCACAAAGTCGGGTTATTAAGAGTTATGCTTTGGGTTAAACGATCAATGAAACGTTCAGGTATTCCAATATCCACAACACGGAGCTGACCACTATAACACCGCCCTGGCAACAGAACATGCCCGCGCTTCGGTCGGCAAAAGGTCACCGTCATATCTGCCTGAAAAGCAATTCCCGCAACATGGCCCGTATCGCCGTTAATACCCGATGGTATATCAATAGCAATCCTGGCACACCGCCACGTGTTGACGGTCTTAATGACAGCCGCGGCCACGCCTTCTATATCACGTGCAAGTCCCGCCCCAAATAGCCCATCGACCACAACATCTGGCGGACGACATGATGTGACCTCAGAAAGAGGCATCAATGTCCCCTGCCATTTGTCCGCCATCAAGGCCGCATCACCTTTTAAGGCATCGCGATCACCTAATAAGCCTACACTAACGTCCCAGCCCTGGTTTTGTAGTTCACAGGCAACAACAAAACCATCACCGCCATTATTCCCGGGACCACACAATATGATGGCCGTACCCACCCCGTATTTTTCCGAGATACACCGGGCAACACCACCGCCCGCCGCAGCCATGAGTGTCTCACCTGAAATGCCGCTTTTTATAGTTAGGCGGTCCAATTGATACATTTGTTCGACCGAAAGCAAGAGTCCTTCTCCGCCCAACGATTTGTCGTATATCATACCTTTTCCTCCCAAAAGCATGGTGTCACGACAGCAAAGCCATGTCTATCCTCATTACGGCATTGACCTTTTCAATTCGCAACGCGCAAATTCAGCGCCGTAAAAATATAAAAAAATATCCCCATTACCCTCATACCTCTCCAAAACAATAAAGATAAGAAGGCATCCTGCACCACGCCCCACAAGCATGAGACGGTTGAAATTTCAGGAAGTGAGAGTAAAATTTAGGGAAGGATGGGGCGAGTGACCGGTTTTGAACCGGCGACCTCCAGAGCCACAATCTGGCGCTCTAACCAACTGAGCTACACCCGCCATCATTTGAACAGCGCTCTTGTACTTTTCTGAATCAATTCCGTCAAGCTATGTTTTTCATCAACCGTTTTTTTGCTACGATCGCAGAAGATAAGCACATAATGTCTAATTATTATTCACCGTGCTCATTAATTAATCAATTTGTGCTAACATTTTCATCGAATTCACGGTAAGAGATTAAAAAAACCTTTATAAATTAAAGAAGGTTTGAATTGGCACGCAGTGTGCTTAAGACTCTACCACCAGTCGTCACACGCCTGAGCATTAGAATGCTGTCAGAGGCAACGCTAAAGGACTTTTAAAAAAGAAATATAGCCATGAAAAAAATCGAAGCGATTATTAAACCGTTCAAACTGGACGAAGTTAAAGAAGCCCTTCACGAAATTGGTCTAACGGGGATTACTGTTACCGAAGCAAAAGGTTTTGGCCGCCAAAAAGGTCATACAGAACTTTACCGCGGCGCGGAATACGTGGTTGATTTCTTGCCTAAAGTCAAAATTGAAATCGTGCTGAAAGATGACTTGGTAGAAAGTGCTGTTGAAGCCATACAACAGGCCGCAAAAACGGGTCGTATTGGTGACGGTAAAATTTTCGTCTCAAGCATCGAAGAAGCCATACGCATTCGCACCGGCGAAACCGGCGACGAAGCTGTCTAATATTCCTGTATAGTCAATGCACTATACATAATACCTAATCTAACTTCTTAATAACTAACTTACGGGAAGAAACTAACATGTCAGACGTTAAAAGCCTCCTTGAAATGATCAAGGAAAAAGAAATTCAGTCTGTTGACCTTCGCTTCACCGACCCTCGTGGTAAGTGGCAGCACCTGACGATGGACGCTGGTGTTGTAGACGAAGAAATGTTCGAAGAAGGCGTCATGTTCGATGGCTCCTCTATTTCAGGTTGGAAAGCCATTAATGAATCCGACATGATCCTGAAGCCTGACGCCTCAACAGCGACTATGGACCCCTTTATGGCACAACCAACTGTTGTCGTGTGCTGTTCCATTGTTGAGCCTTCAACAGGCGAAGGGTATAATCGTGACCCACGTTCAACAGCCGAACGTGCAGAAGCCTACCTGAAATATAGCGGCGTCGGTGACACAGCCTATTTCGGGCCTGAGCCTGAATTCTTCATGTTTGACCATGTAACATTCGACGTCAGCTATAATGGTGCCAGCTATGAACTGGACGATGTCGAAGGACCTTATAACAGCAAGCGTCAATATGAAGGCGGCAACATCGCGCACCGTCCTGGCGTAAAAGGCGGATACTTCCCTGTTGCCCCTGTTGATTCCTGCTCTGACATTCGCGGTGAAATGGTTGCCATTATGAAAGAGCTTGGCCTGCCAATGGACAAGCACCACCACGAAGTGGCACCGTCACAGCATGAACTGGGAATGATGTTCGGCACATTGTTGCAAACAGCCGACCGCGTACAGCAGTATAAATATGTAGTGCACCAGGTGGCTCACGCCTACGGTAAAACCGCAACATTTATGCCAAAGCCTGTTGCTGAAGATAACGGCTCCGGTATGCACACACACCAATCAATCTGGAAAGATGGTGAGCCATTATTTGCTGGTTCTGGCTATGCTGATCTGTCTGAAACCTGCCTGTACTATATCGGCGGTATCATCAAACATGCAAAAGCCCTTAACGCGTTCACAAACGCGTCGACAAACAGCTACAAGCGTCTTGTCCCTGGTTTTGAAGCACCTGTTCTGCTGGCGTATTCCGCACGTAACCGTTCTGCATCTTGCCGTATTCCTTATGGCACAAGCCCGAAAGCAAAACGTGTTGAAATTCGCTTCCCGGATCCAACAGCGAACCCATACCTCGCCTTCTCTGCCATGCTGATGGCTGGCCTTGACGGCATTGAAAACAAAATCCATCCTGGTGAAGCAATGGATAAAGACCTTTATGCGCTTCCACCGGAAGAGCTGGCACAGGTTCCAACTGTTGCAGCTTCATTGGATGAAGCTTTGAATGCGCTTGATAATGACCGTGAATTCCTGAAAAAAGGTGGCGTGTTCACTGATGACCAGATTGACGGTTATCTGGATCTTAAGCGCGAAGAAGCGCAAGCCGTGAACATGGCTCCACACCCAATGGAATTCCAGCTGTATTATTCTGTATAATCAGATAGCTATTTCCAGAAGAACACGAAAGCCCCCGCCTGCTGCGGGGGCTTTTTTATGTGATCACACGAAATTCCAATGATGCCACCGCCACATAAAAATTGGGGTAAAAATAAAGGGGAAGGTCAAATTATTCCTTCCTTAACCTTAAACTGTCATAGTTATCCATAACTTAGAAACTCATCTTACTCCCCTTAGATGGCGACAGAAGATAGACACAGAAGATAAACAAGGACGTTTTGAACAAGATGAAAGAGCAGGCCGACATCTTCGCACAGGTAAAAGGGAAGAATATTAATGAACAGACCCTGCTCGCCACAGATTACCTCAATCACTTCAACGAAATTGTTATGTTGATTGAAATGGTCCCGGACATGCCAGAATGCCTTGATGACATACTGGAATGGACCCCAAAAAGTTATACCCAGCATTTTGAAGACAGCAGTTTTACAGAAAAAGAGCTCGCCATTACGGCCTACGCCCATGTCCCGGAAGAGTTTCTAAATCCTTTTGAAACATGTGTCGCAAATATGGACCGCCTGGTGCTGGCTGCTATGGAAAACCTTGAGGGAGCACTCATGGCCGAAGCTAATAACCGCGTCAGCCTTATTGCTGCCCAAACATCTAATGCCTTACGAAAATTGATTGATACATGCGGGGCGATCATCAATGGAACGACGCTCACCGTTCATCAGGAAGACATTGATCAATATTTTGCCTTGGAATCCTCTGATGGCACCCCACCGGATACAAGTATAGATGTTCCGGCTGCCCCTCCTACAAACGACCTGGCTCAAGACGACATTGACGCCCTGTTCAATTAACTCGTCGATAAATTCGACCAGAGCACTATATTTTTACACTCCTATCTGATAGTAATACCCCTGTTTGGGGAGCGCATTGAGAAAGATTAATCCTCTCATATTCTAATTGCGTACATATCCACGAGTAACTTCCAATTTCACTTTATTAAAAATTACTTATTTAACCGCATAGACATCATCTATATGATAACTAATAAATATAATATATTTCATTCAGAATATACGCAGGCTGCTTGATGAAAAAATCGTATCTCATTGCTTTTGTTTTTGTAATTGTATTAAGTGTATGGATTTTTTCGGGACAAAGTTCCACGACAACAGAAACTGTAGACTTACCCACGACCATAGCGGAACAAAGAGGTGGGAGCACCTTCGTCAAAGTTGAAGCCAGTCTCGCCCAGCCGCATAAAGTACAAATAACTTTACGGGGACGGACGGAAGCCATTCGTACCGTACACTTGCGCAGCCAAACAGACGGCCAGGTGGCAAAGGTCCTGGGGCAACAAGGTGACAGGGTCAAAGAAGGAGACCTCATCTGTCAGCTAGACGTCGATGACCGCGCCGCAAAACTTGATGAAGCAAAGGCTTTACGTGCTCAGCGTGCCCTTGAATATGCCGCTGCACAGAAACTATCGGATAAAGGGCACCGTTCCGATACGCAAACCGCTGCGGCAAAGGCACTATATGATGCGGCAAAAGCAATGGTCACTCAAATGGAAATCAATTTGGGGCACGCAGAGATCACGGCAGCCTTTGATGGCATTATCGACCAGCGCCCTGCTGAAGTCGGTGATTATCTGCGCAAGGGTGATGTATGCGCCGTACTCATGGATGAAAATCCGTTCTTAGTGGTAGGGTATATTTCCGAACAAAACGTGGCACCCGTTGAAATAGGAATGCCCGCGGATGTTCGTCTGGTTACAGGTGAACAACTAACAGGAACGGTTAGATACATCTCTAAAATAGCGAATCCTAATACCCGCACTTTCCGCATTGAAGTTTTGGTCAACAACCCGGACGCCAAATTGCGTGATGGTATTACCACAGAAATCAATATGGGACTTTCTGAAACTTACGCCCATCACATAACACCAGGTGTCTTAGTCCTAAACGAAGCAGGGATTATCGGCCTGCGTCTCGCTGATGAAAATAACACTGTTATTTTCGCCCCTGTCGAAATAATTGATAGCGACGACAAAGGGGTCTGGGTCAAAGGGTTACCGGAAAAGGCTCGCATCATTACCGTGGGGCAAGAATTTGTCGCGGCAGGACAAAAAGTCCGCCTCACTAATACCGCAGAACTCCAGCACTAAGGGCTTATAAATGGGACACATTATTTCTGCGGCCATCAACAATTATCGCATGGTCTTACTGACAATTGTTGTTATCTTTTTTGCGGGTTCGCAGGCTTTGGTGAATATTCCCAAGGAATCTGAACCTGACATCACCATCCCCGTCTACTATGTGAATATTCACCATGACGGCATTTCACCGGAAGATGCCGAAAGACTATTGGTGAAGCCAATGGAAAAAAACCTTCGCACGTTAGAAGGTCTCAAAGAAATGAAGTCATTTGCCTATGAAGGCGGGGCAAGCATTGTCGTAGAATTCGACTTTGGTGTAGATCCGGATAAAACACTTCTAGAAGTCCGTGAAGAAGTCGATAACAGTAAGAAAGACCTTCCCGAAGACACGGACGAACCATCCGTTGAAGAAATCAATGTCAGTTTATTTCCTGTTCTTGATGTCGTCCTTTATGGCGAAATGCCACAACGCGAGATGTTAAAGGCCGCACGCGACTTACAGGACGACCTCGAATCATTAAGCGGGGTTCTGGAAGTCAACCTGAAGGGAGACCGCGAAGAATTACTGGAAATCATTATCGATCCATTGCGTCTGGAAAGTTATGACATTTCCTATGAAGAATTAATCGCAACGGTCGTACGGAATAATAAACTCGTCGCCGCAGGTGCCTTGGACCCGGATGAAGGCCGTTTTTCCATTAAAGTTCCCGGCCTCTTTGAAACCGCACAGGACGTTTATAATCTTCCCATCAAAATTGATGGCGACAGTATCGTAACATTAGCAGACATCACTGAAATTCGACGCACCTACAAAGATGCCGAAACCATTTCCCGCTATAATGGGCAACCTTCACTGACTCTCATGGTCACGAAAAAAATCGGGGAAAATGTAATAGAAACAGTCGATAGCGTCAAAGAGCGCGTCGCCGAACGCACACGTTATTGGCCTGAAAGCTTGCAAATTGCCTATACACGTGACAAATCCGTATATACTAAAGATGATCTCAGCACCCTGCAGAATAGCGTCATTTCTGCTGTACTGTTGGTGATGATTGTTGTCATTGTGGCCTTAGGCACCAGATCCGCTATGCTTGTTGCCATCACGATACCGGGCTCCTTTCTGCTTTCCATTCTCCTGCTGAATACTTTGGGTATGTCATTCAACGTGACAATTATGTTTGGTCTGATTCTATCTGTGGGCCTCTTGGTAGACGGGGCTATTGTTGTAACTGAATTCGCAGACCGCAAAATGCACGAAGGTATCGATCGCAAAACAGCTTATCGTGAGGCGGCTACCCGTATGTCGTGGCCCATTCTGGCGTCCACAGCAACAACACTGGCCGCTTTCTTGCCGCTTCTATTCTGGCCCGGCATTGTAGGCGAATTTTTATTCTATCTGCCCATCGCGGTCATCACGACATTATTATCTTCTTTTCTTATGGCTATGATCTTCATGCCTACCCTTGGTGCCCTATTTGGCAAGGCAGACACATCAATATCTTCTGCTGTGAATATGTTAGGCGGCGACCACGAAATCGATCCTCAAAAACTACCGGGATTAACTGGTCGATATGCGCGCTTTATCCACTATGTTGCCACCCACCCGTTTCGGTCTGTAGTACTGATTTTTGCGCTACTAATCAGCATACTTTTCACCTATCTTTCCAATAACAATGGTGTTGTTTTCTTTCCCGACACCTTTGCGCAAACAGCCCTTTTGCAGGTCCATGCCCGTGGAAATATGTCTATCAAGGAGCGCGATCAAATCATCATTGAGGTTGAAAATGCAATTGCAGACATTGATGGTATCAAAGGCTACCTTGGTCTCACAGATAACAGTCCTAAATTCGGGCAGGACATGGCCGAAGATGTCATAGGTCTTATCGCCGTAGAATTCGAAGACTGGCATACGCGCCCGCCCACAGAGAACATCACTGCAGAAATTCGTGCAAAAACTTCAAAAATTCCCGGCATTTATGTTGAACCAACACTGGCTCGTGACGGCCCCGTACAGGGTAAGGACATTCAAATTGAAATTCAGTCCAATTTCCCGGAACTTCTCGCACCAGTAACACGTAAAGTCAGACACTTTATGGAAACTGAGCTCACAGGCTTAGAAGATATTGAAGATAGCCTGCCCTTACCCGGCATTCAGTGGGAATTAATCGTTGATCGCGCTATGGCCGGACGTTTCAACACCGATATCTTAAGCGTGGGCAATGTTGTGCAGCTCGTCACGAATGGCATCAAAATTGGCGAATACCGCCCCGATGATACAGACGATGAAGTTGATATTCGTGTTCGTTTCCCGGAAGAATACCGCAACCTCACGCAATTAGACGAACTACGTGTTCAGACCCCGCATGGACAGGTGCCCGTTGGTAATTTTGTTAAACGCATAGCCTCCCCCAAGGTCAGTACAGTCGAACGCGTAGATACCATCCGTACCATGCGCGTAAAATCTAACGTAATTGATGGGGAAAATGTTAATGAACGGGTACAGAAATTGCGCGAATGGCTCGAAGTCCAGGAAATAGACGAACGCGTCTCTGTAAACATTGTCGGGCAGGATGAAGATCAGAAGGAATCGGAAGAATTTCTTAAATCTGCGTTCCTCATGGCATTATTCCTTATGATGCTTATCCTGGTGACACAGTTTAACAACTATTATCGGGCCTTCCTGATTTTATTAGCTGTCGTATTGTCCACTTTTGGAGTGCTTTTCGGACTGCTGATTACCGGGCGAAGTTTTATTGTCGTCATGACAGGCATCGGCATCATTTCATTGGCCGGGATCGTCGTGAATAATAACATCGTTCTGATTGATACCTACGCCGTGTTGCGACGTCGCGGGGAATCGGCACTTGATGCTATTGTACATACCGCAACACAACGGTTACGTCCGGTCATTTTAACGACGATTACAACCGTTGCTGGTCTACTTCCAATGGCGTTTCAGATAAATATCGATTTTATCCACCGGGAAGTAACCTTTAAAAACCCGGCTTCATATTTCTGGGTAGATCTGGCGATTTCTGTTTGTATGGGGCTCACCTTTGCTACCATCCTGACACTTGTTTTGACACCGGCAATGTTAGCGGCACAAGTAAAAGTTATGGACAGTTTGCACCGCTTCAAAGGGGCACGACGAAAAACGGTATAGGAAACTACATTATTCTGCCTTGTCCCTGCTGTCGCTTGCAAAAAGATTATAGCGTCATGCCATCCACAACTGCTGACTCTAATCAGAGCTTTGTTGCGTTTTCCGTGCGCGTTTCACACTAACCGGAATTAACAGCAAATAAATAACGCCAAACAAAGACATCACCCACCAAAGATAACTGACCAACAAAGCAGCCAGTAACGTAATCCCAAGCAGGGCTGGTAGAACATATTCGCGACGCACGCCAATGCGCTTAAAGGAGAATGTCGGAATACTGCTGATTGTCAGGAAGGAAATCAGTGCTAAATGTACGGCACATAACACGGGGCTACGCAAGAACTCTGCGTCTATTTCAAAAGATAGGATAAGCGGCCATAAGGCCAAGGCCGCAGCAGCTGGCATTGGTACACCAACAAAATAATCTGACCCAGGTTTGCGTTCATGGTCCCCGTCAATAGCCGTATTAAAACGTGCCAGGCGCAGGGCACTACAGATAATAAATATCAACGCCATGACCCACCCCATGCCGCCGATTGTCTCTAAAGTCCACATATACAAAACCAGCGCGGGGGCAACACCAAAACTAACCACATCCGACAATGAATCTAATTCAGCCCCGAATTTTGTTGCCCCTTTTAATAAACGGGCCACACGCCCATCAAGGCCATCAAAAATCCCCGCCACCAGAATGGCTGCAACGGATGCTTCCCAGCGCCCCTCCATGGCAAAGCGAATAGCAGACATACCTGCGCATAAAGCCAGTACCGTCAGTACATTGGGTGCTAAACTCCGGGCTGGCAACACTGGAAAACGGTATGAGCGTGGTGTCTTCATATTCTGACCTATAGTCATAATCCTTTAGCGAATGATGCCTTCTCTGGGGGGAGCCTCACTACCATCCAAAGCAATAACCGTCTCACCGGCGATGGCTTTTTGTCCCACGCATACAATCGGGGTCATCCCCTCGTCCAAATATACATCAACACGACTACCAAACCGGATCAGGCCGAAACGTTCGCCCGCCTCTACCGGCTGATCATCAGACAGCCAACATAATATCCGACGTGCAACCAGGCCTGCTATTTGTACAAAGGCAACGTCTTTACCGCTTTGCGTTGTCATGCGAACGGCCTGACGTTCATTATCAATGCTTGCTTTTTCCAACGATGCATTGAGAAATAGGCCCGGGGTATAAACCAGTTTTGTTACTGTCCCCGCAATAGGAATGCGATTTACATGAACATCAAAGACATTCATAAAAATACTGATCCGCATACGGGCAGCTTCTCCCATTTCTAACTCTGCTGGCGGCACAGCCAACCCTACGCTCTGCACCAACCCGTCCGCAGGACTTATCATTAGGTCGTCCTGGGTCGGTGTTACCCGGTCCGGATCACGGAAAAAATAGGCACACCACAGTGTTAAAATCACGCCAACCCACGCAAATGGTGTCCAGCCCAATAAAAAGAGCCCTAATGTGACAAGGGCAAATACAAATATGAATTTATGACCTTCACGGTGGATGGGCACAAAAATACTGGTGATCGTTTCCATTAATGGACCTCGGTTTACTCAATGCCTAATGCGCAGAAAAATATAATCTTCTTCTACCCGCCCTGCGCCGTTCTATCAAACCTTTTTGGGCGTATCTTCCACGACAGTTTGCGGCATAGCATTTTCCAGGTCCGCAAGATGCTCACGCATAACAGCAGCTTCCTGTTGTTTTTTCCACATGGCCGCGTATTTTCCATCCAATGCCAATAACGCCTGATGCTTGCCGCGTTCAACCACTTGCCCTTTTTCCAGTACAAGTATTTCATTCGCATCCACCACAGTTGACAGTCGGTGCGCAATGACCAATGACGTTCTTTCCTTTGCGATGGATTTAAGGGAAGATTGTATCTCTCGTTCCGTATGGGTGTCCAATGCGGATGTTGCTTCATCCAACAATAGAATACCTGGATTCTTCAATATGGTTCGGGCAATGGCGACTCGTTGTTTTTCGCCTCCCGACAATTTCAGTCCCCGTTCTCCGACCATGGTCTCATATTGATCGGGTAATTGAGCCACAAATTCATGTATGTGCGCCATCTTGGCCGCACTTATTACTTCTTCATCGCTCGCATCGGGACGGCCATAGCGGATATTGTACATTATCGTATCGTTGAACAGCACTGTATCCTGAGGCACGATACCAATTGCCTGACGTAAGCTTGCCTGTGTGATATCACGGATATCCTGTCCATCCACCATGACCCGGCCGGCAGCAATATCATAAAAACGATACAGAATACGTGAGATTGTTGATTTCCCGGCCCCGCTCGCACCAACAATAGCCGTCATCGTACCTGCCGGGACTGTAAACGAAATATCTTTCAGAATCTGGCGATCTTTATCATAAAAGAAGTCCACATTCTCAAAACGCACCTCTGCGCCGCGCAGTTCCAGATCCGGAGCAGCTGCTTTATCCTCAACTTCTTCTTTTTGTTCCAACAGGGTGAACATTTTTTCCATATCCACCAGTGACTGTTTAATTTCGCGATAGACAAACCCTAAAAAATTTAAGGGCATATAAATTTGTATCAGCAGTGCGTTTGCTAATACAAAGTCCCCTATCGTCAACTGGCCTGTGGCAATTTCTGATGCCGCCATCAACATCACGGTAATCAAACCAACAGAAATTATAAGCCCCTGTCCAATGTTTAAAAACGCCAGCGACGTCTGGCTTTTTATACCCGCTTCTTCATAGCGGCGCATGGCACTGTTAAAACGACTAACCTCGTGATGCTCGTTATTAAAATATTTTACCGTCTCAAAATTAATCAAACTGTCGATGGCTTTGGTATTCGCTTCGTTATCCTCTCTGTTCATTTCCCGACGATATTTCAAACGCCAGTCCGTCACCTTAACTGTAAATAAGATATAGCCACTCAAAGAAACAAACGTCACAACAGCATACAAAACACCAAAATTAATCCAGAAGGCCACAGAAATAATCACCAGCTCCAATAGAGTTGGCAAGATATTGAACAACATGAACCGCAGAAGAAAATCAATACCCTTGGTCCCGCGCTCGATCACTCGGCTCAAACCCCCGGTCTGACGTTCCAGATGAAATCTCAGAGAAAGTTTATGTAAATGGTCAAAAACATTGATGGCAACTTCACGTAACGCATTTAACCCTACACGCACGAAAACCGCATCACGCAATTCGCCAAAGGCCTGCGAAAGAACCCGCGCAATACCATAGGCAACGATCAATCCAACAGGCACGGCAATTGCTGTGGTGACGGCATCTAATTGTGGGGAAGGACTCAGCGCATTAACCGCATCCTTGAATAAAAACGGTACATAAACACCAATGACCTTTGCCAGCACCAGTAATGTCAAAGAAATAACCACGCGCGCCTTCAGGTCTGATCGCCCGTGCGGCCACAGATAAGGGGCTAATGCGCGGATTGTTTGCCAGTGATTGTACTCACTATCATGATCGGCATCGGCTTCTAATGATCTCATTTTTTGCCTTTAAATATTATCCCGCAAAGCATTCTTTTCTTTATTATGATGTGCCTTAATTTTACGTAATTTTAAGATGCCTTAGGTAACGTCAAATACATTCATTTATCTATAGTATTATCCGTTCTGAGGACGTATGGCGACAAGTTATTATAAACTCGACACGATTCTTCGTGATGCCCGTAAAAGCCTCACGGAAACGGTCAAGAGTCCACCCTTTACATTGGATTTTATTTGGCAGAACCAATCTGTATACGCCGAATTCCGTCCCACAGATGACCCCGATCATGCCTTGCTAGATCTAAAAGTAGCCCTGGGGCCTCTACCCTACCGTGCAGAAAATGCACCATTACGCTTTCGTCTAAAACGATTATTACTTAATCCTGCCTTAACGGACGATGGCCATTACCGTTGTAGCAACGATAACACTGTAATCTATCGCTGCCAGACAAAGGTCGAAAACCCAAAGTCCATAGGCGAAGTCATTCGAAGTATTTTGATTACACTTTACGCAACAAAAGAAAAAACATTAGACTTAATCGCAGAAACGGTTGCAGGACCCGTGTGATTAAGTCTTTTTATTTCAGGCGCATAATTTAGGATTTTGCGTCTCATTACAATTCAGGTTTGCGCGGCAAAGCAAATTTTTGACCAGGGAAGATCAGGTCCGGATCACGGATTGCCTCTCTGTTTGCCCCAAAAATCAAAGTATAATGAAATCCCGACCCGTATAGTTTTCTTGCAATCTGCCACAAACTATTTCCCGGGTTTACAACGATATGGCCTTCCACCTGTGACGGATCAATCACCTCACCACGATTAAATCGCTGCTCGATCCGTAGTTGCACATCATCATTATCGATTAATTGATCCAGGCGTATTACGTGTTCACCTTTTGTAATCGCCACTCCTAATGGCAAAGACCAATACCCCTTATCATTGCTCACGGTCTCGCCCAGGTAATCATTGTCCAGATAGATGCGAATAGTGGAGCCAGCCAACGCCTTTCCGCTTGCTATTGCATTACCGTCCTGATCGTATTCCAAAGTTTCTAGCGCAAGACCACCAGTAAGATCACCAATTTCCGCAAATTTAGGTTTTTGCAACAGACGACTTGGCCCCTTGCCCGACCGTGGTGTCAAAAGGGCGACAACTCCCTCGGTCTCATCATTTACAAAACGCTCTTCATCCCGCGCTGGTACAGCCACAACGACAATGTCCTTAGACAACACCACATCATGCCCAGATAACTGTGACCGAAGGCTCAATTCCGTAGGGCCGCTCGGCAGCGGTTCTTCAAATAATAAAACCCACTCACCATTACGGTCAGCGACGGCTTGCCCGATCAGTTTTTCCCACGCATAAACAAAAACATCGCTGTTCGGTGCCGCACGGCCTGCGATAACCCCGGTCCCATTTCGGCTTACACGCACGACATCAAAACTTGGCAGGATAACCGTCACTTCCTGTGCCCCGGGCACTTCAGGAATAACTTCTTCCGTCACAAATTCTCTTGTCGCTGCCGTTTCTTTAGCCAATTGCTGCAATGGGGTCGTTCCATCCGCAAAGAACAGCACCCAAATAACAGCGACAACAGCCACAAACACCAATAAAGCCAGACTTAATTTTAAGCCTTTGTCATTACCTTTTGGGGGGTGTGCGCGTGTGCCTTCCGGCGGCAAAGCATTCAACACAATTAATCCATTCCGAACCAGACCGTTTCTCAAACAGTATGAGAAAATAAGTTATACCAGCTTAAATCATAAAAAACATTGTCATAAGGACTTAACACATTTCTTTTACCTTTCACGCAAAAGAAAATAAGCTTCTTATATGAACTGAGCCCGTTAAGCTCATACAATGAGAATTTGGCAATAATTTGACTTTTTTCTTAATAAAGTGACAAGCTAAAAAAAATCCTACCATTGTCCAAAGAGCATTGAATGACTACAACAACACCCAAATCAGCCCACCATCCCGCCACACGCATAAACTCTATTTGCGTTTACTGTGGCTCAAAAGTTGGAAACGAACCAAAATTTCAGAAGCTTGCCGCGACACTTGGCACTACATTAGCACAAAACAATATCCGTCTTGTCTATGGCGGTGGCAGTATCGGTCTGATGGGCATTATTGCGCGAGCAACACTCTCTGCCGGAGGCAACGTCACGGGTGTTATCCCCGGGCATCTTGATCGTGTTGAAATCAGTCAGGATGGCTTAACGGAACTTCATGTCGTTCCCAATATGCATATCCGCAAACGCAAGATGTTTGATCTATCCGATGCCTTTGTCATTCTCCCCGGCAGTATTGGCACTTTGGATGAAACCATTGAAGTCATCACATGGGCGCAATTAAACCTCCATGACAAACCAATCATACTCGTCAATGTGGATAACTACTGGCAGCCTTTCCTTGATTTGCTGGAACATATTATCGGAAAAGGCTTTATGACGGAGAGTACATTGGACCTTTTTCATGTGATAAATGATATCGAAACGTTGTTACCAACACTGAATACGCTTCCTTCCCCCCAAATAGATCCTAAAAATACACTTTTTTAGCATTTTTCCACCTTTGGGGGGGTTCACCTTAGCAGTCTACAGTGCTACTTTGCGGACGTTTAATCATCCTTGTTTTGCCACGGCGGCAGAACATCACAGCAAGAAAAATCTTGCGCAGTAGCTTCCACGCATTGTTAAGGGAATATGATGGCGAAGATAAAAGTACAAAACCCAATCGTCGAACTCGACGGCGATGAAATGACACGGATCATCTGGTCCTGGATTAAAGAGAAACTCATTCTTGAATATCTGGACGTAGATCTAAAATACTACGACTTGGGAATTGAAGCCCGCGACGCGACAGATGACCAGATCACAGTAGATTCCGCAAACGCCATTAAAAAATACGGCGTAGGTGTTAAATGTGCGACCATTACACCTGACGAACAGCGCGTAGAAGAATTCGATCTGAAACGCATGTATCGTTCACCAAACGGCACCATCCGTAACATCCTGGGCGGCACCGTTTTCCGTGAGCCGATCACCTGCAGCAACATTCCACGTCTGGTGCCGGGCTGGACAGACCCGATTGTTATCGGCCGTCACGCTTTTGGTGACCAGTACCGCGCCACGGACTTTTTGGTGCCAGGTGCAGGTAAACTCTCAATGAAATTCGAACCAGAAGATGGCGGTGAAGCTATCGAACGTGAAATCTTTGATTTCCCGGCTGCTGGTGTTGCTATGGGCATGTACAACCTTGACGAAAGCATCCGTGATTTCGCCCGCGCTTGTATGAACTACGGTCTGGACCGTCGCTGGCCTGTATACCTGTCCACAAAGAACACTATCCTGAAAGCATATGACGGTCGCTTCAAAGACCTGTTCCAGGAAGTGTTCGAAACAGAATTCGAAGCTCAATTCAAAGATGCTGGAATTAGCTATGAGCACCGTCTGATTGATGACATGGTTGCTTGTGCCCTCAAATGGAGCGGTCAATTCATCTGGGCCTGTAAGAACTATGATGGTGACGTACAGTCCGATACAGTTGCACAGGGCTTTGGTTCCCTAGGCCTGATGACATCTGTTCTGATGACTCCAGACGGAAAAACAGTAGAAGCTGAAGCGGCTCACGGTACAGTGACACGTCACTTCCGTCAGCACCAAGAGGGTAAAGAGACATCGACAAACCCAATCGCTTCTATCTTCGCATGGACACGTGGTCTGAAATTCCGCGGTAAAATGGACGAAACCCCAGATGTCGTGAAATTCGCTGAAACTCTGGAAAAAGTTTGTGTTGATACTGTTGAAAGCGGCTTCATGACCAAAGATCTCGCCTTATTGGTTGGCCCAGATCAAGCATGGCTGACATCCAAACAGTTCTTCGACAAGGTTGACCAGAACCTGCAGACAGCAATGTCTAACTGGTAGGGCTTAACGTCGTAACCAATATAAAACGGCCTGGGTTTGCACCCTGGCCGTTTTTTTATTGTCCTGATTAGAGTGCTCACTGACAGAACATCATCCAGCCTGCGGAGCTTAAATCATTTTCTTTTTAGGAAGCCAATGCGGCTTTCACAGCCTCAATCGCGGCCGGGGCGTTGGCGCCATCCGGCCCACCCGCCTGTGCCATATCCGGGCGACCACCACCACCCTTGCCGCCTACAGCCGGCACCGCCGCACGGATCAGATCCACAGCACTGATCTGTTCTTTCAGATCATCGGTTACGGCAATCAGAATGGCGGCTTTACCGTCATTCACGGCCACAAAGGTCACCACACCAGATGTCAGGGACTTCTTCGCCTCATCCGCCAGACCTCGCAGATCCTTACCTGACACACCATCCAGTACTTGGCCCAGGAAGTTGATATCACCTACTTTTTCAGCTGAACTTGCCTGACCACCACTGGCACCGCCGCCCATGGCCAGCTGCTTGCGCATATCACTATTTTCTTTTTCTAAGGCCTTGCGATCGTCTATTAAAGTCTTCAGACGCTCTGCCAATTGTGTTGGTGTTGTCTTTAACAATGCTGTCGCATCAGCAAGGTGGCGGGACTGCTCAACCATATAAGACAGAGCTGCATCACCTGTCAGGGCCTCAATTCGGCGCACCCCGGCAGAAACTGCGCTCTCTCCGATAATCTTAAAGAAACCGATATCTCCAGTACGGGCCGCATGGGTCCCGCCACAAAGTTCAACGGAATAATCAAGCGTATCCTGCACTCTGACATCTGCGGCCAATGTGCCCCCCAATGAAACCACACGGACTTCATCTCCATATTTTTCACCAAACAGGGCCATGGCACCGGCCTCAATTGCCTCATCAGGTGACATAAGGCGTGTGACCACGTCACTATTATCGCGAACAATACGATTTACATCAGCTTCCACTTGTTCAATTTCTTGCACGGTCAGGGCTTTAGGGTGACTAATATCAAAGCGCAAACGCTCTGCGGCGACTAATGACCCCTTTTGCGTAACATGCTCCCCTAAAGCGCGACGTAAAGCCTCATGTAAAATATGTGTGGCAGTATGGTTAGCGCGCAGCTGATTACGTCTTTCAATGTCTACGGACATATTTAAGACATCACCCGTATTGCAAGAACCGCTTTCAACTATCCCCTGATGCACATGTAATGCCCCCAGTTTCTTCTGGGTGTCTGTAATCTTTATCCGTCCACCATCCGGGCATTGCAAAACACCCGTATCGCCAGCCTGGCCACCAGACTCACCATAAAAAGGAGTCTGATTAGTCAACACAGAGACTTCATCCCCTTCCTTTGCAGAAGACACAACTTCACCATCAACAATCAGTGCCTGCACTACACCATCCGCTGTCGTGGCGCCATAGCCCACAAATTCAGTCGCGCCGTGTTGATCGCGAAGTTCATACCAAACAGTTTCAGTAGCAGCTTCACCGGATCCCGCCCATGACGCACGGGCCTTGGCCTTCTGTTCTTCCATCGCTGCATTAAAACCATTCACATCGACGCTACGTCCCTGCGCACGCAACGCATCCTGTGTCAAATCTAACGGGAAACCATAGGTGTCATATAACTTAAAGGCCACATCACCGGGCAATTCCTGACCTGATGCCAAACTCTCCAATTCATCATCAAGCAACCGCAGTCCCTTATCCAATGTCTTCTTGAAACGGGTCTCTTCCAGTTTCAACATTTCAGTCATCAATGCTTCCGCACGATGTAATTCAGGATAGGCTTCCCCCATTTTGCTGATCAATGTGGGGACCAGTTGATACATCAAAGGCTCACGACAGCCTATCATATGCGCATGGCGCATCGCCCTGCGCATGATACGGCGCAAAACGTAACCACGCCCTTCGTTGGACGGCATCACACCATCCGCCAATAAAAAGCAACTTGAACGCAAATGGTCGGCAATAACACGGTGTGAAACATTATGCTCCCCATCCGCCTTGACATGGCTAAAGTCTGCCGAGGCTTCGATCAATGTACGGAACAAGTCCGTCTCATAATTATCGTGCGTCCCCTGCATCACCGCGGTAATACGCTCTAAACCCATACCCGTATCAATACAGGGTTTCGGCAGCTCCAGGCGTTTACCTCCCGCCTGCTGATCATATTGCATAAAGACAAGGTTCCAGATTTCTACAAACCGGTCGCCGTCTTCTTCTGGTGTGCCCGGAGGACCACCCCAGATATGTTCACCGTGATCATAGAAGATTTCAGAACAGGGACCACATGGCCCTGTATCCCCCATAGACCAGAAATTATCAGAGGTCGCGATTCGCACAATTCGCTCTTCCGGCAATCCCGCAATTTTGCGCCATAAATCATAGGCTACATCATCATCATGATAGACGGTCACCGTCAGTCTGTCTTTGTTCAGGCCAAATTCACCATGGACCAGGTCCCAGGCCATTTTAATGGCCTCTTCCTTGAAATAGTCCCCAAAAGAAAAATTCCCGAGCATCTCAAAAAACGTATGATGGCGTGCCGTATAACCTACGTTATCCAGGTCATTATGTTTCCCCCCTGCCCGTACACATTTCTGGCTTGAAGCAGCACGGCTATAATCGCGCGTCTCCATGCCCGTAAACACATTTTTGAACGGGACCATGCCTGCATTGGTAAACATCAATGTCGGATCATTATGTGGCACCAAAGGGCTGCTGCTGACAACGCTGTGGTTGTGCTTGGCAAAAAAATCCAAAAAACTACGACGGATTTCATTGGTGGTTTTCATCTTAACAATCCTGCATATTGCCTGGTCGCAACCCAATTAAACAAAATACTTACGCCTGCAAATGCAAGGCCCATCATACATCACGGATAGAATATCCTTCGGCTGTTTTAGCCCCTCTCCATGGTCCTGTCTAGCCTAGAGGCAACAAAGCACAATCTATAATAATCTTTGAGCAGCAATGATATAAACAAAAAAGCGACACCTCGATAAGATGCCGCTTTTTAACATTATAACATAAGGCCTATTCTTCGTCAGAACTGCCGGCCCCTTCTTTCAGAAGAACCTCATCCAATACCCCTGCGTTTTCCCTGATCGCTTTCTCCAGGGTAATCGCAATTTCCGGATTTTCTTTCAGAAAACGTTTGGAATTCTCACGCCCCTGACCGATACGTTGACTATCGTAGGAATACCAGGAACCTGACTTTTCTACGATACCAGCCTTCACCCCAAGATCTATCAGCTCTCCCATTTTGGAAATGCCCTGGCCATACATAATATCGAATTCCACCTGCTTAAATGGAGGGGCGACCTTATTCTTGACAACCTTAACCCGGGTTTGGTTCCCTACCACTTCATCTTTTTCTTTGATAGCCCCAATACGCCGAATATCTAATCTTACCGAGGCATAAAATTTGAGAGCATTTCCACCCGTTGTCGTTTCCGGACTGCCATACATCACGCCAATTTTCATGCGAATTTGGTTAATGAAAATGACCATACATTTTGATTTAGAAATCGATCCGGTGAGTTTCCGCAAGGCCTGGCTCATCAAGCGGGCCTGAAGCCCCACATGGGATTCACCCATTTCCCCCTCAAGTTCAGCCCGAGGCGTCAATGCCGCCACACTATCTATAATCAATACATCAATTGCCCCGGAACGCACCAGCGTATCGGCAATCTCCAGGGACTGTTCACCCGTATCCGGTTGCGAAATTAAAAGCTCATCCAGATCCACACCCAATTTAGCTGCATAGACGGGATCCAGCGCATGCTCCGCATCCACAAACGCAGCAACACCGCCCTGTTTTTGCACTTCGGCTGCCACGTGCAATGCCATTGTCGTCTTACCTGAGCTTTCCGGGCCATAGATTTCAATAATCCGACCTTTTGGTAACCCCCCAATCCCCAAGGCAATATCCAAACCGAGAGAGCCTGTAGGGGTCGCTTCAACGTCTACCGTGCTATTCTGCCCTAATTTCATGATAGAGCCTTTACCAAAGGCTCTTTCAATCTGCCCTAACGCGGCTTCCAATGCTTTTGTCTTATCCATAGACGAATCCTGACCAACCAGTTTTAATTGTGACGACATTTTCTACCCCTTTATTTCATAGGCATTGAACAGATGCAACGCCCTTAATGTACACCATTTGTTCTTATTTGGGAACCCCCTTATAATATACTGTTATTATTGAGTTTTTAATTTTTTGTGCTTTTTTTGTTCTTAAAAAAACAAACTAAGGGGGCATAATGACACTCGCCCCCTTCTTGAAAAGATAAAGGGACTAATCGCCTAATACTTCCTTCACTGTTTCCGCAAGTTGCTTCAGGCTAAAGGGCTTTGGCAGAAAACTGAAGTTTTCTTCATCACCTAAGTTTTTACGAAAAGCATCTTCTGCATATCCGGAAATAAAGATGATCTTCATATCATAACGACGTTTTCTTATTTCCTTGACCAATGTAGGTCCATCCATCTGCGGCATAACCACGTCACTCACAAGAAGATCGATTTCATCACTATGAGCATTAACAACCTCAAGTGCTGTTTCGCCACTATCTGCCTCAAGGACATTATAACCTTTGTTTTTCAAGGCGCGGCTTGCAAACATTCGTACCGCATCCTCATCTTCCACCAGTAAGATTGTCCCCTTACCAGTGAGGTCACGCACAGCTGGGGCCTCTGCCTCTTGCTGTATTTTTTCTGCTTCCGCCATCTCTTCTTCAGGGCTGCCCTGCTGATTTTCCTCATACACTGGCAGGTAAATTCTGAACGTTGTACCCTGGTTCACGATGCTATCTGGGAAGATAAAACCACCAGTCTGCTTCACAATTCCGTATACGGTTGAAAGGCCTAGACCCGTTCCCTTGCCCACTTCTTTTGTGCTGAAAAATGGTTCAAATATCTTGCCGATATTTTCTGCAGCAATCCCCGATCCAGTATCAGATACCTCAAGCAGAATATAATCGTTTGCAGGCATAAAGCTGTATCTCTGGCTCAATTCCGCGGATTCTTCTCGGCTGATATTTTCGGTGCGTATTGTCAGCGTTCCACCATCACCCATAGCATCACGGGCATTCACTGCCAGATTAATAATAACCTGTTCCAATTGCCCTTGATCCACTTTTACCGGCCCCAAATTCCGCCCGTGGTTCATGATTAATTCTATATTTTCACCGATCAAACGACGTAACAGATTTGATAATTCTGCTAACACGTCTGTAACAATCAATACTTTAGGGCGTAGTGTCTGCTGTCGTGAAAACGCCAATAATTGCCTCACAAGATTTGCCGCGCGATTGGCATTCTGCTTAATCTGTATGATATCGGCGAAGGAATGATCCCCAGGACCATGTCGCACCAATAGCAGGTCACAAAAACCGGTAATCGCTGTCAGCAGGTTATTAAAGTCGTGGGCAATCCCCCCGGCCAGTTGCCCAACAGCCTGCATTTTCTGGGATTGGGCAAACTGTAACTCCAAATTTTTCTGATCTGTCGTATCAATCAGATACAGTACAGCAACCTGCCCGACATCCTTATAACAACGCCCAACACTATTGATATAAAGCTGTGCACGCCTGTCCGCATCGCCTTTAAAACGCACATCCACTGCACCTGAAGCCTCTATTTCCCCCTCACCGAGAGAAGAAAGAAGAACCGCTACATCTTTTGCTTCTTCATCCATCAAAAGTTCTGTCAGGCTTGTCACCATTGTTGGCTCCAATCCCTTCATAAACCCTGAAAACTGGCGATTATATTCCAGAATATTTCCGTCAGCAGAAACCAGTGCAATGCCCACAGGGGCATGCATAAAGAAATCACGGAAGTGTTGCTCAAACTCTCCCGCCAATTCGATCTCTCCGCGCTCCGCTGCTATAAAGGCACCATCCTCTGCATTATGGACCGGGAACAGAACAAAGTCGCGCGCACCTTCTGCCGATGCTTCTGTGAAAAAAACAGGCTGCATAAAAAATATTCTTACGGAACCAGAGACTGTGGCCATCCCCTGCAGGGTCTTTTCCCCAATCACCCCAACATTATCAACGAAGGCTGCAATCGGTCTTCCTATTAATTCGCTCTCACGTCTACCTAATGCCTCGGCTAGAAACTGATTGACTTTAACAATCTTGTTTTCAGCACTCACCTGTAGGTAACCAGCATTTGCAGCGTTGATATCCCCTAATGTTACTGACTGCGATCTTGAATAAGCGGGGACACTTTCACGGGCCGTCGCAGATGAAAGGTCCCTAATCTGCCAATATAAATAAGGCGTTTCATTTTGCGCCTGCTGTACCGAAACCCGAACACTGTGTCGCAGACCATCAGATAGCCTTAATTGCACATCGGTCTCTGCACGTGGCATTCCCTGTTGCATCTTCTGCAGGAGCTCAGAAGTCTTTTCCTGACCGGAATTTTCAATTTTTGCCCATTCTGCGGGCGAAAGAACAACGCCGTCGGCATCACACATCAAAGCGCGATATGCTTTATTTGCATACACTAAATCCCCGTTTAACCCGGTAACGGCACGACCATTTGCAGTAGCATCCAAGGCGTCAGATAACAGGGCATGCCCTTGTCGGGTGTAACGCCCCTTCTTACCCCGTTTAGTGATCTCATATGCTAATAATAGAACGGATACGCCTAAACAAATTCCTGCAAGCCCAAACCCTAAGTCCCAATCTCCGAAACCACGGCCGATAAACAACGCTCCAATGGTTGATAAAACCGCTATAGCTAATATTCCCGTGAGGAAACCACTTTCCAACACGTAGGGCCGCTGACTTTTTTCATAAGACTGCGCCTTTTTAAAAATTTCACTTAGACTATCTGTTTGTGATCGTTCGCTAGACTGCACCTGTTTCCATCCCTACATTATGTTTCTTCAGGCTCAATAGGTGACGTTGCCTTATAAGTCGCATGCTCACCACGTTTCAGCTTCATAACATACCCAATAACTTCTGCTACGGCCTTATAATGACCCGGCAGAATTTCTTCTTCAATCTCTACTGTCCCATAAATAGCCCTGGCCAAGGGCGGGTTTTCCAAAAGTGGCACCTCATGCTCTAAAGCCAGTTGTCTCATCTTCAGTGCAATATTGTCTGCCCCTTTTGCCACAACCTTGGGTACGCTCATCGTTTCAGGATCGTACTTCAACGCCACAGCATAGTGGGTCGGGTTCGTCACCACAACATCGGCCTCAGGGACAGCCGCCATCATGCGTTGGCGCGACCGTTCCAACCGGACTTGTCGCAGACGGGCCTTAATCTGGGGATCGCCCTCGGTCTGTTTATGCTCATCTTTAATTTCTTGCTTACTCATTCTCAATCGTTGCGTAAATTGATACCGCTGAAAGAGATAATCCAGCCCGGCAATAATCGCCATAATTGCCAAAACGCCCCCCACCATCCGCAAAACCATTTCATGAATCATCATCATCAAATCGCTCAGCGGATAGGACATTAACTGTTCAAGCCTGTTTTTTTCCGGCCAAACCAAAATGATGACCACTGCACTGACAATTACAAATTTGGCAATTGTCTTTAAAAATTCCACAAAACTTCGTGCCGAAAACAGCCTTTTAAAACCAGCGATCGGGGATATCTTATTAAGTTTAGGAAGGATCTTTTCCGTTGTAAAAACCGGCTTATGCTGCAGCGTGGCCCCCGCAAGGCCACCAATTAATAATAACAACATAGGCAAGGCCATAACCACTCCCACATCCGCCATCAAAGCGGATAGTATCTCGCGTACGTTATCGGCCTCCATGGTGAAAAGGTGAGAAAATTCAAAAAATTCTGCAAAGCGTATTTTCAATTTGCCCATCGCCGGGGCAGCAGACATCAACAACACCAAAGCAATGGCCAGCAGTACAAAAAAGTGGTTAACCTCCTGACTTTTGGCAACCTCACCTTTCTCAAAAGCATCATCCAGTTTCTTCTGGGTTGGCTCTTCCGTTTTCTGTGACTGGTCCTGATCGTCTGCCATACCTATTCGCCATCACCGTACAAAAAGAGAAATATTCTCTTCCAAGGCCTGCACATACCACGCCATCATAGCCGCAATGACCAAAAGCATAATCACAAAACCCATTATTATGTTTAAGGGTAGCGCAATAAAGAACACCTGCAGTTGCGGCATTAATCGTGCCAGAAGACCTAACCCGACATTAAACAAAATGGCATAAACGATAAAGGGCGCAGATATTTGAACACCCAATAGAAAACTGCGCGCGACAACATCGATAATCAATTGGGCGAAGTCAGACATATTAACCGCCTGACCAATAGGAAAAAGATAATAGCTGTCATGCATCCCCGCGATCATCATATGATGTAGATCCAGGACAAAAATCAACGTGGTTCCCATTAAAGTCAGAAATGTCCCCATAATCGCACTTTGGACCCCTTGTACAGGATCAAATGCCATCGCCACGGCAAGTCCCGTATTCATCGCAATAATGTTACCTGCCACATGTAAGGCCGCTACAAATAAACGAATAGCTGTCCCGATCATAATGCCGACAAGCACTTCACCTATGATTACCATAAACAGGCCCACCACAGTTTCTGGCATGGAGGGCAGCAAAGAACGCACAACTATATAAATTAATAATGAAATAGATAACGCAAGGACCAATCGCACACGCGGTGGAATAGCCGTCTCCCCCAAGGCAGGAAGCATCATTATGATGGCGCCAATTCGCGTAAAGACGATTAAATAACCAAAGATTTCTGCTGGCAGTGCCTGACTAAACAAGGCCTATTATCCGCTCAGAAAGCCGCTGCATTAACCCGGCCAGTGTTTCACCCATAAACGGCAGAAATAAAAACAGTGCCAGAAAGATCGCAATAATTTTAGGAACAAATGTCAGTGTCATTTCCTGAATTTGCGTCAATGCCTGGAACAGTGAAATCAATAGACCAACAAGGAGGGCAATCACCATGACCGGCGCGGACACCTGAAGCAAGACCCATATTGCATCCCTTGCCACATCAATGACATCCACACCATCCATGTCTATCGTTCCATCACTTAAATTGGCATTTTGATAATGTCTTGATAGGCAGAAATTACACGATCACGAACGGCTACAACAGTCTCTAAAACCATTTCTGCATTTTGCACAGTCGTAATCACATCGACCAGCTCAGCTTCGTTATTCAATGCTTGAATGCCGGTTTTCTCTGTCGCCTTTACGGCCTCAGACGTACTGCCTATCACTTCCTTCAAGGCATCGCCAAAACTGTTCCCTGATGAGGCGTTGCCACCGTCAAGTGAACCAACCCCACCAATTCCATCTTCAAGGCTACTGGCAGAATCACGATTCTTTAGAGCCTGACCATAAGCATTCGCGGCATCAACAGCTTTTAAATCCATGTGTCATTCTCCTTAGCGTAACATATCAATGGTACGCATCATCATCGTTTTGGTTACTTCTATGGAGTTCAGATTAGCCTCATAACTACGTTGTGCTTCCTTCATATCCATAGCCTCAACCAACCCGTTCACATTTGGCGTTTGAATATAACCATTTTCGTCTGCAGCCGGGTGTCCAGGCTCATACCGCAGGCCAAATTTAGCTTGATCGAAAGAAACCTTGTTGACCTGCACACGGTAAACACCTGCCTCCCGGTCCAATTCATTCTTGAAAGAAACCACTTTCCGCCGATAAGGGTCTCCATCAGGTGTATTGGCAACAGAATTCTGGTTCGCAAGATTTTCTGAAATCACCCGCATACGCGTACTTTGTGCTTTCATTCCTGCCGCAGAAATCATCATTGCTTTTGATAAATCCATCTCTGTATCCTCTCAACGCCCTTACTTGCGGCCTAAAGCCGTTTTCAATAACGCTGTATGTTTGCGGTACAGATTGGTTACCATACTGTATTCAATCTGTGTTTCAGCCATTTTCGTCAATTCATCTTCCAATGAAACAGCATTGCCATTGGGCTTAAAAGAAGCTGCTTTCTGCAATTCCGGGGTCATGCTGTCCTGAAAGTCAATTTGGCCGGGCTTAACATGGCCTTTATCAGATGTGCGGAGCTGTAATGTCGGCCCGCCACCATTAAACTCATCTAGATGACTCTTGAAGGTAGGCTTTTTCAAATCTTTTGGACGGTATCCAGGCGTGTCCGCATTGGCAATATTTTCTGTCAGGACTTTCTGGCGTTCATTCAGCCAGCCCATTTTTTTACCCAAAGCAGAAAAAAGCGGTAAACTTGCCAGATCCATGATCCAACAGACTCCCTATAAAATTAAATCGTCAAATAGATATAAAAGTTACTGTAACGCTTATAGGCTACAAATTGAATAAAATTATGCGCAGCATTAACGTCATATTTGCCATTATGTCATTTTCCGCTTTGGCTATTAATAAATTGTAAACGATCTTAACTCTGTTGACTTGGCCGTTTACTTCACTGCTCTTTTCGATTTAAGATCGGCTTAACTGGCTCTCAAAACTAATGCTGAAAGTCTATAATCCAGCGGAAGAATATCAAAACAGAATGGCTGATAGAGAAGATAACCGTACTTCAAATACACTCCCAAAGCGGCAAAAAGCGGTGGCCTTGCAACAGAATGTGTCCTCTGCCGACCGCCCACACATCACCGCTGTCGGCCACGGACATCAGGCCGAAAAAATTTTACAGCTTGCCTTCGATAACAATATAAAAGTACGTGAAGACGAAGATCTCGTAAACATACTCGCTAACTTTAACGAGGGCAGCCTGATTCCTGTCGAAGCCATTATGGCCGTCAGCGAAATACTATATTACGTCTATCAGGCCAACCAACACGGCCCACAACCGATAAAGCCACCCACGGAATGAGCACCTCTAACCTTCTCCAAATGTTAATTGCCCTGCTGGTTGTATTAGCCTTGATCGGCCTACTGGCATTACTCGCCCGCCGATTAGGCTTTACAGCACAGACGACCATTGGCAAGGCAGGTTCTGATAAACGCCGCCTTCATATTGTCGAAGTGCTGCCTGTGGATGCGAAACGGCGGCTTGTATTGTTGCGGTGCGATCAGAAAGAACACCTTATTATGCTGGGCGCAGAACGTGACTTATTGATACAAGAAGATATCAACACGCCCCCGGCTCATCATAGCGATCAGATGAAGGACCCACAATGATAACGACTACACCTCCTTCATTGAACCGTACAAAACTCCATAAGCTAGCATGCGGTAATAGATGGGCCATATTCGCCTGTATCACCCTTTTTATTGGCGGGCTAACATTATGGGGAACATCAACTGCAGAAGCCCAGGAATTCACCTTAAATCTTGGCGAGGAAGGCAGTCTCAGCGGACGCATTGTACAGCTGTTAATGCTCATGACTGTGCTAAGTTTGGCGCCCTCCATTTTGATCGTTGTCACGTCCTTCACACGCCTGGTTGTCGTGCTCTCCCTGTTACGAAGTGCCTTGGGAACACAACAAACACCCCCCAATATCGTCTTAATAAGCTTAGCTCTCTTTCTCACCGGCTTTATCATGGCCCCGACATTTGAGACGGCTTACAAGGATGGCATTTCGCCCTTGGTGAATGAAGAAATCTCTGAAGAAGAAGCCTTCGATAAAGTCAGCCGCCCCTTCCACACGTTCATGATGAAACATGTGCGGGAAAAAGACCTGACTCTGTTTATCAACTTATCTAACGCAGAAGAACCTGAAACCAAGGCAGAAACACCTCTGCACATTCTTGTGCCTGCATTTATGATCAGTGAACTCAGACGAGCCTTTGAAATTGGCTTTCTCCTCTTCATTCCCTTTATAGTAATCGACTTGGTTGTCTCTTCTATTTTGATGTCTATGGGGATGATGATGTTACCGCCCGTTATGATATCATTACCTTTTAAACTTATCTTTTTTGTACTTGTTGATGGCTGGAATCTGGTCGCAGGAAGCCTTATCCAAAGCTTTGCACTTGGAACCTAACAGCCACACAACTCACTCATAAGAATTCGCGTTGATAATACACCCTTCGCTCACCCGTATGGGCGCATAAGATCAGCGTATAAGGCGTTATCAAAGACCTGCATTGAATTCGTTTTTATAACTTTCCATAAAGCCTTCAAGCTTATCCACAGAAGCAATACTTTCAGTCAAAATACGTACATTCTGCGGCCCTTCTTCGGGTTTTGATGTAATCAAATCAAATGCTTCCGCATATAGGCCACCTTGCATCAACGGCCAATAACGTTGTCGCAGCTGGCGTAAACCCGGTGAGTTTTCATCCAGGGCCATCGCCACGGCTTCACGCATCAACGTACGGCGTTCATCTTGGCTTAGGTCTCTATTCTTATTGTCGCGCGAAGACAGAAGCTTCTCAGCATTACGCACAACTTCCGACCAGTTCTCAGCTCCCCAATAAATATCCGCGCGCAACAGCTCCACGTCCCGGCCCTGCTTTTCTTCCAGAAGGATTTCTGCCTCCTCATAACGCCCCAGCTCAATCAAGGCACGCGCCTCAATAAGGTCTCTGCGATGTGCCACATCGTTTGGAATTTGTTGATGACGTGTTGCCATCAATATACCCAAAGCCTTGTCAGGCTTTGAATCCAGAATATAAATCATTGCCAAACGGCTGGCGATATCAGCCTGCGCCACACCTTTCAAACGATGCTTAACCTGATGTTCTAATAACCCTGCCGCACGCTCCAACAGATCCACAGCAACCAGACGATCCGCAAGCCGACGGATCATTTTATCGCCATCTGCCCCCAAAGGCGTTAATTCGCGAAAATCGTAATATAAAGCCATCGCCTTTACAGGCGGTAAGATATCCGCCTGACCATCAAGAAACAAATCCCGGTAAATATCCGACATCAGCTTGGTAATATCTCGCGTTTTGGAGGACTTGGCAAAATAGGTCGCTGCCTGACGTAATGTTTCGAAACCTGTCCGAAATTCTTTTTCTTCGATATACAATTCACCCAAACGATAAAGGAGATCCAGTTCAAATCGGTCTCCACGCCACGCAAACCGCAATCTTTCCATCTGGTCAATTGCATCTAGAGACGATAATTCATCCCGTAAATGTTGAGCATTAATCATCGTATATTGAGCCAAGGCCGCTGTTTGCCTCTCGCCGGCCCGTACAACCTTTTCCAGCAATTCACTGGCACGGTCCCAATCGCCTTCTTGTTGATACAACCGCGCCCGCCAATATTCCACCTGCGTATATTGATCGTTAGGCAACGGCATCTGTTCCAGAACACTCAGTTCTTGTTGCATTAATTCGGCATTTCCGGCCGCGTAAGCGGCCCGCAAAGCTGCCAATTGAAATGCGGCCCGCTGGCGTATCGGATATAACGACAGGATGTCTACACCGCGCTCATAAGACAGTAAGGCCTGTGGATATTGCCCCATCGCTTCATAAGCAATAGTCTTCCATAAATACGCATCCAGCTCCGCATTCAATCGCTGATGACTTAGCAATTTTAAAGCACTGTCATAACGGCGCAGGTGGACCTGAGCGATGGCCAAAACGGCACGGTATTCTGGGCTGTCTTCTAATTCCGGGTCATCTTCACGCATCAACATTAATGGCCCCAAGGCATCCGCAGCAAAACCATGCCCAAGATAAAAACGCGCCAAATTCCACCGTGATTGATTACGTTCTTCTTCGGTGGCGATCGCTAGTCGATATAATAATTCATGCTTATTTTCAGTAAAATCACCATCCGGCAAGGGGCCACGCTTCCACGCTTCCAGATCAATTAAACGGCCACTCCCTGCGTAATCGTTCTGCCCATCTTCACCTTCCGCAGCAAATCGATTTGACAATTTGCCTTTTGTGACCGCCAGTTCCCCTGCACTGGCCAATCCAACCCCGTTACGGTAGTGATTAGCACTAATATCGTCTGCCAATAACTGTAAGGCGATACCCTGCGCCGTACTTAGAATTGTAAACTGACTATATTGTCGGGGGCGAACAACACCCTGACTGCTATTTCCTAGCGGTACGACCGTCAACTCGTCGCCAATGTCTGGGTCGGTAATCTTTATAACCTGCCCCACTTTATTTGCTGACAAAAAGAATTGATCCCCCTGGCCGCTGCCGCGCTGCAAACCGACCGGCACGGGCACACGTGGCACCGTCAAATTCTTTTTAATCTCAAAATGCCATCCTTGATCCTTTAACGCCGCCTGAAGGTGATGGCCCTTTTTTACATGATAGCGCAGCACAGTTGCATTTTCATGCTCCACCTGACGCGCTTCTATAATTGGCCCGTCGTCAATTTTCTCGACCTGCGTCTGATCCACAGAAAACAGTTTATCAAACACGATCCAGATATGCTCTCCGCGCATGAAAGCCGCGGCAGAACCTGTATAAGGAAAATCCAAAGACAAAATTTCCCCACTTTTTGATACTGCCATTGGCATAGGCAGCAAATCATCTTTCTTTAGTTGATCCCCAGCCAGGACCCTTGCCGCTCTTTCAATTTTTTGCGCTTTTTGGTCTAACGTTTCTGTAGCCCTTTTGGGCTGTGCGGCCAAAGCCTGCGGGACAGTTTTTTCAATAAGGTCAACTGCAATCTTGGTCCCATCCCGAAAATGTTTTAGGCGCGAAGGCTCCCGGACCTCAAGAGCGACAACCACCTCCTGCCCTTCTATCTTTGCCGTCGGGGATCCGAAAAAGCGCAAAGGTCGTTGCGTTAACCGGCCAAAATTGAACGATGCTGCCCTATCAAAACGAATAATCAACTCAGTGCCGTTTAATTCAGTGCTGTAGGGAATAATTTCCTGCCAATCAAAAACAATACGGCTGAAAGTTGGGTGGTCTGCAGAACGTACATTTACACTTTCCCCGGATTGCTGGGCATTTGCCGAGCTGAATATTACTGACAGCGCGATAAAGCTGGCCAGACACAGTAATAATCCTGACTTTATGGTGAGCCCCAGCTTATCAAAGACAATATATAACGGCTGTAAAGACAGCATAATGCACTACTCTCTATTGCAGGATCGGGGCCTTGACAGCCTTACCACTTCGCTGGCTATCCTGCACGATAATATCCACACGCCGCCCAAGTAAATACCGTTTGTGCAAGGGAATGTCCTCACTGAGCTCGTCAAAACGTGACGAACCATAGCCAAAGGCCTTTATCTCTGACGGATAGCCTGACTTTTTAAGAATATCAGCAACGATAATGGCTCGCGCCAATGAAAGCTCCCAGTTGGACGGATATCTATCGTCTTGGGGTAAGGACGGATCAGAATGCCCTCCAACAGAAACTTCATTACGTAAAAAGCGCAAACTTTCCCCCAGCTCCCTCAAGGCATCATGTGCCTCCTCCGATAATGCCGTTGTCCCTTCTTTGAAAACCAAATCCGCAGGCAACGATATCGTCAAAGAGTCGCCTTTATTTTCCAATGTCGCCCGTTGCAGCAACCCATTATATTCCAGTTTTTCTTGTAGAACGCTGTAGAGATATTCAAGGCTTAAACCCTTTTCCTGAGGAATAAGCGATGTATCATATTTCTTCCATTCCTTTTCCGATACAAAGGAACGTTCTGGGTTCAAATGCTCACTCAAGGCTGTCACAACGCTTTCCCATTGTGATACCTGTACGCTATTCATGGAAAACATTAGCACGAAGAACGTTAACATCAACGCCAGCAGATCCGCAAAAATCACGAGCCAGCTTGTGGTCGTTTTTTTCTCTTCTTGCGGCGGGCTAAAGCCTGTGCTCATTTCAGCCCTCCCACAGTTTTTAAGCCTGTACTGGCGACCTGTGCAGGGGAACGTGCCTTTTCAGCAAAATCCCGATCACCCAGCTCTGGCTGTTGTGAATCGGAAATGTAAAAGTCTCTCACGGCACGCTCTGAAACATCATTTTCAGGTTGACTGCTCTCCTGCTCTGCAGGCAGGTCCTGTAAAGCAACGGCTTTACTCATAAATGTCATGGACAAACGACGCCGTGGCCCCTTGCCTACACCAATCGTCAGCACATCTTCCGCAATACCTTGTTTTTGCAAGTAAGCAATAAGCGCACCCGAACGTTGAATAATAAAATTATCCCAATATTTCGGGCCTTGAGGCAAAGTATCTCCTGTATATAGTAAGATACTTAATTCGCGCCTTTCATTTTTTCGCCCGCCCTTCAGAAACGTTGTCAGGTTCCGTAAAAACTCATCCTGATCCGGACGTAATGCTATTGTTCCTTCATAAAACAGATCGTCTGTGGAAAATTCAATCCGCAGCACATCACCGCCTGTTTCTGGGAAGCGTCCCTCAAACCCAATCAGACTGGCAAAAACACCTTTCAACTGATCGTAAAATTCATCATTAGGGGCAATTGCATCTGCGCTTGCCTGCACATCAACAAAATCCGCCTTTGGTTCGTGTTCATGCTTGAAGGCGCGCGTCACACTCTCGGTCGCAGCCGCAACCCTATTTTTTTCCTGATTTGATATGGAATTCAGAACTACAAAAAAAGCTAATAAAATAAGGTATAATGACACTAACGTACCATTGATATTTCCAGCACCACCATGATTGTCTTCACTCTGCGGCGAAGACCCCCACTTTTTATCCTGAAAATCGTTCCCTAGCACCTGTTGTCACTTTCTTCTTCCCGCCTGATTTCAGCAAGGATTAATCAAAACTCGCTAAAAGGGCATCAATGTCTTCCTGCGAATTACCCTGGCCTTCTAGCTGTGGCCCGTGGAGAAGATCTTCGTTTGACATTTCTTCTGGAGCTACGCCGCTTTCGGCCTGCTCTAGTTCTGTGTCCCCGACCATATTCGCCAGACCGGACATCTGTTCCATCAAACGTTCTAATAGTTCCGTAACCTTTTTAATTCTTTGGCCCGTGATATCTTGAAACGACGATGCTTCAAAAATCTGTGTTGACAAGGTCATAAGCTGTTCGCTGCTCTGCCCGTTCTCAGAAGACGACATATCTCCTAATGTCTCGGCCACGCTCATCATTGTGCCGGCCGCCTCTTCTGTTGCGGAGACGACTGCAGATAATTCTTCCAGCGCATTTGGAATATCAACGGACGCCGCTTGGAAGCTATGCATTTGCAGCAAGTCTGTTTTCAGTGCGTCAAAAAGAGATAGAACCTCCAGAGCCTGTGACTCCTTGTCAGGTTGCCCCTGCACTAAAGCATCCACATAGCTTTCACTGATAACAGCAATATCATCCACACTTATTTTTTCATCTGTCTCTTGCAAATAAGCCGCCCTGTTTGTTAGTGCTGTCACCATTGCATTCCCCGATGCTTTTTCTCAATTCTCACGTCCATACGATAAACATATAAAGAGCACACACTATGAACACATAAAGAGAATGTAACTGAAACAGATTAATGCCCTGTAAACGTCACTAACCTTCAAATTCAGGTAATTTTTTTCTGGTGGCTAACTCAACCGTTAGTGCCTTCGCCGCGCCCGAAGACATTTTTGCCAAAATGGGGGCAACTTTCTTTTCCTGCATCCGCTCAATGACGCTAATCAAAATATCCAGCTCTAATTCATTAAAAATGCGGGCCGCATCCTTGGGTTTCATGTTGGAATACACTTTCACCAGACTATCCAGCTGTGCCTTTTCCTTTTGGTCATGTTGATTAACCAACGTCTGTATGCGTGTCTCGATATTTTTCAGACTGGCGATTTTATCATCCAGACGCTTTTCCGTTGCCCGCAGCAACCTCTCCCTCATATCAAGATCTTTTGCTCTACGGTCTAACTGTTCTCGACGTAAAGACAGATCTTGCAGCAATTCGATCTCAGAACGGCTTAATAACGGCGGCATAGACTGCCTTTTTTCAGTCGATACATCCACATCCGGCTCAGCCGATGACGTCTCGCTTTCTCCTTCAGACGCCACACTGTCTCCCTCTCCCGCCGGGGTCGTCGCCGCAACCTGGTCCGCAACGGTTTCAGTATCCCCCTTTTGCGCCGCACGGGCATCTTGCAGTACTGTGTTTATCCCCAATGTCACATCCACCGCTTTTAAAGTGAAAAGCAATCCTGCACATATCAGCAATGTCGGCAAAAGACGGAAACGCACTAACATCAACGCGCCCCCCTCAGAGCTTTAAGCACCTCATTATCATCCCCCTCTTGCGCCTCCATAGCACCGCCTTTATTGATGGCATCCTCTCCCACATCAACACCGTCTGTTCTCACATCTTCTGCCGCTGTAGAAGTGATCTCATCCAAAGACAATTTACGGCCAAGCCCTTTCTTTACTGTGCTTGTTTTCTCGCTTACATCATCAGCCCCTGCTGACGTGCCACCGCCCACCAGTCCCTGCTCTATACGGTCGGCTAAGTTGGCACCAGCTTCGGTTATAAAAGACAATTCATCACTTAATGCGCGCGCCTTGATGATCTCATCTCGCAAATTTTTCTCTGCAGCCCCTGCAGCAGACCTTAACTGACTAATCCCTTGTTGTGCGCGCGTAATTGCTTCGTTTAGCGAGGCAATCTGTGATGCCATTTCCTCACGTGTGTTACGAAAAGCTGTTAATTTACGATTTAAAACCAGACAATAACCAATCATCACGACCAGCAAGACGGCCACCACAGCTTCGAGTATCAAACCTGCTCCCATGTCTTATTCCTCCGGCTCGTCCATGCTTTCGATTTTCACCGCGACATATTTACCGACCCGGCCCATTTTTCCGGTCATCATCGCAATACCGGAACACCGCAAATGCACATCCGCATCCGGTGCTGTATTCAAAAGTAACGTCTGGCCGACTTCCAAGCCCATAACCTCCCCAAGAGACATGGTTTGTTCGTCCAACACCGCATCCACGGGTACTTCTGTATGCCACAGTTCATTTGCCAGATGGTTTTCCCAAATGCTATCGCGACCAAACTTTTCCCCCATAAATCGCTGTAAAAGCAATTCGCGAACGGGCTCAATCGTCGCATAGGGCAATATCATTTCCAGACGTCCGCCCCGCTCTTCCATATCAGCACGCATTTTTACAAGTAAGGCTGCATTTGTGGCCTGTGCAATGCTGGCAAAACGGGGATTGGTCTCTAACCGGTCTAACGTAAACGTCACAGGCGACAAAGGTTCAAAGGCCGCGCTGAGATCTTTCAATATCAACGCGATCATCCTTTCCACCAATGTCTGCTCTATGGTGGTATAAGGACGCCCTTCGATACGCATCGGGGCTGTACCGCGCCGCCCCCCCAGCAAAGCATCAACAACCGAATAAATGAGATTGCTGTCAATGGTCATCAAGCCATAGTTATCCCACTCCTCGGCACGGAATACAGCTAACATTGCGGGTAAGGGTATAGAATTCAGATAATCGCCGAAACGAATAGACGTCATATTATCGGTGGAAATTTCAATATTATCAGATGTAAAGTTACGCAAAGATGTAGACATCATCCTTACAAAACGATCAAAAATAATATCCAACATAGGCAGACGTTCATAGGCAACGAGACCGCTGTTTATCAATGCCTGTATACCAGATCGGCTCTGGCCATCATCATCCGCGCCATCAAAACCGAGAAGACTATCAATCTCAGTCTGGTCCAGAACTCTTTCGTTCTGGCCCATATCATCAGCCTCTATGCCATCATCAGCCGCAATATCGTCTGCAACAGCTGCAAGTGGGTCATCATCATCCAGATCCCCACCTGCCATTGCCGCCCATTCTGCCGCGACGGCATCGTCATCAATTTCTTCTTCGTCTGCCATCTTCGCTCTATTTCGTCCTAATTGATGAGCATTTCTTTAAACAACACATCATGTACGCGTGTTGGGTAGACCGCTTCGTTGACGCGGATTAATAATTCCTCTTTGAGCCGGAACATACCTGCGGATCCGTTCAGGTCTTCCAAACGTAATTCCCGAAGATAAACCTGAAAATTGTCGATCACCCTTGGCATTTTTGCCTCAAGGTCGGCCATCGCACTTTGCTTATCAACTTCCAACGCCACCTGTAATTTCAGATAACTTGATTTATCACCAGCCGTATTTAGGTTTACTAAAATCGGTTCCAATTCCATGAACAACAGTTCGGTTGGCTCATTTGCCGATGTGCCGTCATTATTTCCACCTTCTGCCTCCATTGCGGCGGTTTCTGCTTGGCTTTCCGGCGTGTCATCACCACCGGTCATCAACATCACACCAATACCAGCCCCGATCAGCAATAGCACAGGTAAGACGATAAACAGGATTATCTTCTTACCCCCGAACTTCTTTTTATCCAGACCTTCCACTAGGTCATCAGTTTGATCGTCTGCCTCTTCGCTCATTATCCTTACCCATCCGATTTTTTATGTCTTCGGATTATTTATTTTTATTCTTCACCGACGCCTGCTCACACAACATCCCATTATCAGTTCAATCATCCACGACGTAAAAAGGCCCATATATATGGCTCCCTACAGTCACGGAACTCTTAACAGAATGTAAACCCTGTTCGTTAACAAGACGTTGCCAACAGCTTACTATGTTTCTGTATTTATGGTTAACAAAATTGCCGGCATTGTGAAAGAGATAATGGTGATACAGACCATACTACCTCCTTTGCCCCAACTGACATAAAATATCATAGGGCAAGCCTTGCCGGGTAAGTCATGCCTCCTTCAAGGCATAAAATCACTTCTAACTCGCAATAAAATAAATACTTATTTCACATATACCATTGATATAACATAACTTTTTACGAAACTTATGTTTCTGGCACACCTTCTGCATTAAGACATTCGGGATCAATCGAATGGCCAGAAGGACCACGAGATGGACACGACATTATATGTAGGACTATCACATCAAGTCGCGATGCGCCGACAAATGGACATCATCGCAAATAACATTGCCAACGTGAATACGGCGGCTTTCAAACGCGAAAGTGTTATGTTCCGGGAATATATAAAAGACCTGGAAGGGAATAGCACCAATGCGCTGGACAAAGTAGCGTTCGTTCAGGATTACGGGGTACATCGCCGTATGACCGAAGGAAAACTGAATGTCACAGACAATCCGCTTGATGTCGCCATAGGCGGCGATGGCTTGCTGGTTGTCGAAAGGCAAGACGGCAGCAAAGCTTATACCCGAAACGGACATCTTCAACTGTCTGAGGATGGCATACTAAGCTCATCCAGCGGTCATGCTATTTTAGATAACAGCGGCCAGAAAATACAATTTCCACCTGAAACGACAAACATTAAAATCGCCGAAGACGGCAGCATATCCACAAAAGAGTCAGGTTTCGTTGCCCGGTTAGATGTCGTTGTTTTTGACGATTACAGCCAACTAAAAAAGGCTGGGGATAGTTTGTATACAACAACAGAACAACCCAAACCGTCTGAAAATTATAAAATTGCCCAAGGACTTACAGAAACATCAAACGTGGCCCCGATCGTTGAGATCGCCGCGATGATTAATGTCAGTCGTAGTTATATGTCAATGGCACGAACCTTGGAAAATCTACAAAAATCGCAAAGCCAGGCTATTAACCGTCTGGCGAATTTCAGCTAACGAGGATAAAGGGAACAATATAATGAAAGCCCTGAGTATCGCAGCAACCGGAATGCTCGCCCAACAGTTAAATGTTGAGGTCATCTCCAATAATATTGCCAATATGAATACAACAGGTTTTAAGCGTCAACGCGCCGAGTTCCAGGACCTTCTATACCAGAATATTGAACGTGTCGGCGCGGCTTCATCTGATACAGGCACCGTTACACCCACAGGGATCCAGGTTGGCGTTGGGGTCAAAGCCGGCACCGTATATCGTGTCACCTCGCAGGGCAGCCTTACCAATACGGACACCCCCTTTGACCTTGCTATTAATGGTACTGGCTATTTCCGCATTCAATTACCCTCTGGTGAAGATGCCTACACACGCGCCGGGTCGTTTCAGTTAAGCCCGGACGGGCAAATTGTAACGCCTGAAGGCTATACTGTATCGCCAGGCATTACCATTCCACAGGAAGCTATTGATATTTCCATCAATCCTGAAGGCGAGGTCCTGGTTAAACTGGAAGGGCAGATTGATCCACAAAATGTTGGTCGTCTGGAAGCCGCCATATTCCCAAACCCGCCAGGACTAGAAGCTATCGGCACAAATCTATTCTTGGAAACACCGGCCTCTGGTAATGCCAATATCGGCCTGCCTAACACAGTAGGCTTCGGCTCTATCGTACAGGGTTTTCTGGAAACATCTAATGTCAATTCTGTCAGTGAAATCACATCCCTGATCACCGCACAGCGTGCTTATGAAATGAATTCAAAAGTCATCAGCACTGCGGACGAGATGCTCAGTGTCACTTCTAATCTGAGGTAATATGAGGAGGATGACATGACGCCATTATTCAGTAGCATGACAACCTCGCGCAACAGGCCTGGGGTCACCGCGGCATTGTGCATCGCCGTAGCCTTGGTTATGGCCTTGACGGATAAAACCGCTGCTTTTGCTGCCCCGCAACTGCAATCCCACAGCATCGTAGACCAAAACATCATCACCTTAGGCGATGTTTTTGCCGGACTGGAAAAAGGTCAGAATGTGTGGGTTGCTGATGCGCCTATTCCCGGGCGTCACGTTACCCTTCCTGTAAAATATATCGCAGCCATTACCCGACGCCACGGGATTGCTTGGCGCAATCATCAAGGGTTGCGTCATATCCGTGTGGAACGAGATGGCTATATCGTCCCCAGAACGGCACTAAAAAATATGGTGCATACGCAATTACAAAACGATGGACGCCCTGGAAATTTTCAGGTGAGTTTGCATCAAAATAACATCCATCTATATTTGCTCCCCGGACAAAGCGAAACAGATGTAACATTAACTCGCCTAGATCAACGTCGTAATGGTCTGTTTAAGGCTACTTTTTCAGCCCCGAGCGGCAAAAGTGGCAGCCTGCAACATATCACCCTTAGTGGGCAGGTCACGGAAGTCGTCAGCATCCCGGCGTTAAAAACGATGAAAGCCCCAGGAGAAACCATTACGCGCGCCGATGTGGTGTGGATTACAATTCCTAAAGCCCGCATGTCCCACAGCATCATTCGCCAACAGGGAAATTTAATCGGCCAAACACCGCGTCGCCCACTTCAAGCGCGCACCGCCTTGCGTGACAGTGATGTCCAACCCCCTGTCCTCGTCCGTAAAGGCAGTAATGTTACGATGACCATTCAAGCACCCGGTATGATGTTAAGTACCATTGGGCGCGCCTTACAAAATGGCGGTATGGGCGATGTGATTAAATTGCTTAATAGCACGTCACACCAAACCGTTATGGCACAGGTTACAGGATTAAATGAAGTCCGCGTTTTATCTCATAAACCGCAGTTAATGGCCTATACCCAATAAGCCAAAAACAAAAAGGATATGTTATGTCTGCAAAGAAATCGTCACTAATACAGCCCCGCTTTTTAATGACAGGGCTTATCACCGGCGTTTTCGGCCTATTATTGAGCGGCTGCGGCGCAGGTGAACGCATTGCAAATATCGGAAAACCTCCTGCCCTCAGCCCCATTGAGGCTGCTCAGGTCTACCCACAGGCCAGCCCCTCTCAACTGGCCCTGCTAAATCCTGAACCCGGCACACAGCACGTCACTGTACAAAGGAACACCCCCCATCAGCAAAGTTCTTTATGGCAAACCGGGTCCAAACATTTCTTCAAAGACCAGCGGGCTGGAAAAGTCGGTGATATCGTTACCGTACAAATTTCCATTGACGACAAAGCCGCCATTGATAACAGCACCACACGCACACGCAGTAATTCAGACACCGCCAGTATGCCTAACTTCTTGGGGTTAGAAACACAATTAGATAAAGTGCTTCCCAATGCTGTCACCCCGGACAGCTTAGTCGATATGGGAAGCACAACGTCTAATGTAGGTACTGGAAAAGTTGACCGCAGCGAAAGCATTACGCTGACCATTGCCGCTGTTGTGACTCAGGTTTTGCCGAACGGCAATCTCGTCATTCAAGGTAAACAGGAGGTCCGGGTCAATTTCGAAGTCCGCGAACTAACCATTGCCGGCGTTGCCCGTCCCGAAGACATCAGTTCCAGCAATACAATCGAACATTCACAAATTGCCGAGGCCCGTATTTCCTACGGTGGTCGTGGCCAATTGACGGATGTACAACAGGCCCGCTACGGCCAACAGCTCTATGATATCCTCTTCCCCTTTTAAATCATCAAAAGGCTGACATCACAATAGCTTCCGCCTTAAACAAAATAGTTTGCATTTAAGAACATAGGGGTTTTGTCGTGCCCCCTGGAAAGGAAACAGCCTGATCGACTGTATCCCTTCTATACAAGCATGATCCCATCTAAAAAAAACCGCCCCAGAATAGGGCGGTTTTTTCTTATCCAGTAAAAAATAAAACCAGAGGCTCTTTAATCGTCGCGGTGAACTTTTTCTTTGCGTTCATGCATTTCCTGTGCTTCCAAGGTCATCGTGGCAATTGGGCGTGCATCTAAACGTTCTAAGCTAATGGGGTCACCTGTAACTTCACAATAACCGTACTCACCTGTCTCAATACGATTTAAGGCAGCATCAATTTTTAATACTAATTTACGCTGGCGATCTCGCGTGCGTAATTCCACAGACCAGTCTGTTTCAGATGAGGCACGATCCGCTATATCCGGCTCCCGAAGATTACCTTCCTGCAAATGCACCAAGGTTTCATGGGATTCCCGAATAATATCCGCTTTCCAGGATTCCAGCTTTTCACGGAAGTAAGCCAATTGGCGTTCTCCCATAAAAGGTTCATCATAATGCGGTTTATATTCCTCTGGCACTTTATCTGCGCTCATCAAACTACCTCAAAAGCCTCTCTTGTCTTTTGTAATGGATTTTTGACCATTACACATGGGTTTCCATCAGGAATACCCCCCAATTTTCGCTCGACAATATAATTAAGAAGCACTAAGAGTTAAAGGAATAAAATCACAGGACTTTGTTTTTCAAAAAAATAACTCTATATCAACAGATTAGCATCCATAATCTCTATTATAATTGGCCCAGCTTTGCCAATTCCACCTTGGCCCGCAATTCAATTTCATCCAAAACTGCCCCCAAACGCGGGTCTGTAACATACTGACGTTGTTCACGCACAGTTTGGGACAATGCATGCAACTTTGCCCTTGGTATCATGCCCAATAATAAACCGTGACGGATTTCTTCCATCCGATCCAATATATTATTTCCATGTTGCAGCCCTTTTGATCGCCCCTGGTCGCTGGTGGGCACCTCCTGTAAAGACAACAGCGCATCAACAGCTGCCAGTGGTGCCGTCCCCGACAGGGCAGAAGCCGCCGCACTTTCTGTCTCCCCCGCATTTAGGGCTTTGCCAAACTCGCCACGCTCCGCAGCTTTTTTCTTCTCTGTGCGTTTGACATTTGGTGTATTAACCTGCCCTGGGCCTGTTACTTTCATCTCTAATCCAATCGCCTTTTAAGCACATGTATATTGCGCGGCATTATCTGCACATTAATCATTCTCGTAACCCGGCAATGCTTGCCATATCCCGGTAATATTTACAGCATCGCCACCCTTTCAGCAATGCCCCGTCACAGTTATTTTTTACACTCTTCTTTATTTTCAATAACTTAGGGCTGACAAACTATTTGGCACGCTTTTCGCTTTGCTAACGGAGAGTTTATTTCTTCAGCAGAAGTTCTGAGGCAAATGTCAATGTCACAATTATTGCGCCCTGTCTATAAAACAGCCTTTCGGTTTTTGTTTCCGTTACTGTTAGCCATGTCTATGGCTACGGATCCGGTCTATGCCGCCTCACGGATCAAAGATATCGTTAGCATAGAAGGCGTTCGCAATAATATGTTGGTGGGATATGGTTTGGTTGTCGGGCTGAACGGCACGGGGGATTCCTTACGAAACTCTCCTTTCACCAAACAAAGCCTGGAGGCAATGCTGGAACGTCTGGGTGTCAATACGCGTAACAGCAGCATGAATACAGATAACGTTGCCGCAGTTATGGTCACCGCGGACCTTGCCGCTTACGCTCGCAAAGGCAACCGCATTGACGTCAGTATCAGCTCTCTTGGTGATGCCGAAGACCTGCGGGGCGGTACTTTGCTGGTCACACCTTTGATGGCTGCAGACGGCGAAGTCTATGCCATTGCCCAAGGCTCATTGCAAATTGCCGGTTTCAGCGCGGGCGGTGACGGGGCTTCCATTACACAAGGCGTGCCCACAGCAGGGCGTATCCCGAACGGTGCCATTGTAGAAAAGGAAATAAAATATAATCTGACGAAAATGCCCAGTCTGCATCTTTCACTTCAGAATCCGGACTTTACGACAGCACGGCGTATCGCCACGGCGATCAATAACAAAATGGGCAGCTCCACTGCGACTCCTCTTGATCCCGGCACTGTATTGTTTGTCCCTCCTCAGAACAGCCCCAAAAACATGGTGCAACTTGTCACAGAAATTGAACAGCTTTACGTGGAACCGGACCAGAAAGCGCGTGTAGTGATTGATGAACGATCCGGTATCATTGTTATCGGACAAGACGTCCGCGTCAGCGAAGTGGCCATCGCTCAGGGCAATCTGACTATCCGGGTGACAGAAACGCCGCAAGTCTCTCAACCATCACCCTTTGCTGAACAAGGCGAAACCGTTGTTGTTCCCCGCACAGAACTGGAAGTTGATGATGGTAGTGCGGAGAAACTCGCAGTCTTAAAACCTGGCATCAGTTTGCAGGAACTCGTTGATGGCCTCAACGCATTAGGCATTGGACCGCGTGATATGATTGCAATATTGCAGGCCTTAAAACTTTCCGGTGCTCTACAAGCCGAAATAGAGGTCATGTAACATGGACTTAACGATCATCAATATGCAACACGGCAGCACCGCCGCATTGCCTGCCCCCAAAGCCCCCCAAACGGCTTTTGAACATCAGGCCCGTAAAGCCGCTGATAATTTCGAAGCACTGTTCTTAGCTCAATACCTAAATACAATGTCCGCAGGCATTAAAAATGACGGCCCTTTTAACGGTGGCCATAGCGAAGAAATGTTTCAAAGCGTGTTGAATGAGGAAATGGCAACGTCCATTACCCGTCGCGGGGGCATTGGCTTGTCCGACATGGTCTATAGAGAAATTTTAAAAACACAAGAAGCAGAACATTCTGCTCCACTCCTTTCTCCCTCACAGATTAAATAGAGGAGCAATACCTATGTCCTCACCCTCATCTTATCCTTCTGCTATCGCACTACTCGCGATCACACAAAAGCTGACCGCATTGATGGATCAGGAGAACACCCTGATGAAAACCCATCGGCCCTCGCAAATAAAAGATATTATTGACCAAAAAGCGGCACTTACCGAAGCCTATAATGGCGAAATGCAGTCTCTCCAGGCGGCGGGTGGTATAAAACAAATTACCGATGCGCAGTTACTGCGTCAGTTAAAGCAGGAAACAGACAAATTTCAAAACCGTCTTAAAAAACAGCACCGCTTGATACAGACCGCAAAGGACGTATCAGAGCGTATGATCAAAGCCATAGGAAACGAAGTCGCCCGACAAGCCCAACCCGTACAAAATTATGGCCCCAAGGCACAACTTAAAGCCCAAAGTCAAAGTAGCACCCCCACGCCCATTACGCTCAACCAGACGATATAGTCTTTATAATCTACTGACAGTTTTTAACAGGCAGGGAGGCATAATCAGCCTCCCTTTTTCCTATATTCTTTCCTATCCGCCCTCCCAATGGCGGAATCATTTTCCCCTCTTCAATACATTTAAAAGGCAACTTTTTCCCCGCCCGCGGCCCCCATCATCTTAAAAAAAATCATACGTGTTTTTTTTGTTTATTTTCAATAGCTTGCGCATATAGCTTCTGTTGGCACAGGCCTTGCTTATACGTTGTTAGGTCTTTCTGTAATGAAAGATTGGAACCTACGAATGCAGTCAACAAAGGAGAGCTAAAATGGCTTTCTCAGTCAATACAAATGCCAGCGCATTATCCGCGCTCCAAAATCTAAATCTGACGACTTCAGATTTAGAAAGAACACAGACCCGTATTAATACTGGTCTGGAAATCTCCACCGCAAAAGATAATGCGGCTATTTTCTCTATTGCCCAGCAATTACGTGCTGACCTACGTGGCTACAATGCCGTTAAACAAAGTCTGGACCGTGCAGTCAGTTCAACAGACATTGCCTTGGCCGCCGCGGGTTCAATTTCAGACCTTTTGATCGAAATGAAAGAAAAGGCTGTCGCTGCCGCAGATCTTGGACTTGATGCCAGCAGCCGCAGTGCCCTCGCAGAAGACTTCCAAGCTTTGCGCGATCAGGTTACCACAATCGTTGCCAATGCAGAATTTAATGGTACTAACCTGATTGACAGTGGTACCGATCAAATTGTAGCCATTACCAATCCAAACGCCACACAAACCATCACTATTGCCCACCAGAACTTGACCTTGGGCGGTGGCAACATTCTTATCACTGCCACCCAGACCATCGCTACCGCGACAACTGCTGCCGCTGCAGTGACAGCGATTGAAACCTCATTTACAAATGTTAACTCGGTCCTGACAAAATTAGGGGCTGGGGCCAAATCGCTGGAATCACAGCGTGTCTTCGCAGATAAAATCTCAGACACGTTAGAAGTCGGCATTGGTAATCTTGTAGATGCGGATTTGGCCAAAGAAAGCGCCAATTTACAATCTCTGCAGGTAAAACAACAGTTAGGTGTGCAGGCACTATCTATCGCCAACAGTGCCCCTCAATCAATTCTCAGTCTATTTAACAGCTAATTAGATGAGTTAAGACTGCATTCCGGGATATGGGCTGGCCACAGAATATCGCCAGCCCCCCTTCCCGCAAGTTAATAATGCAGTTGTAAAGTAAAGCCTGGGCACAATCATGGCCGTGTGGATAGTTAATGTCCGGCTATGTTATTAGCCCCTGCATGAACGCCTCTAGTCGTTCAAACTGTGTATTTCGTGAATACTGGTGACGGGCCGCCGCTGGTGGTGCGGCAATTTGTCCGGACTGCTTCTGTACCAGACAGTCTTCTAAATAACGAACGATGTCATCTGCATTGTTCGACACAACACCAAAATGCTGGTCGCGAATAATATCCGCGGCTTCACCTTCTGTGCTGCCAATAGATAAGATCGGGCGGCACGCCCCGATATATTCAAATAATTTACCCGCGATCACACCATTCTCACCCGGGTGGTCCCAGCGCAATAACATCAATAAATCGCTGCGCTTCATAATCTCTAACGCTTCGCTAAACGGTACAAGCGGACGCGCATCTACGCAGTGCTCAACTTTATATTTTGATGCCATCTGTATGACCGTATCCGGATTTGGCACATGGAAACGCACGACAAAGTTTCGGGCTTTTTCACCCATTTGGCCTAATGCGGCAAACAGCGCCGAAGGATCGCGTTTCCCTTCATATAGGACCCCGGCATACGTAATCGTAATCACATCATCATTTAAAGGCCGAAAGGGACCTTCTTGAAAATCATCCGGGTCAAAACCGTTCATGACAAATTCAACTGGTAGTTGCCGCTTTTCACGCAGTAAATCTGCCCATGTTTGTGTTACCGTGACAAGACCTGCACAATTTCGCAAAATACGGCCTTCCAAAAAGCGGTCAACAACCTCGCGGCACTTACCCTCGCTATAATAGGGGTGGTCAGACCATAAATCTCGATATTCACAAACCCACGGTGCCTTCATGACCCGGCTTATTTTTGAAGCCACTAGTAATGTGGTATGCGGGGGGGCCGTTGCAAAAATAATATCCGGCTGCCACGCCGCACGTAATCTACGCGCGGCACGTATAGCATGCGGATACCATCCCACGATATTATCTGGCACATTGGTAAGCGCCATATAGACGCGACTAATGAAAGACGGAGACCAATTATCCTCGTCTGCGCCGGGCATTGCGGCTGACGAAGCATTTCCAGGATTCCCCTGCCCTGTCGTCCCGGCAAGGTCATCGTTTTGATTCTCTGTCGCTGACGCCCCTTTCAATATCCGCTTTATGCCATTAATAACCCGCTCCGGAAACTGATTGATATCGTCATAATCCGTATAAATAATATGCTTATCATCTATTTCTGGCTCTAGGATTGGCGGATAGGCCTGATTACGCGGTGCCAAAACTTTCACATCATGACCACGGGCTAATAAATACTTGGATAGCTTATTAACGCGAATAGCCGAATTTGGGGAATATGGGGGAAAATATCCAGCTACAATAAGAATTTTCATTATTGACAAACCATTATAACAATAGGTGAAACCGCAGTCTTCATGAATATAATATAGGTCTTATTATAGGAAGGTTATCAAGAATATGTTAAAACTCCTGTGAGAAGAATATATTTCACCTAGTTCCTTATTCGCAAATTAGTAGATCCATATGACTGTGCATTCATCCGCTACTTCGCATATTTTGAATATCTTCAAAGATCCGGCGCCAAAATATTTCCTCCAACATTTATGTTTAGCCCTGTTGTTATGGCTATTGTCTACCGCCAATAGCCAAGCAGAAAATGACACAGTAAAGCTAAAAACTGCTGTCGATGCAGTACGTTCTACGGCTACGGTTGGCAATCAGCAGACCGAAGCCTCCGTCTCTGCTGAAACAGACAATGATAGTAATGCACAAAAAAACAGCACAGACGACAGTGCCGATACAAATCAAAAAATCGCTATAGAAAAAAGCAATAAACAAGAAAAGAAAGAAAACACAGAAGGTGGAACAGAAGGTGAGAAGGACGTATCTGCTGCACCAACAGCGGCTCCTGTCGCGACAACACCGCCCGCACCTAAATTACCCACCATTGCAACATCAGACAAAGTTTTATCCGGACCATATTACAATCCTAAAACCAAAAGCTATTTTGCAATGCTACAGATGCCTAGTCACTACGCCAATAACCGCTGGCAGAATGCAGAAGCTAAGGCTCGTTCTTCAACATTAATGGGAACTCCAGGACATCTGGCCATTATTAAAACCTATGACACGCATGCGTTTATCCGCGACAATCTAAAACCGGTGAAAGCCAGCTGGATTGGCATGAAATACGATTGTGGCAGTAAAACTCTTTCTTGGGTCGATGGCAGCGACGGGTCAAAACAACGCTTTAAAGCCTGGCACGCCAGATGGCATCGGACTAACATCACCTGCACCACACAACACATCCCCTTTATGCCAGTATATTACCTGCCTTTACATGACGGCTTCCGCTGGCAGGCTTCTGGTCCTTCGAAAGAGTTTTTTGAATATATGGTGGAATACCCAACCGGCAAAAAAGTCCATTAAATATGTGGCGGCAAAAAACATTCATTGGTGTCGCCTCAACCTCACCGTCTTAATAAAATATTCTTCTTTCTGTGTTTCAAATACAGCAAGACGTCAATAATTACATGATGGGTTTATGCAGGCCGTGAAAATCCTTTTTTTATGTCATCGAGTTCCTTTTCCGCCGAACGAAGGGGGAAAAATACGATCTTTTAACATGATCCGACATCTCCACGATCAAGGGCATCAGGTTACTGTCGCCAGCATGGCCCGTAACGATCCGGAAATGGCTGATGCACAAGGCCTACGTGCTTATTGCCACGACCTTATGCTTGCACAGGTTAATGAGCTTAGCCAAAAAATAAAAATGGTTGCACGCTTATTCTGTCTGGATCCCTCCTCCATGGGATATTTCCATTCAGCCCCGTTGATCCGGGAAGTAAATGACCGCATTAAACATGAAAACTTTGACCTGATCATCGTGCATTGCTCATCCGTGGCCCCCTATGTCGCTGATGTAACGGATATTCCCAAACTGCTGGACTTTGCCGACATGGACAGCCAAAAATGGCTGATCTACAGCAAAATAAAAAAATGGCCGCTCAGTTGGGGATATTGGTTAGAAGGCAGCAAGTTACTTCGGGCTGAAAAAAAACAGTCCCTGCAATACGACATGTGTACCACAACCACTGAGGCGGAAACTGACACGCTGGATGATTACAACACCGGCGCGGCTAGCGGCTGGTTCCCCAACGGGGTGGACACTGATTATTTTAGCCCGGACGATACAGCTCACAATCCCTATGAAATCAGTTTTGTTGGGAAGATGAACTATTACCCGAATGAAGAGGCCGTTGTTTTTTTCTGTGATGAAGTCCTCCCTCGATTACGCGACAAAAATAAGCGGATCAGCTTTACTATTATTGGTGCCAGACCATCCCCGACAGTACAAAAACTGGGGGAGCGTGAAGGCGTCACCGTCACAGGTTTTGTCGAAGATGTCCGCGATTACTTACGTCAATCCGCTCTTATGGTCGCCCCGCTCAATATTGCCCGTGGGGTACAAAATAAAATTTTGGAAGCCATGTCTTTAGGTATACCCGTTGTCTCAAGCGTATTGGCTGGCAAAGGCGTTGACTGTGTACCGGAAGAACATTTCCTTACCGCCGATAGTCCCGCTGAATACGTTACACAAATAATGCGGATTCTGGATGACCCATTGTTACATCGACAACTGGCTGAAGCAGGACGCGCTCGTATGCTTAGCCACCACCGCTGGCCTAGTGCTATGGCAAAAATGGATCGCCTGATCGACGCCGCTATTGATAATCACAAAAACAGATAAGTCAGCATTGCAATGAAAGTCTTACACGTATTTGATCATTCAATTCCCCTTCACAGCGGTTATACATTTCGCTCTCTGCATATTTTGCGCGAACAACATAAGCTTGGTATCGACACCCTTCATGTTACTGGCCGAAAGCATTTGGACCCGAAAGGAGAGATAGAAACTGTTGATGGGTTAGACTTTTTTCGGACGACCGTCGCACCAGGGTGGATTGAAAAATTGCCCGCAGGCGATCAGATCAGCGTGATTACGACCTTAAGACAACGCATAGAAGATATCCTTCTTCATGAAAAAGTAGATATCATCCATGCTCACTCCCCGGCCCTGAATGGTATGGCAGCCGTCATGGCGGCAAAGGCCTTTGGCATTCCTGTACTTTATGAAGTCAGGGCATTTTGGGAGGACGCCGCCGTGAGCCATGGCACCGCTAAGGAAGGCGGCCTGCGCTATAAACTGACCCGATGGTTGGAAAGTTATGTTCTAAAAAAAGCGGACGCCGTAACCTGTATTTGTGAAGGTCTACGCCAGGATATTATAGATCGCGGTATTCCAGCTGAAAAAATTACGGTTATTCCCAATGCCGTTGATATCAGCAAATTTTCCGGTCCTCACGATGCAGATCCAGACCTACAAACCAAGCTAGGGTTAGCGGGACAAAAAGTCATCGGTTTTATCGGCTCCTTTTATGATTATGAGGGACTTGATATCCTCATGGCCAGCATGCCTCTGGTGATCCAAAGAATGCCCGACACTAAATTATTAATGGTGGGCGGCGGGCCACAAGAAGAAGCTCTCCGTGCGCAAGTAAGCACGCTGGGTCTCAATGACCACGTGATCTTTACAGGCCGCGTCCCACATACAGAGGTTCAGCTTTACTATAACCTCGTAGATGTATTCGCCTACCCGCGAAAAAAAATCCGTCTTACAGATTTGGTCACTCCCCTCAAACCGCTTGAAGCCATGGCCCAACATAAATTAGTTGCAGCGTCTGATATTGGTGGCCATAACGAGCTTATTGAAAATGGCGTCAACGGTGTGCTGTTCAAAGCCGATAACCCACAAAGTCTCGCCGACACACTTGTGGATCTATTGGGGCGTCCTGAAAGCTGGCCCGCTTTCCATCAGGCCGGGCGTCATTATGTAGAAAACGTCCGCAACTGGGAAAATAGCGTATCACGATATCCTGCCATATACGAAAAGCTGAAAAGCCATAAAAAATGATCCAGCCATCAAAGATGGCATGTCTAACTGATGGGTAGCGGAAGTTTACAACTGGTCGCTCGCTGCTCTATTTCTGGCCCTGCTGCTTGATAATATCCCGGAATAAATCGATTTGGCCGCGCGTTGTCGTTGCCCAATCAAACTTCTCACCATAATGCCGCACTGCCTCCCGGTCCGGAAGATCTGCATACAAATCACGCACCGCCTGCGCCAAGAAAACTGGATCGCGTGAAGCCATTAATCGTCCAGCCACGGGGTCGCCGATTACTTCTGTCATGCCGGGAATGTCCGATGCGACGATAGGTGTTCCACATGCCAAACTTTCCAGCAGAACGTTGGCCATACCCTCCCGTGCCGAAGCCAGCACCAATATATCCGCTGCATTGTAGTATGCCACCAGTTGTTCCTGATCCTGACGCCCTAAAAAATGCACGCGTTCGGCAACTCCCAACCGCACCGCCTGCTGCCGCAGCGCCTCTTCTTCAGGACCACTCCCCGCAAGATAAAGTCGCACATCCGGAAGTTGCGTTAACGCAGAAATCGTAAGGTCGTGACCTTTCTCACGGACCAAATTTCCCACAGACAAAAGACACAACCCCTGCATTCGTAATGCATGACGTTTTTTTTCTTTGTCTTTAAGGCAAAATATCTTCTGATCCACGCCATTACGCAGTACCCGAATTTTTTCTACATCCCCCCCCAATGTCAGAATTTTATCCTTTAACGCGGCGGAGACCGTAATTATCCCATCACTTTCTCTGATAGCCCAACGCAACCAACGACGGGGTATGGCAAAATCAGGAAATAAATTTATATCTGTGCCTCGGGCCGTAACAACCACAGGCTTTTTCAATGCCCGCGCGAGTAAAACCGCCGCCACCCCGTCCGGATAAAAATAATGGGCATCAATAAGGTCAAAATCTTCCCCCGCACGGATCATGTTCTTCACATGGGGCAGCACCCCCCGGTACAGCCCATAGGGGGCAAGCGACATACCAATCTTGGGGATTAATGGATAGCGGGGATGATCGACCTTAAGGCCTTCATAATCTTCTTGCGGCAAAATACCCGCATATTGCGCATAAGCCCCGAGACCTGCAGCTTTGGCCGGGAACCATGGCACGGGGGCAACCACCCGCGCGGAAACCTCCCCACTGGCCACTAATTTCTTTAATCGGGTGCCAACAAAAATACCATGTCCCGGGCGTAAGTGATTGGGAAATAAAGTTGAAAAAGTTAAGATACGCATCATGATACAGCCTCTATACCCCAGATAAACCCCATACCTTCGCATAACCCTCATACATAAAGGCCTGATCGTATGTCGCTTTTACATGTGCCTGATTTTCCGCACCAATTTCCTCACGCTTTAATTTGTCACGAACCATCATAATCGTCTTTTGCGTAAAGGCCTCTTCATCCCCTGCAGGCACAATAAACGGTTTATTCACTGCGGAAACGATATGACGTACATCACCCACTGCCAAACCGACAACAGGCAACCCTGCCGCCATGGCCTGATTAACACTATTTGGCATTTGTTCCGTATCTGACGAAATAAGATATATATCCAGCCAGCCAAGGGCCTGAGCTGGCTGATCAATATGCCCCGCCAGCAAAACACGGTCCTGCAACCCCAATGCCGCAATTTGACGTTCAAGTGCCGCCCGCTCCTGACCTTCCCCCATAATCACCAGGCGCAATTTATAATTCGGGCAGGCCTCCGCACAGGCAGCGAAAGACCGAATCATGCGCGGTAAGTTTTTTTCGGCCCTAAGTGGTGTCATTGTACCTAGCGTTATTTCCCCAGCTTGCTTTTCGAAATTGGGCATAATGCCCGGCACTGGCGACACCGCATATTTTTCACAATCCACGCCGTTGGGTAAATAATTGATTTTTTCGTTTGGAATTTTCCAAATATCGCGCGCAATCGAGACAAGGCTCTGTGAAGGCACGACTAACTGTTCAACATTCCCAAGTGCCAATCGCCGCATCCAGACACGTCTAGGTATTTGCTTTACAGCCTCTTCCGGGCCGAAACCACTTTCTAAATGAATATGTCGCGCCAACGGAAAAAAACGATTGGCTAAAGCGACCTCAACTGACCCCCATTGATAGGTCAGTAATACATCAGGGCTCACATCGCGAATTAATGCCAGCGCGCTTGTAACCCGTTGCCATAAGCTCCCTGAAATGCGCACATCCTCCAAAAACTTAATATCAACATGATCTGTCAGCCGGGACCTGCAGCTGTAATCCCCGTTCATAGACAGCAAAGTATGGCGCGCAGCCGTCCCAAAATGGTTCACCAGATAGGAAATACGAATCGGTACTCCCCCATGTGCAAAACTGGGAATGACATGAAAAAGATGCGGTTTTGGGGATGGCATGCAGGTTATTATCCTTGTGGCAGGAACGGCAAAAAAAGATATCTATTCCCTAACATCCTAAAATGTCAGTTTTTTATCGTTGATAATCTCACATAGAGTGACTGAATATTCATAAAAAATTGATAACACTATGACATAAAAAAACACTTACGACTAAACTGTCATGTAGACCTGCTCCATTGTAGCGGGCATGACCATAACATTGTGAACAAAGGGACTTATCGTGCTGCGCTTTCTGGCTTACCTGCTTGCCTTTACCTTATCGGCCTGTATCGCTTATCTGATCTACCCCATGGTGCCGGCACTCATTGCCGATATCATTGATACCCCCCTGTCACAAGACATGTATCAGACCCTGAAAAAGAATACTTTGGTCAACGCTGCAGGGCACACTAGCCTTACACTTCTGGTCTTCAGTCTTTTTGCATATCTCCTTCCCGCCTTTATCGAAGCAATTTACATCGGCATCGCCCAAAACAGGCTTGAGGATCTACCACCTTCATCCAGTGAACACCGGAAAACCAGCATCAAAGAATTCCTGCATGTATTTTCCGATTTAGGTTTCCTGTATCAGGAGGCCCAAATGTATTCCGGCTACCTGTTTCAGGACAACGAACAATCCGCAGTAAAAAATGTTGAGAAGTCGGCCAATACCACAAAACCCGCAAATATTCTGAAAGCACGACAGCACAAGGAAGGAAATACGGCACCTGTTTATGCTTCTGCGCCGGCAGAAATCGTTTTCGGAAAAGAACAGCTGGTAATCGGCCGTCTTCCTTGGTGGCTATTTTCCAATCTTTCGAAATTTCTCATTGGCTTGGGGGCGTTGCTCGCAATTTTTTCACTTACGGGAGAAGTGCTGGACGCACGACCTGCTGCGGGCACAGCTACTTCTATCTTAAGTATTGAACCCGCCCTGTTGGCTCTCGCCTTTTGTCTCAGTTGCAGCATTGTAATTTTTCTGACCTGTCATCTCACCACGGACTTTATGAAGGCCCAGGTCCAGAACCTCTGTATTCAAATCGACAACCTGTTCTTCCATTATGAGAATGACGAGCATCTGCGGCAGCTGTCAAAACAATCACTAAGTGATGGTGAAACATTTCATAATATAATGAACGAACAAACATCAAAAATCACCGCCCTCCTTCGTGAAGAACGTCGCCAGTCACTTGACCAGACCAAACAAGCTATAGAAACTTTATCTTCATCTCTGCAGAAGGCCATTCAGCCTACCCTGAAGGAACTACAGAATAGTAGTAAGACTATTGCCACGAGCCAGCAAAAACAGACAGAAAAGGCTTTAGAGTTGGCCTTGCAAAACTTCACAAAAAACATGCACGAGCATTATGGTCAACAAGCCCGCGAAATCAGTGCCATTTTAAATGCCAGTGCTGAACTGGTTCATAAAATGGAAAAAAATCTGACGAAGTCGGGACAAGAGCTTAACACCCAAGTCAGCAAGCATCATAAAGACTTAAACACCCAGTTTGAAAAAACGCTAAAAAATCTGGAAAATGCTGAAAAGAAAAATCAGACCGCCGCTCTGCAAAGCCTCGATAAATTCGTTTCGACATTACAGTCAGAATTAGCAAGTAATAGCCAAAGCACTCGGGATGCCCTTGAACAGAACAGTAAGGTTCTGGTGGATAGCCAGAAGAAATTGACCAGCACCCTAGAGAAAAGCATAACGAGCCTAAGTGGATTTGGTCGTGTCGCAAATGATATCAAAGCTATTACAAACGGAAGCCGTGATGCTGTCGATAGTCTGGCCCTACTGACAGCCCACCTTCAGCAACTAGAAAATAATCTAACACCAAGACATAACAATGGGCAGGCCCGCACAACCTTTGCAGCGGGCCCAGAAGTCATCAGTGCTTTGGATGACTTACGCAAAGAAAACAGTCGTAAAATTGCGGCTTTGCCGGTCCTGGAAATTTAACAAGGATTTTCTGCAATCCCATCAACACCCTAACGCCGGATATCTGGAAAGCGTCGTATAACGCATCATATATATATTCTTTTCAGATCAGCGGATAATTGCAGAATTCCAACATAATAAAAGGCGACCATATGGCCGCCTTTTATGAGTTTTCGACTTTATAAAAAAGTTATTTTTTGATTTTCTTCAGCAATTCCATGGCGTCTTTATCACCATTAAAGCTAATGCCCTGAGACAAAATCGCCTCCAGCTCGCTTTGTGCCGCTCTATCATTGCCATTCTCATGTAATGCTACAGCCAAGTGATAACGAATTTCCGGATTGCTGCCAGCCAGTGCGGCGGCCTTCTGTAAAATTTTCAGTGCCGCGTCCACTTGGCCATCTTGAAGAAGTAACCAGCCATATGTATCCATGATAGCAGGATTTTCTTTTGCCAGCCCATATGCGGCTTGTGCCGTTGATAAAGCTTTTGCATTGCCAACTTGCGAATAAATCCACGCCAGATTATTCAGTGCCAGCGCGTCTTGCTCATTGGCTGATACAATTTTCTCATAGGCATCTGCCGCATACTCATACTTACCCATTTGCAAATAGATAGACGCAATGGAATGACGGGCCATCAAATCTTCAGGGTGCTTATCCAACCAGGCAAAAAGTGTTTTTTCTGCTGTATTGATATCACCTGTTGCCTGCTGGGTGCGGGCCAATTCAATAATAAACTGCGTGCCTGTCGCACCGCGCTTCTGCCCATCAAGATATGCAGACAATGCCGCCGCATTATTATTTTCAGCCGCATGAACGCGGCCACGCAGAACTGGCCCAGCAGGACTATTCGGGTTTAAGGCTTCGGCCTGTTTTGCATATTCTAATGCTTTTGCATATTGTTTTTGTGATACCTCCAGCCGGCTGAGGTCAGCAAGCATTTCAATTTGCAATGATTTATTATCGGCCTCATTTGCCAGCGCAAACGCCTTGGACAAAGACTTCCTTGCCCCTGCGATATCTTCACTGGCCCACTGCGCCCGCCCTAATAATTGGTATGCCCCCGGGTTATCAGCCAGAATGACCGAAAGCTGCTGAAAATTAACAACAGCACCTTTATTATCGCCCATCAGCATATTGATTTTACCAAGGGCCTCGTATCCTGCCGCCTGATCTGAAAAATCCTGCGTCAATTGTTGCGCCACCCCTTTGGCCTTTTCATTTTCCTGAAGGCCCAAATAGGTTTCCGACAACTTAATACGCGTATCAATGCGGCTTGGGTCCGCAGATATGGCCCGCTCTAAATAAGAAACACTTTCGTCTAGCTTTTCCTGTTTGTGCAACAAATTGACCATGCCCATTAAGGCCATAACGTTTTCTTTATCCTGTGAAAGGATATTTTCATAACGTCCGCGCGCCGCGTCTACTTTACCTTCACGCAAATCAACTTGTGCCAAATTCATCATCGCTGAATAAAAGTCAGCCTTGACATCTAGTGCAGCGGAAAACGCCTGTCGCGCGCCCACCAGATCTTCTTTGCCGATCAATGCTGCACCCTTAAGGTTGTAGCCAATAGGGTTGTCCTTATTTTGCTCAATAAGGCGGCTAGCCTGCATCAGGGCTTCGTCAAATTTCTGTTCTCGTAAGGCAATTAGTGACAACAGGACACCGGCCTGTTGTGCATCGGGGCTATCCCCTACAACACCTTCCAGTTCGGATGTGGCTCCCGCCGTATCACCCTTGGCTAATTTACTAATTGCTAATTGGGTTTTTAACGTATCAACGCTCGGTTCCATTTCAACGGCACGGGCATAATATTCACTGCCCTTATTATAATCACCCAATTGCATATGGGCACTACCCATTAGCGCAAAAATCTTACCATCATCAAGGCCTGCCTTGACCAATGGTGTCATGGCGTCGATTGCCTGTCGTGGTTCGCCCTGCCGCAATAGTGCAGCTCCCAGAACCCGACGTGCCGCAACATGGCCGGGCATAATGTCCACCAGACGCGACAGGAAATAGACCGATTGAGCATAATTTTCCTGTGCATAATTGATAACCCCTTTAAGCAACAAAGCTGGCACAAAATTGTCCAGAGCGGGGCCTGCCTTATCCAGGAGATTAATGGCTTGGGCATTATTATTGTTACGGGTTTCGATAACTGCGGAAAAATATAATGCTAATGGATGTTTAGGAACTCGCGCATAGATCTTTTCCAGTGCTGCCCGGGCTTCATCATCACGCTGTAGTTCTACCAGTGACGCGGCATATTCCAACAATGCCGTCAGGTTCTCCGGTTCCTGCTCTAGGGCCGCCTCGAAATAAGATACAGACCCTTTTACATCGCCGTTTGCACGTACCTGTTCGCCCTTGACAATCAAGGCACCAACATTCGCAGGGGCAATCGCCAAAGCCTCCCCAACTTTTTGTTCTGCCAGCTCCATCTCCCCTTTAGAGAGATAAATACGTGCCAGCCCTACCTTAATTTGTGGGTCTTCGGGGCGCAGTACCTCCCCGGCCAGGTAATTTTCCATTGCCGCAGCATCATCACCTTGCCCTTTAAAAGCGTCCCCCACAATCAAATGGGCTTCGGCCTTATCATCCCCACGGACTTTATCCAGCAATGACATTTTCTGGATATCTGTAAACTTGCTTTGTAAAAGATATGCTTTACCTAATCGCACCAGTAGGTCAGCATCAGCAACACCCAATTTACGGGCATACTCAAATTCTTTTTCCGCGGACGCCCCATTACCCACTTTCAAATAGGCATCGCCGAGAAGCAGGCGGGCTTCCTTTAATGATGGATCCGCCTTCAGCGCATTTTTAAGCTCAATGATAGCGGCTTGTAGTTTTCCGTCATCGTAATAATTCTGCGCTTCGACTAGCAGATCATTACCTTTTCCATCCCCTAATCCCGCATGTGCCTCTGGGACAATCGCCATCACAGACAAAGACAGGATACTCGCAGATACAAGCATTTTAAGCTTTGTATTTTCAATTCCGAACATTGGATGCCCCCTTCAGGTTTTTATGCACTGATCTTCGTGTTTCTACAGTGTAATATCATATTGTTTCAGTAATCCGTAAAAAGTCGGACGACTTACGCCTAATAATTTGGCCGCTTGACTGATATTACCATCGGCCGTTGCAATTGCCCGCTTCAAAGCGCGTTTATCCGCCTGTTCGCGCACTTGCTTCAAATTTAATACTTCCGGTTCAATATCACCGGTATCCATATCCAAATCTTCGGCCGAAATTCTTTTACCGTCACACATAATAACAGCACGCTTTACCCGGTTTTCCAACTCCCGGACATTACCCGGCCAACTATGCGCCGACATGGCCGCCAATGCATCTTGTGAAAATCCCCGAATATTACGTTTATGTTCGGCATTAAACTTGTTCATAAAATGATGCGCCAGCAATGCCGGATCGCCGTCCCGTTCCCCCAGAGAGGGTATATTAATCGCAATTTCACTTAAACGGTAGTACAAGTCTTCGCGGAACCCACCATCAGCAATAAGCTGTTCAAGGTTCTGGTGCGTGGCACACACAATACGCACATCCACAGCAATTTCCTTACGCCCACCGATACGTTCAATCACCCGTTCCTGCAAGAAGCGCAGCAACTTTACCTGTAAAGGAAACGGCAAGTCGCCAATTTCATCAAGGAACAAGGTGCCCCCTTGTGCCATTTCAATCTTACCTGGTGTCGTCTTAACCGCCCCTGTAAAGGCGCCCTTCTCATAACCAAACAATTCACTTTCCAGCAAATTTTCTGGAATAGCCGCGCAATTAATGGCAATGAATGCCTCTTTTTTACGTGGACTGTTATCATGAACCGCCCGGGCCAATAATTCTTTACCCGTACCGCTGGCCCCTAATAACAATACACTCACATCAGCAGGCGCGACCCGTTCAATCATCTGACAGACTTTTAACATGGCTGTGCTACCGGTCACCAAACCGCCAAGCGTTTTGCCACTACCGTTTTCTAAAAGGCGTCTATTTTCGGCCTCTAATTCATAAAGATTAAATGCCCTGCTAACAATTAATCCCAACGTATCCGGATCTACAGGCTTCTGATAAAAGTCATAGGCTCCCATGGAAATAGCCTTTAAGGCACTCTCCCGTGCTCCATGACCGGATGCCACAATAACTTTAGTTTGCGGCGCCAATTTTAAAATTTCATCTAATGTCGCAAAACCTTCAGACGTACCGTCCGGGTCCGGTGGCAATCCTAAATCCAAAGTCACGACCTTGGGTGTTTCCGCCCGAAGCATTTCAATGGCCTCTTTACGGCTTCCCGCAATCAGAACCTCATAATCTTCGAAATTCCATTTATACTGCCGCTGAAGTCCAGGGTCGTCTTCAACAACCAGTAGCTTTTCTACATTGCTCATTTTCTTATGCTACCTGACTGCTTTCTGCGTTATATTTTGCGGCGCGGCGTGATGCGATAGAAATATCGTGATCGCAGTCCCCTCGCCTTCTTTACTTTTTACATCCATACGTCCCCCCATTTTACGTATCATTTCCCGGCTCTCATAAGCCCCGATCCCATATCCCCCCGCTTTGGTCGAACGGAAGGGGCGATAGAGTTCGTTGCGGATAAAATCAGCACTCATTCCTTCACCATCATCACGAACTCTGATAATGGCAAATCCATCCTCTTCTTTAAGGCGGACTTCAACCCGGCCAATGTCTTCTTCCGTTGCATCAATGGCATTTTGGACAATATGCATAATGACCGTTTGTAATTGTTCCTGATCTATATCCAATTCCAGCTTCTCAACATCACATCGAAAAGTTAATTTCCGGTTTGCAGTCTGTCTTTCTGCAACCATTTTTTTCAACAAAGGAACCAGATCGACTTGTTCGGCATTCTTCGTGGCGGCCACTTTTTCCGCTGGTTCTTTTACAACACTCAGCCGTGCGAGAAGATTATTCATCTTATCCACAGCCTCGCTCACGGTAATAACCATATCTTTTTGAAAATCCGGATTAGACGCATGCTTTTCGGCATTACGCACTAATAAGGATAATTGACTGGCTAAATTCTTAATATCGTGCATCACAAAGGCAAATTTCTGATTGAACGCTTCAAATTCACGGGCATCCGCCAATGCCTGTTCTGCACTTTGTTCAGCCAGATAACTGGCGACCTGCCGACCAACCGTTTTCAATAAGTCTAGCGTTTCCCAATCCAGGTTTTTTGCAGCACGCGGCGTTTGAATAACCATAAATCCGATCATGCGCCCATGATGGATCAGAGGTAACAGCAACCATGCCTGCGGATCTTCTTTCAACCAGTTCGGAACATCCACTCCCTTTTCACGTTCGTCACCCGTTCGGTCTTCACGCAGGTCTACAATCCATTCTTCCTGTTCCAGAAGGCGCGCAAACGCCCCGTCTGTTGCCAATTCACCGGAGGGAATGTTGTTGTAATTCCAATGCGCCACATGACTATAAAGATCAGGTTGTTCACGCAACCATAAGGCACCACCGGGACTATCCAAAATATCTGCCACCGCCTGGATAACTCGGACCCGAAGCTCCAGATGCTTTTCACTGGTCGACACCGTATTAATAAAGCGCAGCCATTCTTCACGATAATCGAAATGGTAATGGAAGAAATGTTTTAAAATCTTAACCCTGAGCCAAGCGCGCATTTGCCCGGACGACAGCAACACGACGAATAGCAATAAAGCAGAGAAAATAAAGGTTCCCTGTAATAAAGGTCCCCAACGCCCGCCAAAATATTGCAAGTAGTAACCTGCCGCCGCCATCCCAATCAGGTAGGCCCCGCTGGCAATAAGTGAAATACTGTGAAAAATTACCCGACGGGAGACAAAAACCTGCAACGACCAGCTAGGGTTTCGGCTGGCCGAAATCGCAATCAAGGGCACCACCAGCACATTGGCAATGGCGCGCGCCTCGTACAGGCGTGAGGCATAACCGCCGAATAACACAGTATCCGCATAAAAAATAAAATCGAAAATATAAACAGCCCCAAGGCCTAGACAAAAGAGGCGAATACCCCAACGATTTTCCGGGTCTGTATTACGGTATAGGTTCTCCACAAGCAGCAGAACCGTTACAATCATCACCAGCTTGCTTAGAAAAACCGGATCGTCACCCATCCAGTTGTAGAACAGGCCTATTTCGTCCAAAGCATAGATTAAGTCCATGCCCAACATGGCCCCAACCATTAATCCAAAGAGGATATAGGCCCGCACCATGGTTCGCTCATTGCCCCGGCCTTGCCAGATTTGTACTAACACCACCAAAAGAAATAAAACCCAACCGGCACTGCGTATGGTTTCAAACAAAGGTAAGAAGGGTTGAAGTTCAGGAAAACTGTCGCTGGCTAGGACATGTGATATAGCCCAGAGTAAACTGGTCGACGCTGCAATGATAAGCCAGCTTCCCGGTCCCTTATCTGTACGCCAGACAAAAAGCAACAGGATCAAGGCTACAAATGCCCCCGCCGCAACGCCATATGTCACTATACTGATATTAGTAATATCCTACCTCCGGCCACTTTGATAATTGCAAAGTATTAACGAACACCATCGGGCCATAACACTACACGTACCGTCTGAATCAGGATAAGAAAATCCAGAAACAGAGAATAGTTTTTAATATAATAGAGATCATATTCCAGTTTGCGCCGGGAATCTTCTGTTGAGGCTCCATAGGGGTAATTAATTTGTGCCCACCCGGTAATACCCGGCTTTACCCGATGACGTTCGCTGTAATAGGGAATTTCCTGATCTAATTGCTCTACGAAAAACGGTCTTTCGGGGCGCGGCCCCACAAAACTCATATCACCGCGCAACACATTGACAATCTGTGGAATTTCATCAATTCGTGTCGTCCGGATAATCCGGCCAATAGTCGTAACGCGATCATCGTTCTTTTTTGCCCATTGCGGCTTCCCTGCGGCTTCCGCATCCGTGCGCATGCTGCGGAATTTCATCACCTCAAACGGTTCTCCGTTTAGCCCAACGCGCTCCTGACGGTAGAACATAGGCCCCTTACTGGTGGCGACAATAAGCAATCCCGTCACAATAAGAATGGGCAACGTTAAAAATAACAACAGCAGGCTGACAGAAACATCAAACAACCGCTTCATATAAAGTTCGTATTCCTTACCGCCACCAAAACCATCTGAAAAAATCAACCAGCTCGGGTTGACAGATGCAAGGTTAACAGCCCCCGTCTGTTGTTCAATAAATGACGGGCCATCAGCCACCGCACAACCATTCATGCGACAATCCAGCAGGTCATCTACTGGCAACGTGCCGCGCCGTTCTTCAATGGCGATAACAATTTCCTCAGCGGCCTTATCTTCAAGAAATTTCGACAATGACGGTAATGCCTTATAATCTATGGCATCGTCTATGGCCTGTTCATTATCCGCCATGCGTAAAAAACCGACGAATGTCACAGCCGCTTTTTCGTCATTCGCCAATTCACGGACCTTTGCTGCCCGCGTTCCCGCCCCCAGCACGACAACACGTTTATTAAACCGCTTCAGATTGACAACTTTAGAGAACGTATAACGGCTCAACAGAATGAAAAGAATTGAAAAGGATAAGGAGAGGATAATCACACTGCGCCAGATATCCACGTCAGGGATCAGGTAAAACACCACGGCCATGCCGACCACCGCAATAACAAGACTTGCGACAAGACGGATCAATGTCACCCTAAGGTCACGGCATGTCTCAAGCTCATATAACCCTGCGGCCAGCATTGAAACATAAACAATTCCGACAAAAGACCATATCTCAATCAAATGTTCGCTAAAAACAGGTGTACCGATACCAATCTGGGCAAAACGCAAATGCATCGCGGCCCAAATCGCTGCAATCAGTGCCAAACATTCAATAAGCCCCAAAACAAAAACAGATTTCGGGATATAATGCTTAAATACCCTAACCATTTTCTAAATGATCTCTTCTTCTCTTACTTTATGCAGGGCTTTCTGTTCGCGACAACAGCCGTCCTAAGCTTGTCCTAAACCCTTTATAATTGCCAATTATGACGGCTTTACGAATAAATTAATCACCCTATCACACCGGATATTCACACCACACAGAGCAACAATCTACTCAGCCAATATGGTTAATTATCGATCACCATACAGAGAAAGTATGAAAAAAGACTTTATTTTCCACACCTTATCTTAACGTTGTCAAAAAACGGCGTAATAATAATGGCAAAAACGTGAAATCATATATTAACGCTGCAAAAATCATTAGCGAAGACAACACGCCCATACTCCAACTGGGCTCAAATCCTGACAATAATAACGCCATAAAGCCGGTTACAAGGACAATAGTCGTCGTCAAAAGCGCGTTACCAACTTTATAGAAGGCCGATGACATCGCGGCAACGGAATCCCCACCATTCCGTTTTAAAGCCGAAATGTATTTTGTAATGAAATGAATACTATCATCAACAACAATACCAAAGGCAATGGCCGCGACAATGGTCACGGCAATCCCCGCTTGTCCAAAGAAAATACCCCACAAACCAAATCCTACCAAAATAGGTAAGACATTGACTGTAAGACTGATCAGGCCCACACGCAGGCTTCTAAAACAGACCGTTAACAAAGCCGATACCAACAACAAGGCAACAGTAATTCCCCACAACATAGAATTAATGTTCTGTCGCGACATATTGGCAAACATAATGGTAATACCTGCCCCTTCTGCCTCCGAGGATGCCATCCCCTGATTGCGCAGCCACGTACTCACACGGCGGTCAAATTCACGAATTTCAACAGACGTCATGGCCTTTGTCGTGACGCTAATACGCATTGTTTCTTTATTAACATCCATGCGATTATTCAGGTCCTGTCCCAAAGGCAATGACATCTCATATAACAACAAATATTGCGCGGCCAACTCAGCAGATTCCGGTAGCCGATAGAATGCCTGATCCCCGCCATTTAGGTTCTTATTCAGTTTTTTAAATAAAGGCACCAGACTTGATACATGCGTGACCTCTTCTTGGCTTGATACCCACGTTGTAAAGCCTTCCACTTTTTTCAAAAAATCTGGCTGATAGATCCCTTCTGGCTCCCCCGCATGCAAGGCATAATCAATAACATCCATCCCCGTCAGATTATCAATGACGAATTCCGCATCACCTCGAAAAGCGTAACGATGGTCAAAATACGTCACCCAATCGTCATCCAGCTCTATACGCCCCATACCCGCGATCAATACAACCGACAATAATGCTACCCCCCCCCCCATTAGTTTCATCCGTCGGAACAACCATGGTCCTACGACCGAGAGCATACGCCCACTGGGCAATTCCCTTGGAGTACCCACAGGTAAAGCAAGAATAAACGCCGGCAAGAATAACAAAGACAGCCAGTAGCTACTGAAAATACCAAACGCCACCAAATTACCCAGATCCCTAAAGGGCGGTGCTTCACTGGCATTCATACTTAAAAAACCGATTATTGTCGTAATTGTCGTCAGCGTAATTGGCAGTACATTTTCGCGTAATGCCATCTGCATGGCTGGCCTTTTCTCCAATCCATCTTGACGATATCCCAGAAAAGACATCAGCAAATGCATACTGTCCGCGACCGCCAGCGTCAGCACAATAGTCGGGGCCGCCGCGGATCCACTTGTTAAAACTATCCCCGCAACACTCCCAAATCCCAATGTCATCAAACCCGATAACATTATCACCAGGATAACCCCGACAGCCGCCACAAGATTGCGTAAAAACAGAAAACTAAAAAACGCCATAATCACGAGGACTATGGGAAATAAAGTCATAATATCGTCCTGTGACGCGGTTCCAAATGTCGCAGACAGCGCAATATCACCCACATAATAGGCATCAAACGCCGCAAAAGACTGCTGTACAAGCGCTATAGTATTCCGCGCTTCTTCCATCACTTCAAAAGCTGCATTGGGGTTTTCCGGCGGCAAAACAAACGTAATCTGCAACGCCGTTACATGCCCCATTTCTGAAACCAATTGTCCCGCCAAGTCATTTTCATTTTCTGCAATTTGACGAACTGTTTCAGCCTGACGCTGTGTAATTGGGACAGTTGTCACCAGACTCTCTATAATAATATCGTCGTCTTCTGCGCGAATATGTTGATAATTCGACAGTGAATTCACCCGCGTAACATAAGGGAGCTGCCACATTTTCTCCGTGAGATCATATATCACTGCAAGAAAATCAGGATTGTAGATATCCCCTTCACGTGGGGCCAGGGCAATCATCAGCGTATTGCGCTTTGAAAATCGGGCTTCTAATTCCTCTAGCGAAACACGAAACGGATCGTCTTTATCGAAAAACGCCCTTTCGTCCACACTAAATTGAAGCTGCGGAAGCTGTATCAGGAAAAAAGCGGCCGTAACCACAGTCATGACCAGCCACATCCACCTAAACCGCAAGATTTCTGCCCACATTACGACGATACCCTATATTGCGCATTATTCATGATGAAATACATGGTTAGGCAATATCATAAATAGGTTAAGAGCCAGTAACAATCAGCAGTGTCAGCATTTTTTACAATCAAAAAAATTTCTTGTTTTATACAACAATATTTATACCAACATATTGATATTTAATGTTTTTTTATAGTTTTGCAGAAAAAGTATTATTCCCGGATACCACGCACTGCTCTTTCCCTGCATTGCCCTGTCAGCTTTTTTTACAATTACGCTATTTCTTTTGCTGCCTCACCATGATATACAACACTACATAACAAGTAACCAATTGTTTTAATTATATATTTTGTGGTTTGGCACGGTGAGTGCATAGTATAGGCCGAAAGCTGTTCCACTAACGTAATTCTCCGGTACAGCCAAGTTGTTAAAGATTTACGATTGCGATTAACAAAGGAATATGAAAATGAAAAAGCTTCTTGCTACTAGCTCTATCGCCCTGGCATTGGGCCTTGCAGCAGCACCAGCCAACGCCTTTATCGTTGACGGTATCGAAGTAGACGCAGGCGCCACTCTGGCCGTTGCTGATGTTTACGAAGATACAGTTCTGGCTGTTGGTGACACACTGTCCGGTATCGGTCAGGTTGGTTTCATTAAAAACAAATTCGGTGCCTTCACATGGTTGTCAGGTGACAACGGTCGTGAGCTGACATTTGCGTTCGACGGTTTCATTCTGGAAACAGTTGTTCCGACAACACAAGGTGCTGATCTGTACTTCTCTGGCGGTCATGCTGAATTTTATTCAGATGCGACACCTGATTTCTCTATCAATCAGGGTCAGGCAGCAAACCTTGCCAACGCAACTGACGGTGACCTGTGGTTGGGCGTAACTGCCGCTGCATCTTACGGCACTTGTGGCATTCTGCCTATCGCTGGTACATGTCTGAACGGTGACGCCACGGGCATTACACTGATCAGCTCAGTAAACAGCGCAAACCTGGCTGCTGTATCAGGCGGTGACGGTGCAGCATTCTTCGATGCCGTATCTGGTAGCGCACTGAACAACTTCGACACAGACGGTGTTGGTGGTCTTTATGACTTTGACGCAAGCTTCGACTTTGATGATTTCCCTCCAACAGGCGATTATGACCTGTCTGGTTCTGCGGACTTCAAAGCTGCCCCAATTGCTGAGCCAGTAAGCCTGGGTCTGATGGGTGCTGGTCTGGCTGGTCTGGGTCTGCTGGGTCGCCGCAAGAAAGCCTAACGGCTTTCCACCGATAATCGCAATCACAACCCCCTTCGCAGTATGCGGAGGGGGTTTTTGCGTGTCCTGCTAATAATAAAAAATGATGCGTAAAATACCGCTGATAAAATAACACATAAACCGCTTCCCCCTATTTACGGGCAAGGTTACGATTTTTACTTTTTATGGTGCTGTTTTAATCAACCTTTTCAGGGTTAAGCGTGCTGACCTTGCGGCAAGTGGCTTTCGTGCAGGATATCCTATACGCCCCATGAACAGAATGTCTTCTGGCGGGGCATTGAAAACCGGCTGGAAATGCCCCGCTAGCTTCTGCGCCTTCTCTTTTTCAACTTGCGATGATGTAAAATCATCACCACGTGCACCATAAGTCCCAAAACAAAGCGGTGCCAGATTAGGTTGCATTGCCAAACCGTAACGGCTGGCTTTTAACCAAAAACGGCCTAAGTGACGCCCGGCTTCCAACAATTCCTGTACTGTCATCTCTTGCGGCTTCACGCCCGCCACTGGCCGGATTGTAAAATGTGCCCCACATCCCAACCCCGGCTTTATATCCATCAACAAACGCGCCAACACAGTCCCACCAAAAAAACGATTAATCACATGTGTCCGCTTCCAACTCTTCATTGCCCATTTCATGACTTTTATCGTCACTGCATCAAGGCCTAAGTTCGTCACAGGAATTCCCGATGGACTATCACCAGAAGACCAATCCAAAGTCTTTCTATGAACTTCATATGTTTCAGGAATTTGCAAACGTATATCGGTTGCTTCCGCGCTAATCTGTGAAATTTTCCACCGTTCACCCAATGGGTCATGCCAAAAAACTTTAAGACTATCGCCCAATGTTTTGCTTAGTTCCGCCTTTATTGCAGACGGTATCGATGTTGTTTGATAGGCCCGTCGGTCCGTTTTTCGCAATTGAATATAATCGGCTAATGGATCAGGTTCAGGTGTCGCGTCCATCAATTTCACATTCAGGATAAGCTGATCTGCGCTGTGCTCTACAACAAAATAGCGCATATCGCAGCCTCTCACCCCGGCCGCCAGGCAGATATTTTCCAATAACATCCCTGCAGATAAAATAGTCGGCTGCCCCTTATTGTACTCATAGACATTTTTGCCTCCACTCAGGGTCACGTGAATTTCTACTTCATCGTGATTTTTAAGCACAAAACGCCACGGCTGGGAATTATCACCGCTTGGCGTCCAACGCGCCTGCGCCAATACCTGCTCTATCAGCGATGCCGAAACAAGATCTGCTGGGTTCCCGGCCTCCAAACCTTCCGCCGCCCGGCCAATTCTTTTGGCTAAGCTCTTCCCAATGAGGCATTTCAATCTCTGGATCGGGTTTCTGTTCCCAAAAGGCATAAAGCCCCGCACAAATTTACCACGGTAAATATCATACTGCTGATAATAAGGGGCCGGCCAAATTTTTCCTCTGCCCAGAAGAACTTTCAACGCCTCTCCCACTAATACCCCTGTGCATAGCTCTACCGCAATAATGGTAGATGGTCCCTTTTTTCGGCTCAGGTCCACACGGCGGTCATCCATTAGATAAGGGCGTTGTAACAACCGGGGGGCCAAACCAAATAGGAAATTCACGTATTGTTGCAGTTCATCTTTACCATCAATTTGAAAGTACTCTTCAAAGGTCATCTTTCCCGGTAAGAACGTTAAATAAGCTGTCCCCATACCTAACGGTGCAGCGGTAATTGCCGCAATACCCTTTTCCGCGCAGGCCTTGAAGACCTGTGCCCGAATATCCATAACAAAAAAATCCAGTCCATCAACATATAGATCTACATCAGCTAAGAACCCATCTACAGTTTCCGGCTGCACCCCTTCAGGAAAACAGGTGACTTCCGCCTCGGGGTTAATATCCCGGACCATTTCAGCCAGAACATCAACCTTTGAACGCCCTAAGGTGGAAACTTTTGCCCCCACCTGACGATTAAAATTCGCGAGATCAAAATCATCCATATCAGCGATATGAAATTTACAAACGCCTAACCGTGCCAGGGTCATAAGGTGACTTCCACCTACCCCCCCCATACCGGCAATCGCCACTTTCTTTGTCTTGAGCAGAAGTTGTTCTTCTTCTGTAACCCAACCAATATTCCGTGAAAATGCCGTATTGTAATCAAACGTCGCCGTTAATGACGATTCTGAAAGTTCTTTTGATCTGGACGTATTGTTCATATTTTCAACAATCATCTCTATTTTGGCCCTGGCCTATAAGTCCACTTAATAAAGAAGACAAAAAATAGGCTGGAAGAAATTCCAGCCCATTGTAACGACAATTTATTGCCACTTCCTAAAGCAATTAATTTATTTTTCTAATTCATCCAGAAGCTGTTGCGCAGAGGCACTTTCCTGCCCCTGTTTCAGTAACGCTGCCTTCCGTAACATTTCACGCCCCGTCACCTCATCACCATTGGCTAATAACGCCTTCGCATGGTTGAACAAGATCCGGGCATCGGGTTCTATGCTGGCCTCCAGTGCTGTTGTTGAAAGGCGCACGGCTTCTTCGACTTTACCCGCGCCCAAAGCCGCGGCCGCAGCCGTATCAAGTGCCACGGCATTCGTCGGGGCCTTCTTCGCTAACTTCCGCGCGTTCTCCCAGGCTTCTGCCGTCTCGCCCAATTGTGTCTGTAGCCCCGTCAAATTATTGAGGACGGTAATATTTTCAGGCTGCGCCTGCAGCAGGGCTGCATATAGATCACGGGCTTTCGTATAGTCTTCATCTTGCAAATAGACCGCGCCCAACGTCAATCCTGTCAAAAAGTCTTGTGGGTGTGAAGCCCGCCAGCTTTCCAATTCTGACACGACTTCTTTCGTGTCGCCTTGGCGCATTTCTGAAACAGCAAGCTTTCTAAGGACACGGACATCTTCTTGTGCGACAAAAATTGCCCGGTAGCTATCCGCCGCCATACTGTAATCCTGTTTGTTAAAGGCGATATCCGCATATACCTCATCAATATACCAGACGGATACATTTTTACGCTCCACCTGTTCCAGTATAGCCAATGCTTTACCTTCTTCCCCAGTCAGTGCGTAAGCCCGACTAAGCATTAATTGTGCGTTGACGTTCGCTGGCTCTAGCCTCAAACCGCGACGAATATTGTTAACGACACGCCCCCAATCACGTAACGCCTCATACGCCTCAGCGAGATAAAAATGCGACATCGATCTATCAGGGGCCAATTCCGTAAGGCGGGTAAAAGAATTCACCGCATTTGCCACCTGTCCGGCGTTCAATTCCGCAAGGCCTACTATTTCATATCCTGCAGGGTTAACAGGTGCCATTTCAATAACCTTGCGCCCAAGCGGCAAAGCCCGTGCATATTCATCATGTGCCACATAATGGCGCGCCAATAAATAATTTGCCGCCATGACATCGGGATTGTTTGCCAAACAACGCTCTAATATACTGGTTAAATTGTCCTCCCGCCCTTGCTGTTGTTCAAGTCGGTACAGTTCCAGATAAGAACGGATATCTTGCGGGAAATGCTCTATGACATTTTCCAGTAATGATCTTACTTCATCCCACTTCTCATCCGCAGCGGCATATGTCATCAAATAACGGGAGGCATCGGGATGGCCTGGTGCAATTTGCAATGCTTCATTGAATTTTTCAATTGCAGCAGCCTGTTCTTTCTTGGCCGCCAACGCGACACCTTCCATCAAAACAGGTTCCGGCTTATCCGCAAAAGATTGCTGAATCTCTTGTGCAAGAACAATCCCTTCATCCAGCATATTTGATCGAATATAACTTTCCAGTAAAACCAGTTGCTTTACATATGAAGTGGGGTCCATCCGCACAGCTTCTTGCAACGTATCAATACCTGCCGCCTTATCCCCCATTTCATATTGAGTCCGCCCTAATTGCGCGACGACCATGGCGTTATCAGGTGCGGAAAGTCTGGTTTTTTCAAGAAAATCTCGGCCCTTATTCAAATCACCTTTTTGCAATGCCGTCTGTGCAATTAAGGAAAGTAGCTCAGGGTCTGTCTCATTATCACGCAGTACAGATTCCAAACCGGAAAGGGCCTGATCGATCTGCCCCAAACGAATTTGGACTTTGGCGTATAATTTACGCCCTGCAACATCACCAGGATACGCCGCAACATATTTCGTAAGATAACTATAGGCCTGTTCATATTCGCCCAGGGCATAGGCCGCAGCCCCGCCTAACAAGGCGGAACCCCATTGTGTATCACGTTCATTAAAGGCAATATCCGCGTGATTACGCGCCGTTTCAAAATCCTGCTGATGATAATTCACTGCCGCTTTAATATGATTAGCAATGGGATTTCTTTCGCTAACCGATAACACCATATCGATATGTTTCTCAGCCAAATCATATTTTTTATTCTGTGACTGAACCCAAGCCAAATATGACCGATAAAACAAACTTCCGGGCCTTTTATCCACCAACGCCTGAAAAGCGGCTTCAGCCTCATCCAGATTACCCAATTCCCGATTTAATTCACCGCGAAGTTTTAAAACTTTTTCATGGCTTTCAAAGCCTTCACTGGCACGGGCAAGGTATGACTTTGCCTCATCAATGTGTTGACGACGTAAATTGACATATCCCATACCGACAAGCGCGTGTACAGAACGAGGGGCCTGCGCCAATACCTCCTGGTATAAATTTTCCGCCGTGATGACATCTCCCACCCCCAGGGCCGCCTCACCTTTCAATGCCTTAAGTGTTAACTGAACCGAAAGTGGCAACTCTGCATCAACCACAACATTTTCTTGAACCTTTTCAAATTCGCGCTGCAGTAACCAGGCTTCTGCCAGAAGCGGTAAAATCTTGGAATCTTCAACGCCATTTGTACGGGCATAATCCAATTCTTTTTCCGCCGATTTTCCATCCCCCACCGCAACATATAGTTCCCCTAACAAATAACGTGCCGTAGTGTTGTCAGGGCTTTGACGTAAGACGTTCTTTAATTCAATGACAGCAGCACCCAGATTTCCTGCTATCTTAAATTCTACAGCACGATCAATACGTTGTTCTGTTGTAAAGTCTGTTTTGCCCTCACACCCCCCAAGAGCCAACAACGTGACCAAGGCAGTTGTCGTCACCAGCTTTTTAAACACTTTAGCCCGACCGCCTATATTCTTTAGTTCATTACCCATTCTTACCGCGCCCCTGCCTTCGCTAAAAAATTATAAAAAAACCGCTAACATTCCCATCACGAAATCTTAGCGGCACAAAATAATCAAAAATCACGGTTGGAATGCAACATGAAACACGTCGCCTCCCCCCTTTTACTTTAACCTACATGCGCCACAGCTGATGGCTCAGCCTGAAATGCCTCACCACCCCATAGCTGCCCGCATTCCGTGACCACTTCCCAGACATCCCGCTGCTCTTCATGCATGCGCGCCAGCAATGTATCAACATCACTGTAAAATGCCCGGCGGCGACCATGGAAATTCAAAATCGGACCAACGGGTGTGAGATGTATTCCCATACGGCGCAGCAAACGCTCCAGAGCCGGCTCCATCAAAACTGCCAGATGCGTCATATTATGTTCAACACCTACCCGCAGTGCCGCTGTCATTAAACCTAATGTAATGTGCGGAATAATCCGACGTTCATCGATTTTATTGTGTACATCAGTATAGGCAGGAATATGTGTATCCCCCTGACGCATCCGGAACTGTTTAGATATTGAAAAACGCGAAATTTCTGCTGTTGTTGCTTTCGGCAATTCTTTTTCATCCAAAAGCTGCACATCAGGAGAGACAATCCGTGCAGGAATAGTCTGCCCATTAACCGCGCCCTCTGGATCCGGCAAAATAACGCGCACCGTTCCCGCCACGAGACCCGATGGTTTATGGATCAAGAGGCTGGAAACTGAATGGGTATCAAAATGATCCCGTTCCATTCCATCAGGAAAGGCGTCTTTGTCTTCAAAACCCGTTTCCAGGCAATAAACCTGATAACGTAACCGAAAACATTCTTCCAATCGTTGTGGAGTATCCGCAGGCAGAATTTGAAACAATTTATTATAATATTCCACTAACTTTTCGCCTTCATAATCTGACGCAGACTTTTGGGGCGTGTTAGTCTCTATATTTCCTGTATTGTGCTTATGATCAGCAACAGCCATTTGGTTCTCCAACTATAAACCATACTCGGTTCTTAAGGGCTATTGCATGAGGTTAAAGATGAAAGGTTTATCTATCCTTAATTTAAGTTCCCCTTTATTGGTTTTCTTTCTGTTCTTAATAAGGCACTCAGAAAAAACATCTTGAAGCTTGAGCGTTAAAGTATATCGGAATGATGGTAGAGCAACCAGTCTCAATTCTTTTTTTTATAATTCTGTAAACGGATTTTAACTTTTTGTCCAATAAGCTGTTATAACTATTAAGCTCTTATTCTCGTTTAAAGATTAATTACAATTTTTGATGTATACGTCCACACGGACATTAACCATAATAGACAAAATATTTTGCAACCAACGCCACAGAATCACCTGATGCATATTTACACTGTGACCACAGAACGGTTGTTAAAAATCAATATATGCGCTTGCATTTTAATGCTGGCTGTAAGTTTTTGTGCTGTCTACACGCCAACTGCATACGCGGCTGTCCTCGCCCCTCTGGATCAACAACCTTCACGTGAAAGATTGGTCGAATCTGCCTTCAAAGCGGCGCCTCAAACAACAGACAAATTAAACATGCAAGGTGGACGCGGGTTAAGCTATATAGACGCCGATATAAGTCAGGCGGGCGGCTCTCTCAGCAGTTATTCACAGCAACAAAAACGGCTGAGTTCCAATTTTGGGGCAGATCAATATCAGGACCATCTTCTGGATAGTATTTATCATGATACCCTATCCCCTAATAATACAAAGGCCGCCAAGCGACCTGGTCATTATGAAATAACCGGCGTTGCAAGTCTGGACAGAACCATGGGGGCTGTCATGAATGAACTAAAAGACGATCCCTCCTTCCGTAAAATATATTTTTCCGTCAAAAGCCTGCAGATGGACATTCAACTCGCTAATAGCTCATTGTGGTTCACTTCCGACATCCCTAAAAAAGGGGTGGTAAAAGTGGAAAAAAAAGACAAAAGCCAGCTTGATCTGACGAATAATGGCCAGAATATCAACATGGCACCATCACAAATAAAACGGGACAACGTCTCACTGAAAAACTTTGTGCGTGAATATTGGCACTGGATTGGCACCTTTGCTATTCTTGTGGGCCTGCTAGAATACTTCATTTGGCGGATCGTAACACGTGGCACGACATAGCCACCACAACATCCCCTATGGCAGAATTTCTGCGACACGCCTGCGCAAATAAGGCAAAACGTCACGCTCGAACCATGGGTTTTTCTTCAACCAAATATTATTGCGCGGACTGGGATGCGGCAGGGGTATGATGTCCGGTGCATAACTGCGCCACTGCGATACTGTTTGTGTTAATGTTTTCGCGCGCCGACTTCCCAGGTGATAATTATGAGCATATTGCCCGATCACTAATTTTAACGTTGGCGTGGCTAGTTTTCCAAAAATCTCATCATGCCACGTTGCCGCACATTCAGGCCGCGGTGGTAAGTCGCCGCCTTTGGCCGCCGTCCCCGGATAACAAAACCCCATGGGAATAATGGCAACCTTCTGCGGGTCATAGAATATTTCTTTATCAATACCGAGCCATTCGCGTAGTCGGTCACCGCTAGGATCTGTAAAAGGTAAGCCACTCTCATGCACCCGTATACCCGGGGCCTGCGCACAGATGAATATATGTGCCTGCGCAGAAAGTTGCAGGACGGGACGTGGCCCACAGGTCAAGTCATCCTCACATAAACGGCAATTACGTATTTCCGACAGCAGGCTGGCTATTTTATCCGGTTGATCAACGTCAGTCATACCCATTCCCATGCGCGACACCTATGGCACAGCTGAATCCCATACCCATACCCGCGCGCGACAGACATTACACCATTGTATCATTGCTCATCAGACATCATTCCCATCTGATGATGTGTTGCCATTTCATTATGCAGGTCCGCCGCGGCTTTTAAAACTGGCAGACCTAATGTCGCTCCCACACCTTGCCCTATATCAATATCCAATGACGTCAGCGGCTCCTGCCCTAATCTATCTATGAGCTTTCGTGCCCCAATAGATCTGCTCTGACTACCCACAAGGCAATGGCTAATATTATCAGGGGTGATTGCGGCCAATACACCCGCCGCGGCCAGCACGACAAAATCGTCAAGAATGACGGGGATACGCTGTGTTCTCGCCGCCATAACAGCCCCCACTACAGCGGCCATTTCACGGCCACCAACACGGCGTAAAATATCAAAAGGGTCAGCGTTCACAGATTGGTGTAACTGTACAGCCATGCGAACGAATTCACCGTTTTCTGTTTCTTTGTCAAACCCTTCACACCAATCTTCCGGATCTCCGCCAAACAACAAACAGCAAAGTGCCACGGCAGATAACGTGGCCGCGGGACGGCTGACTGTACCAATACATAACACGTCACATCCTGTGGCTATTGCCTCCATTCCAAAAGCCATAGAAGCCGCGCAGTCCTGTTCCGACAACGCCGCTTTTTCGGTCATATCATCCGTGGGCATATCGACAGCAAGATCGAATGCCTGCAATCCCGCACCATATTGCAGTGCCAATTGATTTACCGCCGCCCCTCCTGATGCCATGGCTTCAACCATTTTGCTGGTATAATTTTCAGCAACAGGCAACGCTATTTTTGCAGCAACGCCATGCTCAGCCGCAAAAATGCATATTTGTGGCTTATTCACATGGGGGTGTGACTCCCCCTGCCACCCTGCCAGCCAAACCGCTAACTCTTCCAATCGCCCCAATGACCCCAACGGCTTTAACAGTTCAGCATTACGACCCTTAACTGCCGCCATTGCGGCCTCGTCCGGTGCAGGAAAATGTTTTAACACTCCCCGCACATCATCAAAAGGCATGCCTGATAGCGCATCGGCGTTTTCCACAGTCTTCTCCTTAACTGTCAAATCTTTTCCCTTGAGGGCGAATATGGCCAACGTCTGGATCTAATGTGCGGCCTTCAAAAATCGCCCCCAGCCAGTCCAAACCCTGACGTAACTTTATATTTTCTCCAATAACCAACAAGGCTGGTGCTTTGAGACCAGCCTTACTGACATCATCTGCACATTCGCCTAATGTTGTTTCTAATACTTTCTGGTCTATCATACTTGCCCGGCTAACAACCGCGACCGCCTCTGAACTTTTCAGGCCGGCTTCGCGTAATTTATCGGCTATCTGCCCCACCCGGCTAAGTCCCATGTATATTACTAAAAATGGGGAGGCTTTCACCAGGGCATCCCAATCAATATCCTTTGCCAGCCCCCCATCGGCCCCATGCGCTGTCATAAAGGTCACTGCAGAATTAGTATGCCGGTCAGTTGCCGGAATACCCGCATATGCCAAACCACCGACGCCTGCGGTCACACCCGGCACGATTCGAAACGGAATGCCCGCCCCTGCCAGATGCCGCGCTTCCTCGCCACCCCGTCCGAAAACTAATGGGTCACCGCCTTTTAAACGTAAAACCCGCTTGCCGGATCTGGCAAGTTCCACCATACGTTCACAAATATCATGCTGTTTTACAGAAGGCCGCCCACCGCGTTTTCCTGCATATTCAAACGCGGCATCTTCACGGGCCAAAGCCAAAATATTATCCCCAACCAGAGCGTCATAGACAATCACATCTGCTTGCTGTAATCCCTGCAGACATAGCAAGGTCAGCAACCCTACATCACCGGGACCGGCCCCCGCTAACCAAACCCATCCGGGTTGAATGCTTGGTAATGTTTGTTGTAATTTCTTATTCAACATTACTGTTGTAACTTCTTTCTTCTGCAAAAACCCTGTCTCTTCTGCAAAAACGCTGAAGATTCATATTTTTTTCATAGCCTCTACAGTATAACGGGTGCAATCACAATAGAGGATAAAATGCCGCAAACTATGGCGGCGAACATAAACGATGGCATTATCTTGACTTCATCAAGGTATTTTCGCCTTTTATACGGACAAAAGAATGACTGCGCACAAAATTATTCCTGTTATCCTTTCTGGCGGTTCCGGTACACGGCTTTGGCCATTATCACGGGCCCTTTACCCAAAGCAGTTATTGCCCTTGGCTACAGAAAATTCGATGTTACAGGACACCGTACGGCGCAGCCAGAGTAACGATCTTTTTGCTGATCCGTTGGTTATTGCTAATGAAGAACACCGTTTTATCATTGCTGAACAACTTCGACAGCTAGGTATCGAAGACCCAACCATCATTCTGGAACCGGAGGGGCGGAATACCGCACCTGCGGCCGCTTTAGCCGCCGAATATATCTCCCGAACAGACCCCGACGCCCTGATGCTCATCATGCCGTCGGATCATGTTATTTCTGATGTAGCGGCTTTCCATATGGCCGTACACGATGCCCAAAGCGCCGTATTAGCAAACGATACACTGGCCACTTTTGGTATTCTGCCTACAAAAGCAGAAACCGGATATGGCTACATACGGCGAGGTTCAAAAATGCAAGGGGGCAATAACTGCTTCCAGGTGGAACAGTTTGTGGAAAAACCTGACTTCACCACCGCGAAGACCTATCTGGAAGACGGTAATTATTTCTGGAATAGTGGCATTTTCCTTTTCCCCGTGAACCGCTATCTAACGGCTTTGGAACGGCATGAACCGTCAATTTTATCCAGTTGCCGTGATGCCATTCTGGCAGCGGAGAAAGACTTGTGTTTCCTGCGTCCTCAGGCAGATGCGTTCCGCGCCTCTCCCTCTATATCTATTGATTATGCTGTAATGGAACGCATACAAAACGCAACCGTTATTCCCGTTAATATGGGCTGGAATGATGTCGGCAGCTGGTCAGCACTATGGGAAATTCAGGATAAAGATGATGATGGTAATGTCAGACACGGTGATGTCATCACCGTAAATAGCCAAAACTGTTTACTCCGTTCCGAAGGACCCGCCATTGCAGCCGTTGGTGTTGAAGATCTGGCTGTTGTTGCAACGGCTGACGCCATCTTGGTCGCCCATAAAGACCATGCCCAGGATGTTAAGAAAGTTGTCAGTCATTTAGCCGATAACGGACGCGAAGAGCATATCTCACATACCGTTGTCTATCGGCCTTGGGGCTCTTACCAGACCACGGATTACGGCAGCCGTTTTCAGGTAAAAAGGTTAACGGTTAATCCCGGTGAAACACTTTCCTTACAAAAACACTTTCATCGGGCGGAACACTGGATCGTTGTCGAAGGCACAGCAGAAGTCTCTATTAATGACAATGTCTCCATGGTGAACGAAAACGAATCTGTTTACATCCCAATCGGCGCCACGCACCGCCTTGCAAATCCCGGGAAGATCCCCCTGCATATTATCGAAGTGCAATCGGGAAGCTATCTCGGTGAAGATGACATAGTCCGTTTTGACGATACATACGGCAGGTCATAGACAACATTGGCGGCAGGTCATAGACAACATTGGCGGCAGATCATGGACAACGTTGGTTTTTTCCTTATATTAAAACCATTCTAATGCAAATGGGGCCTCAATTAGGCCCCATTTTTTTGGTGTCTTTCTTGCATAGAATATAGAAAGTGCTGTTTTTAATCAAAGTTGTCTCAAATTGAAACAGTCCTAACCGATTTTTAACCATGTTTATTATCTCTGTCTTAACATGAAACAGTTATTCCTAAAGACTGAGCAATAATAAATGGAACAGGCGAATGAACCTGAAGCTAAAAACATTGGCAGTCTTTGGCACCTTAGCAGTGACCATATGGCTTATGACATTATTTTTGGAACCGGCACCGCAGCCGGAACAGAAAGATGTTGCTGAAAATGTAGACATCATCGTAGAGACCGGGGATGGTATGCTCCCCCTTTCAGGCGATAATGCAAATCAGGAAAACGTGACCTCTTCCCCGGCCTTGGACATCCCAACGGATCGTCCCCTCTTTGGCGTTACCCCGACTAAATCGGAGACAGACTCCCCATCAACCCCGGCAATCACCCCATTACGCGCCATCAGTCAGGATGAAGCTTTAATAGCGGCACTTGAAGGGGGTGATAAAGGGCGTGATGTTCTGCAATCCTTTATGGACGCGACCGCGGGCGATGAAAAAGCACTAAGCAAACGTGCGGGCGACCTGCTAGAAGCTCTGGGACAGCACCCCCTCGCACAACAAGACCTTATTTTATTACAGGATGCCGCCCAACGCATTATCGAAGCTGCTGCAAAATCTTCGGCGTCAGCATATCTTGTTCCATTTACAAAGCATGACAAATTCTCCGTACCTTCTACTGTTGAACACGCGTGGGATTTAGGCCCCAAAAGTAAAAAGCCTTACACAGGCTTTTCACGCTTAAGTCCAACAGACGGCCTGTTGCAGGGCACAAATATGCAGCCCATTGAAAAAGAGAAAAATAGTCATTTATTAAGCGATGGCATTATCAACCTCAGCGATTTTCTGCCTCAACTTACAAAAAATACATATCGAGTATTTGTCATTTCGTCCCCTCTTCCAAATGGCACCTTACCATCATATCCTTTTGGAAAGTTTTTCCGTTTTAATGGAAATGAATTGCGGGTCGTCAATGTCGATGACACCAAGGCACGTGTTACTGCGGCCCTTAAACCTGGTGGGATCGACTTCGAAGGTGATTTTAAACCCGATGATAATCCACAACCTGATCCCCTTATCGTCAGCAGCGGCACACGACAATATGATGGCTGGCTTCTCTCAACACGCCTTAAGGTAGAAGGCGACCAGGTACATCTTTCCTTCCATAACCCGGCAGGCGAAAGCACCTATGTAAACGGCATCATTATCACAAAATCTTCATTAGAACCTTTGGAAGATGAACTCACAGAGAAAATGGCCAGTCTATTAGAAAGTGCCGTTCCAGCCTTAGGCCAGAATGACAGCACCGGGAGCTGGCAAAGCAATTTCGTAAATAGAACATTCCAACAGGCATTCGGCCCCTCTACCCCCGGCTTGCCCAACGGTAATCCCGCCCCCCCTGTTGAAGGCGGCAATCTACGCGCCAGCAGTACAACCGGCGGCGGTTCAGGCGGTAACACAGGCGGTTCCGGTGGCGACACAGGCGGCTCAGGTGGTGATACGGGCGGTTCCGGCGGTGATACCGGTGGATCCGGTGGCGATACCGGCGGCTCCGGTGGCGACACGGGCGGATCCGGTGGTGATACCGGCGGTTCCGGTGGTGATACCGGCGGCTCAGGTGGAGACACGGGTGACTCAGGTGGTGACACAGGTGGCTCCGGCGGTGATACCGGTGGTTCCGGCGGTGATACCGGCGGTTCCGGCGGTGACACAGGTGGATCCGGTGGTGATACGGGCGGGTCCGGTGGAGATACTGGCGGCTCAGGCGGTGATACTGGCGGTTCCGGTGGCGACACTGGCGGCTCAGGTGGTGATACGGGCGGTTCCGGCGGTGATACAGGTGGATCCGGTGGTGATACGGGCGGTTCCGGCGG
>MDSW01065602.1_pt1 | contig 119314 bp, 138 predicted proteins | sample 811171 | NCBI WGS metagenome assembly MDSW01 (sample SAMN05326641, study PRJNA326480) | marine metagenome | isolation source: seawater | place: Atlantic Ocean: North West | collected 2012 | reverse complement strand
TGTATCAGAATACAGTTATTAAACAATGTGATAATTCATTATGCTAATTTCTCTCATGAGCGCATTTATATTCTTCATGGGTATTTTCTTAAGTAGTATTAGCAAACATAGTTGTTTTAAAGCATCGTCAAAATCATCATTAACAATAGAATAATTAGCATATTTCGAATATTTTAACTCATTATGAGATGATAACATTCTAGTTTCTATAGTATCCAAACTGTCTTCTCCTCGTTTTTTCAATCTATCGTTTAATGACGAAATGTCTGGTGGAACGATGTAAATTGATGTTGCATGAGGTATCTTATTTAGAACAGTTAACATCCCTTTGTAATCTATCTCTAGGATAACATCCATGCCTTTACTACTAATTGCCTCAATTGATGAATATGCCGACCCATACAGGTTGCCATATACATTTTCATATTCGAGAAATTCTTCATTACCAATCATATCTTGAAATTTACTTTCAGACACATAGTAGTAATCTTGACCATCAATTTCAGAATCCCTCATTTTTCTTGTGGTAAATGAAATCGCAGGTTTTATAAAGTCAAATATGTCACAAACTCCTTTGACTAAGCTGGTTTTACCGGCACCAGAGGGCGCACTTACTACAAAAATATTTGGCATACTAATATGTTAACTAAAGTGGTATAGTTAGATTATAATACATTTACCAGTAGAGGAGAATAATTATGGGAGATCCATGGAAATCCATAAGCCCTGAAGGCGTTAGAGCATTTACTTATGGTTCGTTATCTGTTTTGTTACTATGGGGATATGGTGAAAACTACTTATTGCCTGTTAATGATATCTTAATGATGCTAGGTATCTCCGATCTTTTAGCTAAATCCCTAATGATTAGTTCGGTCATATTTATTCTGATAATATTTATATTTTATGGGCTTCATGGAAAATTACCTACAACCCTAATGCTTCAACACATGACATGGGTGAAGAATCCTGACAAATATTTGCTATTTTTCTACATTTGGATAAATCTCATAGCTGCTGGTCTACTAAATGTGTTGGGATTGAATACGTTTTATCAATTTGTAGCTTTATTTGTAATTTTTCTACTACCTTCTTTAATACTTGGCACAAGAATACAGAAAAAAGGCGGGAATATTTAATCAGCTTTTATAGCTTTTAGGTAATATATCAATACCTAACTTTTTGCCTAACTTTACCAAAAATGTGATGGCAACAATACCTCCCGGCAAAGCAAAGATACCTAACAGACCCACATTTTTTAGGAGATCAGTAAATTGTTCATTAGCTTTATCCAAAGTTTTTTTATCTATATCTTCTCCAGAAATATACCGTTGATATATTTCTAGCATTTCCGATGTCTCTTTGGACTCTGTTGCAAGAATTCTTTTCAGCATTTGCATTGAATTGGTCACTTTTTCCTTATTTGAGTGATAAGACTTCATTATAGATTTAAAAATTACCAAATCTTCGATATTCATAAATTTTCCTTTAAATATTATTTAAAATGTCTAAAATTATTATTATAGCTAATTATTAATAATAATTTATGTTATTTACCCTGAGGAAGCAAATTACAAAGGAGATATAATGTCAAAAGAAGAAAATAACATCTCAATATCAATAGATACAACCTATTTACAACATGAGTCAGAACCTGAGAATAATAAATTCTATTTTCTTTATACTGTATCGATTGTAAATAATGGCAGTATAGGCGCTAAGTTATTATCAAGGCATTGGATTATAGAAGACGCTAATGGCAAGGTTCAAAATGTTAAAGGTGAAGGAGTGGTTGGTGACCAACCCTATATTAATCCAGGTGATGAATACCAATACACAAGTGGAACTGTTCTTGAAACATCATTGGGTACTATGAAGGGCAGCTATCAAATGATTAATGATTCCGAAAACTATTTTGATGCGATTATACCAGAATTTGTATTAACAATTCCTAGGGTTATTCATTAATTCTCTCATAAATTGTAAATGAATGACTAACTATATGTCTGCTCTCACCAATATCCTCTTTTTCTATAACATTCCAGTCTGAGAAGTCTATATTTGGGAACCATGCATCTCCCGTATACTCTTTATGAATATGAGTAATATAAAGTTTATTAGCAATAGGCAAGGCAAGTTTATAAATTTCAGATCCACCTATTACAAATAGTTCATTAGTATCTCTATAGTTATCAAGTAACAAAGAAAAATCATTATAAATAGATACTCCGAGTTTTTTATAAGAATTATTTCTTGTCAATACTACATTCTCTCTACCATCTAAAATACGTCCTATAGATTCATGTGTTTTCCTTCCCATGATAATGGGGTTACCCATGGTTATTTCTCTAAATCTTTTCAATTCTCCTGGTATTTTCCATGGTATAGTATTTTTGCTCCCTATAAGGTTGTTTTTATCCATAGCTACCACAAGTGATATTAGTTTTCTGTGTTTAATATTCATACAGAAACGGGCGCCTTAATGTGGTCATGAGGATTGTAGTTTTCAAGAGAAAAATCTTTAAATTTATAATCAAATATTGATGGAACTTCTCTATTAATTTTCAGAGTCGGTAATTTTTTATAATCTCTTTTTAGTTGTTTTTTTACTTGATAAATGTGGTCGACATAGATATGAGCATCACCAAATGTATGAATAAAGTCACCATACTCAAGACCAGTTTGATTAGCAATCATCATAGTAAGCATAGCATAAGATGCAATATTAAATGGTACGCCTAAAAAAATATCTGCACTCCTTTGATACAGCTGACAAGATAATTTATTTTCAGATACATAGAATTGAAATAAAATATGACATGGGGGTAGTTTCATCTTATTAATCTCTCCTACATTCCATGCTGATACTATTAACCTCCTAGAATATGGATCATTTTTAATATTATTTATAAGGGATTCTATTTGATCATAACTTCTATTATCATTTGCCTGCCAAGATCTCCATTGACTTCCATAAATAGGACCTAAATCACCATTTTCATCTGCCCACTCATCCCAGATTTTGATTTGGTTTTCTTTGAGATAAGCGATATTGGTGCTTCCTTTTAGAAACCAAAGTAATTCATGCACCACTGATTTAAAGTGGATTTTTTTAGTAGTTATAAGTGGGAATCCGTCCTGGAGGTTGAACCTCATTTGATATCCAAAGATAGAAATTGTACCTGTACCCGTTCGATCAGACTTATTGATTCCGTTAGATAAAACTTCATTTAATAAATCATGATACTGTTTCATTTTACTCTTTCCTCTTAATAGAGAAATAATAAATCATTATGCCAAAAATAAACATAGGAAAACTCAGTATCATGCCCATAGTTAGCCATGTTGAATACAGATAGCCTATATGAACATCGGGAACTCTTACAAATTCTACAATAAAACGGAAAAAAGCATACAATGTTAAAAATAATGAAGTAAGAATTCCTGTACCGAGTCTTTTCTTATGCATAAACCTCAATACTACGTATAGCACTATCCCTTCGAGGAAAGCCTCATATAGCATAGATGGATGCCTTGGAATATTATCAATAATCGGAAAAATTACTCCATAGTCACTATCGGTCGGGTGGCCATATAATTCAGAATTTATAAAATTGCCAATTCTACCGAAGAAAAGCCCTATGGGGATATAGAGCACAACTAAATCAGATATCTTTAAAAAACTTATATTCTCAGTTTTGCTAATATACAAAAGACCAATTAAGACCCCCAACAAAGCCCCATGAAAAGACATTCCACCTTCCCAAATAAATAAAACTCTATTTAAATTCAGCAGGTAATATTCCATATTGTAAAATAGGACATATCCCAGTCTTCCCCCCAAGATAAGCGATATTAAGCTTATGAGTAAAATTTTATCAAGTATCACTAAATTGAATGAATCATCATGCTCATTAGTCTGTTGTTTCATCATATAATCTATTAAAATAAAAGAAATTGCATACATAGCCCCATACCAGTACAAATTGAGAGGACCAATAGTTATCAAAACTGGATTTATATTATGAATATATGTCATTTTTAAAATTGAATTATATAAATATTTATAATAGCCTATGAAGCCAAACTATAAAAATAATTAATGAATCGATTAAAAACTGAAAAAAGCGCATACCTGCTTCAACATGCAGAAAATCCTGTAAATTGGTATCCTTGGTGTGATGAAGCATTTATAAAAGCATCTAAAGAGGATAAACCTATATTATTATCAATAGGTTACTCTGCATGTCATTGGTGTCATGTCATGGCACATGAGTCTTTTGAAGATGATGAAACAGCCGAAATAATGAATACAAAATTTATTAATATAAAGCTGGATAAAGAAGAAAGGCCTGACCTAGATAAGATATATCAAACATCTCAAACTATCATTACTGGCAAAACAGGTGGCTGGCCACTAACTGTATTTATGACACCTTCAAAAATACCTTTTTTTGCTGGAACATATTTCCCTGATATTGAAAAACATGGGCTGCCATCATTTAAAGATATACTTACTAGAGTATCGGATTTTTATAAAGATCAAAAAAAAGATATAGAGCTTCAGAATATTCAGTTATCAAATATATTCAAAAATCTTAATCAAAATAATGTATCAAAGAACTTAATTGATAAGAATTTCCTACTCAATATACAAACAGAATTAGTGGAATCTTTAGATAATGTACATGGAGGTTTTGGCTCAGCTCCTAAATTTCCACATACCACTAATTTAATTTTTTTATGCAAATCATGTGATAAAAATAATAAAGAAATAATTAATGCAATTGACTTAACTGTTTCTAGAATGTGTTATGGTGGTATTTATGATCATGTAAAAGGAGGATTTTTCAGATATTCTGTGGATGAATTATGGATGATACCTCATTTTGAAAAGATGCTTTATGATAATGGACCGATGCTCGAACTATTATCCAACATTTATAAATTAAATAAAAATAATCTTTATATTCAAAGAATTGAGGAGACTTGCGAATGGTTACTTGATGACATGCAAGATAATAATGGTGGTTTTTATTCTACAATTGATGCAGATTCTGAAGGAAGTGAAGGAAAGTTTTATACTTGGTCTGAAGAAGAAATTACAACAATACTAAATAAAGAAGAGCAAAAATATTTTAAAGATATTTACAGTGTGTATGATAAACCAAATTTTGAAGGAAAATATCACATGCATATAACAAAGAATAATCAAGTTTCGTATATAGATAATTATAAAGTAACAAAAGTAATTAGAAAGAAATTACTTGAAGCAAGAAATACAAGAAAACATCCGGGTGTAGATAAAAAAATATTGGCATCATGGAATTCACTATTAATAATTGGGTTACTTAGTGCTTTTGAAGTTACAAACAATGAAAAATATTATCATTCTGCGAAAAAATGCTTTGATTTTATTAAAAATGAAATGTTTGTCGATGGAAAACTATATTCCTGTTACCACGATGAACCTTGTTTTGATGGTTATTTAGATGATTATGCTTTACTTTCCAAAGCATCTATTCAGCTATTAAAGATATATTGGAGTGAAGAAATATTTAATTTTTTAATTAAATTGACTAATTATGTGATTAAAAACTTTTATGATAACGAAAATGGAGGCTTTTATTTTACCTCTAGTAACCATGAAGAACTAATATATAGGCCCAAATCCTATATGGATGATTCCTTGCCTGCTGGTAATAGCATAATGGTGGAGGTACTTCATCAGCTATATGAGTTAACTGGTAATGAAGATTATAGTGATATTATAAACAGTACAATAGAATCTATGCATGATTCTCTTAAAAGATCGTCTTTCTCTCATTGTAGTTTATATGTAGCAGTACCTAATAGTATGATAGAGAAAAAGTTAGTAATAATTAGAGTAAGTCCTGAAAAGGTAAATATGTATAGAAAAAAGTTAAGTGAGATGAGTCTATTAAATGATAATATCTATATTATTGAAAAAGATATAAAAGTCTCTGCTGAACTTATATCAAATAAAAAAGATAAAAATGAGTTTACTGCATATGTATGTAAAAATCATGTTTGTTTAGACACAATTAACTCATTTAATGAATTATGTAAAGTTCTATCATGATAAAAATATTACTCGTGTTATTTAGATTTCCCATTCTCATCGTCCACATGATTATTGGTCTAACTATACTATTATTTTTCCCAAAAGATAGTAGTAATCTAAAGCCCATTCATCATAAAATAAGTTTTTTATGGATGAAAGGTTTAGTATATATTTTTGGAATAAATATTATTATTAAGGGAAACATAGATTATAAAGCCCATGCATACGTATCTAACCATATTAGCTTCTTTGACATTATAGTATTAAACTCAATGATACCATCTAACTTTGTTGCTAAATCTGAAATAAAGAAATGGCCTGTGATTGGACATTTATCATCTAAGACTGGGACGATATTTATCAGACGAGGCGACCATGATGATATCGACAGGGTTGTATCAATGATGAGACAGTATATTTTAAAAAATAAATCTATCATATTTTTCCCTGAAGGTAGGATAGGTAATGGGATTAAAATTAGCAAGTTTCATAGTAAATTATTCAACTGCATAGAGAATACAACCAATAATATACAACCTATTTTCATAAGATACCCTCTATCGTATCCAAATAATATTAAATCTGATAGTAGTATATGTTGGTCTGATAAATCACAAACTCTATTTAAGATATCGATGAGATGCCTGAGCCGTTATTCAACAAACGTAATTGTCAGTTTTAGGAAACCAATACATGCTAAAGGCTTGGACTCATATACTTTGGCAAAAGAAACTAATAATTCAGTCTTAGAATGCGAGGATGAATTGAAAGTTGTGAGCGACTAAATCATACCTCTTTTATCGCCTTCTTTCCCAATCTCAACATCGACAGTTATGTCAGTTTTTGGTACCCACTGGCAGGCAATTACCATGCCATCATCCATTTCTTCTTTTGTTAACAATGCTGTCGGGTCACATGGGCTAGATGGATATGCACCTTCTCCTTCTACAATAGTTGCTCTGCATGATCCGCAACTACCAACTTTACATGAATGAGGCCATTTGACATCTGCGGCAAACGCAGCTTTCATTAATAACTGACCTGGTTCACATTTAAATGTCTCACCGGTGCCTTTTACAGTAACTGTAACTGGCTCTTTTTTCTTAAATAATCCAAATACCATGATTCTCTCTCCTTAAGGGGTTCTATAGACCAGATTTTTCCTAATATACCACAAATAATGTGAACTGTAATCAGTATAAGTTAATTTTCTAAAAACTTATTATCTTTCAGATATTTATATAGACAAATACTTAAAAAAAGACTTCTCAAGCCAAAGAAAATTAAAAATGATAACCAGAGACCATCATTATTCCCTCCAAAAAATGATGTTTCTAGAATGAAAAATGATGTGCCAGAAAAAATCATTATGTTCCTTAAAAGTTTTGTTTTCATAGCTCCTATAAAAACTCCATCTAACCAAAAAGCAAAAAACGAAAAAAGAAATATCATATACAAATAATAAGTAAAATATGATGCTAAATTTATGATGTCGGTATTTTGAGAAATTATATTAATAAAGTTATCATCAAATAGGACAAATATTAATAAATAGATAAAAGTTAATATTAATGATAATTTGCCAGTTGATTTGATAGAATTCTTTATTAAATTTTTATCTTTTTTACCTACAGCATAACCAACTAGGACTTCTGATGCATGAGCAAACCCATCAATACCATAAGAAAAAATAAAGAAGAAATTTATTAGGATAGTATTTGCTGCAAGAGTTAAATTACCATAGCTTGCTCCAATACTCATAAAATATAAAAAAACAGTCATTAATATCAACGATCTCATAAACATATCAATATTTATAAATACTTTATCCTTGATAGAACTCCAGCGAAATATTTTTGTCCATTGAATCATTTTTGACGTGAATATTTCATTGTTTCTAAATGCAAAAAAAACAAAAAATATAATTGAATATTCAGCAATGAGAGAAGCAATTGCTATGCCCTCTATTCCATAGTTGAGAAAATACACAAGATAATAGTCAAAAATTATATTAATAAGATTTACAACTATACTAATCCACATTGCAAGCCTAATTTTTTGTATGCCAATGTAGTATCCAATTAGAATGTCTCTAATAAATATTGCTGGTATTGACCATATCCTATAATCTAAATACAACTTTGTGCTTTGTTTTACTTCGTTAGATGCATTCATTATATGTAATGAGAAATAGATGATTTCCTGCCTAAAAAATAGCAAAACAAATGAGATTACCATTGATATAAAAAGAACCTGATAGGTTGATATAATTAAATTTTTATAATCATTGGATCCAGAATGTTGAGATACTAATCCAGTAGTAATAGATTTGATGAATCCGAAACTAAAAAGAATATAACTAATTATTATTGAGCCTAGACCAATTGCACCAAGATATATAGCAGAACCAAATTGACCCATCATCATATTATCAACAAAACCCACTAATGGGATGGTGATATTAGAAGCAATTAATGGTAGTGCAATTCTTAAAGTGTTTTTATCGAGTTTAGAAAGATTAAACAAGATATTGTTATATCTCTATCATATCAAAATCAACTTTACTTGCTCCACAATCAGGGCAAACCCAATTTTCTGGCACATCTTGCCATTTAGTGCCTGGCGCAATGCCATCATCTGGCCAGCCTTCTGACTCGTCATAAATTAAACCACAAATTAAACAGAGATATTTTTTCATAATTTTTATGCATGTAGTTTCTCATAATTCTATGATAAACCCAATTAATTTGTTATAAATATTTTATGAACAATATTAAACTTCGTGGCATTTATCCTGTAAGCATAGGAACATATTTTTCAGATAAATCATATATAGAAAATGTAGAAAGTGTAATAAAAAGTGGCATTAATATTTTTCAGTTCAGATCTAAATCTTTTAGCCGCCGTAGGAAAAACAACTTATTAAAAAGTATATATAGTTTATGTATTAATAATGATGTGCAATTGATAATTAATGATCACTATGATTTAGTTAAGAAATATGATGGTATAGGACTTCATGTAGGAAGTAATGATATAGATTTATTAACCGCAAGAAGGTATCTTGGTGAGGAAGTAATAATTGGTGTATCATGCTATAACTCAATAGAAAATGCACTATGGGCAGAGACAAATGGTGCGGATTATATTTCGTTGGGTGCTGTATATAAAACAAAATCAAAAGAATCTGCTATAATATGTCCGGACCATGTGCTCTCTAAAGCTAGAGAAATATTAAACATACCTATTTGCGTGATAGGAGGAATTAATCTCAGCAATATCTCATATGTGATGAAGTATAAACCTGATATGATTTCAATGATTTCTGGTATTTTTGAGAAAGATAATCCAAGTAAAGAATGTAAGAAATTAATTAAAAAGATGAAATTATGACTATTTCTAAAAAATTATATATCAAAAGCAAAAAGTATATTCCTGGAGGTGTAAACTCACCAGTAAGAGCATTTAAATCTGTAGGTCTAACTCCATTTTTTGTTAAGAATGCTAAGGGCCAATACATTTTTGATGAAGATAATAAAAAGTACATTGATTATGTGGGTTCTTGGGGAGCACAAATTCTTGGCCATGCAGACAACCGAATACTAAAAAATATTTCTAAGACTATTAAAAAAGGCATAACTTTTGGTGCTCCCTGTAAAAATGAAATCCTACTGGCAAAAGAAATCATTGAGATATTTCCCGCAATTGAAAAAATTAGAATGGTTAATTCTGGAACAGAAGCAACCATGAGTGCTATTAGATTAGCTAGAGGTTATACAAATCGCGATAAAATAATCAAATTTAATGGTTGCTATCATGGACATGGCGATTCTTTCTTAATTAAAGCAGGGTCAGGCTCAGCAACATTTGGTAAGCCAGATTCTAAGGGTGTTACAAAATCACTGGCTAAAGATACAATATCTTTGCCATATAATAATATAGATAAAGTAAAAAGTATTATCAAAAATAATAATATTGCCTGTGTGATAATAGAGCCAATAGCAGGAAATATGAATTTTGTTCGATCAAATCCTAGATTTCTCAAAGAATTAAGAGCATTATGTAGTCGTTATAAAACTGTTCTAATATTTGATGAGGTAATGACTGGATTAAGAGTAGCAAAAGCAGGTGCCCAGAACATATATAATATTAAACCTGATTTAGTTACGCTTGGTAAAGTGCTTGGCGGTGGTTTTCCAGTAGGAGCATTCGGCGGAAAAAAAATCATAATGGATAAGTTAGCGCCTGATGGTGATGTATATCAAGCAGGTACTTTATCTGGTAATCCTGTAGCTATGGCTGCAGGGCTTAAAACTATTGAATTAATTTCTGCTCCTAGATATTTTACGAAGTTACATAACAAAACTATGTATTTAGTAAACGGGATGAATAACATAGCTAAAAAGTTTAATAAAGACTTTTATGCTGATGGAGAAGGTGGGATGTTTGGAATCTTTTTTACTGATAATCAGATTAATAATTTTGAAGATATGAGAAAACTGGATAGTTCTATATTTGTTAACTTTTTCCAGTTTATGTTACATCATGGAATTTTCTTTGCACCATCAATGTTCGAAGCTGGATTCATTTCATCAGCACATACAAAAAAAGATTTAGATTTTACGCTCAAGGTGTTTAAAAAATGGTTGGAAAGTAATTAATCTTCCATTAAAGTTATTTGAATATCAGCAACATTTGTACCAGACTCCCCAGTAATAAATAATGAATCTATGTTATTAAGCAAATTATAAGAATCATTGTTATCAAGAAAATCATTAATATTGATATTATTTTTAGCCAACATAAACTGTGAATGACTATCAATAATACCACCTGCTGCATCGGTAGGACCATCTATACCATCTGTGCCGACTGATAAAAAAACCCAGTTTCCATCATATCGAAGCATATCGCTATTTGCCAAAAATGAAGCAGCAAGTTCCTGATTACGGCCACCTTTGCCAAGACCTTTTAAATTAACAACTGTCTCACCGCCGGATATTATTGCGAGTTTATGACTACTTTTTTTAGCAACCTTATTAATATGTGTGATTAAATTTTGCCCTTCTTCTCTGGCAAACCCAATTAGGTCTTCATCTAGGATTAAACTTGAATAACCGAGATGTTCTGCTGATAGAGATATTTCTTTTCTAAATAGCTTGTTGCTACAAATAATTGTATTTGTACAATTTTCGATTTTATCAGGTGACTCATCAATTAGCCCTTTAATGCCACGATTAATATAATCGAGGATAGAAGATGGCGTACTACCGATTAAGTTATAGGAACCTAGAATTTCATATGCGTCTTGAAAAGATGAATAGTCTGGTACTGTTGGCCCGCTAGCGATTGTGCTTAGATTGTCATCAATAACATCAGATATAATTAAAGAATGACAGATAGAGGGCATAGCAATGTTAGCTAGACGACCACCCTTAAGAAGAGACATATGTTTTCTTACTGTATTTATCTCGTTAATGGATAAACCTGACTTGAGCATTAAATTAGTTAAATGTATTTTATCATGAAGAGGTATTTCTTCTGGAGGCATTGCCAACAGAGATGATCCACCACCACTAACAAGAAAAATAACTGTATCATCTTTTGTTGAAGATTTAAGATAATCCATAATCTTAGTACCTGCTGATATACTTAACTCAGTAGGTGTTGGATGAGAGGATAAATGCATATCAACACTGTAACTAGTTTTAGAATTAGGAATAGAAGTTACTACAATTGGTCTTTTATATATTGATGAAGCTAAATTTTTATTATGTATATAATCTAGACAACCAGACATCATAGCTACAGATGCTTTACCAAATGCCACCAAGTATAGATTAGTAGTATTTGAAAAAATAGATTGATTTTCTTCTAGATGTTTGTAAACAACTTCTGATGGATTAATTTTACTTATACTTCTGTTATAAATTAATTTGGCATCTTCACGCAATGACATGAACTAATCTCAAACAACTTTATTTGGTAAGTCATTCCCAGCAAAGAAAGCCAAAGAGTTATCAATAGCTGTATTACCCATGGCAATTCTTGTCTCAGATGTTGCACTACCAAGATGAGGATACGAAACAACATTTTCAAGCGTTTTTAATTCTGAAGGCAGATTAGGTTCAGTCTCAAATACATCTAAACCAGCTCCAGCAATTTCATTTTGATTTAAAGCATTAACCAAAGCTTTCTCATCAATTATATCACCTCTTGCAGTATTGATTATGAAGGCCGTTTTTTTCATTAATTTAAATCTATCTTCATTCATTAAGTGAAATGTTTCTTCAGTAGCTGGACAGTTTATAGATACAAAATCTGATTGCTCACATATATCCTCAATAGTATTGAGTTTTGTTGCATTGAATTTTTTAGTAACATCTTCAGGGATATCAAATGGGTCCCAATAACTTATATTCATATCAAAACCAAAATGCGCTCTTTTTGCTACAGCTTGTCCAATTCTACCAAATCCAATAATACCAAGTGTTTTGCCTGTAACTTTTGTCCCCAATAAATGTGTTGGTCTCCAACCTGTCCATTTCTCAGCTCTTAATTCTCTCTCACCTTCACCAACTCTTCTCGCTACCATTAGCAATAGAGACATTGCAATATCAGCTGTGCAATCAGTCAATACGCTTGGTGTGTTAGATACTGTGATTCCTAATTCTTTAGCTTTTTTAATATCTATGTGATTAAACCCTACTCCAAAATTACCTATCATGTTAGCTCTTCGATTTTCTACAGACAAAACATCAGCAGTAATCTTATCTGTCACGGTAGGCATAAGTACATCACAATTCTGAAGTGCTTGTTTGAGTTCATCAGAGCTAAATGCTTGATCTGAGGTGTTGAGCGTTACATCAAATAATTCTCTTAGCCTATCCTCATTCTCTTTTGGCCACTTTCTAGTAACGATGGCAACTGGTTTTGTCATAATTAAGCTCCTGATGGATTATCAAGCCAATATTTAGATGCAGCTGCAACGCCACTACCTAATTCTACTTTGATGCCATTGGACATCATTGCCATCTCCGCACCTGATATCGCGCTACAAAGCATAAGCTCATTTAAGTCACCTAAGTGACCTATTCTAAATACTTTACCTGCAACTTTTGATAACCCTGCACCTAACGCTAGATTGTAAGTATGGAAAGCTGTGCTAATAACTGGCACTGCATCTGATCCTTCAGGCACCAAGATTGCACTAACTGTATCAGAGTACCAATTAGGTGATTTAGCGCAAAGTTTCATGCCCCATCCATTAATTATAGCTTGTCTAGTTCCTTCAGCTAAACGATGATGTCTTTTCCAAACATTTTCTAGGCCCTCTTCAAGTAACATGTCTAGAGCGACTCTCATTCCTCGTAGAAGATTTACCGGCGGAGTGTATGGCAGATAGCCACCATCAAGTTTTTCAATCATATCAGCTACATCAAAGTAGCATGTAGGGTAGTTAGAGTTTTTCATTGCGTCAAGTGCTTTAGGACTTACTCCTAATATTCCTATTCCTGCCGGTAACATTAAACCTTTCTGTGATCCACTAACAATACAATCTACTCCCCAATCGTCCATTCTAAATTCATAACTAGCAACAGAACTAACACCATCTACCATTAGTAATGCTGGGTGATTGAGATCATCAAGGATTTTTCTAATAGCAAGTACATCACTTCGAACACCAGTTGCAGTTTCATTTTGACACACAAGAACTGCTTTAATTTTATGGTCTTTATCATTTGAAAGTTCTTTGTGATAACTCTCAGGATTGGCGCCCGTACCCCATTCTTCTTCCATTGTTATAGTGTTAAATTGTAGTCTTTTACACATATCAAGCCACAACATACTAAACTGTCCAAAACTTGCACCTAATACCGTGTCACCAACATTTAAAGTGCTTTGAAGCGCTGCTTCCCAACAACCTGTCCCAGACGATGGGAAGAATACCATTTTGCCCTTTTCAGTTAATACTATTTTCTTTAGGTCATTGACTAGTGGGCTGATTAAGTCTGGTATTGTTGGATTTCTATGATCCTCCATAGGGCAATGAATTGCTTGTTGTACGGCTGCCGGCACATTAGATGGGCCTGGTACGAATAAATGATGATATCCTGACATGTGATTTTCCTTTTATAAGTTTAAAATGATTAAAATAACTAAACTAAAATTTTAATTTCATATAGTATGCCATAATTGTGAATATTTTAAACTATAATATGTGAATTTTGGATATATGAAATAATGACTATATATACTCTTTATTTAATTACAGGATGTATAGGTGGATTCCTTGGTGGACTTCTAGGACTAGGAGGTGGAATAATATTTGTTCCATCACTTTTTTTTATTTTTTCAATATATGGGTTGCATGAAGAGAATATTATGCAAAGTGCAGTAAGCACATCATTGCTTTGTGTTGTTATTTCAAGTCTATCAGCTGCTGTAAGACATTATAAAAACAACCTAATAAACTGGAGAATAATTAGATTAATGATTCCTGGGCTAGCATGTGGGTCGTTATGTGGGGTAATATTTTTAACAATATCATCAAGCAATGTAATCAAAATATATTATAGTATTTTATTAATACTTATCTCGTCATATATGTTTAATCAGAAAAATAGTCAAGATAGAACAGAATCAGTTCCTCTTAAATATGTATATCCATTTTCATTTTTTACAGGTACCGTCAGCAATATTCTTGGAATAGGTGGAGGAACACTAACAACACCATATTTTAATTTTCATGGTCAGTCATTAAAAAGAAGCATAGGCACAGCTGCAGGATGTGGTGTGCCTATTGCAATTTTTGGTATAGTAGTTTCTTATTTGCTAAATATATTATTTGGTATTTTCGAAAAAACAGTTTTAGACTTTATTGATTACTATGCGTTCATGATAGTATCTGGAAGCACTTTAATATTTTCATATCTGGGTGCTAGTGCTACTTTTAAAACCAGAACAACATTATTAAAAAATATTTTTTGTATTGCACTTTTATTGATTAGTGTAACAATACTGATCTTTTAGGTATTTTTTGAGAGTATCAATACCTGTAGCTGTTTCAATAATTTTTCTCTTAAAGAATATATTTGAATCAAATATTTTCATCGATGCGGACCTGATAAAATTTGGTAAATGATTATCGGAATAAAATGTCTTTAGTAAATTGATTGTATAAAAAAATTTAGAATTTTCAATTCTACATCTTTTGCTAAAAGTCTCTAATAGTCTATTAATGTTACACTTATCTTTAGAAAATGATGACAAAAAATATTCTAATAAAAAAACATCTTTTATACCCATGTTTAAACCAAGACAGGCCATTGGATGCACAGAATGTGCTGCGCCACCAATACAAAAGATATTTTCGTAACGATATGACTTGTAGTGAAATCCTTTTAAAGGAAATCTAGCTATACTAGACGTAGATTTAGCTTCGCCAATCATTACGCTTAGAGTATTATTAACCTTGGATAATAATTGGCTGTCGGACATTCGATACAATTCATTAATTATTTCTTTTTTAGCTGACCAAATTAGGTTATACATGTTATCAGAAACAGGCAATAAGCCCTGAATGTTATTTTTATCGAATCTCTGATATGCAATCATATTATTATTTTTTGTATTCATGGTAAGATTAGCTACAATTGCATCTTGTTTATAATCAATTGTTTGCTTGGTGTTAGAAAACAGATTTACAATGTCTTCCCTAGAGCTGTCACTGAGAAAAATGTAATCAGTATTTAATAATTTCATGTCATCAAGTGATATAGATAATGACTTTTTGCTATGATTATCTATATGGACTTCATCAATCTGAAAAATGTTTTCGATAGTCTCAATTTTTTTTCTTATATTATCAATGATGTTTTTTTCATTTACAATATACCCCATGCAATCAAAAGCAATGCTTGACGATTGAAAATTCATATATTTCTTAGAAGGCTCGTCTAAAGTAGTAATTTGTGAATATTCAGTGATTCCCTCGCAAGTTATACAATCCCAAAGATTTTTTGATGTAAAAAAAAATTTAGATAACAAATTAATTGAAAAATACCTATTAATATTTTGATTGTGTTTATTAGATTTATTCTTTACTAAATAAACTTCATCAAAATATTCAGAAAGTACAATAGATGCGAGCATACCAATAATACCATCACTTGAAACTAATACTCTCATAGTTTTTTCCCAATACTTAAATAGCCAATATTGTTCAAGCCAATTATACGTCTTAGAAAGTCATTCTTGAGAGTTTGTGAACATTTCAATACTTGAAATGATAGCCAAGATAATGCTCGTGAACTCAATCTAGAATTACCTAGAATATTTGTTGCGAAATCAATTTGCTGGAAACTTTTTTGTCTTGCTGATTCAATGATATCAGAGGCTTTTTTTATATCTTTGTCAATAGAAGATAAATTCTTTATCATAGAGTCTATATTATCTACAGCTAAGTTATATCCTTGTGCTCCTACTGGATGAAGTAATTGAGAAGTATTTCCTAACAATAAAATATTCCCCAATCTAACTCTTTCGGCTCTAGATGTTTTTAATTTATATTGACTGACATATTTTATATTAGTTATATTTTTAGCAAAAAACCTAAAAGATTTATCTATGAAATCTTTATTTGGTTTGAAGTTAGAATTTACTATGTGTTGTGAAAAACTATTATTGAGACTAAGTATTATACTGAGTTGATTATCGTCATAAGGTATAGCTGCTAATATGCCCGACTCATCAAAAATTTGAACAGCACTTTTGGGTTTAAAGGATGCTTCAGCGTTATAAATATAAGATGTTTGATCATAGTCAATTATTTTTGACCCAATATTAAGTAATCTCTTAACCTTCGAATCAATACCATCAGAAACTATCAAATAAGTTGATTTCATTATTAAATTTTTTGCAAAAGATATGGTTATTTCTTCTTTATCAATGCCACTTACTTTGTCGATAGTCTCACATTGATAAAATTCTACACTGCTGTCCTCGAGTTTGGATCTAAGAAAATTTAATAAAACTCTTTTATCTATTATGTACCCTAAATTATCTAGATTAATATCATTTGCCTTGAAAGAAATCCTACTCAAGCTATTAAAACTTTTCAAGGTTAGCATATTTATTGGATAAGTGGATGATGACAAATCACTCCATAGTCCATATTTTTTTAAAAACAAGTAAGTATGATAATTCAATGATAAGGGGGAAAAATTATTAGGGATATCTATATTTTCTAGTGAGTTTTTTTCAATGATACAACATTTAAAACCTAGTTTGTTTAACTGAATTGCTGCTAAACAACCAACTAATCCTGCACCACTAATTATGAAATCATATTTTTTCATAATTTAAGCTCATGGTTTCCTCTATATCCTTGATAGTCTTTGGCGCATCTTTAGTAAGGATTTCTGGATCTGATGTCGTTACAAGGATATCATCTTCAATCCTTATTCCTATATTATGATATTTTTTATCTACTGATTTACTTGGTTTGATATATATGCCTGGTTCTACAGTAAATATCATGCCTGGTTTCAACTTTATTGGTTTGGCATCTTCAATATAGTCAGATGGATCATGAACATCCAGACCCATCCAATGCCCTGTGTTGTGCATATAGAATTTCTTATATTCACCATTATTTATATTTCTGACTAATGAACCTTTAAGCAAACCAATCGAAATTAATCCCTTAGTAATTTCCTTCACTGCTGTCCTATGGATGTCTTGCAAAGTATTTCCTGCTACACATTTTTTTATAGCAGCCTGTTGTGCTGTTAACACTATGCTATAAACTTGCTTTTGATAAGGACTGAATTTTCCATTTATAGGAATAGTTCTAGTTATATCAGAAGCATAATATTCATACTCACATCCAGCATCTGTAAGAAGAAGTTTGCCATCTTGTAAAATTGATTCATTTTTAACATAGTGGAGAATACAAGCATTACTCCCAGAAGCCACAATGGAATTATATGCTTCGGTAGCCTCATTAATATTAAAAAAGTATTTTAACTCCGTTTCTAAAGTTCTCTCATTTAAACCAGGTGTACAATTCTTCATTAAAGAAATATGAGCATTAGCAGATATTTTACAAGCTTTGCGTATGAAATTAATTTCAGTTTTAGATTTAATTAGCCTAAGTTTATGGATTAATTTTTTGAGAGAAGAAATATTAGAAGGACATCCTGCTCCGCTCCTATATTTTTTTTCAAGATTTTTCATAGATTCAATAAGAATATGATTCACTGCAGAATCACTGTCTAGAGAATGGTATATGGTTTTTACGGTTTTTAGGAGACCATTCAATTTTTCTTTGAAAGAATCAATATAATAAGATTCATCAAATTGATAAATTTTTTTGATGTTTTTTACATTTAATAATGAGCCGGTCCATATTTCATCATGTTTGTTTGGTTTTTTTGTAAAAGAGATAGATTGTAATACGTTATTTTTTTTAGTGAATATTACGATCATATCGGGATCTTTAAATCCTGTCAGATAATATAAATTACTGCACTGTCTATATCTATAATTTGAATCATTATTTCTTAACTTCTCAAGAGTAGAATCAATAACAACCATGGAATTATTTACCATCATTTGGGCTAACTTTTGACGTCGTCTTGTTATTTCTGATTTGCTCATTATACGTATCACTCTTGATTCATTATAATTTGATATACTACAGATATTACATAAGCGTTTATATCATTATAATAATTATTACATTCCTCATTATCCTGAATAATATAGTGCTCTTCAATTTTACCGATTTCAACAAAATCATGTATGATATCCTGTATGTTAAGTGTATTTCTAATTGACTTGTTTTCAAGAAGAAAGTTAAGCCCAAGAACGAAATTCTGTGTCCATTTTGAGAGAGTGATTAGCTTGGATGAGATGCTCATTTGATTATCGATTGGCAATAAGTAAGTTTTATTGGATAAAGATTTACTAATATCAGATATTACCTCACGAAGAATAGCAGAGTTTTCCTCGGTCTTAATATCATCATTGGCATCAAAGAAATAAATAGACAGAGCTTTATTAAGAAGATCAATCGATAAATTATTGGAATTTGCAGCAAAACAAGTCAGATATCCTTCTGCCTCAATGGGCGAAAATGGATTATCTGCTCCATCAATCATTTTTTTTAACTTTTTTGTTGATAAACTCATTGTTAATTGATCATTAGTTAGATAAATTAAGTATAATAGAAATCAAAATAATTGACTCTATAAATTAAATTTATTTTAAGACAATATATGACAAAACTTAGCGAACAAATAGAATCACTCAGATTATCAATAATCAACATTAAAGAAGAAATGAGTAAGATTAAAATTGAAAATAGTCTCTTACAGAAGCAGCAAGCCAGTTTGGTCTCAGAAAAAGCTGAATTAGTTAAGAAAAATGAGGCAGCACGCCAACAAATAGAATCAGTGATAGAAAGAATTAGAAATATTGATAATCCATAGGTATGTCAGAAGAGCAAATTACAATATCTGTCCTTGAACAAGAGTATAAAATTAAATGTGATGATACACAGGTAGAATTACTTCAAAAATCAGCTGCTTTACTCGATTCCAAAATGGCAGAAATTAAAAAAGATTCACCTGCTATGACGAAAGATAAGATTGCTGTAATGGCTGCTCTTAATCTAGTTAGTCTATACATAAGTCAAGAAGATGAGCTTAATGAATACTCAAAAGTCACTGATGAATTAAATGCACTTCAAGAAACAATTGATGGCTACAGGGTTGATGAATGAAATTCTGGCTCATGAAAAATGAACCAGAGGATTATAGTATCGACGATCTTAAAAAAGATGTAATAGAACCATGGGATGGTATCAGAAATTATCAAGTAAGGAACATGATTAGAGATGATATGAAGAAAGGTGATTTAGCTTTTTTTTATCATTCTAATTGTGAAACACCTGGAATATATGGATTAATGACAATTCACAAGGAAGCATATCCTGACCATACAGCGTTTGATAAGAAAGCTAAATATTATGATATTAAGAGTAGTAAAGAGAAACCTACATGGTTAATGGTAGATGTAAAATATAAAAGAAAAATGAAAAGAGTTATAACGTTAACAGAATTGAAGGAACATAAAAAACTTGAAGACATGAGAGTGGTACAAAGAGGTAACAGACTATCAATAACAGAAGTTTCAAAAAAGAATTGGGAGTTTATTTTATCAATTGAATAAATAATGTACGAAAAAATGCAAAAAAAAGAAAAATAAATAAAAAAAAGCAAATATTTATAAAAAAAATATTAAATAATGCTAAAAACAACAAAAAATAACTTGTTTTATTAAATTTAACTAAATAAACTTAAAATATCACCAACACTGCGGAGGGAAACAGTTATGGTAGCAAAGAAGAAAGCAAAAAGAAAAGTTGCTAAGAGAAAAACTAAAGTAACTAGAAAAAAAGCTTCTAAGAGAAAAGTAGCTAAGAAAAAAGCAACGACTACTCGTAGAAAGGCTGCTAAAAAGAAAGCAACCAAGAAAAAAGCTAAAAGAAAGGCTGCTAAAAAGAAAGCAACCAAGAAAAAAGCTAAAAGAAAGGTAGCTAAGAAGAAGAAAGCCACTAAGAGAAAAGCTAAAAGAAAAACTGCTAGGCGTAGAAGATAGTAGCTATTCTTAAGCAAATAGTATAACTGGTAAAACTACTAGTATACTATACAGACTAAAAGGCCCTATTTAGGGCCTTTTTTTAACTTAAAAAAAGATGGTAAGATTTGTTATAAGTTTCCTCAAAAAACTCATAATTAAGCTTATTTAAGTGCTTGAGTAACAAGTTAACATCTTTGTCTTCAATTTGGATACCTACAAGTACTCTTCCAAAGTCTGCGCCATGGTTTCTATAATGAAAAAGGCTTATATTCCATCTACTTCCAATAGAGTTAAGAAAATTTAATAAACCACCCGGCCTTTCTGGAAAGATGAATCGAAAAATTCTCTCACTGTGAGAGGAATTAGATACACCACCAACCATATGTCTGATATGTAACTTGGCCATCTCATTATTTGTAAGATCAATGACGTTAAATTGATTAGATTTAAGTTTATTTATAATAGTTTTTTTATCTTTAAGACCATTATCAAGTTTAATGCCTGCAAAAACATGGGCATTCTTAGAATCAGAATATCTATAGTTAAATTCTGTAATTGATTTTTTACCAATTAATGAACAAAAATGTTTAAAACTTCCAGGTTTTTCAGGAATTGTTACACCTATGAGCATTTCATTTAATTCTCCAAGTTCAGAACGCTCTGAAACATGTCTAAGTCTATCAAAATTCATATTTGCACCACAAAATAATGAAATAAATGATTTATTTTTGATCTTATAAGTCTTGATAAATTTCTTTATACCTGCGATGGAAAGCGCTCCTGCGGGCTCAGCAATTGTTCTTGTTTCATTATACAAATCCTTGATGCCAGCGCATATTTCATCGGTGGATACAAGTAATGTTGATGCTACATGATCCTTTGATATATCAAAAGCATGTTTACCAATTTGTTTTACCGCCACACCATCAGCAAAAATACCAACATTTTTTAATTTCACCCGTTTGCCAGTCTTATATGCTTGATTAAAACAGTCAGAATCCAGAGGTTCTACAGCAATAATTTTCGTATGGGGGCTTTTTTTAACAAAGTATGAAACTATACCTGCTAATAAACCACCTCCTCCCACTGGGACAAAGACATAATCAGGTTTATGATTAAGTTGGTCTAAAATTTCTTTAGCAATTGTCCCTTGCCCAGCAATTACATCTAAATCATCATATGGGTGAATAAACTCTAAGCCTTCCTGATTCGCCTTTGTCTTTGCAAATGTATAGGCATCATCATAAGAGTCACCATGTAAAATAACATTTGCCTTTAATGCCTTTACTGCATCAACTTTTATTTTAGGAGTAGTAATAGGCATAACAATAATCGCTCTTAAATTTAATTTAGATGCTGAAAGAGCAACACCCTGCGCATGATTCCCAGCAGATGCTGCAATGATTGATGTTATATTTTTATTTTTCTTTAATTTGCATATCTTGTTGTAAGCTCCTCTGAGTTTAAAGGAAAAAACAGGTTGGAGATCATCTCTTTTGATATAGATTTGATTTGATAGTCTCTTAGAAAGGTTCTTAGCGTAGTCTAAAGGTGATTTGAGGGCAACATCATACACACTAGATGCTTCGATTTTTTTATATACTGATGTAATCTTTTTTTCTGTCATTAAATACCTACGTATAATGTATAATAACAGGATATAGTAATATAATAGAACCAAAAAACCTAATTTAGATGAATCAGAATGAAAAAAAAATGAAAGTCGCTGAAGAAGCACTTCAATATATAGAAAGTGGTTGCATACTTGGAGTAGGCTCCGGAACCACAGTAAATTGTTTTATTGAGCAACTCAGTAAAATAAAATCAAAAATAGACGCTGTCGTCTCAGCTTCAGAATCATCCAGCAAATTATTGATGTCTAAAAACATAAGAGTTATTAGTCTCAAAGAGGCTGGCAGAATACCAATCTATATTGATGGAGCAGATGAATCAAACAGTCTTAAACAACTCATAAAAGGTGGTGGTGGGGCTCTGACACGAGAAAAGATTTTAGCTCAATCAAGTGATAGGTTTGTATGTATGATTGATGATAGTAAATTTGTGAGTAAATTAGGTAATTTTCCTCTGCCCATAGAAGTGATAGATGTTGCTTCAAGTATTCTTGCTCTAGAACTTATTAAGCTAGGAGGAAGGCCAGTGTTAAGGGAAAGCTTTATTACTGATAATGGAAATATTATTTTAGATGTTCATAATTTAAATATAACAGAGCCAATCAAACTCGAAAAATCAATCAATAATCTGCCTGGAGTAGTTACAAATGGTTTGTTTGCAATTAGACCTGCTGATGACCTTTTAATATCTTCAGATAAAGGAATAGAAAAAATATAATTATCTCTTTGAAAACTGTGTTGCTTTTCTTGCTTTTCTTAGGCCAACTTTCTTTCTTTCAACTTTCCTTGCATCTCTAGTAACAAACCCTTCTCTTCTCAACATAGGAAGCAAATCACTCTGATACTTTATAAGTGCTCTCGTGAGGCCGTGTACAATAGCTCCTACCTGGCCGCTTGGACCTCCACCAGAGACACAAATCCTTAAGTCTAGCTTCTTATCTAGTTGTGATTTTTCAAGTGGTGCCATCAGATATGATTTTAGTGCTTTAGACTGAACAAAGTTATCAACATCGCGAGAGTTAATAGTTATTTGACCCGTGCCTTCATGTAAATACACTCTTGCACTAGATGTTTTTCTTCTACCTGTACCGTAAGCTTTATGCATATCTATATCTCTATTTTCTTCGGTTTTTGAGCTGCATGGTTATGTTGCTCGTTATTATAAATCTTGAGTTTTTTTAACATGCTCCTGCCAAGTGGGTTTTTTGGTAACATTCCTTTAACTGCATTTAAGATAACAAAGGAGGGGTCTTTAGACATCATTTTAGATAGATTTGTCTTTTTCATATTTCCAACATATCCAGTGTGTCTGTAATAAACCTTGTCTTCCAATTTATTACCTGTAACCCTTATGCTTTCAGCATTAATTACTACTATATAATCACCATTATCAACATGAGGTTGATATGTTGGTTTATGCTTGCCTTTTAAAACAGTAGCAACTTTCGTCGCTAGTCTACCTAAAACAGCTTCTTTAGCATCGATTATGTACCAATCTTTGTTTGTCATAAATTTTACTCTAGATAATAATATTCATGATTCTACGCATAAGATAGCCTGTATACAAGCAATTTGTGGAAATAATCATTTATTGCATTTTAGTAAAATGTTTAAATATCTATATGAAGCCAAAGAATGAAACACATCTTGATAGTCTGCTTAATGAGATAGAATACGCTCTCGATTGTATTTATAATCATGAATCAGTCTGTGACACATCAGAAGATGTACGTATAGAATTAGATCAAAAGGATGCAAAAAAATCAGAATCTCTTATGCGAGTCAACCATATGGGAGAAGTATGCGCACAAGGACTATATAGAGGTCAGGCTGCATTTACTAAAAATACCAAGGTTAAAGAGAAATTATATTCAATTTGTAAAGAAGAAAAAACTCATCTTAGTATGTGCAACTCCAGATTGAATGAACTTAATGGCAAGAGAACAATATTTAACCCTGTATGGTATTTAGCCTCATTTACATTAGGTGTAATAGCTGCGAGAAATGAGAAATCATGGCAGTTAGGGTTTATTGAAGAGACTGAAAGACAAGTAAAAATACATCTTGATGAGTCTATTAATATGCTTCCAGAAAAAGATTATAAAAGTAAAAAAATTCTGAAAAAGATTGCAGTTGATGAGGAGAAACATAGGAAGACAGCCAAAGATATTGGATCGAAAAAATTGCCAGATAGTATAAGAAATTCTATGGATATATTATCGAAGATAATGAAAAAAATAACATACCATGTATAAATTTTTTGCGATGATTAAATCATATATGCTATCTATTATATGTTTTCAGTATAACTTTTTATGAGGAAATCCCTATAATCTAAAATATGCGCATCACTCAAAAAATTATTAATATTCTTGAGTTTGTCGATTAATAAATTTTTTTTAATTATCGCAACAACATTTTTCGTATTTATAGATGGTGAAGTTTTGTAGATATCATACTTTCCATTAAAATTAGTATCCGAAATATCATGTGTATCGTGAATTATATCATTTTTATCATGACCATACTTTGCGCCACGCCTTAAATAATCAATTGTGGCTATGTCAGGTGAAAGTGAGTATTTTGAATTAAATAAAATTGAAATTGAATCAAATACATTAGCTTCAGAACATGAGGAGATATGAAATTCTAGTCTCACAACTATAAAATCTTCAAGTATGTCCTCAATATATGTATGAAATGTTATGTGACTTTCTTTTAAATGTAATGTTGCAGAGTTATAAAGTGATAAATCTGCCTGAATAAGTAATGAGGCGCTTTCCCCATAAGGTTCGAAACTGTGACTTGAGATGTTTAATATTTCAGTATGTATACAGCACGATATCTTCTTAGCTATTTCTAGTAGATTATTTTTATTATATTTTTGATTAATTTCTTCATGTAGTTTGACTTTATCTTGATTATTTTTGGATGCTAGATAAAAACCCTCATAACAATTAAAAATTATTGTCGAACTAACATTATTTATCTTAGTTGAAGTCACTTGCTTAAAGTAGGGTGCCAAATGAATTGAAGGACGTTGAAATCAGGATCATAACAATAAAAGCTTCTTGATTCGTCTCTATGATCCTGTATTTCTTTAAAAATTTTAATGTTTTTTGACTTTATAAATTCATACCAATTATCTACATCATCTTTTTTGAGCAACATAACACCAAAGTGATCCAGCCTATTATCTTTAGATGATAAATCAATACCAGAGTCAAGATGTAGGGCTAAATTATCTATTCCATTAGATAAGTAAACATTTTCATTATCTGGTTGCCAATCTATTTTCATACCCACTATATGAGTATAAAAATCTAGGCACTCCTCAAAGTGCTTAACTTTCAGTGCTACATGTCTTATACCTAATGTTTTAATCATAATCAACCAACCAAGCTTTTCAATAAATCACCGGGTGCTGGAGATACTATCAGGCTTTCACCAATTAAAAAAGTCTTAATACCATTCTTATTGAGGTCATCTATGGTTCCTTTATTGTCTATACCACTTTCACTAACAATTAATGTATTGCGTGTATCTACTAGTCGGGCCAACTTCTTGCTAGTATCAAGATTAACTTCAAAAGTAGCAAGATTTCTGTTGTTGATTCCTATCAAATTACATTTATATTTAAGTGCCAACTTAAGTTCGTTTTCATCATGTACCTCGACAAGGACATCAAGACCTAGAATTTTAGATTTTTCTAGGAGGTTTGAAAATTGATTTTCTGAAAGACAGGCAATTATAAGTAGGATGCAGTCTGAACCAATCATACACGATTGAATTAACTGAGACTCATCCAATATAAAATCTTTGCGAAGTACAGGTAGATTAGTTTTTTGTTTTATAACAATTAGATCATCTATTGAGCCTTTAAAAAATTTAGAATCAGTTAAAACAGATATGCATGATGCATCAGATTTTTCATAAATATCTGCCATATTCTCAATATTTAAATTCTTGTTCAGATATCCCTTGCTGGGTGAACATCGTTTAATTTCAGCTATGATAGCATTCTTGCCATCATTAATTTTTGATTGAAGCGCCCCAATAAAACTCCTCTTGGAATATTTGAGATTACATGCTTCATCAAAACTCAACTTTTGAGACTCTCTAAGTAAGTCAATTTCTTTAATCTTATTTTTTATAATATCATCAAGCATTTTTAAAATTGTTTGTAAAAGTTATTAAGTCATCAAGTTTATTAGTAACTTTACCACTACTGATAGACTCTTCTGATATTTTTATTCCTTCGTCAAGCGTTGAAACTATTCCTGAGATATATATAATTGCAGCAGCATTAATGATAGCGATATTTTTTGCAGGAATATTTTTCTCTTTAAATACTTCTTTTGTCATCGATAAACTAGATTCTACGTCATTAACAACAATATCCGATAATTTATATTTAGAAGAAAAGTAATTTTCTGGATCAATTACATATTCTTTAATATTGCCATCATCAACCTCTAAGACATATGTCTTATCAAAAATACTAATTTCATCCAATCCATCAAATGAATGTACTATCATAGCTCTTGAAGTTCCAAGATTAATAAGTGTCTCTGCCATAGGCCGCATGAACTTTTTTGAATATACACCTATAAGCTGTCTTTTTGCACCAGCAGGATTTGTTAGTGGGCCGAGTAAATTAAATATAGTCTTTTGTGGTGATATATCTTTTCTTGAAGATGCAACAAATCTCATAGAAGAATGATGTAATGGCGCAAACATGAACCCGAAACTCAACTCTGATAAACAAGCCGAGACTTGTTCAGGCGTAATCTCTAAATTTACACCGGCAAATTCAAGTAAATCAGCGCTACCTGATTTACTCGTAACAGCTTTATTACCATGTTTTGCAACACAGACACCACAACTAGATGCAATCAAAGAAGCAGTAGTTGATACATTAAATGTTTGGAGTCCATCACCACCTGTACCGCAATTATCAACAACATCATTAGTCGTAATTACTTTTTGCGAAGCATTTCTCATGGCTGTTGCAAAACCTGTAAGTTCATCTGACCCAAAACCATTTTTATTAATAAGTAAAAGAATATCTGTTATAGTATTTGAATCAACAGATCCTCCAAAAACTAGTTCAACAAAATCTATACATTCAGATATAGATAATTTTTTATTAGCTTTCAATTTGTCTAATAACGAATTAATCACACTATACTTCCAAAAAATTCTTAAGTAGCTGATGCCCTGAAACAGTTAAGATTGATTCTGGGTGAAATTGAAGTCCAAAAACAGGATAATTTTTATGTCGTATTCCCATGATTTCCCTCTCTCCATCGTTTCCTGTCCAAGCTGTAATTTTTAGACATGTAACAAGTGATGTTTCATCTATTGCTAGAGAATGATAGCGTGTTGCATCAAAAGGATTGGATACATCTATGTACATTTCACTAGAATCATGTGAAATTTTAGATGTCTTTCCATGCATAATTTGCTTAGAATTTATAATTCTACACCCAAAAGCTTGGCCTATACTTTGATGACCCAAACAAATTCCAAGTATTGGCTTTTTATCATAAAAATTTTTAATTACATCAACCGATATCCCCGCTTCATTAGGAGTACATGGACCTGGTGATATAATTATTTTCTCAGGATTTAATTTTCGTATCTCATCAATGCTTATTTCATCATTTCTCTTGATAATAAGTCTAGCACCTAGTTCGCCAAGATATTGCACAATGTTATAGGTGAAAGAATCATAATTATCTATCATTAAAATCATTTCATTTTCCTCAAGTTTTTATAGGCCTGCAAAATTGCTTTGCTTTTATTTATTGTTTCTTCCCATTCTAATTCTGGTACAGAGTCGTTTACTATACCTGCACCACATTGAATATTTAATATACCATTTTTTATAACACAAGTTCTAATAGCTATTGCTGTATCCAAGTTCCCATTCCAGCCTAAATACCCAATGGCGCCAGCATAGATACCTCTTTTAATTAATTCTAACTCATAAATAATTTCTACTGCTCTAATTTTTGGAGCACCAGAAACAGTACCAGCCGGAAATGTAGCTTTAATAACATCAGACATTGTCAACCCATCCATAATTTCTCCAACAACATTAGACACCATATGCATAACATGAGAATACTTCTCTATAATCATTTGATCAGTTAAATTCACAGTACCCACTTTTGATACTCTGCCAATATCATTTCTTCCAAGGTCAATTAACATTAGATGCTCGGCTTTCTCCTTTGGGTCATTTAATAATTCTATCTCTAAGAGTTTATCAGATTCAGTGTCTTTGCCTCTTGGTCTAGTCCCTGCTATTGGCCTAACAGTTATAATATTATTTTCTAAACGCACGAGAATCTCAGGAGAGGATCCTACAATATGATAATCTCCCATATTTAAATAATACATATATGGAGATGGATTTAACTCTCTAAGTTCCTTATAGAAATCGAAGGGGTCTTCTTTAAATTCAATGGACATTCTCTGCGATAGTACCACTTGCATAACATCGCCGTTAAAAATGTAATTTTTAATTTTTCCCACTGCTGAGATGAATTTTTCCTTCGGAAAATGATAATTAATTTTCAAAGGTGAATCATTATTTGAAATATTCTTATTTTTTTTAATTACAATAGGCTCGCATATTGCTTGCTTAAGTGTACTAAGTTTACTTTTAGCAAGATTAAAGCTTTCAATACTATCCTCAGCATATACTACTAAATGTACTTTTCGTTTAAGTTTATCAAAAATCAAAAGCTCTCTAGAAATAAGTAAACTTATATCAGGTGTTTTCATTGAATCATCTTGGTTAGATGGTTTAATAGATTTTTCAAAATGACTAACTGCATCAAACCCAAAAAACCCAACTAAACCTCCTTGAAATTCAGGTAATTTTCTATCTTGTAACACAACAAATTCTTTTTGATATTCTTCAATCCAAGAAATAGGATTATTTACTGTAAAATCTTCATCTAATTTATTATCTTTATATACTTTAATGTTTTTATCGTAGATATCTATGAAATTTTGCGATGGTAACCCTACTATTGTATATCGGCTCCATTTTTTATCTCCCTCCAAAGATTCAAGTAAGTAGGATTTTGAACAATCTGATAAAGCTTGATAAATATTAAGGATATCATGCCCGGGGTCATCTATGGTTTCTGATATAGCAATGAGATTATATCCTTTTGAAATATATTCTTTAAACTCTTTCTCTCTCATTACTCAATAATCTAGTTTAAATTACTGAGAGCCAGTCTCATTTTTTTAATGGTTTCTTTATAGTTATCTGTATTAAATATTGCAGACCCAGCTACAAATGTATCAGCGCCAGATTTAGCAACTCTAGCTATATTATCAAGGTTTATTCCACCATCGACTTCCAGCCTAATATCATTATCTGAATCATCAATTAGTTGTCGCACAATACTAATTTTTTCATATGTTTTTTCAATAAATTTTTGACCTGCAAACCCAGGGTTCACTGACATTAATAAAATCATGTCTAGATTATCTAATACTTGTTCTAAGCAACTAACAGGAGTGGCAGGATTTAATACAACACCAGGCTTACATCCATTTTCCCTGATAAGATTAATTGTGCGATCAATATGATCACTAGCTTCTGGGTGAAAAGTTATATAATTTGCACCCGCTTTTGCAAAGTCAGGGATAATTCTATCAACAGGCTTTATCATGAGGTGAACATCAATAGGGGCCTTAATTCCGTAATTTCTTAGGCTCTCACAGATTAATGGCCCGAAAGTCAAATTTGGTACATAATGATTATCCATGACATCGAAATGGATTATATCTGCTCCAGCATCTAATACATTATCTATATCCTCTCCAAGTTTGGAGAAATCTGCAGATAGTATTGATGGTGCTATTTTAAAATCTTTCATCTTGGACTCAAATTTCTGATATACATATGTTAACAGAGAAATTAATAATATTATAATTTCATGATATTATATATTCATAATTAATGGAGTAAGAAAATGATTAAATACAATATTTTGGTAGCCATATTATCTTTTATTATAAGCAATAGTCTTTTTGCTGCGGAGCATCAGGTAAAGATGTGGAGCTCAAATAAGGGAGAGATGATGGTATTTGAACCTGCTGTTTTAAAGATAATGCCTGGCGACACAGTGAAATGGTTAAATTCAAATCCAGGCCATAATAGTGCCTCAATTGATGGCATGATACCAAGTGGCTCTACAGGTTGGAATGGAAAGATGAATGAGGAGATAGAAGTTACATTTGACAAGGAAGGAGTTTATGGTTACAAATGTACACCTCATTATGTTCTTGGGATGGTAGGTTTTATTATTGTCGGTGACAACAAAGATAATTTAGGTGCTGTTGAGGAATTGGCCAAAAAAGCTGAGGAAAAATTTGCAACAAATAAAACTAGATTCTCCGATTATCTGTCTCAAATAAAATAAAATGAATGACCTTGATGAATCGCTTAGTAAATATAATCTTATTCATAAAGGTAAAGTAAGAAATATCTATGACTATGCATCAGACAGGTTATTAATTGTAACAACAGACAGAATCTCGGCATTTGATTTTGTATTTGAGGACGAAATACCTGGCAAAGGTGAGCTGCTAACAAAAATGTCAGAATTTTGGTTTCGTAAAACTAGACATATTTTAGATAATCATATTATTGAAGATAGCTCGATAAATGTTGCTAGTGATATTGTTGATAGATCTATGCTGGTTAAAAAAACAGAAGTTATTCCTATTGAAGCAATTGTCAGAGGACATTTGTCAGGCTCAGCGTGGAAAAGCTATAAAGATTCAAAAGAAATTAATGGTAAACTTATAAACAAAGAATATCAGCAGTATGACATGTTAAATCAGCCAATATTTACTCCTTCTACTAAAGCAAGAATCGGCAGTAAGGACGAAAATATTAGTATTGAAAAGATGTATGACATTATAGGGAAAAACCTTGCGGATCGTGTAATATCTAAAAGTTTATTACTTTATGAATATGCTTATGACTATGCTAAAAAAAGAGGGATTATTATTGCTGATACAAAATTTGAGTTTGGTATAGATTCAGAAGATAATCTAATATTAATTGATGAAGTTTTCACTCCTGATTGTTCAAGATTTTGGTTGTATGATATAGATAAAAATCATATAGACCATAATTCATTTGATAAACAGTTTTTTAGAGATTATCTATTGTCCATTAATTGGGATAGTCAACAAATAGTATTGCCTGCTAATATCAAAAATGAGATTATGGAAAGATATAAACTTGCTTATAAATTAATAACCGACAATGTAGATGGTCTATAAAAAGATATTTATGAGTGGGACTAATACCGAAGTTGGTAAAACATATATCACGGAGAACTTACTTTCTCTATGTGTAAAAAAACAATTAAGCGTTATACCTTTTAAACCAATAGAAACTGGATGCAAAATTACGAAAGAGGGATTACAACCTTCAGATGCATATAAATATTATAAAATACTTAAAGGACAAATTAATATTGATTTAATTAATCCATATAGGTTTAGACAACCGATATCGCCAAACATGGCAATCAAAATAGCCAGAAAAAATATAAAAATTAAAAACTATATAGACAAGCTAAATTTACTACCCAAAAAAGCTAATCTCTTTATAGAAGGAGCTGGTGGGCTATGCTCGCCAATATCAAGTGATGGTCTAAATATTGATTTAATAAAAAAAATTAGATGCCCTGTTGTTTTAGTTGCTAAAGATGAAATAGGGGTAATCAATAATGTATTATTGAGTCTTGAAATGCTCAAAAAATACAGAATCAAAACGAGTGTTGTAGTCCTTAATAGAATAAATACCAAGCAGCCAAAAGGTATGGATAACTTAAAGGAAATATCATCTTTGATTAGAATTCCTATAGTTCAGGTAATTAAAGGCAAAAATAACTTATCAGCCTTTAATAAAATTTTAAAAATAATAAATTTTTGAAAACGTATTAATTACCAATAGAAGCTTCAGAGCATAGTTTTGCTCGGTTTGATAGAATATCTTGAGCCCGAGAAGTGTTTGCATCATCACCTCGCCATGTATTTAGCGCAGATTGCTGAATAGCTCTAGCGTAAGAAAAAGTTACTCTCCATGGAAGATCTGTGTATTCTTTGTTCATTAAACTAAGATGTTGTGTTGCCTCCTCATCAGACTGACCACCAGAAAGAAAAGCAATCCCTCCCAAATCTTTTGGGCAAACTGATTTAAGACAATCTATTGTCATAGTAGCAACTTTGTGAAAATCTGCTCTAGATGAGTTTTTATCGCCAGAAATCACCATGCTAGGCTTTAAAATTGTGCCTGGCAAAAAGATATTCATAAGATCAAGTTGTTCAAATAGACATTTAAGAGTCTTTCTTGTGATACTGTCACAATCCTCAATTGAATGACTGCCATTAATTAATACTTCTGGCTCAACAATAGGCACAAGATTATTTTCCTGACATAATGATGCATATCTTGCAAGCGAGTTACAGTTACTTAATATACAAGCTTCACTTGGTATATTTGAACCGATGGTAATAACAGCTCTCCATTTACAAAACTTTGCTCCTAGAGACATATAGTTAATGAGCCTATCTCTGAGCCCATCTAAACCTTCAGTGATTTTTTCGTCAATATGATTAGAAAAGTCCTTTGCACCAGTATCTACTTTTATTCCTGGTAATATGTCATTTTCCTTTAAATACTCTCTAAAGTATTCACCAGAACTCATTTTTTGATGAAATGTCTCGTCAAATAGTATAGCGCCACTTATATAATTAGATAAATTTGGAGTTGTTACAATAAGCTCCCTATAACGTCTTCTATTATCTTCGCTATCAGGAATATCTAATGCTGCGAATCGTTTTGCACAAGTTGGTGAACTTTCGTCCATCGCCAAAATCCCTTTAGGTTTACTCATCATTTTTTCTGCGGTCGATATAAGAACTTCTTTATTCATTTTCACTCCATTATTCTAGAAATTAATTTTACTATACCTCAATTAAGTTTCCAACTTCGACAATTTTAAGAGCATTTGTTCCTCCACTTGTACCCATTAAATCACCTTTAGTTATTATCACAAAATCACCTTTTTTCACTGCTCCTTTTTCCAACATCAAATCTATGACTTGCTGATTTGCTTTTGCATGAATATATTCAATCTGTTCTAGTTTTATTGAATATACTCCTTTAAGAAGACAAATTCGCCTACTAGTTCTATCATTTTTAGTCATAGCATAAATGGGTATAGTGGACTGAATCCTAGACATCCAAAGTGGGGTAGAACCAGTTTCTGTCAAAGCAGCAATGGCCTTAATGTTAGACTTTCCAGCTGCATAAACTGCTGACATTGCTATTGTTTGATCAACAGATATGAAACTATCATTTTTTTGAGTAATTTTTTTTGTTTTACGGTTAGTTTTTTCGGCTATCTCACAAATCCTACATGCTTCTTGTATAACATCAACAGGATATTTTCCTATCGCGGTTTCAGCAGAAAGCATTATAGCGTCAACCCCGGATGTTACCGCATTAGCGACATCAAACACCTCGGCCCTGGTTGGCACTCTGCTATGAATCATTGATTCCATCATTTGTGTGGCCACTATAACAATCTTATTATATGAAATTGCTTTACTTACTAACATTTCCTGGACAGCTGGCAATTGCTCTATTCCTATCTCTACACCTAAATCACCTCTTGCAACAAGTAATCCATCACTGATTTTTGCGATAGCATCAATATTTTCTAAAGCTTCACTTCTCTCAATTTTAGCTATAATTCCTAGGGGTTTTTTACCCACAATCTTTTTCACTTCGCGGATATCAGAATCATTTTTAACAAAGGATACAGCAATATAGTCAATATCAAGACTCATAAGAGATTTAAGATCTTTTTTATCCTTGGCAGTTATACCCTGCATAGTTATTCCACCACCTTTTTTATTAATACCTTGATATGGTTTGAGTTTTCCGCCTCTTAGAATTCTACAAAAAATCTTTCCGTTCGATATATCTTTAACCTCAAGTTTGATTAGTGCATCACTCAAGAGTAATTCATCACCAACATCCAGATGCCTTATAATACTTTTGTTTGTTAACCCAACTGTTTTTTGAGTGCCTGAATCAGGCTTTAGTGATGTATCTAGAACAAAATCATCTCCAGCTCTAAGGTTAACGAATTTTTTAGACCTAAAACTCATTATTCTAATTTTTTGACCCTGAAGATCTACCATAGTGGCGACCGGTCTTTTTAATTTCTTTGATGTCTGTTTCAGTAAATTAATAATATTTGATGTATCCTCTATGGTTGTATGTGATAGATTAATTCTGAATACATCAGTACCTTCTTTAATCAAAGTTGATATTATCCTTGATGATGAAGTTGAAGGCCCTATTGTTGCAATTATTTTAGTTCTTTTTCTCATTATTAATAGAACTCCAACTTTTTAAGAATTGGTAATTCATCTCCCTCAATGTATTTTAGCAAAGAGCCCCCACCTGTAGATAAATTAGTAAATTTATCCTCAAGATTCATATGCTCAATAATAGGTATAGTATCTCCACCACCAACAATTGAATAGATATCTGAGTTAGCAATTATTTTTGCAATCTCTTTAGTGCCATTGTCATAAGGATTCTTCTCTAATAAACCTAATGGTCCATTCCAGAATATTGAATGGGATTTAGCTATTATTTCAGAATATCTATCAATAGTTTTCTTACCTATGTCGAGTATTTTATCATCAGATTGTACCATATTAATCAACTTAGTTTTAGGGTTATCCAGCTCTGAATTATTCGATACTATAACATCCACGGGTAAGATTACTTTTGAAAATCGTTCGTCATTAATAATATTTCTTGCTTCGTCTAAATAATTTGGTTCTATCAATGATTTCCCAACATTGTAATCCATTGCTAGCAAAAAAGTATTTAGTATACCGCCACCTATAATTATATAATCAGATTTGTCTAATAATCTTTTTATTATTTTTAATTTAGTTGATACTTTAGCGCCTGAAATGATTGTGCCTATAGGTCTTTTGCTGGAGTTAATAAACTTATTGGCACTGTATATTTCATTTTCAAGGAGGGGCCCAGCGAATGTTTCCAAGTAATTTGATATTCCATAGGTAGATGATGACTTTCTATGTGAAACGCCGAATGCATCAAAAACAAATATATCCCCTAGATTAGAAATTTTTTCTGAAAGTTTAGCATCGTTTGAACTTTCTCCTTTACAAAATCTTACATTCTCACACATGACAATATTTGAGTCTGTGAAGCTAACGCCACTTATCCAGTTTTTTAAAAATGGTATTTTAGTTTTTAATTTTTTTTCTAGATAACTATTTACATTAATCAAGCTGAAATTTTTATCATATACTCCCTCATCAGGCCTACCAATATGTGAAAGAATTATAATTTTGTTATTCCTTTCAAGGAGATAATTAATGGTGGGGATGCATTTAATAATTCTAAAATCGCTAAGTATCTTGTTTTTATAAATTGGGACATTTAGATCTAAACGTAATAAAACTTTTTTGTCTTCAATATTTGAATTTGTTAAAAGTTTTGGCATTAGCTATTTGCGAGAATTTTTGCAACATCTAACATTCTATTTGAAAATCCCCATTCATTGTCATACCAAGAGCATATTTTAAAAAACTTATCATTCATAATACGAGTTAAACTTTCATCATAAACTGAAGAATAAGCAGAGTGGTTAAAATCAACAGAAACTAATGGTTCAGAATTATATCCTAATATGCCAGATAAATTTGTTTCTGACGCAGTTTTAATGATGCTATTAATTTCATCAATAGAAGACTTTTTAGAGATATTAAATGATAAATCTACCATTGATACATTTATAGTTGGCACTCTTATGGCAAATCCATCTAGCTTTCCATTTAAATCTGGCATTACTAAACCTACTGCAGAAGCTGCTCCAGTTTTAGCGGGAATCATTGACTGAGTGGCTGACCTAGCACGCCTCAAGTCACTATGATACACATCTGTTAATACTTGATCATTAGTATATGAATGAATTGTTGTCATTATGCCATTTTCTATTTTAAGCTCCTCATGTATATTTTTAATTAAAGTTGCTAAACAATTAGTCGTACAAGAAGCATTTGAAACAATTCTGTGATCGCTACTTAGAATATCATGATTAACACCATAAACAACGGTGGCATCTACATCCTTCCCAGGAGCTGATATTAAAACTTTTTTAGCTCCAGCATTTATGTGACCCATGGCTTGTTTTTTAGAGGTAAAAAAACCTGTGCATTCCATAACAACATCTATGTTCATTTCTTTCCAAGGTAGTTTTGATGGGTCCTTCTCACTAAGAACTTCTAATTCATCTTTTGAATCTATAATAATCTTATTATTTTTAACTTCTACGTTCTTCGAAAAATTACCATGCGCAGTGTCATATTTTAAAAGATGAGCATTTATGTTAGCATCACCTAAATCATTTATTGCGATAATTTTAATATCATTCGTATTTAAACGATCATAGTTAGCTCTTAAGACATTTCTTCCAATTCTTCCAAATCCATTAATTGCAACATTTATTGACATAATTATCTCCTAGTGTTTTTTATTAGTTTTTTGACACGTTTTATAATATTTTTAGCAGTAAATCCAAAATGAGCTAGCGCATCACCTCCAGGCGCTGATACACCAAAAGTATTCATTACAATTTTATCGCATGTAGATGAAAGATATTTGTCCCAGCTATCACCCACTCCAGCTTCCACAACTAATTTTGGTACTGAATCTTTTAATAAAACTTTCGATTTATAAGAATTGGATTGAGAGTTAAATTCTTCCATGCAAGGCATGGATACTACTCGAACATTTAGCCCTTCTTTATCGAGCATTTTTGCAGATTCTATACATAAGTGCAACTCAGATCCTGATGTTAACAGTACTAAGTCAACATTAGCTTCTGGATTATAAATAACATATCCGCCTTTTGAAATATCACGGAATTGTCGTACACTTCTCTTAATTTCAGGAAGTGTTTGTCTAGACAAAATTAAAGAGGTAGGTCCATTATCTTTAATTAAACCAGATTTCCAAGCAACAGCAGTTTCGGATAAGTCTGCTGGCCTCCAAACACTCATACCCGGGATTAATCTCAAACTTGCCATCTGTTCTATTGCTTGATGTGTTGGGCCATCTTCGCCTAGACCTATGGAATCATGAGTAAATACATATATTACAGGTTGATGCATTATAGCGGACATTCTTATTGCATTTTTTGCATACTCTGAGAATATTAGAAATGTACTTGCATACGGTCGTAAACCGCCATGTAAAGATATACCATTACTTATGGCAGACATTCCAAATTCCCTTACACCATAATGAATATATTTTCCGGTAAAATCTTTTTTTGATATAGCTTTAGATTCTTGCCAAAAAACTAAATTTGATTCTTTCAAATCTGCAGAACCACCAATTAACTCTGGTAAGAGCGGACCAATATTTTCTAATGTTACTTGTGAAGACTTTCTAGTCGCCATAGACTTATTATTTGTTTTTATCATCTTAGTTAACGTACGATCTATGCCCGATGGTAATTTATTCTGAATCCTCCTACTCAACTCTTTATGAAGTTTTGGATATAACTTTTTATATTGTGTGAATTTCTTTCTCCATTTCTCCTCAAGCTGCTGTCCTTTCTTTTTGAAATCCCATTCTTTATAAATTTCTTTTGGCACGTGGAATGGTTTGTAAGGCCATTTTAAATATTCTCTAGTTAGTTTTACCTCTTCTGGTCCTAGAGGTGCGCCATGTACACTGCTAGTGCCTTTTTTATTTGGAGCGCCATATCCAATAATAGTTTTCATACAAATTAATGTAGGTTTACTAGATTCATTTTTTGCAGATTTCAATGCTTTATCTATTTTATTAAAATCATGCCCATCAACATTATCAAGGACATTCCAGCCATAAGACTCAAATCTCTTTTTTATATTCTCTGTGAATGCCAAAGATGTGTGGCCATCTATCGATATGTTATTCATATCATAGATTACTATCAATTTATTTAGACCAAGAGTTCCTGCAAGTGAACATACCTCATGTGAAACACCTTCCATGAGGCATCCATCCCCAACAAATGCGTAAGTAAAATGGTTAATAATCTTACAATCATGTCTATTGAACTCTTTACCGAGAGATTTCTCAGAAATTGCCATACCAACCGCGTTAGCTAAACCTTGGCCTAAGGGGCCAGTTGTAGTTTCTACGCCAGGAGTGATGTCACATTCTGGATGCCCAGGTGTTATTGAATGTAATTGTCTAAATTTTTTAATATCATTTATAGTCAGGGCATACCCGCTCAAATGGAGTAAAGAGTATAACAACATTGACCCATGGCCGTTAGATAAGACAAACCTGTCTCTGTCTAACCATTTAGGGTTTCCAGGATTATGTTTTAAATGTTTAGACCATAATACTAAAGCAATATCAGCCATCCCCATGGGAGCTCCTGGATGTCCAGATTTTGCAGATTCAACTGCATCTAAACTTAGAAATCTTATTGCGTTAGATAATGTTCTTTTATTCATTTAACATAGAATTTAAAATTATTTTCTCCATTTTATTGAGCAACCAATACTAGCTTTTTGTTCCAAAGGGCCTGAACCAGTTCTAGAAATCTCAAACATGGCTTTAAATAAATCACTTTGATTTGGATTATTGATAGTTTTCATACCCCGATCATCAAATCTGCCTCTATACTGTAATTCAAGCTTAGCATTATATCCAAAGAAATCAGGTGTACAAACTGAACCAAACATTTTTGTAACTTCTTGGCTATCATCAATCAGATAAGGGAAACCAAAACCATATTTCTTAGATACTTTTTTCATATTATCAAACGAATCTTCTGGAAAAGATATGTAATCATTTGGGTTAATAGCAACACACCCTATTCCTTTCATTGCCAATACATCCGTCTCAACAACAAGTTTTTCTAATAATGCTTTCACATAAGGACAATGATTACATATAAACATCACTAATAAACCTTTTTTACCAGCACAATCAGCCATCGCCCAAATTCGGTCGTCAGTGCCCTTTAAGCTAAAATCATGAGCCTTTTGGCCAAAATCACAGACTGGTGTTGATAATTCTGCCATTTTAAATAATTGAATAACCCTCAAAGTACCTTTATTATATAAATAGTGAGCCCATTTATATGTTTAATACATTAGTAATGATGATATAATACATCATTTTTAATCAACTTAGTATCATATGGCTAATTCAAATCTCTCAAAGAGCAAACAGAAAGAAATAAAAGATCTCATAGAGACTGGCAGAAAACAAGGATATCTAACGGTTTCTGCAATAAATGACTTGCTCCCTGATAACCAATTTGATTCAACACAAATAGAACAAATCACAAAACTCATTACAGACTTAAAAATAAAGGTTGTAGAATCTGCAAAAGAAGCTACTGATGAACCTATTTTAAATGACGATGAGATTACTGATGATGAAGATAACGATATCACTGAGGATGAAGCGGTAGAAGTTCTATCAAGTTTAGATGAGGAATTTGGCAGAACTTCAGATCCTGTCAGAATGTATATGAGAGAAATGGGAACAGTTGAACTACTAAATAGGGCAGGAGAAATTATAATAGCAAAGAAAATAGAGGAAGGGCAAAAGTTGATTTATAAAGCAATACAGAGATTTCCAGAGTCAGCAGCTTTTTTTACTCAAATTTTTCAAGATATAGAAAATGAAGATGAAACAGATTCACTTATTTCTGATTATATTCTTGATATAAAAGCTGATACAGATAAAGAATTTAGAAGCGATCAACTTCCAGTAAATAGCCCAAATATATTAAAGATGGCAGAAGAAAAATTAGAGAAAGACCAGACAGAAGATGAAACAGATAATGATCTCAAAATGACGGATGCAGATTCTGAAGAAGTAGAAGATACTGAAGAAGAAGTCATAGATAATTCACCAGATAAAGAAATGGTGATAGCAGGTGTGAATGAAATTTCAGGATTGTATTTAGAGTATAGTACCTATAAGAAAAATAAGGACGAAAGGTATAAAAAAGTATTTGATGAGATAAAAGATAAGACAGGGAATTTCAAATTTACCTCATTGTTTAAAGAGAAGCTGACAAGTAGAATAGAAAATATAACAAATCTCATATCAAAATATGAAAGGGAAATATTAAAAATTTGTATGAATACTATAGGAATACCCAAAAAAGTCATGATGGCTGAACTTAAAGATAATTATCATGAACTTGATTTTGTAGAGAAATATATCAATGATAGCAAGCTTGATGATAATGAGAGAGATCTTGCTAAGAACCAATTAAGTAAATATCAAAGAAAACTAAAAGCCATCGAAGAGGATCAAGACATATCTGTCTCTGAGATAAAAAAAATTAATAAAGACAGAAGAATAGGCGAACTTAAGGAGAGAAATGCTAAGAAAGAAATGGTGGAAGCTAATTTAAGACTTGTAATTTCAATAGCAAAAAAATATACAAACAGAGGACTTCAATTTTTAGATTTAATACAAGAAGGGAATATAGGTCTCATGAAAGCAGTGGATAAATTTGAGTATCGAAGAGGGTATAAATTTTCAACTTATGCAACTTGGTGGATAAGACAGGCTATAACAAGATCAATTGCTGACCAAGCAAGAACAATAAGAATTCCGGTGCATATGATTGAGACTATAAATAAGTTAAATAGAATACAACGTAAACTTCTCCAGGAAAATGGCAAAGAAGCTACTCCTGAGGAACTAGCAATCCACATGGAAATGCCTGAAGATAAAATACGCAGAGTGCTGAAAATTGCTAAAGAACCTATATCAATGGAGTCTCCAGTAGGAGATGATGAAGATTCACATCTAGGTGATTTCATAGAAGATGAAAATGCTGAGAAACCATTAGACGAGACTATAAATACAGGCTTATCTGATTCTACTAGAGAAATACTATCTAGTCTTACACCAAGAGAGGCAAAAGTATTAAGAATGAGGTTTGGCATTGACATGAATACTGATCATACATTAGAAGAGGTGGGCAAGCAATTTGATGTAACAAGAGAACGTATTAGGCAAATTGAAGCTAAAGCCTTGAGAAAACTTAGGCATCCATCAAGAGCACATAATCTCAAAAGTTTTCTGGACAATGACTAAAATAGCCATATTTGCAGCAGGTTGCTTCTGGGGAATTGAAGACAAGTTTAGCTCTATCTCTGGTGTTATAAATACTGAAGTAGGCTATATAGGTGGGGGTGTTAAAAATCCAACCTACGAAATGGTTTGTACAGGTAATACTAATCATGCAGAAGCAGTGAGACTTTTTTATGATGAAGAGTCTATTAGCTATAATGAACTCTTGAATATTTTTTTTGACATACATAATCCAACAACGATGAATAGACAAGGCCCTGACTTTGGGTCTCAATATAGATCAGCAATATTTTATCAAGATAATTTTCAAAAACTATCAGCACAAAATAAAATAAAAGAATTGAATAAAACAAAATTTAACAATAAGATTGTAACTGCTCTTGAACAAGGCGGTAATTTTTGGATAGCTGAAGAATACCATCAAAAATATATTAAAAAAAGACGTTTTAAATTATTTGGAGAATAATTATAGGGCCTGTAGCTCAGTTGGTTAGAGCAGTGGACTCATAATCCATTGGTCGGAGGTTCGAGTCCTCCCGGGCCCACTTAATCATTATAAGGAAATAAGATATGACTAAGAAAATATATTGCTCAAAAAAGTGTAGAAAAAATAATTGTACTAAGAAATGTAAAGCAAGAGAAAAACATCTTAAGAAACTTCTAAAATCATAAATGACATTAATGCTTAAATATTAAATATGGGAAAGAAATAAGCTCAGAAGGATAAAGTAACTAAGAATTATTTAATTATGGAAGATTTAGAATTAAAAAAAAACTTATTACAATTAAAGATAGATAAATTAAAAAAACATCCACTGCTTAATTCTAATATCTTAAAAAAACCAAATGCATTAATAATATTAATGGAACACCATGTTTTTGCAGTTTGGGATTTTATGTCTATATTAAAAGCTTTGCAAAATATTGTCTGTCCGTCAGGTTTCCCATGGAAGCCCAATAAGTTTACAACTAATGGGGTGACTAGATTAATAAATGAAATAGTATTAGCAGAAGAATCAGATTTAATCGGGGATGATAAGTATTTATCTCATTTTGATTTATACATTCAAGCAATGGAGGAAATTGGGGCAAATACAAATTATATTAAAATACTAATCAAAACTAATTTCAATGATAATTTAGATTTTAGGAATCTAAATATACCTAATGGAAGTGCAGATTTTTTAACTACTACATTTAATTTATTAGCACTTAAAAAATTTCATATAACTGCCTCTCTTTTTACATATGGACGTGAGACAACCCTTCCTACTATGTTTTTATCATTAATGAATCAAATTAAGGAAACTACAAAGACTGAAAAACTACAACTCTATTTGGAAAGACATATTGACATTGATTCTAATAGACATGGTCCTTTATCAATTCAATTGTTAGATGAAGCTATTGACAATGATCCACAAAAACATATGGAAGCAGTTGACGCTGCAATTATAGCAATTGATTCAAGATTTATGCTGTGGTCATCTATCTTAAATAAGATTAAGTCATTGAAGATTTGAATCTTGACAAAAGTATAAATATATAATAATATACTAATATACCTCCTTCGTAGATGTAGAAGCCAGTTTATCTGGCTTTTACACCTTTAAGACTGTACCGACCTTAATTTCAAAAGAATTCACATTATCAACCGTGTTAATACCAAATAATACAGATATTGCTCTTATTGTATTTCCGTGTGAAACCACAAGTATATTTCCATTATCTGGTAAGTCATCAATAAATGGCTTCACTCTTATGCTTACATCTTTAAGGCTTTCACCGTTCGGTGGATGCGACTCCCAACCTCTCCTTGCTGCATAATAATTTTCTTCACCTACCATTTCTTTAACCTCTTGCTTACTTAGCGCAGACCAATCCCCATAGCTCCTCTCTTTAAGCCTATCATCTACAACTATTTCTACTTCATCTACAAGAATTTTTGCGGTACTATGAGCTCGTTTTAGTGGAGAAGAAAACGCATAATCAAATTTGATGTCATATAATTCTTCTTTGAGATCGTGAGCTTTGTGTATGCCATGTTCTGTTAGTTCTGGATCATGCCAACCTGTGAAAATTTTTTTTTTATTATATTCAGACTGAGCGTGTCGGACAAACCAAATTTTTCTTTCCATTTTCAGTTCCTCATCTAAGTATCATTACTAATATCATCATGAATTTTATCTTTAATAATACTATTTTTTTTCTTAGTAATAATTTTAGAAAAAACTATACCTAATTCAAAAAGCAACCATATTGGGACTGCTAGCAATGTTTGTGAAATGACATCAGGAGGTGTAAGCAACATCCCAATCACAAAAGCACCTACAATAACATATGGTCTTTTTTTAGATAAGCTAGCAGTTGTGCTGACATTTGTCAAAACTAAGATTACTGTTATAACTGGAACTTCAAATGCAAAGCCAAAGGCGAAAAAAAGAGTGATAACAAAATCAAGATACCTGCTAATATCTGTCATTACAGCAATTCCATCCGGTGCAATACTAATAAAAAAAGCAAAAATTAATGGAAAGACTACAAAATATGCAAAAGCAGCACCTAGATAAAATAAAAGGCTACTTGATACTAAAACAGGTAAAACTAATTTTTTTTCTTTTTCATATAGACCCGGTGCTGTAAACATCCATAGGTGATATAGCAAATAAGGTATTGATATAAATATGGATAAAATTAGCACTAGTTTGAAAGGGATGAAAAAAGGTGACGCAACATCTATCGCAATCATTGAACTATCTGATGGTAATCGGGAAATTAGTGGCTCTGCTAGTTGCTGGTAAATAATATCTGAAAATGGAAATAAAAATATGAATATCACTAATATAAATAATAATGATTTTGATATTCTAACCTTAAGTTCTTTAAAATGCGGTATAAGGGCTTTATAAGGTGATTTTAATTCTTCATTAGAACCCATTATTTTTTAGTTTCCTTCTTTTTTATATCTATTTCTTTTTGGATTCTATTCATTGAAGACTCTTGATCATCTAATAATTTATCAATCTCATTAACAGGTTCCTGAGTTTCTCTTTGCAAAGAATCTTTGACTTCGAAGAAATAACGTTGTAATTTTCCAAACCACTTGCCAAAATGGCCAGCAACTATAGGCAATCTCTCTGGGCCTACAACAAAGAGTAGGAGTAAAAAGATTAAAAATAATTCCCAAAAACCTATATCAAACATAGGGTCTACTTGTCTTCTTTGGTATTACTTTTACTAGAAACAGTTTTATTGGTCGTATCTTCATCTCTTGAAGATTTTTTAAAACTTTTAATTGCAGAACCTAAATCTGCGCCAACATTACGTAATTTTTTAGTACCAAATAGCACGACTACTATTATTAGTATCAGTAATATTGACCATGGTGATATACCGCTTAACATACTATAACCTCATTTATTTCTTAGTTTTTTTTCATCTATTCCTGAAACTCCGAACCTCATCTCTAGTTCCTCGAGAATATCATTCGATGATATCCCATTTAAAGACAAGGACACAAGAGTATGAAACCATAAATCAGCTGCTTCATGAACTATATGTTTCTTATTTTCATTCATTGTAGCTTCAATATACTCATTTGCTTCTTCAAGTATCTTTTCATTAACATAAACATTACCTTTTTCATATAATGATGATACATAAGAGTTTTCAGGCTTTTCTTTCTTTCTGTCTCTTAATATTTGATCAAGCTTTTCTAATATATTTACACAATTCTCTTTCATCATAATGATAGATTAGCACAAATACTTAAGAACGCACTAAAACTCCCTTCTTTTTGAGATACTGTTTTGCTTGAACTATAGAGTATTTCGAGTAGTGAAATATGCTTGCAGCTAATACTGCATCCGCTTTACCTTTAGTAATTGCTTCTTCGAGGTGATCTAGCGTACCTGCACCTCCTGAAGCTATTACAGGAATTGATACATTAGATGAAATAGTATTTAGTAAGTCTAAATCAAATCCCGATTGAGTGCCATCCTTATCCATACTAGTTAAAAGAATTTCACCTGCACCACGAGTAGTTATGTCCTTAGCCCATTCTAGAGCATCTCTCCCAGAGTCTTTCCTACCACCATGAGTGAAGACGTTCCATCTATTATTGCTAAGTTTTTTAACATCCATTGCTACTACTATACATTGTCTACCAGTTTTACTTGTCACCTCATTTATTAAATCAGGATTATTCACAGCTGCGCTATTAATAGCAACTTTATCAGCTCCTGCATTTAATAAATCTTGTACATCAGTAAAAGATGTAACGCCACCGCCTACAGTTAATGGAATAAAAACTTGGCTGGCAACAGATTCTACTGTTTGTAATAATGTTTTTCTAGCTTCATGAGTTGCAGTTATATCTAAAAAAGTTATTTCATCAGCACCCTCAGAATCATAACGTTTTGCAATTTCAACTGGATCACCAGCATCAGTGATATTGACAAAGTTTATACCTTTTACAACTCTTCCATTATTAACATCTAAACATGGTATTATTCTTTTATAAATTGACATATCAGCTCAGTACTCTTATTGCATCTGATAATCTAAATTTTTTTTCATATAATGCTTTGCCAATAATTATTCCACTGATTCCAATATCTCTAATTTCAGATAATTTTTGGATGTCTTTTGTACTTGTTATGCCGCCTGATGCTATTACTGGTATTTTAGTTTTAGAAGCTAATGATTTAATCCCTAAAAAATTAATTCCATCTAACATGCCATCTCTATTCACATCAGTAAAAACTATTTCGTGAATATTCTGATTTTCAAGAAATACGAGGAAGCTATCGATGCTATGTGATGATGAGTTTTCCCACCCATGCACAACAAGTTTTTCGTCTTTAATAGCTATATCAATAATTAATTTGTCTTTTAAATTATTCGGCATCATGGTTAGAAAATCAGGGTCTGACAAAGCTTTTGTGCCGATAATTAACTTATTAATTCCAATATTGAGGTACTTTTCAATATCCTCTTCACTTCTTATTCCTCCGCCAACCTGTATGAAGATATCCGGGAACTGTTCGCGAATTTTTTTTATTACAGAAAAGTTATTTGTTTCTCCACTTCTAGCACCATCTAAGTCTACAATATGGATATTCTCAGCACCTTCTTTTACCCATACGCCTGCAACATCCAAAGGATCATTGTTATATTTTGTCATCTTAGAATAATCACCTTTAGCAAGCCTTACGCATATACCATCTTTTATATCTATTGCAGGTAATATTTTCACTATAACTCTCCATTCCAGTTAATAAAGTTTTGTAGTAACTTCAAACCAGAAGCTGAACTCTTTTCAGGATGAAATTGTACGGCAACAATATTTTTGTCGTAAACAGATGAGGCAAAACTTATATCATAGTCTGTTAGCGATAGAACATTTAGATCATTAGTTGGCTTTACATAATAACTATGCACAAAATAGAAAAAAGAGTTATCTTCTATTCCATTCCATATAGGGTGATCTTTTTCTTGTCTTACTTTATTCCAGCCCATATGAGGTATTTTAAGATTTTTATTTATTTTGCCTTGCATACCTAAAACTTCACCTGGTAATATGTCCAAACATCTACAACTATTATTCTCTTCACTTGAGGTCATAAGAACTTGTAAACCCATACATATTCCTAAAAAAGGTTTATTTTGAAATAGATAAGATAGTTCATCAAGCCCAAAATATTTTGATATGTTTTGCATGCATTCATTAGCTGCGCCTTGTCCCGGAAAAACAATATGAGAGCAATCTTTTATCACATCGATATTATTTGTTACTCGAACGCTAGAATGTTTATCGATGATTTTAATTAATGCTTTTTGTACACTATGAACATTCCCCATGCCATAGTCAATTATAGCAACATCGCTCATTAGATTAATTCTTTCGTTGACGGAACTTTGTCTGATTGATTCGAATCCATTGATACTGCCATTTTAAGAGCTTTTGCAAACGCTTTAAATATAGTCTCAGCTATATGATGTGCGTTACCTCCTCTGATATTATCAATGTGTATAGTAGCTTTTGCATGATTAACAAAACCTTGGAAAAATTCTTGCAACAAATCAATGTCAAAGTCACCAACATGGGATCGGGGGAAAGATACATTATATTCAAGACCTGGCCGACCTGAAAAATCTAAAACAACTCTAGATAATGACTCATCCAGAGGAACATAAGCTGACCCAAACCTATTTATACCAACTTTATCCCCTAATGCTGACTCAATAGCCTGCCCAAACACTATACCTATATCTTCTACAGTGTGGTGAGCATCAATTTCTAAATCACCCTTTGCCTTTAGTTGTATATCAAACATTCCATGTCTCGCGACTTGCTCAAGCATATGTTCCAAGAAAGGTAAGTCAGCACTAAGACTAGATTCACCAGAGCCATCCAAATTAAGCTGAGCATTTATTTGTGTTTCTTTAGTTTTTCTTTCTATTTTGGCTATTCGTTTTTTCATAAGCTATCTATAACATATTATAATGGTTTAAGCCATTCCTTTAGGTATTCTACAACATAATTAACAGTATCCTCATAATCATGATTAGCGCCTTCAACTTCTATATTGGCAGAGTAATCATTTTTAGATAAATAGTTTTTTTTGAACATCATAGAATTTTTCTTTACAGAGCCATGATCGAACTCACCATAAATATTAATAATAGGTACATCTAGTAACTCATAGTTTATCTCGTGAATGACTTTTTCATTTCTATCCACAGCTCCTGCTCCTAATAAAACTAATCCTACTATTCTTTTGTCACTAAATTCAGCTAACCAAGAAGTGAGCATATGTGCACCACAACTATGAGCTACAATAATAATGTTTTTTTCATTAATGAATTCGATTGATGACTGAATTCTGTGACTGGAGTATTTGAAGATTTTCTGATAGTCATTATATGTCTCACCTTTACTTAAAACTGGTAGTTGAGGAGAGTAAACACTATACCCAATATCTTGAAAAAATAACTTCAAAGGATTCATTACTTTAGGTTCGTTAGGATATAAGCCTCTACCATGTAGAAGCAAGACTGAATATTTTGAGAAACTTTCTTTATCTACAACTAAGTTGAATTCTCTCTCTAATTCAGAGTTAAGTTTAATAATTTCTGAATCAAAAACGAAATTAATTATTTGTTCATTAATATTATTTTCCCTTTTATAATCTGGCAATGAATCAGCTAATAATTCCTGATGCATTGAAAAAATTAAATAAAGAGATAAGAAAATATTAAGTGATTTCATCTGGTTTAGAAAATATTTGTAAAATCTTCTCCTGAATACCCGGCTCTAAGAGTGAATGACCAGCATCATCAATAATATGTATTTTTGATGATGAGTATGCTTGATGTAAATCATAAGCTTGTTTATATGGGCAAACTATATCATACCTTCCATGAACAATGTTACACTTGATGTTACTAATCTTTTCAATATTATCAATAATCTGATTTTCTTTTATGAAGCAATCATTTATAAAATAATGTGTTTCCATCTTGGCAAGTGAAATGGAGACATCAGAAAATTGATTAACAACATACGATGATATCTTTAAAGAAGAACTCCTTCCTTCCCATTCTGCCCACAACTTAGAATATTTATGACTAATTTTCTTATCTTTATCGTGAATACGTTTATGAAATGCGGAGAGTAAGTCATAACGTTCATCAATCGGTATCCCCTCTATAAATGTATTCCAGTAGTCAGGATATATTTGATGTGCACCATGCTGATAAAACCATTTAATATCAGATTTCCTACATAAAAAAATGCCTCTTAGTACGAGTGAAATGACTAGATTAGGATGAGCTTGTGCAAATAATAGCCCTAAGGTTGAACCCCAAGAGCCACCATAAATTATGGCTTTCGGCACAGAAAGAAAATCCATTATTTTCTTTATATCATCAATAAGATTTTGTGTTGTATTCCTCACTGTAGAACCATATGGGGTTGACTTACCTGATCCGCGTTGATCAAATAAAATAATATTATAAATTTTTGGGTCAAAGAATTGACGATATTTTGGGCTAATACCTGCACCAGGTCCACCATGTAAAAAAATAACAGGTATGCCATCTGGCTGACCTGATTGCTCAATGTATATTTTATGGATATCATCTACTTGTAAAATATGCGTTTTGTGGGGAGTAATTTCAGGAAAAAGATTCATATCAATTATTATAAATCTATTTCTGATAATTGAACAAAGGTTTATGTCAGTAATAGAAAATTATTTATAAGGGTAATCAATCCCGTCTGGTCTAGTCTGGAAAATTCTTAAACTCCACATATACTGAGTTAAATCTCTTTTGATTAATAATTCCAAAGACTCATTTATCCTACGCGCGTTAGCCAAATCATTATCCGAAGGAAAATCTTTGAGAGGCTCTCCTATATAAGTTATATACTTATTCTCTTTGATAGAGTAATGATTGATACACGGTATAACTACAGCTTTAGATAATGATGCAATTTTTGCTATAGTAATTATTGTAGATTTTTGTTCGGCAAAAAAATTACTAAAAGTCGAATTTTTAGATCCTAAATCTTCGTCTCCAACATAATAAAAAATATTGGGTTTCTTAAGTGCTTTTATAATTCTCTTAAACGGAAAATTTTCCCTAGGGAAAACTACAACATTATCAGAAGATTTACTTCTAGATTTTCCAATAAACCAATTTAACAATCTATTGCGAAAAGGCTTGTACATACTAATAATCGGATACTTAGAAATAGATCTTCCTCCAAAATCTAGGGATATACTATGTGGAGTTAATAGGATAACTCCTTTATTTTTTTGTAAATGTTCATCAATAATATGAGAATTCACAATTTGACATGTTGACTGAAGAGACTTATTCGTTCTCCACCATAGCAATGGAAAATCAAAAATTGTTTGACCTAGATGAATAAAATATGAAACTACTAAATTATTTATTTCAGAGTGATGCATATCAGGAAAACATAATTTAATATTTGTGCAGGCAATACTTCTTCGCTTAGGATTTGTATGGTAAATAAACAAACCTAACATTTTACCAAAAAAAGCTCTAAAAAATCTTGGTATGAACGAAATTGGAAATGACAAAATAATTATAATCCAACTAAACCAATAATTAGGAAAAAGGTATGATAAATAAAATTTTTCACATTCATCATGACTAATATTCAGAGGATTTTTTTTAGATAAAAAAAGTTTGCTTTTTTGCATAACTTAAAATTTCCAAAAATAAGGAGTGATTACTATCAACAGTGTAAAAATTTCTAACCTACCTAAAATCATTGCAAATGATAATACATACTTTGCGAAATCATTGATATCAGAATAGCTAGAAGCTACATCACCAAATGCAGGACCTAAATTATTAATACAAGATGCTACAGATGAAAAAGCTGTTGCAAAATCTAAACCAGAGAATAATAACAAAATAGAGAGGAATAAGTATGAGAAAATATAGAAAATAAAAAAATTGTATAACGTCGTAGATATTTCATCTTTTATAGGTGCTTCATTTAACTTAATTGGAATCTCTGCGCTTGGATGTAATATTTTTAATAACTCTCTTTTTAATAATTTGAATAATAATAAAATTCTCACAACTTTCATACCACCACCAGTTGAACCAGCACAGGCTCCAATAAAACTAAATGTGATTAACATGGTAAGTATGAACGATGGCCATTGAGTATATAAATTAGTTGTAAATCCCGATGTTGTTATGAATGAAATTGAATGAAACAGAAGATCTCTTGATGAAATATTTTCATTGCTGATAGTGTTGAATAATAGGAGTAAGATATAAAGGATAAGAATAATGAATAAGTATGATCTTAATTCAGTGTCCTTTAGATATATGGAAATACTTCTTGTTTTTAACATCATGAAATGAAGAATAAAATTCATAGCAGACAAAAGCATGAATATCATACAAATCACCTCGATGAAAATGTTATCGAAAAAACCTATACTGTCGTTGTGAGTTGAAAATCCCCCTATAGCTATTGTTGAGAAACTATGAGCTATAGCATCAAAAATTGACATCCCAGCAATATAATACAGAGTCGAGCAAACAATAGTTAACCCAAGATATATGGCCCAAAGGCTTTTGGCTGTCTCGGCTATCCTTGGTGAAATTTTATTGTCTTTAATTGGTCCAGTAGACTCAGCTTTATACAAATTCATACCACCTACACCAAGTACTGGAAGAATAGCTAAAGCTAATATTACGATGCCCATACCCCCTAACCATTGCAACTCTTGTCTGTACATTAGTACAGATGGCGAGAGAACGTCAATATCATTAATTACTGTTGCGCCTGTAGTTGTCCAACCCGATATAGACTCAAAAAAGGCATCCTTAAATGAGAGTGAAAGTTGTTGGTCTAACATAAATGGTATTGCACCAAACAAACTTAAAATTACCCAAAATAGCACTACAATTAGATATCCTTCCTTGATTTTTATATCACGATTAGAATTTTTATTAGGAAAATATAGTATTAACCCAAAAAATATAATTATTAAAAATGAATAAATAAAAGTTAATAAGTTTCCATCATTATAAATCAGAGATATAATTATCGGCAGTGCGAGAGTAAAGCTAAATGATATTAACATTAATCCAATTATTCTTTGTATTAGGGAACTACTCATTCATTAAAAAAATCCTACGCTGACCTGAAACATCTTTTCAATTTTAGGAATATCTTTTTTCTCTAAAACAAATATAATTATATGATCGTCCGCCTTAATTACTAAATCATTATTTGCAAGAATGACCTTTTCTTTTCTCACAATAGCTCCTATTATTGTTTTTTTAGGCAAATCAATTTCTGATATTTTTTTATCTACCAGCTTAGACGTTTTTGAGTCTCCGTGAACTATAATTTCCATTACTTCTGCATCTCCTAATCCAAGTTGGTGGACATTAACAATATCACTGCTTCTTGCAGAAGCTAGTAATGACCCTATTGTTACATCTTCTGGTGACACAACAATATCAATCTCTTTAGATACAAGGTTTCTGTATGATGACTTGTTTACAATTGCGATAGTTTTTTTTGCCCCCATATCTTTAGCTAATTTTGCAGACAATATATTCATCTGATCATCATTTGTCACAGCACAAAAATAATCTACATCTTCAATGTTTTCATTTTTTAACAATGTTTCATCCGCGATGTCATTATTGAGTACTACTGTTGATGATAGAGTCTCTGCAACTTTTTTAGCAGCATATTGGTCTTTTTCAATTAATTTTAAGTCATAAATTGTCTCTAGTTTCTTTGCTAATGCTGATCCAACTCTACCGCCACCCGCTATAATGACATTATGTGGTTTTTCTGTTGATTTTTTTAACTCACTCATGAAGCGCATATTTTCTTCAGTGGCAATAAAGAAAACATCATCTTCTGGTAATATTGGTGTATCACCATTAGGAATTATGTACTTCTTATCTCTATAAATAGCAGCAACTTTAACATCTACATTTGGCATATGTTTTTTGAACTCAGACAAGTTTTTGCCAGACAGAGGTCCATCTGGTAATACTGTTGCAGCTATAACCTTGACAAGCCCAGAAGCAAAATTAAATGCTTGGAATGCACCTGGATGATCTAGTATATTTTTTACGTAATCTGTGAGAAGAATATTTGGGCTTATAACATCATTAATTGAGAATGAACTTTTATCAAATCCTTCTTCCATTCTAAGATACTCATTTGCTCTTAGCCTGGCTATCCTTTTTGGAACCTTATATACAGTCTTAGCAATATGACAAGCAGCCATATTAACTTCATCACTGCCAGTTACTGCAATAATCATGTCAGAATTTTCTGCATCAGCCATTTTTTGGATTGAAGGATAAGATGCAAGACCGTGCACAGTCTTTATATCCATTTTTTCTTTCAGATCGTCCAGTACATCCTTGTCATAATCTACAAGAGTTATGTCATTACCATCATCAGAGAGAATTTTGGCAACAGAAGAGCCAACCTGTCCACCACCAAAGACTATGATTTTTTTCATTTCATCGACTGGATTATTTTCACGACTTCATTCTACACCATATTAATTCAAATATAATAGACTTATTTATCTAGAAATTCTTTGATTTTACTGACAATAGGACTGTTTGAGTTAAAAAAATCATTGATGTGCACGACTTTTTTACCTGGAATCTGAAGTCTTTCAACATAAACATATCCATCTTTAGCTGCGAAAACAAGTTCATTTCTATTAAACATTATAATAGTGCCAGGTTGATTTTCATCTTCAGATAGTTGGTATCTAGCTTGCAATATTTTAATAGTTACACCAAATAATTGTGTTTCTGCTACAGGCCAATCAACGAAAGCACGTATCTTGTGAACTATGTCTATACTACTAGTATTCCAATCTATTACAGACTCAAACTTATTAATTTTACTAGCATATGTTGCCAAAGATTCATCTTGTGGAATAAGTGACTGATGAGATTTGTTTAAATTTATAGCGTTTAAGATATTTTTGTTTGCAAGATTTGTAAGACAATCTTGTAGACTGATTGAGTCATCCTTGTCATTAATTTCATAAGCATGCGAAGATATTATTCTTCCTTGATCTAATTTTGCATCTATTCTGAAAAATGTTATACCTGTTCTTTTATCTTTATTTAATAATGCCCTTTGTATAGGAGCAGCTCCACGTAATGTTGGTAATAGTGAACAGTGGATATTAATTGCGCCAAATTCCGGTATATCAAGTAAGATCTGAGGCAAGATTTTACCATAAGCATAAACAATGAATAAGTCAGGTTTGTAATCTGAAATTTTTTTTAAAAAATCTTTTGATTTCAGGTCTTCTGGATATAGTGTGTCTAAATTATTTGCTTCACTATATATACTCACGGGAGTTCTTTTATCTCTTTTATTTTTTGTATTTTGAGTTACGACAGCAGCAATATTATGTTGCGAGGTTGATAATGTCTTAAGAACATTGCATGAGTATGACGGACTTCCAAAAAATATTATATTCAATTGATTATAATCTCTTATATTGAGTAAGGTACTTTTTTCCTATCAGGGATATTTCCCTCAGAGCCTAATTTTTGTAATTTTTTTGAGATTCTATCACGTTTTATTTCAGATATATAATCAACAAATAGTTTTCCATCCAAATGATCTATCTCATGTTGTATACATACTGCAAGGAGACCATCTGCATTGCTTTCTTTAGATTTACCATGCAGATCTTTATAAGAATATTTAATTTTGTTAAACCTTTCTACTTTTTCATAAAAACCAGGAACAGATAGACAGCCTTCTTCAAAAATTATCTCATCTGCTTTATCGGTAATAACTGGATTTATTAGAATAACTGGGTTATTCCTAGTCTCACTTACATCAATGACTATCATTCTAATGGCAATACCTACTTGTACAGCAGCTAATCCTATACCTTTAGATAAATACATAGTCTCCAGCATGTCATTGGCAATTTTGGACAATTTTGAGTCAAAAACCTCAATGTCTTTGCCTTTTTGCCTCAATTTATTGTCTGGGAAATGTAATATATTTAAAGTACTCATAATAAAACTTTTGCAAAAAATGTTGTAAATTATTTCATTTTAATAGTATAAAGTAAAAAAATACAAATTTATAAGAGATAAATACAAAAATGAAAAATTTATTGATTGTTGAGTCACCTACAAAAGTTAAATCTATACAAAAATTCTTAGGTAATGAATATAAGGTGCTAGCATCCGTAGGGCATGTTCGAGATTTGATTGCTAGTGGAGGAAAAGGAATAGATGTAGAAAAAGACTATAAACCTGTCTGGAAAGTATCTAATGGCAAGAAAGATGTTATCGATGAAATTAAAAAGTTTTCTAAAGATGCAGATACGGTATATTTTGCTACTGACCCGGATAGAGAAGGCGAAGCCATTTCAAAACATATATATGACATCTTAGATAAAGCAAAACTCTTAAAAGATAAAAAAACATATAGAGTGGCATTTAACGAGATTACAGAAGCAGCAGTTAAATCGGCATTAGATAACCCGCGCCAAATTTCTCATGATTTGTGGAATGCATATGTTGCAAGGAGGACGCTAGACTATTTAATGGGTTATGATATTTCTGAGTTTCTTTGGAAAAAAGTGAGCAGATTTGCAAGAGGTGGAAGAGTCCAAAGTCCAGCATTAAGATTAATTGTAGAAAGAGAAAAGGAAATAAGTGCATTCAATCCAATAGAATATTGGACTGCAAATATAAATGCTTGCTCTGGCTCAGATTGTATTGACTTAGAACTAGTTACTATTGATGGTACGAAAATTAAAAAAGGCAAAATAACAACAATTGCATCCTCAGTAGATGCTAGAAAAATTGAAAAAAATCTTAGAGAATTCAAAGAAATTTCTATAGATAATATAAAAATGTCTGAGAGGAAAATTAAACCAAGCGCGCCATTCACAACAGCATCCTTGCAACGTGCAGCATATTCTTCTCTTGGCTTTTCTGTGAAACAAACCTCTAGTCTCGCGCAAAGACTATATCAAGGTGTTGCTCTAGGTGATCAGGAAGTTGTTGGATTAATTTCTTATATGCGCACAGACTCTACTAGCTTATCAGCAGACTGTTTAAAGGATATAGAAAACTATTTAAATCAAACATACCCGAAACTAAAATCCGCTGAAAATAGAATATATACAAAAAAAATTAAAAATGCTCAAGAAGCTCACGAAGCTATAAGACCGACTTTAATAAGTAATACGCCATCAAAAATCAAAAAATACCTGGAAGATGGTGAATATAAATTATATGAACTAATTTGGAAAAGGACAGTAGCCTCACAAATGATAGATGCTGTTAATCAACAAGTTGGTATTGATTTAAATTTAAATGATAAATATGGCTTTAGGTATAGTGGGTCTTTTCTAAAAAATAATGGATTTAAAGAGATATATGATTTATCAGATGATGATGCTAAAGATAAGTTAAATAAGAAAATTCTAGAAAATCTCAAAAAAGGTGACAAGCTGAATATAAAGGATGTATCTGTAGATCAAAAATTTACCCAGCCACCACCACGATATAATCAAGCTAGTTTAATAGAAGCACTTGAAGAACTCGGTATAGGAAGACCATCAACGTATGTAACAATTATATCAAAAATACTTGATAGTAATTATGTTGACCCTGATGCCAATAATTTTCAACCAACAGCATTGGCTAAAGTCGTATGTGATACATTAACGAAGCACTTCAGTAATGATTTAGTAGATTTTGAATTTACAGCAAGATTAGAAGATAATCTTGATTTGATTGCTAATGGTGAGCAGGATCCTATGTCTTGTATAAGAGGTACCTATGAACCATTTAGATCAAATTTAGAAGAAAAGCTACAAACAGTTGACATCTCTGAACAAAGAGAATTAAAAAATTTAGGATCACATCCGGATACTAAAAGGCCAGTTACAGTCAGGTTGACGAAATATGGTCCAACAATTCAGATGGGAACTAAAGATGATGAGGAAAAGCCTAAATGGGCTCCACTTACTACTGAAATGAAAAAAAATATAGATTCAATAACTATGGATGATGCAATTAAACTTTTTGCTCTACCATTAAAAATTGGTTCATATAACAACCATGATATTCTAGCTAATATTGGTCCATATGGACCGTACCTTAAAAATAATAAGACCAATGTTAGTGTTCGAGATCGTGATATATTCACAATTGAAGAGCAAGAAGCTATTGATTTGATAAAAGAGAAAATTGAGATAGATGCTAATATAAATATTAATATATTCGAAGAATCAGGAATTAAGGTCCTGAATGGAAGGTATGGCCCATATGTTACTAATGGTAAAGTGAATGTAACTGTACCTAAAGACATAAAGCCAGAGAGCTTAAATGAAGAACAATGTGTTGAAATGATAAAAAATGCACCTCCTAAACGAAGAGGAAGACGAAGATTCAGACCTAAAGCATCATGATAATTGGTGACCCTTCCCTGGCTGTGGAATATATCAAGAAAGGTGAAATTATCGCATATCCAACAGAAGCTGTTTATGGTATAGGTTGTGACCCTTGGAATCAAAAAAGTGTAGATAAAATATATAAAATTAAAAAAAGAGTCAGCAATAAACCATTCATTCTTGTTGCATCTGCTATTAATCACTTGAATAATCTTATAAATATAGAGTCATTAACAGATGATGTGTTGTCATCATGGCCAGGACATATAACTTGGCTTATACCAGCTTTAGGGGAAGCTCCACAATGGCTGATTGACGAAAGTACTGGCTTAATAGCTATTAGAATATCTAATCATAAGATAATTAAACAGATTTGTAGTATTTTCGGTAAGCCTATAATATCAACTAGTGCTAACAAGAGTTCAGAGGAACCATTCATAAGCAAAGAGGATATTACTAAAAATTTTTCTAGTTCTATACCACTTCTTGTTGAAGGAGAGATAGGCAGTTATACAAATACAAGTATAATTAAGAACATGTTAACAGGAGAAAAAATAAGATAATGGCTAAAACAGATGAATATATAAAAATTGAAAAAAATTTTCGAAATATACAAAATAGTATTATCAAGAATTTTTCATTATTCGATCACAGCTCTAGAAAAAGTAGAGTGAATTGGAATTATAAATCTGGTGGTGGAGGAATAAGTTATGAGTTTAATGATGGGAAAATGATAGAGAGAGCCATGGTGAATTTTTCATCGATTAGTGGTGACATATTGCCAAAATCTGCATTACAAAAAAGACTGAAAGGTAAAGTAAGTAAATTTAATGCTACAGGAGTATCTGTTGTAGTTCATCCGAATAATCCATTTATGCCTTGTTCTCATATGAATGTAAGATACTTTGAGACAGATGAGAAATCTAATAAATCATGGTGGTTCGGAGGAGGTTATGACTTAACACCATATTTCCCAAACAAAGCTGATATTAAAGAATGGCATGATTCAGCTAAAAAAGTATGTAATAAATATGATAAGAAATTTTATGAAAGATTCAGTAAAGATTGTGATGATTATTTTTATAATGCACATAGAAAAGAAAAGAGAGGTATTGGAGGAATTTTTTTTGACCAACTTAATTTAAAAGATAAAGATTTCTATCGTGATTTTGTTGATGATGTTGCAAAGACATATTTAAATACATATATCAAAATAATTGCCAAGTATAAAAAGAAAAAATACCTTAAAATTCATAAAGAGTTTCAACTAGTACGGAGAGGCCGATATGTTGAATTTAATCTGCTGTATGATAGAGGCACTTTATTTGGTCTTCAGTCAGGAGGAAGGCCTGAATCAATATTAATGTCTATGCCACCTTTAGTCATGTGGGGTGATAATAACAAAAAACTGAGCAAATTTGAGAGAGAGCTTAAAAAATTTCTTTAGAATCTATTTTAATAAATTATCTAAAAGCTTATTATTATGTTCAATCTCATCTCCTTTTAGATTCACTATCGCCGTAGTTAGCCTAGAGACACAATTTAATTTTCCAGCATCATTGCGAATGTCAATATTCCAAACATGAACAGATTTTCCAAGACTGGCTGCTGTTGTTGTACCAGTCACATAACCTTTAGAAACTGGTCTAACATGATTAGCATTGATTTCTAGGCCCACCGCTTTCTGTTTCCTCATGTCTATACACATATTAGAAGCAATACTTCCTAAAGCTTCTGCCAAAACACATGATGCTCCTCCATGTAAGATACCACGCGATTGCCTAGTAAAGTCTTCTACGGGCATCCTGGCAATAATATAATCATCGCCAAGTTCAATAAATTCGATACACAAATGCTTATTAAGATTGTTATTTCTCAACGAAATAACATGTGAAAGTGTAAAATTTTCTTGCCAAATGGACATATTGAGTCTCCATTATATTAATTGATGATAGAATAATATATCATCTTCTCTTAAAATAAAAAGTGTTAGAGTATTAAAATGAAAAAAAGTTTTCCAAATATAAGAATGAGAAGGTTACGGGCAAATAACCCAATAAGAAACTTAGTAAGGGAAAATAATTTGTTTAAGTACGATCTCATTCAACCAATATTTATAATAGATGGCAAGAATAAGATAGAAAAAATCACATCTATGCCAAATATCTATAGAATGTCCATAGATATCGCAATAAAAGAAATTAAAGCTCTACATAAAATAGGTCTGCAAGGGGTAGCATTATTTCCATGTATAAGCGAAAGAAATAAAGATAATAATGGCTCTGAGAGCTACAATGCTGATGGATTAATGCAGAAGGCGATAAGTCATATAAAAAAAGCAGTAAAAGATATTGCTATTATTAGTGATGTTGCGCTGGACCCGTATACAAAACATGGGCAGGATGGAATCTTGGATTCAAAAAAAAATATAGTTAATGATGAAACAGTAGAAATACTTGTTAAACAGGCACTTAGTCATGCAGAAGCTGGTGCTGACATTGTTGCTCCATCAGATATGATGGATGGTAGAATTAAAGCTATTAGAAGTAGCTTAGAAAAAAACTCTTTTTTTGATACAAAAATTTTGTCGTATGCAGTTAAATACTCTTCTAATTTTTATGGTCCATTTAGAGATGCAGTAAAGTCTAGTAAAAATATAGGGAGAGCAAATAAAGATACATATCAAATGGACTATGGCAATGAAAGCGAATCAATAAGAGAAGTAGAATTAGATTTATCTGAAGGAGCAGATATTATAATGGTAAAACCTGGTATGCCATATCTAGATATAATAAAAAAAATAAATGATCAATTTAATGTGCCTATCTTTGCCTATCAAGTTAGTGGTGAATATGCAATGATTAAGGCTGTATCTCAAAAGAACTGGTTAGATGAAAAGAAAATCGTAATGGAATCACTTTTAAGTATGAAACGAGCAGGTGCTAATGCTATATTGACGTACTTTGCTAAAGATGTATTGGCATGGCTGAAGTAAAAAAGTTTTGTGTAATTGGATTACCGGCAAAGCATAGTTTGTCACCAAAAATACATAAAAGCTTTGCTTCACAGCAAGGCATAAATATTCAATATAAGATAATTGAACCTGATTCTGAGGAACATTTTGAAACTCATGCACAAAGTTTTTTTTCAAAAAATGGATATGGTGCTAATGTAACCATACCTTTTAAAGAACAAGCGTATAATTTTGCAGATGAAATAGATACTTCTGCAAGAGAGTGTGGCTCCGCTAATACACTATTTTTTTATGACAAAAAAATAACTGCATATAATACTGATGGCAAAGGTTTTCTTAAAGATCTCCAAAATAAAAATATAGACTTATCAAGAAAGGATATACTTATCTTAGGCGCTGGTGGATCGGCTAGAAGTATTGTTAATTCGTTACGCACTTTAGACGTAAAAAAAATTGATATTTTAACGAGAACAATTTCTAGAGCTGATGATCTAAAAAAAATGTTTGATAAAGATGTAGACATAAATGTATATAAAAATGGCATAGATTATAATTTTATAATTAACACTACGCCCATTAGTCTCACTAGCGAACCGATTGAATTTCCATTAGGAGTTATAAGCTCTGAATCATTGACTTATGACTTATTCTATTCTAATAAAAATACTAGATTTCAAGAATGGTCATTAAGAAATGGTGCAAATACATCATACAACGGCATTGGCATGCTTGTTGAGCAAGCTGCATTTTCATATGAAATATGGAATGGATTCATACCTAATACCAAGGAAATTACTGATGAACTTTCTTGATAATTACAAGTACTGATTTTTTAAAGCTACGTATCCTTCCGCAGAGTATAATAAAAATTTCAACTCTTTAGCAGAAAGTTCGCGCAATTTTTTAGCTGGACTTCCTACATACAAAAAACCACTATCCAGAGTTTTGCCAGGACCAATTAATGCGCCCGCAGCTATCATAGTATTAGATGGAACAATTGCTCCGTCTAAGATAATACTCCCCATCCCAATTAACACTTGATTGCCTATCGTACACGCATGTATAACAGCAGAGTGGCCTATAGTTACATCATTGCCTATAGATAATGGGTAACCCGAAGGACAATATTCACTGACATGAGTAACATGTAAAATTGCACCATCTTGTATATTAGTTCTATCTCCAACAGTAATTTTATTTATATCCCCTCTCGCAACAGCTTGTGGCCATAAAGCACTGTCCTTACCAATAGTGACATCACCAATCACAGTAGCCTGTTCATCTATATATGCTGTCTTATGTATAGATGGTGTAAAATTCTTGAAACTTCTTATCATGTTATATGTTCCTTTTATCAAGCTTAACCTATATTATAGTCATAAAAATCAATTTTGAAGGAATAATTTATGAATGATAATTTTGTTATGAAAGTAGGCGAATCGCTTGTTGCAGGTGGCCCTGCGGGAACAGCTGCAGAGCCAGAAATTGTTATAGGACATCTAGACGGGCCATTTGGGACAGCTTTTGCTAATTTGATTGGCGACCAAAGTAAAGGACATTCAAAAGTCCTAGCTATTATGAATACAGACATTATGGTTAAACCGGCAACATTAATGGTTAGTAAGGTTACTGTCAAAGATAATAGATACACCAACATACTGATGGGAACAGTTCAAGCAGCAATAGCTAATGGCGTTCTTGATTCAGTAAGGAGCGGAGATATACCTAAAGATAAAGCAAATGAATTAGGTATAATTGTTTCTGTGTGGTTAAATCCGTCAGTCGCTAAAGATGAAAATCTGAATCACAGGATATTATTTGACATTCACAGAAAAGCAACAGCTCAGGCAATTAACAAAGCCATGAATAATAAACCTGATATTGACTGGTTATTAGAAAACCAAGAGTCAATTGTACATAAGTATTTTCAGATGGGATTAGATGGCAAGATTTAATATTCATGTCTAAACTAAGACTCTATTTACAACTCATGAGGGTTGATAAACCAATAGGTTACCTACTATTAATGTGGCCTGCACTATGGGCATTTTTAGTATCATCAGAAGGTAGTCCTAATATATTTTACTTAATTATTTTTTCAATTGGTATTTTAGCTACAAGATCTGCTGGTTGTGTAATTAATGATTACTTTGATCAAGATTTTGATAGAAAAGTTGAGAGAACAAAAGAGAGAGTACTGGCTAGCAAAAAAGTATCGAATTATGAGGCGTTAATTATTTTTGCATTGTTGCTTTCAGTGTGTTTCATCTTACTGATTATGCTGGAGTTTAAAATTCTTATATTTGCAATTTTCTCATTAGTGTTATTAGTTGCATATCCATTAACAAAAAGATATTTCAAGTTACCGCAATTTGTTTTAGGCATGGCATTTGGCTCGAGCATTCCTATGATTTTCATCTTAGAAAAAGGATATATTGATGTTAACTGTATAATACTATATTTATCGACGATTATATGGGCAATTGTATATGACACGTATTATGCTATGGCAGATAAAAAAGATGATAAAAAGATTGGTGTAGGTTCATCGGCTCTTTTTTTTGGAGATAATGACATCAAATATTCAAAGTACATGCATTATACCGTTGTGATTGGATTTATCTTACTAGGACTGATTAATTCTTATGATTTCGTATATTACTTATTCGTAACTTTGTCTTTGCTTACTGTCATATATCAGAGCCTTTTAGCTGAATCAAGAAAACCATATCAATGTATATCAGCATTTGAAAATAATAATATATTTGGATTAATAATTAGTTTTGGTCTACTATTTAACTATCTATAAATTATTATGAGCAATCAAACTATAAAAAATAACTGGACAACCAAAGAGCTAGAAGATATGTATAATATGCCTTTCAATGATCTCTTGTGGAAGGCGCATGAAATTCATAGGGAGAATCATGATCCTAATAAGATTCAAATATCAACACTAATGTCTATTAAAACTGGAGGTTGTCCAGAAGATTGTAAGTATTGCTCTCAAAGCATACGGTATGATACTGATATTAATCTTGAGAAAACTCTTCCCCTCAGTGAAATAATAAAACAAGCCAAAGATGCTAAAAATACTGGTGCAACACGTTTTTGCATGGGAGCGGCTTGGCGAAATCTCACTAACAGTAATCTGGCTAAAGTAAAAGAAATGGTTAAAGGGGTAAAAGGATTAGGACTTGAAACTTGTGTTACTCTTGGTATGTTGACAAAGAATCAAGCTGACGAGCTCAAATCTGTTGGGCTTGATTACTATAATCATAATTTGGATACCTCGGAAGAATATTATAAAGAAGTCGTAACAACCAGAACATATCAAGATAGATTAGATACAATTCAGCATGTAAGAGATGCTGGTATAAAAGTTTGTTGTGGCGGTATTATTGGATTAGGTGAAGATGGTATAGATAGGATTAAGCTGATTCAAGTGTTAGCAAATTTAGATGAACAGCCCGAATCAGTGCCAATTAATAAACTTGTAAAAGTAGAAGGAACGCCATATTCTGGAAATCTAAATGTAGATGAATTTGACTTTATTAGAGTAATAGCATTAGCAAGAATAGCAATGCCCAAGTCATATGTTAGACTATCCGCTGGAAGGGACACTATGAATGACCAAATGCAAGCACTTTGTTTTTTCGCTGGAGCAAATTCAATTTTCTATGGTGAAGAACTACTTACAACAAAGAATTCTACTATTAAACATGATAGAAAATTACTAAATAATTTAAAAATTAAAACAGATGGGCATATTGAACAAGATCAATGCGCATTAGAAACTACCTCGGATAATCTGACAAAGCTCTCTGATATTCCAATTAATACCAGCAACCTATAAGAAAAAACGTAGTTGAACATTAGTGATAGATTTTCAAAAAAAACTCTCTAGTCTGAAAGAAAAGGGTCTTTATAGACAAAGATTATTACTTGACTCTGCGCAAGATACAATAGTTACCATCAATAAAATAAAATATATAAATTTTGCAAGTAATAACTATTTAAATTTAGCTAATAATAAAAAATTAAAAAAATCCCTTAGCGATAATACTAGTGAATTTGGTATCGGGTCAAGCTCGTCACCGTTGATAAGTGGGTATAATAAAAAACATATGCAATTGGAAAAAAAGATTGCTAAACTTCTTCGGTTCGAATCTGTACTAGTTGTAAATTCTGGTTATCTTGCAAATGTAGGGCTAATAAATGCTATTGGTGACAAAGACATAATTGTATTCCAAGATAAACTTAATCATAGCTCTATTATAGAGAGTTCGAGACTATCATCAGTAAAATTGATTAGGTATAATCACCTTGACTATCATGACCTAGAGAAAAAATTAAAAAAATATAAAAAATCTACAAAAATAATCTATACAGACACTGTCTTCAGTATGACGGGAGAGATTATAGATATTAAGAGATTATCTAAAATTTCTGAAGACAACAATGCTCTGTTATTTGTAGATGATGCACATGGCTTTGGTGTCGCACAAAATTGTAATAATGACTTCCCTTGTTCACGAAACATCAAAAAATTTAAGGGGGCTAAAATAGATGCATATATAGGAACTTTTGGAAAAGCAATCGGAACGTTTGGTGCTTTTATTGCAGGATCAAATGAGTTAATAAATCTTATGGTACAGAAATCTAGACCATATATATATTCGACCGCATTACCGACAGCCTTAGTAGCAACAACAATAGAGAGTATTAATATAATAAAGAGCAAACCGAGCCCGGTAAATAAACTTTATGAAAATATTAAATATTTTAAAAAATTAGTAAAATTTAATAACATAAAAATAAATGAATCAAACACAGCAATACAAACGATAACAATTGGTGACCCAATAACTGTTGTTGATATATGCAAAAAGATTAAAAAGGAAAATATATTAATTCAAGCAATTAGGTATCCTACAGTGCCAATTAATAATGACCTCATTAGAGTTAATTTAACTAGCGGTCACACAAAAAAACAAATACAATCACTAGTACAATCACTTAAAAAAATAATTGGCGCGGCTATATGAATATACTTTCAAACAAAAATATACTTCTAGGGATTACAGGTAGTATCGCAGCGTATAAATCTGCAGATCTTGTGAGTAATCTAAAAAAACAAGGTTGTAATATTAAGACGGTTATGACAAAAAGTTCTGAGTTATTTATAACAGAAACGACTCTTGAGGCTCTTTCCGGTGAAGAGGTAATATGTGAGGAATCACAGTCCCATACAAAAGAAAATTTTAAGCATCTAAGCTTAGCAAAGTGGGCTGATATTATCCTTATAGCTCCATGCACTGCAAACTTTATGAATAAATTAGCAAATGGACATGGAGATGATTTACTATCCACAATATGCTTGGCATTTACAAAATCAATCTTTGTTGTTCCTGCGATGAATCCAGATATGTGGAACAATAAAGTTACACAAAATAGTAAGGAAAAACTTAAATCTGCAGATATAACAATGATAGGGCCTAGCTATGGAAGTCATGCATGCGGAGATATTGGATATGGAAGAATGTCAAGTTCAAATGAAATTATTGAAGTTATAAGCAGGCAAGATAATAATTCTAGTATTGCAGGAAGCAAAATTTTAATTACAGCTGGCCCCACACGTGAACCAATTGATCCAGTCAGATATATTAGTAATTATAGTTCTGGTAAAATGGGATATGCTATGGCTTTAGCAGCAAAATCAATGGGAGCATATGTAGAGATTGTTTCAGGTCCTGTGAAGATTCAACCAATCAAAAATATTAAAACTACATATGTTGATACATCTTCGGATATGCTCAATGTAGTAATCTCAAAAGTTCGTGATTTCGATATTTTTATATCAGCAGCTGCTATTGCAGATTATAGACCTATAAATTATTCTCAAGTTAAACATAAACAGAGTGACGGGAATTTGAATATAGAATTTACACGTGGAGCTGATATTTTAAAAACTGTATCAGAAAAATATAAAAAGCTTTTTACAATAGGATTTGCTGCAGAAACAGATAAATTGGATGCTAATGCAAAACATAAGCTTGAAGATAAAAATTTAGATATGATTATAGGCAATATAGCAAACCATGAGTTGAAAATTGGGTTTGAGTCAGACTTTAATAAAGTTACAGTATTTACTAAAGATAGAACTAAAGAAATTGATGAAGATAAAAAAATTAATATAGCAGTTGAGCTATTCAAAATTATATCATCAGAGTATTCTAAGAAAGTTAGTCTGGTAAGTCTTGATGTTAAATGATGTGAAGATTAAAATTCTGGATAATAAGTTAACAAAGCTTCCAGATTATTTAACAAAAGGTTCTGCCGGTTTAGACCTTAGAGCCTCAATTAATAGAACCATAGAAGTTAAACCAAATGAAACGAAATTAATATCGACAGGTATATCTATTTTTATTGAAGACAGTAAGTATGCTGGCTTAATATTACCAAGATCAGGACTAGGTCATAAACACGGTATTGTGCTAGGAAATCTTGTTGGTCTCATTGACTCAGACTATCAGGGACCACTGATGGTCTCATGTTGGAATAGAAGTGATGCGCATTTCACCATTGAACCATATGATAGAATTGCTCAATTAGTATTTATTAGTGTACAACAACCAGAGTTAAAGCAAGTGGAAAGTTTTGAAAAGACAGGTAGAGGTGATGCGGGTTTTGGATCTTCAGGAAAAAAATAAATTGATTATTACAAAAGATATATTTAGAGCATATGATATAAGAGGTGTATATCCAGAACAAATCAATGAGGATGTTTATAACTTAGTAGGTAAAGCAATTGGCACATACATTAATAATCAAAATGCTGGAACTGAGGTATGCTTATGTGCAGACGGCAGGTTATCAAGTCCAACTCTTAAAAAGAGCTTAATAGAAGGCCTCATATCAACTGGTATTGATGTTGTAGACATAGGGCTACTACCAACGCCATTACTTAATTATTCATTAAAAAACCTCAATATTAAGAATGGGTTAATGATTACTGGCAGCCACAATCCAAAAAATTATAATGGAATTAAAATGGTTGTGAATAACATAACACTCTATGGTGAATATATAAAAGAGATTTTCGAGATAGCTGACAAAGGACAGTTTTTATATGGACAAAAAGGTAGTATAAAAAATGATTCTACTATCTTAGAAAGTTACATAACAAAATTAATTGATACTTTAGATATTGATTTTAATCATACAGTTAGTATAGATTGTGGAAATGGTATAACTGGAAATGTTGTTCGAAAAATATTTGATGCGTTAAAAATAAAAACAAAAATAATTAACGAAAAGGTAGATGGAAATTTTCCTAATCATTCACCAAATCCATCTGATGAAAAGAACTTAGCTGAATTAAAAAAGATTCTATCAGATAGTGATTCTATGATCGGATTTGCATATGATGGCGATGGAGATAGGATTGCTGCAGTGAGAAAAAATGGAAAAGTGCTATGGCCAGATCAACTTATGATGATTTTTAGCAAAAGTATACTCAATAAGAATCAGGGAGCAAAAATAGTCTATGACATCAAATGTTCTAAGCACCTTGAAAAAGAAATTATAAAAAATGGAGGTGTGCCAATTTTATGTAGAACAGGACACTCATTTATAAAGAAAGCAATAATAGATAATCAGGCAGCATTAGGAGGCGAGCTTAGCGGTCATATATTTTTTGCAGATAAGTGGTATGGGTTTGATGATGGTATTTATTCATCATTACGGCTTCTAGAAATACTGGGTAAATATCAGAATATTGACGAACCTCTAGACAAACTTCCTAATACAGTAATTACACCCGAAATTAATATAGAATTTAAAGGCAATAATCATTTTACTTTTATGGAATTATTTGTAAAACTAGCAAAGTTCGAGAATGCTAGTATTATTAATATTGATGGGATGAAAATAATATTTGAAAATGGCTGGGCTTTAATAAGATGCTCTAACACAAGTGCTAATTTAGTATTACGGTTTGAAGCCGATGATGAAAAATCTCTAAGAAACATTAAAAACTTAGTTCAAGAACAGATAAATAAAGTAGATGATAAAATTAAAATTAATATAATAGAATGAACGAGCAAGTAAAGTATAGAAAAAATAGTAGTATAACACCAAGCACCGCTAAAATCTTAATAGAGGCGCTACCTTATATTCAAAAATTATCTAATAAAGTAATTGTCATTAAGTTTGGTGGCAATGCAATGACAGATGAAGTTCTTAAAAATAACTTTGCTCGTGACGTTGTTCTTCTTAAACAGGTAGGATTGCACCCAGTTATTATTCATGGTGGTGGTCCACAAATAACATCATATCTTAAGAAACTTGGTATAGAATCAGAATTTGCAAATGGCATGAGGATAACTAGTCCCGAATCAGTACATATAATAGAGATGGTACTTGGAGGTCTTGTGAATAAAGAAATCGTAAATGCAATTACATCACATGGCGGTAAGGCTGTTGGCTTATCAGGAAAAGATGGTGGTCTTATAAGAGCAAAAAAAATGATTGGTGAAGGTGAGTTTAAAGATATAGATTTTAAAAATACGGGGACTGTTCAAAGTATTGATCCAGAGGTAGTGACTTTATTAGATGGATCACCATTTATTCCAGTTATTGCACCTATAGGAATTGGTGAGGATGGTACAACATATAATATCAACGCAGATTTAGTTGCTGGTAAAATTGCACACATATTACAAGCAACAAAATATCTAATTCTCACTAATACTTCCGGTATCTTGGATAAAGATGGGGAACATATCCAGTCAATTAATGCAGCGAATGTAAGAAAATTAATTGATAATAAAATCATCTCCAAGGGAATGCTTCCAAAAGTTAATTCAGCCCTAGAAGCGGTTTCTTTTGGAGTAGAACATGTTCAAATCATCGATGGCACGGTGAATCATGCAGTCTTATTAGAGTTATTTACAGATGATGGTATCGGAACTATGATTCGTAGGCTATAAGTGCTCGATCATTTAATATTATTTTTTGTATCGTTAATATCAAATATTTTTTCAGCATTTTCTGGTGGTGGTGCAGGAGTGATACAACTACCAGCAATATTACTTCTATATGATATTGCATTTATTAATGCCTTGGCAACCCATAAGATAGCTACGGTTGCATTGGGTGTAGGAGCGACATCTAAATTTAAAACAGTTATTGCTTTTGATTACAAATTAATATTCAAGCTACTCTTGTTTGGGATACCAGGTGTAATATTAGGTGCGGAAGCAATAGTAATAACAGATGAAAATATTGCGCGAACTAGTCTTGGTGTATTTATTGTATGTATAGCAATATATTCGTTGTACCAAAAAAATCATGGAGAGAATATAAAAAAAACTAGTAACTCTAATCAAATTTTTTTAGGGTATTTTTTTGCATTTATAACTGGATTACTAAATGGTTCGTTATCTGCGGGTACAGGTTTGATATTCACCATGTCATTAATTACATTCTTTGGATTAGATTATAAAAATGCAATTGCATACACATTAATAATTGTAGGATTTTTCTATAATGCTATGGGGGCAATAATCTTAAGTTTTAATACAGATTTATATTTAATTCTCTTACCTTCACTAATTTTTGGTTCTCTCATGGGTGGATACATAGGAGCAAAAATATCATTAAAAAAAAGCAATAAATCCATAAGAAGAATATATCAATTAATCACAATTACAGTTGGTATAAGTTTAATAATATAATTATGCCTTATATTTTTTTAGGTATACTGTCATGTCCTTAAGAGCAGCAGAATATTTATCATCTACTTGAAGATAATTGACTATATCTTCAAGGTCTATAATTGACAGTAATTCAATGCCCCATTTGTCGCTCAGTTCTTTTTTTGCTGAGATTTTTGTTCCAACTTCCATCCTATCAAATGCAACCAAAACATGATTAGCAGATGAGTTGCTTTGATTTAACAAACTAAGTGCTTTATCAATAGATTCTCCGGATGATATAACATCGTCAACAACCAAAGATTTACCTTTAGGCTGAAAACCAACAAAAATTCCTGACTCACCATGTGATTTTGCTTCTTTCCTATTAAAAGAATATGGCTTATCTATATCATAAATCATATATAGCATGTTGCTAATAGAAGAAGCTAAAGTTATACCTTTATATGCAGGTCCAAACACGTAATCAAAAGCCAACTTATTCTGAATGATATAATGGCAATAAAATTCAGCTAATTTTGCAAGCAATTTACCGCTATTACATAAACCAGTATTAAAGAAATAAGGACTTTCCCTGCCAGAGTTGAGCGTAAAGTTACCAAAACGAAGTATTTCGTGTTCTAATATGAATTCTATAAATTGTTTTTTTAGGTCATTCATCTATATCTTTATATTATATTATCATGGTACAGACAAAGAGTATGAGAGTTTTAACACTAAATGTATGTGGAATTAGAGCAAGCCAGAAAAAGGGTTTGTTTAAATGGCTAAAAAGAAAAAAAGCTGACGTTATATGTTTACAAGAGGTTAGAGCTACTGAGGAGCAGATTAGTACTAAGGAATTTGGACTACATGGATATAATAGATATTTAGCTGTTGCTAAGAAAAAGGGATATAGTGGTGTCTGTATATATTCAAAGGAAAAAGCATTACATGTCTCAGACACATTCGGATCTAGTATATTTAAAGAGGAAGGAAGATTTATTGAAGTTGAACAAAAATTGTATAACTTCATATCAGTATATTTCCCTTCAGGTTCTTCAGGTGATGTTCGACAAGAAATGAAATATAAATTTATGAAAAGCTTTGAAACATATCTCAAGAAAATACAAAGAAGAAATAAGCCCACGATTATATGCGGTGATTGGAACATTGCCCATAAAGAAATAGATATAAAAAACTGGAAATCTAATCAAAAAAACTCTGGTTTCTTGCCTAAAGAGAGAATGTGGTTAGATAAGATAACACAAAAATATGGCTTTATAGATGCGTTTAGGGAGATAGATAAGAGATCGGAACAGTATACCTGGTGGTCTAACAGGGGGAGAGCATGGGACAATAATGTAGGATGGAGAATTGATTACCAAATGTTGACTTCAACTGCTAATCTTATACCTAGAAAAGTAGAGATTTATAAAAAAGAACGATTTTCGGATCATAGCCCACTGACAATTGAATATGAGAAACCTTAAAGAGAAATTATATAGTTCATTTAGCCCATATATGACAAGAAAGATGCTTGTCACACAAGCCATGGGATTTGTGTCAGGCGTACCCTTACTATTGACTATAACTTTATTACAAGCATGGCTGACTGATGAAGGTATTTCAAAATCAACTATCGGACTATTCGCATTAGTTGGACTTCCTTACTCACTAAAATTTTTATGGGCCCCGATATTTGATCGGTATGTTATAAATAGATTTGGAAGAAGAAGGGGTTGGCTTTTAGTTACACAAGTCTTCTTGGCAATCTCAATCATTGCTCTTGGGATGAGTAATCCTGGAATGAATACCTATAATGTAGCAGTACTTGCACTATTAGTTGCTTTCTTCTCAGCATCACAAGATATCGTAATAGATGCTTACAGAAGGGAATCGTTAGACAATGAAGAACAAGCACTTGGGGCATCGGCTTATGTGTTAGGTTATAGAATTGGGGCCTTAGCTGCTGGCGCTGGCGGTCTGATACTAGCAGACTTTTTCACATATCAAGTTGTCTATGGCATAATGGCATCGATAATGGTATTTGGAATCATGATAACATTGATCTCGGAAGAACCAAGAAAAGTTTCTGAGCCTACAACATTTATAAGCGCAGTAAAAAATCCATTTATTGAATTTTTTACTAGACATAAATCTGGATTAAATACTAATATTTCTGTACCGATTCTAATTTTACTTTTTATATTGCTGTATAAGGTAGGAGATACGATGGCTCACTCTCTAAGCACAAACTTTTACCTGGATATTGGCTTCAACAAAACAGAGATTGGTACAGTAGTTAAAGTTTTTGGATTAATAGCTACTCTAGTAGGAGCATTCATTGGCGGATTACTATCTATTAAAATAGGTCTGTATAAATCATTAATATCTTTCGGAGTCTTTCAAGCAATAGCAACATTAGGATTTGCTGTCTTAGCTATTGTTGGCAATGAAATAAGCATCTTAATGATTGTAATATCTTTAGAAAATTTAGCTGCTGGTATGGGATATACTGCATACTTGGCATTTATCGCCAACATGACCAATAAAGAGTTTACCGCTACACAATTTGCGCTTATGACAGCTCTGATGTCAATGCCTAGAACATTGTTATCTGGTACCTCTGGATTTTTAGTTGAAGGGTTAGGTTGGGAATTGTATTTTATTTTCTGTTCACTAATTGCTTTTCCTGCTTTAATAATATTAGCTAGACTAAAAAGGAGTTTTAAAATATGAAATTTTTTAATACTGCAGACTTATGTGATGAATTTGATAATATACAAATCGCAAAACCAATTTTTTCGCAATATGGTAGAAAGAAAAAATTTTGCGGAAAAATGAGAACTGTGAGCGTACTTGATGATAACAGCTATGTTAAAAAATTAATTGAGAAAAAAGTAAACGGTGACGTTATGGTTATAGATGGCAATGCCTCTGATAATTGTGCTTTACTTGGAGATAATCTTGCTCGAAAAGCATTCAACAATGGCTGGTCAGGTTTTATCATTAATGGTTATATAAGAGATGTTGAAATAATTAATGATATAGAAATTGGTATAAAAGCTATTGGTAGTTTACCACGTAAAAGTGAAAAAAAAGACATTGGAAAGTATGGTGAAATTCTCAGATTTGCTGAGGTAGATTTTACAGATGGACACTATGTTTACAGTGACAGCGACGGGATAATTGTAAGCAAGGATATATTAGATAAAAAAGATGACAATACCACTAAACAATCAATACCATATATAAAACTAACTGGTGTAAAAAAATACGATGACACCTAAGGCAATAGAATTAAAAAATATATCTTTACAGAGAAATGAGTCTATAATTTTTGAAAATATTTCTCTAGATATCAATAAATCATATATCGCAAATATTTTTGGTAGAAATGGTTGCGGCAAAACCTCTTTGCTTAAAATTATTGTTGGCTTAACAGAAGCAACTTCAGGATCTGTGACTATAAACCATGTCAATGCAAATGATATAGCATATATCGGACATAAATTTGGAATTAAAGATAATCTTACTGTCTGTGAAAACCTGAAATATAGCAACGTTACTGATAATGTTGAAATGGAAACGAGAATTGAAGATGCTTTAAATATGTATGAAATGACGCATTATAAAAATATTCTAGTCAAACAACTTTCACATGGCCAACAGAAAAAAGTCAGCTTAATGAAAACTCTAATGAATAATTACTCAATATGGGTTATAGATGAACCATATAGTGCCCTAGATAAAAAAACTATAGATATATTTAACAAGACCATGTATGAATTCTTATCAACTGATGGGACTGTGATAATCACAAATCACTCAGAAATTAATGATAATTATAATAAAGTAGTGAATTATAAATTATGATAAAGATTGTAAATATAATGAGCAAAGAATTATTATTAGCATCAAGATCCGGCTATGAAACATTTATGCCTATTGTATATCTAATCCTTATTATGACATTTTTTAATGTGGCTATAAGTTATGTATCTAATGATATTATTGTTGAATTAGTTCCTCTAATGATATGGGTATCCTGTCTCCTTATATGTATATTAAATCTTGAAACAGTTTTTAAAGATGATTTTGATGATGGGTCTCTAGAATTGTTTATTATACATAGTGGTGTAATTGAATTTGAGATATTAGCGAAAATTTTTGCTCATTGGGTGTTATCCAACTTACCAGTAGTAATAATTGCCCCATTGATAGCTTTAGGCTTAGGGGTTACTGCAAACACCTCTTTGATTCTTTTTTTAAGCCTATTGGTTGGCACTCCATCAATGAGTTTAATAGGCGCCATCGCTGCTGCACTTACAGTGAGTCTACGTAAGAATAAGATATTAATATCACTCATGGTCTTACCTTTATATCTTCCAATATTAATTTTTGCAACTAGTGCTGTGAGTAACTCATATTTTAATCTTAATTATGAGACAGAATTACTGATGCTAGTAATACTTTTATTGATTTTCATATTAATAGCCCCGCTGGCTTGTAACAAGGCTTTGAGAATAAGTTTAGATTAAACTTACCCATTTTGTATTTCTTTCTCTTTCTAAAATTATGTTTCTTGCAGAGAATAAAATTGCAAGAAATAAATACAAAGTAAAACCTATGGCAGTGTATATTAATGGAGTTAACATTTCACTAGCAATAGATGGAGCGCTTAATTTCATTATAGAAGGGCCCTGATGAAGTGTATTCCACCACTCTACTGAAAAATGTATTATTGGGATATTAACAAAACCGATTATTGCAAGGATATTTGCCGCTCTTGCACCTTTCCGATAATCATCAAAAGAATAATGTAAAAATATTATAGAGAGATATATAAAAAATAAAATAAGCTCTGACGTTAGCCTTGCATCCCAGACCCACCATGTACCCCACATTGGCTTACCCCAAATAGAACCAGTAACAAGCGCTAGAAACGTAAATAATGCACCATTTTTAGCAGTTGCAATAGACAAAACTTCAAACACCTTAATTTTCCATATTATAGAAACAATGGAACAAAAAAATAATATAGAATAGGCAAAGAGAGATAACCAGGCGCTTGGAACATGCACATAAATGATCCGGAAAGCTTCTCCTTGCTGATAATCAGAAGGAGCATGAAATAATCCAAGGTAAAGACCATAAATTATGAATGCCAATGATGAGAACAACAACCAGGGTATAATTATGGTTGAGAAATTATAAAAGTTTTTTGGGGATATGTTATCTAATAGTACTCTAATCATAATATTATTTATGTATTTTATGATAACATAAAATATACTTAAAACTAATGAAAGACAATCATAATAATAATCAAAAAGTTTATGAATTAGCAAAGCTTACTTGGAATAAAGGTAGGTTTGGGAAGTATAAGATTCTTAAAACCAATAATAAGAAAGCTATGCTTGCGGCAAAAAATTCTACTAAATGATTAAATCAATAATATGTTTCCAATCATAATGAGGGTCAGCGAGTACAAAAAATTCATCATTTAAATAAGATAGATTTTTATTGTACTTCAAAGGCATCATGTTTTTGTCTACAATTTTACCACCAGCCTCTCTTACTAAACAGTCACCCGCTGCCGTATCCCACTCGTGAGTTGGTCCTATACGTGGATAAAAAATACCTTGGCCAGATGCTATATATCCAAATTTAATAGCACTAGAACATTTTATAACTTCTATATTAGGCATTTTAGATTGAAGAATATGTAATATCTTTGGATTTATAGATGAGCTTGTATATATTTTCCCTGATGTATTGGAATCCATTTTTTTTGTAAACAACTGAATGTCTCCTAAATTATTATTCTTTATAAATGCTCCTTTGTTCTTGTAAGAATAGTAAAATGTATTACTGCTTGGAACATAAATTAGACCAACTACTGGCGAATTGTCTTCTATCAGAGCTATACAAATACAAAATTGTGTTCCTCCTCTAATATAATTACTTGTCCCGTCTAGCGGATCAATTAACCAAAAGATATTGGAGCCACTTTCGTTTGTATGCCCCTCTTCTGAAATTATTTGAATGTCAGGTGTTAATTTTTTTAAGCATGAAGTAATTATAGTATTAGCCTCTATGTCTGCATCTGTGACAGGCGTTGAGTTTTTTTTTGTATTTATTTTAAAAGAATTAGTCCTAAACTTCATTTGAAATTCTCCTGCACGAACACATATAGCATAAAGCTCTGGAAGCATATCAAGAAATTTTTTATGACTGAACATAATGTTTAAGATTTGAATAAATATAAAGAGCAGAGAATACCCTAGAGTCTATATTAGAATGAGTGGCCAAGAACGACTGTACTTCAAGCAATTTACACTTGCATACTTCTAGCTCTTCTGGTTCGTCACCCTGAAGTTTTGATGCAAAAAGTTCTTGTGCAATAACAATATGAGTTTTATGGTCTATATATCCAGGAGCAAGATCAAGTGTATAAACATGATTCATCTGTTGAGATTTAAGTCCAATCTCTTCTTGCAGCTCCCTATTTGCCGCCGTTAGCACATCTTCGCCTTCATCAATTTTACCTTTTGGAAAGGTTAAACAATAATCATCGATAGCAGCAGAATATTCCTTTATAAAAAAGACATAATCATCCATAATTGGTAAAATCATTACAGCCCCGCGCCCATTACCAGCTATTACCTCATAGTCTCTTAAGATACCTTTGCCAAACTCTATTTCCAGCTTCATGACTTTAAAAAGTTTAGTAACAGCTGCAAGGGATATATTTTTGATAGTAGGCATTGTATGATATAACTAGTTTTAAAAGATGATAACCGAATAACAATGAAATTGAAAGACTACACATATTATCTAATAGACTTAGATGGTGTTTTACTGAATACCAAATATGATAATTACTTTTGGCAAGAATATATTCCGAGAGTTTATGCAGATAAAAGAGGTATCTCGATTGAAGATGCTGTTAGTGTTACCCATAGTCTCTTTAATTATAAGAAAAAAACATTAGATTGGTATAATATTGACTACTGGTCTAATATTCTTAATATAGATATAGAAGAAGAAAAAAAGAGCAAACATAGTGTAGAGAAGATTCAGGTTATTGATGGTTCATTAAAAATGCTAGAAAACTTAGTAGCATTGAACAAGAAAGTTTTTTTAATAACTAATGCACATAGAAAGACTTTGGAGATAAAAATGTCAAAGTTTTATATTAAAAATTTTTTCGATGATATAATTTGTTCACATGAATTACATTATGCAAAAGAGGATATACAGTTCTGGTATATGTTAAAATTGAAATTAGGGCTAGATTTCGAATCTACTGTGTTAGTAGAAGATACATATGACAATATACTATCAGCTTATCATGCAGGGCTTCGAACGTCAGTTTATATTAACAATGAGAGAAACAAGAAATTCAATTTTGTGACAAAACATATTCAATCATTTGGCGAACTCGCCTCTTGCATGTAAAAACGATAAGCTATTTAGCTTAAATGATTTTGGAAACACTTCATTCACAAATATAGATTTTATTCTACTTTTATACTCGCTTACACGATGAATCTTATTTCCTTTTATATTATACTTTGTGTTGATTTTTCTATATCTTGCGGAACTGAGTATATGTGTCCCCAAAGATCTTCTCCCAAGTATTTTTATAAACCTATCTCTGCCAGTTATGTATTTTGAGGGTATAAATGTATAAGCTTCTATGTTTGGATAACATCGTGTTGACAAAATAACTTTGCGGTAAATACCCTTTTGTGCTGGAGTTTTAAAAAACATGTTCTTTACTATTCTATTTGATAGAGAAATTGATTGAGATATGACTCTAACTTGGAAATTATTATTATGTACCGAACATAACTTTTTTGTGAGTGAGTTTGTGTCGATTACACTTATTTTGGTAGGCAAACTACAATCTTTAAGTGCTCTCTCATTTTTCCAGTTTTTAAGGTATTTATAAGCCATTAAAGTTTTATATCTTCTATTATATTTAATCCCCACCTTCTCTTAAGTTTTCTCTTGCCATTATTATCTATTAGATTAATGGTAGACAGTGATTTACATATGATATCATAGTTTCTAATAGCATCGTCTGATGTAGCTAATTTAAAATTTTGCGCTACACCAGACTGCTTTTCCCCTAGATAATCGCCACTTCCTCTTAATTTAAGATCTTGTTCTGCAATATCGAAACCATTAGTATATTGTGTGAGTAACTTTATCCTATTGAATGCATTCTCGCTCAGTGTTTTGGTCTTAGCAAGAAAACAATAACTCTGTTTGTTACTCCTTCCGACACGACCTCTAAGTTGATGAAGTTGCGAGAGACCAAATCTTTCAGGATTTTCTATAACCATGCAAGTTGCATTAGGAATATCAACACCAACTTCTATCATTGATGTTGCAACTAGAATGCTAGTTTCTCCAGACATAAATGATTTCATTGTTGCTTTATTGTCTGATGATTCTAGTCTTCCATGTAACATCTTAATAGCAGTGTTATTGAATATTTTTTTTAAAGATTCATGCACACCTCGGACATATTCTAACTCTAGATTTTCACTGACATCAATACATGGGCATACCCAATATATTTGATCACCTTTCTGTAAAAGCTTAGTTATATCATTATATAAAGTCTTTCTATTAGTACTGTCAAATATTCTTGTTATAATTTGCCTTCTATCTTTAGGTAAATCTTTAATTAATGAATAGTCTAGTCCCTCATACAACACTAGAGATAGCGACCTGGGTATGGGTGTCGCAGACAAATATACTTCATGTGGATGATAATTTCCTGCCTGATGTTTTTGATTTAGAGTATTTCTTTGGTTTATGCCAAATTTGTGTTGTTCATCAACTATAATAATTCCTAATTTTTTGAATTTAGTTTGACCATGTATTAATGCATGAGTGCCTATAACAATATCAACTGAACCGTCAGACAAAGAGTTTAATAGGCTAGTTTTAGTTTTGTTAGATAAGTTACCTTTTAAACAAACAATATTTAATTCAAGTCCTTTAAGTATATTACAAAAAGAAATATAATGTTGATCTGCAAGTATTTCAGTTGGTACAAGAACTGCTGCTTGTAAACCAGAAATCTTTGCCATATAACAAGCAAGGATTGCAATAATTGTCTTACCAGAGCCAACATCACCTTGAATTAATCTTTTAGTGGGAAAAGATTTTATAAGGCTTTGCTTTAAATCACTTATGGCAATATCTTGTGATGGAGTTAATTCGAAAGGTAAATCATGTATAAGCTTATCAATAGATGGACAATTAATCTCAAAAGGAAATGCATTCAACATCTCCATAGATTTTTTGGCATCATATAATATTAATTTGTGAGTAATTATTTCTTCTATAATAAATCTTCTTTTAGCCTGGATAAATAGATTATTTGATTTGTCGTAGTCATCAGATGACGGGAAGTGGCAATACTTTAGAGCATCTAAATAATGAGGTAGGTTTAAATCATTAAGGACCTTGTTTGAGAAAACATCTACATTCTTCTTTATATTAATATAATCAAAAGCAAATTTAATGAACTTCCTTATTTTATTTTGAGAAATAATTCTCTTTGTTTTATAGTATGGAACAACACTCTCCATTTTATTTTTTCCACTGAGTACTTCTATTTCAGGGTGTATAAATTCAATAACCTTGCCTTTGAGTCTAGCTATACCAGTCACTCTAACATTCATATCAATTTTTAAATGTGAGTAAATTACAATTTTATGGAGAAATCTAATTTGTACGGATGTATCTCCAACATGAACAGTAAGAATGAGGTTACGTCTTGAAGATTTAGTTTGAACAATTTTTTTTATCACACCAATAAATAGACACTTGTCACCATTTATTGTTTGATTTAAGTCAGTTAATTTAGTTTTATCAATTAAAAATGCAGGCAGAAAAAGTATCAAATCACTGATTCTCTTAATTCCAATGCTGAATAATTTTTTTTTAAAGGCTGGACCTAGTCCTGGTAAACTTTCTAAGTAATTATCATCTAGTTTAACGGGAAGAGACATATGTTTTAATCATCAGATAGAACAATTGCATCCATTTCTATCTCAGCATCTTTAGGTAGTCCACTTACTTCTACAGCTGCTCTAGCCGGAAAAGGCTTTTCGAAAAATTTTTCCATACACTGATTTACCTGATCAAAATTTGACAAATCTTTCAAATAAACATTTATTTTTACTATGTCTCCAAGAGAAGACCCTGATTCTTCGATAATTTCTTTGAGGTTGTTAAGAACAAGATTTACTTGTTGCTCAAATGTTCCATTTAATACCTCCATAGATTCTGGCACTAAAGGAATCTGTCCAGATATAAACAAGAATCCATTGGCTTTAACAGCTTGAGAGTATGCACCAATAGCAGAAGGCGCTTTTGCGGTTGATATGATTTTTTTCCTAGTCATGGTTTTTTTCTAATATACCCATCTTGAGCCAGTCTCTCTAGATAATTATGCCAGTTTTGCTGATAGTTTTTACATAACTCATATAAGTATTCCCAGGAATAAAGCCCTGTATTATGACCATCATCAAAAATTAGTTTTACTGCATAATTTCCTACTGGTTCTATTTTATCAAGCCCGACATTCTCTTTACCTTTTTGCAGTTTTTCCTGGCCTGGACCATGACCCTTTACTTCTGCTGATGGAGAAAAACACCTTAAATACTCAGTAGTAAGGTTAGCGCTAAGCCCATCTTCAAATGTCAGAGAAACTGTATTAGTTTTCCTAATATATCTAATTTCAGTAGGTTTAATCATCAAGATTATTATATATTCTTATAAAAAATATTTCACTCAGATTCAACACAAGTAGTCTATTTAATCTTTTCACGTGGGTGAGTATTCTTATAGATGTTTTTTAAGTGTTCAAAATCTATACTTGTATAAATCTGCGTGGTGCTAATATCTTCATGACCAAGAAATTCCTGAACAGCTCTTAAATCACCTGAAGACTCTAACAAGTGTGTGGCGCAAGAGTGTCTGAGAGTGTGCGGGCTTACCTTGGAGTTTAGCCCTAAGTGTTTGACCCAATAATCAATTCGTTGTTGAACTGCCCTATTAGAGAGTCTTTTACCATATTTATTCAAGAAAAGAGCATTCTCGTTTTCATATTTCGTCGATCTGACATCAAGCCAAATCTTAAGTGCCTTAATTGCATGCCTGCCAATTGGAAGGTATCGTTGTTTATTGCCTTTGCCTACCACAGATAGAATTCCGTCTGAAATATTAAGAGACTTGATGTTTAAAGAAGTTGTTTCACTAAGCCTTAAGCCTGAGCTATACATAAGTTCAATCATTGCTAGATCACGTTTAGACGAGTATGTTAAACTAGGAATGGAACATAATTGATTGATTTCTGCAACAGTTAACACATTTGGGAGCTTATTATTTATCTTAGGCGTTAGTATATTTCTAGAAGGATTAATTGTTAATAATTTCTTTCTGGTTAAAAATAAAAAAAATGATCTGACAGATGAAGCTTTACGAGAAAGTGAACTTGATGATAATCCCTGCCTATTAAGAGAGTTAATGTACTGCTGAATATTATCAGGGGTTATAGAGTTAATATTATTTATTTTAATTTTAATTAAATGAGAAATAAATTTCTCTAAATCTAGCTTATAATTCAAATATGTTTTTTTACTATATCTTTTTTCATAATTGATATAGTGAAGGTATAACGCAACTAGATCATGTAATGTTTTCATTCCAGACACTCTCATACTCATGTTCACTGGGACCAGATAAGAAAAGGTGCTGTGAAGATTTTACTTGTCTTCTTTCGACAGTTAACAATCCACCGGACTGCTCAATCACCACCTTACTGATAGTCGGTCCATATTCCTCGGAAGAAAATAATTGCATTAAAAAGGCAGCACTAGCAGTGGCTCCACTGCCACATGACTTTGTCCAACCAGCGCCTCTCTCATTAACCCTTATTGATAAATTTTTGGATGGTTTTTTTATGAACTCATCGAAATTAAGTATAAAAGATATATTTGCATTGTCATTATAAAGATTCTGTAAAACAGACGATATTTTTTCTTTCTCTTTAAAAGAATCTTTTGAGAACACTACGCAGTGAAAGTTACCAATAGATAATGGCGAATAACTAAAAGTTAATAATGAGTTGTTATTATCTATTGATACATCAAAATAAAGATCTTTTTTAATGATGTCAATATTCTCGATGCTATGTTGTGGTATATCATGATCGAAGAGACATTGGCCCATGTCAATAGTAATAAATTCATCATTTTTGTAGCAGCCTAAGTATGCAATATCCTTAACAAATATTTTAACATCAACATACCCATATTTTTTATGTAAATAAAGCATCACTGCGCGCAGACCATTGCCGCATTGTCTCACAGGTGTGCCATCTTGATTGAATATCTCACAGTCAATTCTAAGAGCATCTGTTACATAGACAATAAGCAACTGATCACAACCAATATTCTGTCTTGATGAAATTTCTATTATGAAATCCAAATCTAACTCATATTCACGTAATGAGTTATCAATAATAATAAAATCATTACCCTGGCTGTTCATTTTAGTGAATGGTATTTCCATGATATATCAAAATTAGGTTTTGAGAAACTTTAGTTCTGATTTTACCATATCATTATAATCTTCGCGTTCCCTAATTTTTTTAATGCTTTTAGTGTCTGAATTTATAATATACTCATCAGGTCTAGGACGTACGTTATAATTTGATGCTAACGAAAAGCCATAAGCTCCAACATCCTCAATCGCAACATAATCTCCTGTTTTGACATAAAGTTCTTTATCTTTGCCCATGAAATCAGCTGTTTCGCAAATTGGGCCGACGACATCACATATAAATTTTTGTGATGCATATGACACAATTGGTAAAATATTATGATCAGCATTATATAGAGCAGGCCTGATAAAATCATTCATTCCAGCATCAATAACAACAAAGATCTTATCAGGTGTGGACTTGATATTCAAAACCTTAGAAACTAATATCCCAGACTTGCCCACAATTGATCTACCGGGTTCAACTATAACTTTTAAGCCGGTTTTAGAAAGCAAAGGGGAAAGTTCATTAATGAAATTTTTAATAGATAATAAATTTGCGTTGGATTCATATGAAATACCTAAGCCACCACCTATATCAATATGCTCTAGGTGTATGTTTCTATCAGCTAATACAGTTACAATATTATTAATTTTCTTAATAGAATCAATAAATGGTGAAGTGCTATTAATCTGAGAACCAATATGAAAGTCAATTCCTGTAATTTTTAAAGAATCAAGCTTGGAAGCATCATCATACAAACTAATTACAGTTTTTTCATCAATCCCAAATTTATTATCTTTCATACCTGTGGCTATATAAGGGTGCGTATCAACATTAATTTCAGGGTTCACACGAAAAGATACATTGGCAGTTACTCCCTTTTTATTAGCAAGATTATTTATTGTTATTAGCTCATCATTGGATTCAATATTGAAACACAATATTTCATTTTCTAGTGCATAATTTATTTCTTCTTCTGTCTTACCTACGCCTGAAAAGACTACTTTTTTAGTATCACCGCCAGCAGCTATTACTTTTTGTAGCTCTCCTCCTGAAACAATATCAAAGCCTGACCCCTGTTTAGCTAAAATTGACAGAATTGAAAGATTTGAATTAGCTTTTACTGAATAGCATATCAAGTGATTGAATTCTCTTAAGCTATCTACATATGTATTAAAATTATCTGTAATTAAAGATTCAGAATATAGATAGTAAGGTGTTAGTGATTCTTCTGAAAATTGTTTCAAATTGATATTGTCGAAATGTAAGAAGTTATTATTATACGAAATAGACATGGTACGCTTTAATTATTATTCGATTGGTCCGTTATCTGTTGTTGTTCTGCTGGTAAAGTTAATGCGCCTTTGTTGCCGCATGAAGATATGAACAAACATAATACAACGAGCATAATACTTAGATATAATCTGTTGTGATAATGGTCTGTGACGTGTAGCATATGTAACATTATAGTCATAATATCTATAGTCTACTAGCTTATGATGAGTTTTAATAAAGATTTAATAACAATTGGTGATAAGAATAAAGCTAAATTGTTCATGATATGGTTCCATGGTTATGGGTCAAATAACTGGTCGTTTGAACCCATGCTTAAGCTAGTTAACATGAATGTCAATGATGATATGTATATTGTCATGCCTAACGCCAAAATGATTGATAATAAAAGATCTTGGTATCCCCTACCAACGACTACAAATGATAATAGTGAGGTACATGAAGACTTTGCTGGTTTTAAAGCCGCAATGTCAGAAATAGTTGAATTCATGGTGCAAGTGGGAATTAAATCTGAAAGTAAATTGCTTGTTGGTGGATTTTCACAGGGCGCAGCACTTTCTTTGGGACTATGCTTTCAAAAAGAGATAGATATATCAGGCTGTATTGCACTTTCTGGGTACATGCCATGTGCTAAAGAATTTATGAGTAACGATATCAGATGTAATAAAATTTTTATGTCCCATGGGACAGAAGATAACGCAATTTCTTTTGAATCCTATGAGAGATCATATGAGTTTTTGAATGACAAGCAAACAGCTATCCATACTTGCACTGGAGACTTTGGTCACACTGTTACGAAAGATGTAACAAATGAATTAACAGATTGGATATTAAATAATTTTATTGAATAGGCCCAAATTAATGGGCCTATTATAAGGTTTATTCCCTATGTCTTTGAGCAGCAGCAATTGCTGTTTCACTACCATATTTCTCGTTGATTTTCTCAACAGATTCAAAATGGTCAGCTCGTCTATGAGTTAGACACATACCTTTTTTATCAACTCCCCATAGCGCATATGCTATGAATGGTTTTAAATGGTCAGGTGTTTGATCAAAGTGTGGAATTCCAAACCTGATTAACAAATTGTTGCGGTCAGCTCCACTAGCTTTTTGCTCCTTAATTATTCTTTGCACCTCTACCTGAAGATCTTTAACATCTTCTCCATTCCAAGTGCCAACTACTGTTCCATCTGGCAATATGATATCATCGCCTTGTGGTTTTGGGTGTTCTGCCATGATTACTCTCCTTTGTTACTATGCTGGCTATTTTAGTAGCTCAACAGATAAATTATAAGCTAATTTGCGGCACATGGAAAGTTTGATAAGTAAGCATTTCTGAGTGCAAGACCCAATAAAGGAGCATAATTGTATTTATCGTAGAAAGATTTGTTGTCTATTAGTTCGCTGTCTATGAGTCTTTTTAGATCTTTTGCTGAAAGATCTAAGTCTCGAGGTTTGCAATATACCTCAATGGAGTGACTAGTGTAAATTTGTTCGTTGAGCCAGTCCATACCGCTAGAAAGGCCATAAATATATGAGTCAAATTTGTTTTCGTCTGATCTCTTTTGATAGTCGACCACAGATGGAGTGTCTGCAGGCAACAACGATGCATAGAACAAAGAGATTAAGATAACTATCGTTCTCATTTCTAATGCATGTTTCATTTTCTAAGCCTTCTAAGTATAGCATTCGCTTTTTTTACTACAGACTTTGGAGAAGTTCCACCATCACCTTCTCTTGATGCGATGCACATTTCTGGCCTGATAATATCAAAGATATCTGCATCTATCATGCTTGAATATTTTTGAAGGTCTGCTAGTGATAATTCTAATATATCTACTGATTTTTTTTCGCATAATTTTACTATCTTGCCTACGATGTGATGGGCTTCTCTGAATGCCATGCCTTTCTTAGAGAGATATTCTGCTAAATCTGTCGCATTAGAAAATGAACTGCTTGCGACTAATTCAGCATTTTTACTATTAAGCTTAAGCGTGGATATTAATCTAGGCATCAAGGCAAGACAACTTAATGTAGTATCAACAGATTCAAAAATCATACTCTTGTCTTCTTGCATATCCCTATTATATGTCAGAGGCAAACCCTTCATGAGTGTGAGCATGCCAATCAATGCTCCATAGACTGAGCCAGTTTTCCCACGAATCAATTCAGGCACATCAGGGTTTTTCTTTTGTGGCATTATGGATGACCCAGTACAAAAACTTTCATCTAATGAAACTAGGTTTATCTGAGGACTCATCCATAATACTAGCTCCTCGCTAATTCTTGATAGGTGCATCATTATCATAGAATTTGCATACGCAAAGTCACAAACAAAGTCCCTATCGCTAACTGCATCCATGGAATTATTTGTGACACTGTCAAACCCAAGTTTTTTTGCAACAAATTCTCTATCAATCTTTAAAGAAGTGCCAGATAATGCTGCCGAGCCCAGCGGCATGATATTAAGCAACTTCCTAAAACTTAACAATCTAAGCTCATCCCTATAAAGCATTTCACACCACGCTAGTAGATGATGACCAAAGGTTACTGGTTGTGCTACCTGAAGGTGTGTATATCCAGGAAATAGTGACTTTGAGTGTTCTTTAGACATATGTGCTAAGACCACCTGAATCTCCCTTAGCTTCGACAGGTAAATATCAACAAACTCTCTTAAATATATTCTTAAATCAGTTGCAACAAGATCATTTCTCGATCTACCGAGATGTATTTTCTTACCTAAATCACCTATTATCTTGACGAGTGCGTTTTCGATATTCATATGAACATCTTCAAAAGCTATATTCCACTTGAGCCTGCCTGTCTCAGCCTGCTTTAAAACTTTCTTTAATCCTGAAATTATTTTTACGCATTCATTTTTCTTAATATGTCCACATTTAAACAACATTTCAATATGGGCAATCGTAACAGCAATATCAGTCTCATATAAAACAATGTCCACACTGAGGCTTTGGCTAAACTCAAGAACCTCTGTATCCATTTGTTTATTAAATCTGCCTGACCAAGTAGTATTTTTCATTATTTTAGATATTTTTTTAATTACATTAATTATTTGTAAGTATAGTATAAATAAATACAAAAAATTATAAATATGAAGAATTTAATTAGAATAGCTACAAGGAAAAGTCCACTGGCTCTACAGCAGGCAAAATTAGCTGAGAGTTTATTAAAGAACGAGGGCAAGATTGAATTAATACCGATGAATTCATCTGGTGATACTTATACAGAAAAGAAATTTAAAGACCATGGAGGCAAGGGGTTGTTTTTGAAAGAACTAGAAGAATCACTTCTGAATAAAACAGCTGATGTAGCAGTTCACTCATTAAAAGACGTACCCGCAGTAATGAGTAATAAATTTGAAATCGCAACTATCTTGAGTAGAGAAAACCCATTAGATGTATTTGTATCAAATAAGTATAAAACCATAAAGGATTTGCCTAAAAATGCACTTATAGGGACATCTAGCCCAAGACGTATAGCTCAGATCAAAAACTTATACAAAGATATTAGAATAGTGACTATAAGAGGAAATATTCAAACAAGGATGTCTAAAATAAAAGAAGGAGAGATAGATGGAATTATATTAGCCGCAGCTGGCTTGCATAGAATGTCTCTAGAAGGTTTGATAAAAGAATATTTGCCGCTAAATATTTTTACGCCATCGGCAGGGCAAGGTATTTTGTGTCTTCAGTTTTTAAAAAAAAATGACAAAATTAGAAAAATTATAAATAAATATACACTTAAAGAAGTTGAGGATTGTGCCAATATTGAAAGACAATTTATCAGGAAAATAGGGGGTAACTGCATGTCACCAATAGGAGTAAATGCGTCTATTAAGAATAATAAGGTTAACGTAACAGGGTTTGTTTCATCAATTGATGGTAGAAGGCATATAAAATCGACAGTGACAAATGATATAACTGAAGCTGAAGGCATAGGGGCAACGTTTGCAGATGTTTTTATAAAACAAGGCGCCAAAAAGATTATCAAGGAGACATAATAATGAATCTTATTGTGATATCAAAAATGTCAATATATGATGAACTAGCATATAAATGTAGACAACAAAAAATGCAGATTGAAATGAGGGAAGCAATAGAAGCTGTAAGAACAATTAACAGAAGTTATGACATTATTAAATCAATTAAAGAATCGGATGCAATAATATTCCAGAGCAAGAATGCAGTTTTATACTCTAGCGATTATCATGAGCTCATGGACAACTGTAAAAACTACTATTGCATAGGAAAGTACACTGCAAAAATTATTAATGACATGATAAATCAAGATGCATTATACCCAAAAAATGAATACTCTAGCGAAGCGCTGATAGAAGAGATTACAAAGAGCAATGAAAAAGATAAAAAATTTGTAGTGATAAAAGGCGTAGGGGGAAGAGAGTATATTGAGGCTAATCTGGCACAATCTAATAATGTAAATATTGTGGAGGTATACGAACGAAAAAGAATAAATAATTTTATCTCTGAATCGGATCTAAAAAAGAATGACAATAATTATATATTAGCATCTAGCAAGGAAGCGTATGACCATTTCGTTAATTCATGCAAGCCTTTTATAGACAAATACAATATTACATATATCATTCCTAGCAATAGACTTATAACTCCAATCGAAGAAAATCATATTAAAAAAGTTATCGTCATCGATAATGCGGCAAATGCAGACCAGTACATTAAAAGAATTAAAAATCATGAAAGGAATGCAAACTAATCTAGTTTTGGTAGGCAGTGGATATCTAGGAGAGAGCATTCTTGCGCATCTTGAAAACTATGAAACGATATATGACGTCTATGAGGTCTCGCGAACTCTTAAGAAAAGAGATGGTACGATCAAACACCTTCAAGTAGACATAGATCGTAGTGTTATAAATCTCCCTGTTGGAAAAAATTATAAAGTAATTTATATGGCACCGCCAAGTACCACCTCATTAGATGATGATAGAATGTCAAACTTTCTAAACCATAATAGTAAACATAATATCACTCAGATTGTATATGTTAGCACCAGTGGCGTGTATGGTGATCATGATGGTAATAGTGTAGATGAATTAGTTGTTCCAAAGCCAATAACAGATAGAGCTATCAGGAGACTGAGTGCTGAAAAACAACTTGTTAAATTTTGTAATAAAAAATCTATTAGTTCAATAATTCTAAGAGTCCCTGGTATTTATGGTAAAGGTAGGTTACCTCTTGAAAGAATAAGAAACAGAGAAAAGCTGATAAGTTTAGAGGAAAGCAGGGTGACCAACTTAATTCATGTAAATGATCTTGCAAGGGTAACTTTAAAGGCCCTAGAAATCGAATCAAACGAAATAATTAATGTAAGCGATGGAAATCCTATAAAGACAACACAGTATTATTTACACATATATGATGCTCTCAAACAACCATGGCCAGATTTTATAACATTTGATGAGGCCTTAAAAAAATATAGCTCCAAAAGGCTTAGTTTTTTAAATGAATCTCGCCTGTTAAATGTAGATAAAATGAACATGCTAATGCCAGGATGCATAAAGTTCCAAGATATAAGAGAAGGGATTAGAGACTCCTTATTTTAATTCAAGCCATCTTACAAGTGGCTTCCATTCTTCTCTGTCTTGTGCTGTTGCAGATTCACCCATCTCAAAAATCCCTAAACCATTACGAGCAGATTTAATATAATTAGTGTTATCCCTAAGCGCTGTTATATATTTCATACCCTTTTCTTTTAATAAATAATCATCTAGCTCTAGAAAAATATTGGTGTTAGCGCGACATCTATTTGCAACGAGACCCACCTTAATTTTATTTCTTATTACTGGCCCCATCGATCTCAAGCTTTGAATAAAATCCTTTGCCGCTTTCATGTCTATAGGTGAAGGCAGTACTGGCACAACCACAGAATTAACTTTCTTGACATAATTTACCAATCTGGCGCCGTATATTGCTGCTGGTACATCATAAATGACCACATTATTTTTACCTTTCTTGATAGGTTTATTTGCATTTGTTGTGCCCCTAATGAGTGGCTTAGACAGTGGGCGGGCTTTGAGCCATTGCATACTTGATCGTTGTGGGTCAAGGTCTACAAGCGTCGTATCAAAGCCTTTGAGGGCGCAGTATGAAGCAAGATTTACAGCTACAGTGGTTTTGCCAGCACCACCTTTAGAATTGATTATCATTATTGACTTCATCTTGATACCCTATTTTGATAATAACAAAGTGAATGAAAAACTACTACAGTATTATTCAATAATAATTCTTACCGGTACATGATCAGACGTTCTTGGCTCTGTCAGACACCAGGACTTGTAACGTGTTTTTTTGTCAATATGATATTCTTTACATAATTTTGATACTGTTTCTGAGCCAAGAACGAGATCAATTCTGTAACCCTGGTTCCTTTGAAAAGCGCCACTGCGATAGTCCCACCAAGTATAAGTTTCGTCTGGAAAATTAAAATTTAAATATAAATCTTTTAGTCCTAAAGAAAGAAGTTCCTCGAGTTTTTTTCGTTCTGGCTTGGAGCAAAGAATTCTATCTGATGTTGATGCTTCATGATAGACGTCAGTGTCTTTTGGAGCAATATTGAAATCGCCCATCAACACTAATTTAGGATATTTGCTCACAGATTTTTTAGTATAGGCGATAAGATTATCAAGCCATTCAAGCTTATAGTCATACTTGTCAGTGCCTATATCTTTCCCATTAACAACATAAAGATTAACAACACGTAAATCACCAAATGTTGCAGATAGAGATCTCATTTCATTCTGACTAGTGCTGACAGGGTTGATATCCAAGTCTGTAGCTTCTGCCTTCGATATAATCGCAACCCCATTGTATGTCTTTTGACCACAAAAAGAAGAATAATATCCAGCATCCTGAATCTGTTTAACCGGGAAGTTCTCATCTATACACTTAGTCTCTTGAATTACCAAAACATCAGGAGTCTCTTCAGCAAGATACTGCAGTATAGCTGGTAGTCTAACGTTTACAGAGTTAACATTCCAAGTAGCAAGGATCATATGTCGAGATTCTTTACAGACGAATATTTCTGTTTTATGAATTCTTTCCTTAATTCGACATCATCACCCATAAGTTCTACGACAACAGAATTACCATCTTCAAGTGGCAAAACCTGAAGCAAGGTACGAGATTTTAAATTCATTGTAGTTTCTTCAAGCTGATCCGGGTTCATTTCACCTAAGCCTTTATATCTCTGCAAAGTCATAGAGTTTCTTGATAAAGCAATTACTTCATTAAGACAAGTAGACAAAGACAATAACCGTGATTTAGTATCAGAGGAGTCAATGTATGAAAAGTTGTCTTTACTATATGAAGATAATTTAAGGCTCATTAATTCAAGATAAGAATCAGATGAAAAAAAATACTTATTAAGAGGTTCTTGTGATGATGGAACGCCATTACTAGTCTTAGATATTAAAATTGAATGGTTGCCATCTTCATCACTATCAGCAGAAGGAGTTATTCGGAACGATATATTAACAGATGACTTAGAATTAACAAAATCCGAGAAAGTCATGCACCAAGTTTCTAAAGTAGATTTATTTTTTAACTCTTTTGGTGTTAGCGCATTAAAAAAAGCAAGGCCACGCAAAATGGCATGATCTCTTTTTGCTGGGAAGAGACTGAGAATGCTATTCATCTTAGTAAATTTATTTAAAATATCTAGTGCTTCATCTGACGATAATAGTTTGTCTTTATAAAGTAATTTATAATTATTAGCGACATCATTGTTAATGAACGCATCAAGTGCTTTTTCATCGATGAGATACTTCTGAGTTTTGCCCTTTTTGATTTTATAAAGAGGTGGTTGAGCAATATAAATATGTCCGCCATCAATAAGAGGTTTCATCTTAGTTTCAAAAAGCGTAAGTAGGAGTGTTCTAATGTGTGCTCCATCAACATCAGCGTCGGTCATAATGATTATTTTTCCATATCTTAGATTCTGCAAATCTATATCATCTCCAAAACCACAACCTATAGCAGTTATAAGGGTGGCTATTTCTGAAGATGACAATACTTTGTGGTCCTGTGCACGCTGTGTATTAAGTATTTTACCTTTGAGTGGCAGTATGGCCTGTGTCTTTCTATCACGTGCTTGTTTTGCAGACCCGCCTGCTGAATCACCTTCAACAATAAAGAGCTCCGTGCGGGTTGGATCTTTTTCTTGACAGTCTGAAAGTTTACCGGGCAAGTTGCCTACACTTAGAGGGTCTTTTCTTCTTATTAGTTCTTTAGCTTTTCTTGCTTCTTCACGTGCTTTTGCAGCTTGATAAATTTTTGCAATAATTGATTTTAATTCTTTTGGGTTTTCTTCAAAAAATTCAGAAAGTTTCTTATTCAGGCTAGACTCTACGATTCCTTTAACTTCTGATGAAACAAGTTTGTCTTTAGTTTGTGAAGAGAATTTAGGATCAGACATCTTCACCGATATAATAGACGATAAGCCTTCACGAGCATCATCACCCGTGACATCTAATTTGTCTTTTTTAAATCCGGCCTGTTTTTCGATAGTAGTATTAACAGTTTTAGTGAGAGAAGCCCTAAATCCTGCTAAATGTGTCCCGCCATCTTTTTGTGGGATATTGTTAGTAAAACAAAGTATTTCCTCTTGATATGATGAAGACCACAGCATAGCAACCTCTACAGTAACATTCTTATTTTGTGTTTTAAAATAAATCGTCTGATCTTGTATAGGTGTTTTCTTTTTAGTTATCTCCTTGATATATTCGATGATACCGCCTTGATAATTGTAGGACTCACTAATTGATTTGCGTTCATCTATGTAGTTAATAGTTATGCCACTATTTAAAAATGCTAACTCCTTAAAACGTTTGCACAATAAATCAGAATTAAATTTTGTTAATGAGAAGTATTTCTTGCTGGGTTTAAAGAGAATTTTCGTGCCATTTAGCTTAGTTTCACCAGTAATTTTAAGTTTATCTACTGGCTTACTGTCCTTGTACTCCTGCTTATGAATTGATCCATTTTTATAGATTGTAAGGTCCAAACTTTCTGACAATGCATTTACAACAGAGACTCCAACACCATGTAGCCCGCCAGAAACTTTATAAGAATTATCATCAAACTTGCCACCTGCATGCAAAACAGTAAGTATAACCTCAGCAGCTGATTTGTTTTCTGCCTCATGTATGTCAACCGGAATTCCTCGGCCGTTATCTTCAACAGTAACTGATTGATCCTCGTGAACCGTTACGTTTATAGTGTCGCAATGTCCCGCAAGAGCCTCATCTATCGAGTTGTCCATTACCTCAAAAACCATTTGATGTAGACCACTGCCATCATCTGTATCCCCTATGTACATTCCAGGTCTTTTTTGAACTGCTTCTAACCCTTTAAGGACTTTTATGTTCGAGGAATCATAGCTACTCTTGCTCATACTTCTCCTATTGTGTTGTCGTCTTCAAGCTTATATATCTTCATGTTTTTAGCACTGTCCCTAAACTTAGATATCTTCTCAAAATATAAGTCAGGCGCTGTAATAAAGCACTGTGATCTTGTTTCACTCAGTAAGTTTATCACAAGCCCAAGGTTGTTATCATCTATTCCAAAAAATAAATCGTCTATCAACAAAATAGGCCTATACCCCTGTTTCACGTGAAACACTTCTGACTGCGCAAGTATAAGAAGCAGACTGATAATGACTTGTGTAGACATAGATGCTAGGTTTTTAAGTGTGTCACTTCCAGTTTTAAAGATGATGTCAGCCTTATGGGGTCCAACAGAGGTATACTTTAACGCAAGATCCTTTTCTTGAGTATCTGATAAAGCTTCTGACAAAGTAGAGCCCAAAGGCCAGCCTCTGGAATATGAAATGTTTGATAGCAGTATATCATTGTAGTGAATTAGATTATTTGCCTTAATTTTTTCAATATTAGAGATATAGGATTTCTGTAGTATATCGAAATATGATTTCCTTTTGATATCGATTTCTTCGCCGAGCGAGGAAAGTTTTTTACTCCATGTGTCTATAGACTGAAAATCTCTTTGTTTGATTGCAAGGTTGCGATTTTTAAGTACTTTCAGGTAAGACTTGAGGGTTAATAGATAGTCGGGTTCCACGTGGAACGTACCCCAGTCTAGTAATGAACGGCGAACATCCGATTGTGAGTTGATGACATTTTCGGTTCCAAAAGAAAGTGCGATAGTAGGAAAAAAAGCCATGAGTGTTTTAGAACCAGCTCTTTTGGTGTTGAGTTTCGATATTTTAGACGAAGTTAATGTATTTTCGACGTAGATAGTATTATTTTCATCGAATTTAGTGACATTAAGTTGTATTTTTGACATAGATTTATCAAACTGAATAAGGGTCTCTGATTTAAGGTTTTTAAAAGATCGTAATGTGGAGCAGAAATGCAAACCCTCTATGATTGTGGTTTTTCCTGCATTATTCTTGCCTAAGATAATATTAATGGAATTGGAGGGAGCTAACTCAATGAAGTTGAAACCACGAAGGCATGATGCAGAGAACCTAGTAACAAACACTACACACGCATCGGCATAATGATGTACTTGCTGTCCGTGCCAGAATTATTCGAGGTTATGAGGCAGCCTGAATCTGAGTTGTTAAGCTGAATCTCTAGGTTGTCAGATTTGACAGCATCAATGACCTCAAGGAGATATGTGAGGTTGAACCCAACATCAAAATTATCACCATCATATTGGCAAGATATGCTGTCTTCCCCTTCTTCTTGAGACGGATTATTAGTAGTGAGTTTTAAGCTAGTAGAGTCAAGCGATAGCTTTACACCTTTGAACTGATCGTTAGACAGAATTGCCATTCTCTGTAGACCAGCTTTAAACTCATTCTTGTCTGTATTTAGCTTATGGGGTAGTGAGTCCGGGAAGACTTTTTTGTAATCTGGGTAATTACCCTCAATAAGTTTGCTTTTAACAAGAAAATTATCTATTTTGAATAGAATTTCTTTATTACTAACACTAACTTCCGCTAATTTCAGCTTACTCCTGTCAACTCCGCCTAAAATCTTTCTTAATTCAGTAATACACTTCCTGGGAATAATACAGCTTATTGATTCGCTGGGCCCCTTAGTAAGTGCAGACGTGCATAGCGCAAGCCTGTGGCCATCAGTCGCAACTGCGGTTATTTTGTCTGGCGTCATTTCCACAAATAAACCATTTAAAAAATGCCTAGCATCTTGGACCGCCATAGAAAAAGATGTTTGGTTGATCATTTCTTCTAAAGTACTAATTTCTATTGGTGTTGTGGTCGATTCCTTAATTTCGGTGTATGGAAAGTCTTGCCCATCAAGTGTTGCTAATGTGAACCTGCTTTTACCTGATTTAACGGTTACTTTTGAGTCAGAGAAATCCATGGTAACATCACCGCTTCCAGGGAGAGATCTAAGAATGTCTAATAATTTTTTGGCTGGAACGGTGTGATTTAGTTCAACATCTTCTCCAAGTTGTATGTCGGCCGATATTTCTACTTCAAGGTCACTCGCAACCAATAAAACCCTACCTCCACCCAACGACCTCAATAAAACGTTACCAAGAATAGGCATTGTTTGTTTCTTTTCTGAAACACCTACTACGTTCTTTAATGGTTCTACCAGTTTTTCTTTATCAAACTTTATAATCATATTATGAGTATATATTATTTTTATTATTAAAGGCGTCAAAATTTTGTTTTGGGTTTGTGGTAGTCTCATTCCATCATGTGCGTAGCTTGGTTACGGGCTTTGGGTGTTGTAGGCTTGCTGTTGATAACTTGTGGACTAAATCCTAGGCTACATAAGTCCACACTTTATTCACATATTGTTAAGAGTATGCAATAGGTTTTTGTAATCTTGGTCTGTATTGGATGATTTACCCATCATTCCTTTTATTTTTTTACACGCATGTAATACTGTTGTATGGTCCCTACCTCCAAATGCATCTCCTATGCTTGGCAGACTGTGATTTGTAAGTTCTTTGCTCAAAGCCATAGCTATGTGTCTTGGGTATGCAATTTTCCTGTCTCTTTTTGACGATAGCAAGTCGCTTACTCTAATCTTGTAGTACGCTGCCACCGTTTTTTGGATTTGCTCAATTGTCATGAGTCTGTCTTGCATGTTAATTAGATCCCTTAGTGTTTCTTTAACAAACTCCAGCGTAACTTGTTCTCTTTTAAAATGAGCTGTCGCTAGAACTCTTCGCAATGACCCCTCTAGTTCTCTTACATTAGAATACACATTCTTCGCTAAGAAGAAGGCAACCTCATCTGATATGTTCTGACCTGCCAACTCTGCTTTGTTGTGTAATATCGCCATCCTTGTTTCTAGATCTGGAGGATCTATAGTTACATTCATACCCCAAACTAACCGAGACTTTATTCTTTCCTCTAACCCTGTTATCTCCTTTGGATATTTATCCGATGTTAAGACGACTTGTTTTTTATATTCAAATAACGTATTGAATGTATGAAAAAATTCTTCTTGGGATCTTTCCTTATTGGCAAAAAACTGAACATCATCTAATAGCAAAGCATCTACTGATCTGTAAAATGACTTGAACTCTTCTATTTTATGCTGCCTCAGGGCAGTGACCATGTCTTGAACAAACTTTTCTGAATGCAAATACACAACACGCCGGTCCTTATTTTTTGCTATGATTTCATTACCTATAGAATGAAGAAGATGTGTTTTGCCTAATCCTACGCCGCCATAAATATAAAGAGGGTTATACTGCCCGAGTTCATTAACAACATTCTTACATGCTGCTTTAGCTAATTGGTTTGATTTACCTTCAATAAAGTTTTCAAAACACAAATCTTTATTAAGAGATTGTTTAACGGGTTGTAACTGCACGACAGACGAAGTAGAGACCTTTGTTTCTAATGGCTTTGGTAAAGAAAGTTTCACCTTAGAAACCTCATTTTCACTCGAAACCATCACGGCATCCTCTATCATCGTAATATAGTCATTCTGTATGGCTTCCATTATGAATTTGTTTGGAGCAACAACTTTTAAAGTGTTGCTTTCCCTGGTTACTTCTAGGGGGTGTAGCCAAGTTCTCATTTGTTTGTCAGAGAGCCTGCTGCCTAGCGCTTCTAAACATTTGTTCCAAAGTGTCGTTTCGTTCATAATAATTGTGGTTGAGAATCTACTATCTCACAAAAAAAAATAAAATTATATATTGACAAAGAAATATATAATTAGCAGTATACTAGTCGGACAACAATATTATGAAAAGAACATTCCAGCCAAGCAACCTAAAACGTAAAAGAAAACACGGTTTTAGATCTAGAATGAGCACAGTAGCAGGCCGTGCGGTTCTGAGCGCTCGTCGCGCCAAAGGCAGAGCTGTTCTGTGCCCCTAAAACCCTAACACCTTGTCACACATTTTTCTGAAGATTGACTCTAAATTGATACACGCTTTTAGTGGTGCAGAAAAAATTACGTCACAGAATCTTAAAATTCTTTTTAAGACGAATAAACTTTCCAACCCAAGGCTGGCCATACAAATTACAAAAAAAGCTGTTAAGTTGGCCGTTCTGAGGAATAAAATACGCCGACTGGTTAGAGAAGATTTCAGAAATGACGTAGCCACAATGCCAAGCATAGATTTATTGGTAGTCATTTCTAAAAAAATCAGTTCTAATAAGCACGAAATAAGTGATATTCTTATGCAAGAATGGAAACTATCAAAAAAATCATTGCCACAGCTGTAATCTATATTATTAGAATATATCAGCTTATATTGTCACCAATGTTACCTAGCAGCTGCCGCCATATACCAACTTGTTCTGAGTATGCAATAACAGCGCTCAAAACACACGGGCTTATTCATGGGACATTAATGTCTGCTAGGAGGATATTTAATTGCAGGCCTGGTGGAACACATGGTTATGATCCAGTAAAGCCAAAAGAGGAAAAAAATGAATAATAGACTGTTCTTATACAGCTTGCTTGCTTTTATTATCATTTTGATTTTTGATAGTACAGATAGCACGAATAACTCAGAAAGCATGACACAGGATGAGTCTGTTCCTATAACTAACACAGCTAACGACGTTGTTGCTGAACCAAGCAAAAGCAAGACTACCGACACAGAAGTGAAACATGACAAACTTATATCTATCATGACAGACACTTTGGATTTAAAGATTAGCCTCACAGACGGAACGGTTGTGTCCGCATATTTGCTCCAACACTCTAAAGAGTTTCAAGACAAGGATGTTAAGGTCCGACTTTTGTCAGATCAAGAGTTACCTTACATCGCAAAGTCTGATGTTCAGAGCAATAATGCACAACCTCCGGCGAACTACACATCTGAAATGAGCGAGTACTCTCTAGGTACTAACGACAGCCTAGATGTATTATTAACAGGTACTAATTCAGATGTGACTGTTACAAAGAAATACACATTCAAAAGAAATGCACATTTGATAAATTTAGAGCAAACAATAACCAACAAGCGCGGGTCTTCTACAAACTGGAGGACATATAATGCGCTCGAAAGGGTAAAGCCGCCAGAAGCATCTAATATGCTTTATACATATACCGGCGCTGCATTTTATGATGAAGATGAAAAATTTAACAAAATTGAATTCTCTGAAATCGAACAAAATAATTTCCAAAAGAAATCCTCAAATAATTGGGTGAGTATGATTGAACACTACTTTTTTACTGCGTGGATTCCAGAGCCATCAACTAATCAGACTATATATACGAGGTTGTTGAGGCCGAACAGCACATACCACTATTTAATAGGTACGGTCGGAGATTACAAGCCCATAGATACAATGAGCAGCAAAACATTTTATTCTAAATTATTTGTCGGCCCAAAAAACCAAGAGGAAATAAGCGCAATTGCACCCGGCTTAGATCTGACGGTTGATTATGGGGTTCTTACATTTTTGGCGGCTCCACTTTTTTGGATACTCGATAAAATATATTATGTTGTTGGAAACTGGGGCTGGGCAATAGTATTTCTTACATTATTAATCAAGCTGTTATTTTTTAAGCTTTCTGAGTCTAGTTATAAATCCATGGCTAAAATGAAAAAATTGACACCACGAATGACCGCGCTTAAAGAACGTTTTGGCGATGACAGGAAAAAATTCAGCGAGGCCTTGATGAAAATTTATAAAGAAGAGAAGGTAAACCCATTAGGTGGTTGCCTCCCTGTCTTGATTCAAATACCTGTGTTTATTGCTTTGTATTGGGTCATCATCGAGAGTGTAGAGATGAGACATGCCCCATTTATTGGATGGATTGTTGATTTATCGAGTTCAGACCCTCTATATATTCTCCCAATACTCATGGGGATATCAATGTACATTCAGCAGAAACTTAATCCGGCGCCAACTGATGCTATGCAACAGAAAATTTTTATGGCATTGCCGTTTATCTTCACATTTTTGTTTGCGACGTTTCCTTCAGGTCTAGTTTTGTATTGGCTCACCAATAACATTCTGTCAATAGGTCAACAATACATCATAAACAAAAGGGCGCTTGTTTAAAACATGACAGCTGTAGACACAATTGTATCCATATCAACACCATTTGGTAAATCTGCAGTTGGCATGCTAAGAGTTTCTGGGCCTAATACGACTCTGATAATTAACCAAATTATAAAAAAGAATCTTACCCCAAGGTTTGCAACTCACTGTTCAGTGAAAGATGACAATAATAAAAAAATTGACGATGTTATTGCCATATTTTATAAAAATCCATCATCATTTACTGGAGAAGACATGTTAGAAATTCATACTCACGGAAATCCTGTGATTCTAAATTATATTTTATCAATAATCTGCCGGAAATTAGCCAGACAGTCTGGTCCAGGTGAATTTACTGAACGAGCTTACCTTAACAATAAAATTGACCTGACTCAGGCTGAAGCAGTCGCTGATTTAATAAATGCTTCAAGCATCAAAGCAACTAAAGCAGCAATGATGTCTTTGCATGGTAATTTTTCACAACAAATAAAAAACATACTAAATGCTGTTCTAGAGATTAGAGCTGCTGTCGAAGCTTCAATAAATTTTCCAGAAGACGATATCCCAGAAAAATCTTTTCTGATTTACAAAACAACATTTGACAAAATTATCGATGAGCTAAGGAATTTGATTCAAAATGCTACAAATGGCATAAAACTCAACGAACAAGATACTATCGTGATTATAGGCAAACCAAATGTTGGCAAGTCTTCTATAGCAAATGCCCTTCTTGGGGAACATCGATCCATAGTTTCCTCTATATCAGGCACAACACGCGACGCAATCCATAGCGATGTGATGATTAATCAAACTGTAATGAAAATAATTGACACTGCCGGAATAGCAGATACAAGCGACCCATTAGAACTGGAAGGCATAAAGATATCATTGAAATCAATTCAAGAATCAACCTTTGTGCTATACGTTGTAGATGATGCAACAGCACTTACACAAGGCGATAAAGATATTCTTCAAAAGAATAATATTTCAGATTATTGGATTATTCGTAATAAAATTGACAAGACGGGAAAGCAAGAAACTGTTGTTCAGGAGGATGGCATCAAAACATTTTACTTATCAGCACAGAACAAAAGAGGCATAGACCTGTTAAAAAATCACTTGTCAAAACAAGCTATGCCTGACGGTGATAACGTTGGCACAGCTAGAGCACGCCATCTGAATTTATTAAATTCAGCGCTTCAACATCTTTACATGTGTAATGATTACAATAATAATCAACAACTAGAACTAGTATCTGAGGAGCTTAAGCTGGCTCATCAATCTTTAACTAGTCTGATTGGAGGAAATATCGATGAAGATTTACTTGACAAAATTTTCTCAGATTTTTGCATAGGTAAATGAAATGAGCAATTATGATGTAATAGTGATAGGTGGTGGTCATGCTGGTTGCGAATCTGCACATGCCGCAGCTAGGCTTGGGTCTAGAGTAGCATTGGTTACGATGAAAAAAGGAGATATTGGCCAGATGAGTTGCAATCCTGCAATTGGCGGTATAGGCAAATCTCATTTAGCAAGAGAGGTTGATGCGTTAGATGGCCTTATGTGTAAAGTTGCTGACAGCTCTGCCCTTCAATGCAGAAAATTAAATGCTCGCAAAGGTCCAGCAGTTCAAGCAACCAGGATTCAAACATGTCGCAATACATATAAACAAGAAATGTTAGAACAAATATCATCTACGCCAAACATCAATATTCTAGAAGGTACAGTTTCGGGTATTCACTTAGAGTCTGACACTCTTAAAGGTGTAATTATGTCTGATGGAGAGATAATTGAAAGCCGAGCTGTCGTGCTCACTACAGGGACCTTTTTGGATGGAAGAATATTTTTGGGAGAAAAGTCATTTAGTTCCGGACGAGCAGGAGATAAGGCATCAAAAAAATTAGAACTTTTTTTCAGAGGATTAAATTTCCCAATAGGTAGGCTGAAAACGGGCACTCCACCGAGAATTTATCAAGAATCAATTAATTTTAAAAGATTGGAAAGACAAGATAGTGACAGCAAGCGTCCATACATGTCGTATTACAATGACCACTATGGTAAAAGCCCACGCTTGATTCTACCAATACCCTGCTATATAACACATACCAATTTAGTGACACATGAAATTATCAAGAGCTCACAAAATATATCCCCTCTATTCAATGGATCAATAGAAGCTGTAGGCCCCAGGTATTGTCCATCTATAGAAGATAAAGTAGAGAGATTTTCTCATAAGGCTTCCCACCAGATTTTCTTAGAGCCTGAAACTACTGACAACAACATAATTTATCCTAATGGGCTATCTACATGTCTGCCAGAGGATGTACAGCTAGAGTTTTTGCAAACAATTCCAGGGCTGGAAAAATGTAAGATTGCCAAGCCAGGATATGCTATTGAATATAGTTATTTTGACCCTCGTGGGTTGAGTAAATTTTTAGAAACCAAGAAGATCAAAAATCTTTTTTTTGCTGGCCAGATAAATGGTACGACTGGATATGAAGAAGCGGCAGCGCAGGGTATTATAGCTGGGATTAACTCAGCCATGGCATGTTTAGGAAAAGATAAATGGTGTCCTGAGAGAAAAGATGCATATATTGGGGTGTTAATAGACGATCTGATTACACATGGCGTAAATGAACCATATAGAATGTTTACTAGTAGGGCTGAACATAGGCTCAGACTACGAGAGGATAATGCAGACATTAGATTAACAGAGATAGGGTATAAGCTTGGAGTGGTCTGTAAAGAAAGATATGCCTTATTCAGAAATAAATTAAAAAAAATTGAAATGGAATCAGATAGGTTAAGTGCCATTACGATTAAACCGGAAACTAGAACTTCTGGGCTGATAGAAGACAAGTTCAAGATTAAAATTAAAAAAGTTCAATCTATGAAAAGTCTATTAAAAATGTCTGATATCCAGTATTCAGATCTTCAATCTTTAGACACATTTGGGCAGACGAGTAATTCAGATATAGGTCACTTGGTAGCAATTCAAGAGAGGTATAAGGGTTATTTGAAAAGACAAGATTTAGAGATAGGCAATATGTATAAAACTCACCAAATCAAGATTCCTGATAGTTTAGATTATAATGACTTAAAAGCTTTGTCTAACGAGGCAAAAGAGAAGCTCTCGAAGGTTTCACCAACAACGCTTGGCCAAGCGGCTAGAATTTCAGGTATAACACCTGCAATAATATCTCTACTTCGCATTTATATAAAAAAATATAATAACTAAATAATCATGAACATCAGCACCCGCACATCTATTGAAGAAATTTTAAATCGTCTTCAATTTAACATAACAACGTCTGGTGCTAAAAAAATTGAAAGTTATATAGACATCCTTTTCAGGTGGCACGAAAGAAAAAATTTAATATCTACAAGAAATAAGGAATATTTTTTGCAGAGAGATTTTTATGATTGTCTTTGCTTGATATCACATATCCCAGAAGGAGATTCGTTGGATGTAGGCACAGGCGCCGGTTTGCCTGGCTTAATTCTGTCTATATTCAGAACAAATGATAGTATTTCATTAATTGATAGAAGAGAAAATGCCATAAGGTTTTTAGAACATGTTAAGGTTAAGTTAAAGCTTGAGAATATAAACATTTTAAAACAGGATATAGATAAAATGAAAATAACAATAGCACCAAAATCAATCCTCATAAAAAATTTCAGTAATAAAAAAATATCTAAGCTAGATTTCCAGTCACGAGTAGAATACTTTGTGAATCTATTCAGGAAAAAACTAAATTGCAGAGCACCTATTATTATTTTAACTGGATCAAATGTTCTTTCGTTTAGTATTGACGATCTTTGTGGCAAACTAAATATTAATATAGATGCGAGCATAAAGAAGATTAATACACCTTTTTTTGATACCAATAGATTCATACTGGAGCTAAGCTAATATGGGTGAAATACTCTCTGTCGTCAATCAAAAAGGTGGTGTAGGCAAGACCACAACATGTGTTAATGTTTCTTCTTGTTTAGCAAAAACAAAAAAAAGAGCCCTGCTAGTTGATCTTGATCCTCAATCTAACGCAACGAGAGGATGTGGACTAGATCATCATGATATTAACAAGACAATCAATGATGCATTATTGTTGAGAGAGGATATTCAAAGTTGTATTACATCACCAGAAGGTTCTTCTTTTGATATTTTGCCAGCAACTCCGCTGCTTACAGAAGCAGAAGTTTTACTAATTTCATCATCAGATAAAGAATATACACTGTCTAATATTCTTAAAAAGATAAGTGTAAATTATGATTATATTATTATCGATTGCCCTCCGTCTTTAAACATTCTAACTGTTAATGCCCTAACAGCTTCAACGGGTGTTATTATACCTGTACAGTGTGAGTTTTTTGCTCTTCAAGGTCTAAGCGAATTGATGACCACCATTGATACTATTAAGGGGTCTTCTAATCAGGGTCTTCTTATAAAAGGCATCCTGAGGACCATGTTTGATCCGAGAAATAACTTATCTAGAGACGTGAGCAAGCAGTTACTGAAGTTTTTTTCAGATAAGGTTTACAGGACAATAATACCTAGAAATATATCCTTAGCAGAGGCGCCAAGCCATGGTATGCCGATACTTGATTATGAAAAAAACTCCAGAGGGGCATTTGCATACCTATCTCTTGTAGGAGAAATTCTTAAACAAGAAAAAGAGTAATATATACATCTTAGTAATTGCACGTTATATTTATAATATGACAAAAAGAAAAGCATTGGGATCAGGACTAGAAGCTTTGCTAAGCACCAAGCCTGTTGCTAGTTCGACCACAAATAAAAGATTAGACAGCGCATCAACGCAAAATATCCAATCTATACCTTTAGATCAAATTAGTAGGAATAAGAATCAGCCAAGACAGGTTTTCTTTGATGAATCTCTAGAGTCCATAGCTGCATCCATTAAAGAGCTAGGGCAACAGGTACCAATATTAGTTCGTAAGAGCAATTCTGGCTATGAGTTGATTGCAGGAGAGAGACGTTGGCGCGCAATGCAATCACTGCAACAGGAAAATATAGATGCCATAGTTATGGATGTTACGGACAAGGAGTCAGCTCTCATTGCAATTGTTGAAAACGTTCAAAGAGAGCAGTTAAATGTCATAGAGGAAGCAGAGGCTCTATTGAAGCTCCATAATGAATATGATATGACCCATGAAGATATTTCTAAGTATGTTGGCAAGTCTAGATCGCATGTAACTAATATACTTCGGCTTAACGATTTGAGTGAATATGTTAAATCTAAGTTATCAACAGGTCTCATTGAAATGGGACATGCAAGAGCTGTCTTATCGTTAGACAATTCACGACAAGACCAAATTATTAGAAATGCTGTCGCCAGAAAGTTATCAGTTAGGTCCGTAGAAAGTTTAGCTAGATCTGCCAAAGTTACTCCAGCCAAGACATCAAAAATTCCAAATAGGGACACGTTTCTATTGCAAAAAGAACTGTCCGAAGAGTTAGCTGCCGAAGTTATTTTACAGCATAATGCTAAAGGTGACGGGAAAATAGAAATAAAGTATAAAAGCCTCGATGAATTACAAGGCATAGTTAAAAAGATAAAAAAAAGAAAATAAATCTAATAATTTCTAGTATATAAATTGAACTAAACCTAATACTCCTCTATACTACTGATAGCCATAAAGGATGTGGTTTTTGCTCCATGGTGAACATCGAAAGTGTTAAGAGTAATAATATACCAAGGCTTGATAACAACAGCTATCGCTTCAGTATTTATAAGCCTAGGTTCTGCTAATATACTGTCCTCATTTGTAGGAGGTTTAATAGCAATAGCTAATACATTATTACTTGCAAGAAGCGTGAACAAGGCGGGTTTTGCAGCATCTGAGCAAGAGAAGGCAAGAGGCACCCTGGTGCTTGTAAAGAGCATAGTGCTGAGATTTGTATTAGTATTGTTGAGTTTTTATATTGCCATAGTTCAGTTTAATTTAGATGCTCTTCAATTGCTCATATCATTTTCACTAGCACAATTAGGGTATGTTTTCTATAAGTCCAAAACTATTTATTAAACTATATATGAGGAGTTATGACCCAAGGACCAGCAACAGATAATCCAGTGGGATATATTTCACACCACCTTCAACCACTTCAGGCTGGGTCAGGTTTCTGGCAATTTAATATAGATACAATATTCTTTAGCGCTCTTCTAGCGCTAATAGTTATGGTAATTTCGTATAGAGTTGGAAAATCAATACAGGCAGGCGCACCCAGTGGAACCCAAAATGTGCTTGAAACATTGATAGAATTTGTTAATGGTCTAGTTAAAGAAGCATTTCCCAAACCAAATAAAATTGTTGGCCCGCTTGGTTTAACAATATTTATATGGGTATTTTTAATGAATGCGATGGATTTGATACCTGTAGATTTATTGCCAAAAGCAGCAGACCTCATGGGAATACATTACCTAAAAGTTGTGCCTACTACAGATCCACACACTACTTTTGCTATGTCCCTAATGATATTTGCTCTATGCATTTACTACAATATAAAGATTAAAGGTGGTTTGGGTTATATGAAATCTTTTCTTGTGCATCCATTTGGCATATGGCTAGCACCTATCAATTTTATATTAACTATGGTGGAGGAATTAGCAAAGCCACTGAGTTTAGCCTTAAGGCTTTTTGGAAATATGTTTACTGGTGAACTTGTATTTTTATTAATAGCACTTTTGCCGTGGTATCTAATTCCAATTCCAGGTAGTCTATGGGCTATATTCCACATTCTTGTAATAACATTACAAGCATTTATTTTTATGGTATTGACTATAATGTATATTAGTTTGGCATCAGAAGAATCACATTAAATTAAATAAGAGGTATAAATATGGAAACAACACTAACACCCGATATGATCACACAAATATATGCATCTACAAGTTTAGGCGTATCTATCATGCTAGCAGCGGCAGGACTTGGTTCAGCTTTAGGATGGGGATTAATTTGCATGAAGTATATTGAAGGCATAGCAAGACAACCCGAAATGCTGCCAGCACTTAGAATACAGATGTTTATTACAGCAGGCTTAATGGAATCTTTCCCGTTTATTGTACTAGCATTTGCCATGTTTTTTGTTTTTGCAAACCCATTTATCGGCGCTGCTAAGGCAGCTCTTGGGGCTTAGTAACTTTAAGACGAGGTATTATAATGAATGTAACAGCAACACTATTTGGCCAAATGATAACATTTGTTATTTTTGTTTGGTTCATAAAAGCATATCTTTGGGAACCTCTTACCAAAGCTATGGAAGATAGAACAAACAAGATAGCTGAAGGCTTAGCTGCTGCCGAAAAAGGACAACAAAAAATCCTTGAGGCTAATGAAGAATACACTCTGAAAATAGACGAAGCTAAATCTAAGGCCAACAACATAATTAGTGAGGCCGAACAGAAATCCAAATCAATAATTGAAGATGCAAGACTATCTGCTAAAGAAGAAGCTTTAAAAATTGCAAAATCTTCAACGCAACAATTGGAGCAAGAAATCAATGCTGCCAGAGAATCATTAAAAAAAGATATAGCTGAATTATCTATTATCTGTGCAGAAAAAGTTATTTCCAAAGAGATAGACAAAAAAGTACATGACAATATTATTGACGAGGTCATTAATAAGTGAGAGATAATATTACAGACTCTAGGCCCTATGCAGAGGCGGCATTTAAGATTTCAAGTGATGAGAATATGATAGATGCCTGGCTTAGTAACCTCAATATTTTAGGCCTCGTAATTAATGACGCTGAGGTCAAGGCTATTCTTTCAAGTCCTAAGATTGATAATTCTGATAAAATAAAATTTATAGTTAGTTTTTGTGACTCTAAAAGCAAGCTCTTTGAAAAATTTATTGAAGTTTTACTTCAAAGTAAAAAAATTTATAATTTAGATAGCATCTCACATTTATTTAATGAAATGGTCCTTGAACAAGGAGGTGTTTCTGTTGTACAAATAGAAACCCCATTTGAACTTTCATCGCAACAGAAAACTGAGCTTACTAAAACACTTCAAAAGCAATTTAACCAAAAAATTAAAATCCAGGAAATTATCAATAAAAATTTATTAGCTGGAATTAAAATCAGTACAAATAATGAAGTAATTGATCACAGTATTAAACGTAGAATAGATTCAATGAGAGAATCTATAATAACTAATAATAGGTAAAGCTATGACAATAAATCCAACAGAAATCAGTGAAATAATCAAAGATAAAATAAGCGAGGTCAACTTAGACTCTAAGTCTCATAATGAAGGAACGGTCATTTCATTGACAGATGGCATCGCTAGAATCTATGGAATAACTGAAGCACTTCAAGGCGAAATGTTAGAATTCCCAAATAATATTTTTGGGCTTGCACTTAATCTCGAACGAGATTCCGTTGGAGCAGTAATACTTGGCGACTATAAGTCTATTTCTGAGGGAGACACTGTTAAATGCACCGGTAGAATCTTAGAAGTTCCAGTTGGTGATGGTTTGCTGGGTAGGGTAGTAAATTCACTTGGTGAACCAATTGATAACGCAGGTCCGATATCTTTCACAATGAGTTCGCCAATTGAAAAGATTGCTCCTGGAGTAATTGAACGTAAATCTGTTGATCAACCTGTACAAACCGGGTTAAAATCCATCGACTCCATGGTACCAATTGGTAGGGGGCAAAGAGAACTTATTATTGGTGACAGGCAAACTGGGAAAACAGCAGTAGCTATTGATGCAATAATTAATCAAAAAGACACTGGCGTAAAGTGTATTTATGTTGCTATTGGCCAAAAAGCATCTTCAATAGCCGCAGTTGTTAGAAAGCTTGAGGAGCATGATGCTCTTAAACATACTATTATTGTGGCAGCTTCAGCAGCTGAGTCTGCAGCTATGCAATATATAGCACCATACTCTGGATGTGCAATGGGCGAATACTTTAGAGATAATGGCGAAGATGCATTAATTGTCTATGACGATCTTACTAAACAAGCATGGGCATACAGACAAGTTTCACTGTTGTTAAAAAGACCACCTGGAAGAGAGGCGTATCCTGGGGATGTTTTCTATTTACATTCTAGGTTATTGGAGAGATCCGCTAGAATTAATGAGAAAGCAGTACAGGATATAACAGATGGAAAAATTAAGAATCAAACAGGGTCACTCACAGCTTTGCCGATTATAGAAACCCAAGCGGGTGATGTTTCTGCATTTGTGCCTACGAATGTAATTTCAATAACAGATGGACAAATCTTCTTAGAAACAGATTTATTTAATGCTGGAATCAGACCTGCTATAAATGCAGGACTATCTGTATCAAGAGTAGGCGGAGCAGCACAGACTAAAATTATCAAAAAACTCGGCGGCGGTGTGAGATTAGCGCTTGCACAATATCGTGAATTGGCTGCATTTTCGCAGTTTGCATCTGACTTAGATGAAGCTACAAGAAAACAACTTGAGCGAGGAAAAAGAGTTACTGAGTTAATGAAACAATCACAATATAGCCCATTAAGTGTTGCAGATATGGCTATGTCATTATTTGCTGCAAACGAAGGCTATTTAGACGATGTTGATATTGAAAAAATTATCGCATTCGAAAAATCTTTACACGAGTTTGCAAACTCAAAACATAAAGACGTTATTGACGAAATAAATGAAAGTTTAGACTATGATGAAAAAGTAGCGGCAAAGATGAAATCTGTGCTAGACGGTTTTAAAGATGAAGGTGTATTTTAATGTCTAGTAGTCAAGAAATAAGAACACAAATTGCTAGTATCCAAAATACTCAAAAAATTACCAAAGCAATGGAAATGGTAGCTGCTAGTAAAATGAAAAAGGCTCAGGACCAAATGGTTAAAGCAAGACCGTATGCAGACAAAATTCTAAATGTTATGTCGCATCTTGCTCATGCACACCCTGAATATGAATCTGCATTTCTTCATGAACGTGATGTAAAAACTAAAGGATACATAGTAATTTCTTCAGACCGTGGATTATGCGGCGGCTTAAACAATAACTTATTCAAAAAAGTACTTGATATGGTTACGAAGGATAAAGAAAGTAATATTAATAGTGCATTTGGTTTAGTTGGGAATAAAGCCTCATCATTTTTCCAAAGATCTGGCGGTGAAGTAATAGCTCAAACATCCCAGTTAGGGGACAAACCAACTGTAGAGCAAGTTCTAGGGCTAATTAAGAATGTAGTAGATAAATTTTTACAAGGTGAAATAGATGAAGTTTATCTAGTTTTTAACAAATTTATTAATACTGTAAGCCAGGAGCCCGAAGTGGCTAAAATATTACCTATTAGTATCGCAGAAAAAAATAAAGAGTATGATTTTTATTGGGACTACCTATATGAACCTGATGCTAAGGAAGTTCTGGATTCATTATTTACAAGATATCTAGAGTCACTTATTTATAGATCTATTGTTGAGAACCTTGCATGCGAGCAAGCCTCTCGAATGGTTGCTATGAAGGCTGCATCTGATAATGCAACAGATCTAATTGCAGAACTACAATTAATTTATAATAAAAACAGGCAAGCAGCCATCACACAAGAAATATCAGAAATTATATCTGGCGCGGCAGCTTTATAGAATTAGGAGAAAAATATGGAATCAGGAAAAGTTGTAGAAATTATTGGGGCGGTAATAGATGTTAAATTTTCTAAAACATCAATGCCAAAAGTATTTGACGCTCTTAAAGTAGAGGGAAATAATCTCACTCTTGAAGTTCAGCAACAAATAGGCGATGGGGTAGTGAGAACAATTGCAATGGGATCAACCGATGGACTAAAGAGAGGCCTTGATGTTAGTAATACTGGCGCACCTATCAATGTGCCTGTAGGTGAGAAAACTCTCGGGCGCATAATGAATGTCCTAGGCGAACCAGTAGATAATGCTGGGGATATTAATGCTGAAAAGACCATGCCTATTCACAGACCTGCACCTACTTTCTCTGAGCAAGCTTCTGAAATTGAAATACTTGAGACGGGAATCAAAGTTGTTGATTTGATCTGTCCATTTGCAAAAGGTAGCAAGGTTGGTTTATTTGGAGGAGCTGGTGTAGGGAAGACAGTTATTTTAATGGAATTGATTAGAAACATTGCTGCTGAACATAGCGGCTTCTCAGTCTTTGCTGGTGTTGGAGAGAGAACTCGTGAAGGCAATGACTTTTATCATGAAATGACAGACGCAAATGTAATTGATAAGGTTGCACTGGTTTATGGACAGATGAATGAGCCTCCTGGTAATAGGTTACGGGTTGCATTAACAGGTTTGACTATGGCAGAGCATTTTAGGGATCAAGGTAGTGATACCTTATTGTTTGTTGATAACATATACAGATATACTCTTGCGGGCACTGAGGTCTCTGCGTTACTTGGTAGAATGCCTTCTGCTGTAGGGTATCAACCAACCTTAGCTGAAGAGATGGGTGTGTTGCAAGAACGAATAACTTCTACTAAATCTGGTTCTATCACTTCTATTCAAGCTGTTTATGTACCAGCAGATGATTTAACGGATCCAAGCCCTGCAACGACTTTTGCTCATCTGGATGCAACGGTAGTATTATCTCGAAATATTGCAGAGCTGGGTATATACCCAGCTGTGGATCCATTAGATTCTACCAGTAGACAGCTAGACCCTCTAATTTTAGGCCAAGAACATTATGATACTACAAGAGCTGTGCAAGGCGTTTTGCAAAAGTATAAAGAACTTAAAGACATTATCGCAATCTTAGGAATGGATGAATTATCAGAGGAAGATAAGTTAGCTGTAAACCGTGCCAGAAAGATACAAAGATATTTATCTCAACCATTTTATGTTGCAGAGACATTTACTGGGACACCAGGGAAATATGTAGCTTTGAAAGACACGATGAAAGGCTTTCAGTCCATTGTTAATGGCGACATGGACCACCTCCCTGAACAGGCATTTTATATGATAGGAGAAATATCAGAGGCTGAAAAAAAAGCCGAGGATGTTAAATAATGTCGGACAAGATTAGGCTGGAGATTGTTAGTGCTGAACAGGAATTATTTTCCAAAGATGTAGAGATGGTTTATGCACCGGCAGAGATGGGTGAAGTAGGTGTTTCACCTAAACATACACCTTTAATAACAAAGCTCAAACCAGGCGACGTACGCGCACAAATTAGCAAAGATGAAATAGAGACCTTTTATGTAAGTGGTGGTATATTGGAGATACAACCTAATGAAGTAACAATATTGTCTGATACAGCATTGAGAGGTGAAGATTTAGATGAGGCACGCGCAATAGAGGCTGAAAAAGTTGCACAAGAAGCTATGAGAAATAGCAGCAATGAAATGGATACGCAAAAAGCTAAATCAGAATTATTACAGGCAGCAGCTCAGTTAAGACTTATTAAGAAACTAAAGGGTAAAGTAAAGAATAAATAGGGGTAGCTGTATGTTTACGACAATTATTCTTGGTGCCGGCAAAAGCACAAGAATGAAAGCCAACAAATCAAAACTACTATTTGATATCGCTGGGAAACCTATCGTTAAACACATCATTGATGCAGCTAAAATGGCAAATAGCAAGCAGGTTGTTTGTGTGGTAAATAATAAATCACCCAGTTTAAAGAAGATACTTCTTGAAGATGGTGTAAAAATTGCCGTGCAACAAAAGCTTGATGGAACTGCAGGAGCAGCAAAGTCAGGCCTTGATAGTATTAGCAAGCAAGATCAAAATATCCTTATATTGTGTGGCGATACACCATTTATATCCTCAAGCTCTATTCGAAAAATAGTCAGTAAATTAAAAAGCTATGATGTTTGTGTTGGCACGGTAGAACTAGATAAGCCAAAAGGCTACGGGAGAATAGTTCGGGAAAATAATAAAATGGTCCAGATTATTGAAGAAAAGGATACTTCTTTAGACCAAAGACAAATCAAAGAAGTTAATACAGGTGTAATCGCTATCAAAAGTAGTTTATTAAAAAAGCATCTTGGGAAAATTAAAAATAACAATAATAAAAAAGAATACTATTTAACGAGCATTATCAAAATACTGATAGATTCAGGATATCATATTGCAACTCATAAATTCATTAATGATCTCGAGGTTTCAGGTGTAAATTCTAAAGTTGATCTTGTTAATCTAGAACATCGGTATTTATTAGCTAAAGCTGAAAAACTGTTAGAATCAGGAACACTCGTACGTGATCCAGCAAGAACAGATATAAGAGGAAATTTGAAGGTTAAGGATAATGTTGAAATTGATATTAATTGTGTCTTCGAAGACGATGTTTCTGTCGGCAGTAATACTAGAATTGGGCACAATTGTTATTTTAATAGATGTAAAATTGGAAATAATGTTCACATTAAACCTAATACAATTATATTTGGTTCAACAATTGCTGATAATTGTATAGTTGGCCCATATGCAAGGATTAGGCCTGGGAGTCAATTAAAAAAAGGTGCACAAGTCGGTAATTTTGTTGAAGTTAAAAACTCTACTATAGGAAGCGGTACCAAAGTAAATCATCTTAGTTATATTGGCGATGCAACCCTTGGCATTAATATTAATGTCGGTGCGGGCTGTATCACATGTAACTATGATGGTGAGAAAAAACATAAAACAATTATTGAGAGCAATTCATTTATTGGGTCAGGCACAAGGTTAGTTGCACCTGTAAAAGTTGGAAAAGGATCATATATAGCAGCTGGTTCTACAGTCACAAAAGATACGCCTGGCGGCGGCAGTCTAACTATAGCTCGAAGTAAGCAAGTATCCATACCAAAGTGGAAAAATAAAAAAATTAAGGGTACTCGTTGATGTGCGGTATTTTTGGAGTAGTTTCATCTCAACAAGTACAATCTAGTCTAATAGATGGCTTGTCGAAATTAGAATACAGAGGCTATGATTCAGCTGGACTCTCAATTCTTACAGCCAATAATAAAATTAAAAGAGTTCGGTGTGTTGGTAAAGTCAAAAATCTCAAATCTCTCTTAGTCAAATCTAAGTCTAGAGGAGTCTGCGGTATAGCTCATACTCGTTGGGCTACACATGGCGAACCTATATTAAAGAACTCACATCCGCATAATTCTAAGTGTGTTTCAATCGCGCATAATGGCATTATCGAGAATGCAGATGAATTAAAAAAGTTTTTACTTAAGAAAAAATATAAGTTTACCTCTGATACAGATTCTGAAGTGATAGCACACTTATTAAATTACTTTGTAGTCTATCATAATGATGCAACTAAGGCATTGATTGCAGTAACAAAAAAACTACAAGGTTCATATGCTATAGGGGGTATTTGTGATAAGTGGCCTGGCACTTTATTGGTTGCATGTAATGGTAGCCCTCTTTTAATAGGCATAGGTAATGATGAAAATTATATCTCTTCTGACATGCATGCACTTTCCAATAAATCTGAAAAATTTATACTGTTATCGGACATGGAAATTGCAACTATAACCAAAGATACTGTTGATGTTTTTAGCCAATCTGGCAAAAAGCTTAAAAAAACTATATCTAATTCTACAAAAAGCAATATTGAAATCTCTAAAGGAAGTTATAAGCATTTCATGAGAAAAGAAATATATGAGCAGTATGATATTGTTGTCAATGCTATTAAGAATAAGATCGGCGCCTATGGACTATTACCAAATATCTTCGGCCCCAATTCAGATAAACTATTACTAAAAACAAAACATATTCATTTCGTAGCATGCGGCACCAGTTATAATGCTGCCTTAATTGCTAAATATTGGATTGAAGATGTCACGGATATAGTTTGTACTGCAGAAATCGCCAGTGAGTACAGATATAGAACCGTTAATGTTCCAAAAGGAACTCTATTTGTTGCGATTAGTCAATCTGGCGAAACAGCTGATACTATATACAGCGCTAAAAAAGCGAAAACACGTGGTTATAGTTCCTTATTATCTATTTGTAATGTTCCAGAGAGTTCTTTAACACGATTATCTGATTTAGTTTATCTAACCCATGCTGGTCCTGAGATTAGTGTCGCGTCTACCAAGGCATTTACCTCTCAACTAGTTGCATTATTATTTATGACTATGGTTTTGTCACGAACCTCTTCATTAAAAAATATAGAAAAGACTATTCTTAAACAATTAAAATCATTACCTTCTATTTTAAAGAGAACTTTTAGTCTGGAAAAAATTATTAAGACTATAGCTAAAAATTTCAAGAACAAAAAGCATACATTATTTCTAGGTCGCGGGGCTTCGTATCCTATTGCTCTTGAGGCTGCATTAAAGTTAAAAGAGATTACCTATATACATGCAGAGGGCTATGCAGCAGGCGAATTGAAGCATGGGCCACTAGCGCTTGTAGATAAAAATCTGCCTGTAGTTGGATTGATGCCGGATAACAATTTGGTAAACCAAGTACTATCTAATTTAGCAGAAGTTAAAGCTCGGCAAGGGCTGGTATATATTTTTACAAATAAAAAACTAAAAAATAGTAAAACGGATAAAACCAAAGTTGTCTCAATGCCATCATGTGGACATTTTGTGTCACCAATAGTATATGTTATCCCTATGCAGTTACTTGCATATTATGTAGCTATTGAAAAGAAAACAAATATCGACCAACCGCGTAACCTTGCTAAATCAGTAACAGTGGAATGAGTTTGATTGAACATGCACTATCTCCTTATGAATGTAAGTCTATCGATGGAAAGAGAATTGATAAAGATCATAAACAATTAAAAAAGATTTTAGAGATGCTCATGCGAGGATACCTTATAAAATGATAAATCTATTTTCTGAAGAACTAAATAATCCAAATACAAAATATTTTATTTTTGATACTGGAAAACACGAGAATATTGATGCTCAAAGTAATGTCGGTGATATTGATTTTGAAAGATATACATGGAATAGAAAAAGATTCAATAAAGTAGATAACGGTGATTTATTTATTTATAGGAAGATATCAAATGCTTCTGAGAATAAAATATTTTATTTTTATGGAGTTGGAAAAATATCAGATATTAAAGATATCAGCGAAACTCTTGTTCATGGATTAATAACAAAAGGCATTTTATTTGATGACCACATTACAAGAGATGATCTTATTGAAATTGATTTCTTATGGGATAGTAAGACAAAAAAAAGCAAGGGTTATGAGCGATTCTTTAATAACTACGGCATGGATCAAATATCTAAAAAAGACTTTGTTGCTCTTTGTGCGCTAAGTTTTAAAGATGAGATAATTGCAGTAGCAGATAATTCTGATGAAAGAATCCAAATACACAACAACATAGAAGAAGGACAGTATCGTGTCGAGGACCAGTTTACATCGGGTTCTAAAACAAGAGGTCCTGCACAAAGTGTTTTCTCGAACAAAGTAAGGTCTGCATATAATTGGGAATGTTGCATAAGCGGAATAAACACAAAATCATTGCTTGTAGGTGCTCACATCATACCTTGGGCAGATAATAAGGACACAAGAGGCGATCCAAGAAATGGATTATGCTTAAATATGATACTACATAAATGTTTTGATGATGGTCTTATGTCAATATCTGAAAATTATACAGTTCTTGTTGATATAAGTAAGACTACTGATAGTGTTTTATGCGAACTTTTAGATAATTATTCAAATAAAAAGATATCTCTCCCAAAGAACAAGAATTACCATCCTTTGTCAGAGTATTTAAGATATCATAGGGATAAGCATGGATTCTGACCATAAACAAGGGGCGCAAATCACATGTTAAAACAAAACAAATCAGTCACAGTAGAGTAATTTTGAATCTATATCTTCTTCGGCATGCAAAATCATCTTGGGAGTCTTACGAAGATGATCATGATAGAGTTTTGTCTGAAAGAGGTCGAAATGATGCATCTACACTAGGGGAATATCTTCACAAAAATAATATTAACTTTGAAAATACACTTTGTTCATCTTCACAGAGAACAAGAGAGACAATATCCATTATTAGTACAGTTTCCCCCCATTCAATTGATAAGATAAATTATCTAGATAGTCTGTATCATGCCTCTTCGAATAAGATAAAAGAAATAATTCAAAATCATGATAGTAAAAGTTTATTAATAGTTGGGCATAACCCTGGAATATCAGAATTAATATCAGATTTATTGAAATCTAATTTTATTGATTACCCTACATGCGTTTTTGCTCAATTTAATTTAATTTCACAAGACATTGCCAATGCTGAAGTACAAATAATCATCAGACCGAAAGAGAAAAAAATAATAAATTTACTCTAAATCTTTATAACTATTACTCTGAGGATGATGATTTGCTAACAATTAAAAAACTTAGGATAATTAGTTATTTCATGTAACATTAATGTAATGGGTGCACTTTTAGGACTATTATTTGGTGGATATCTTGTTTGGTGGGTGTCAAACAAATCAAATCAATTAGAGAGTGACAAAAAAGTAGACTTTGTAATTGGTTGGTTAATTATTGGAGTATCTCTTGGTTACATACTTTTTGCATAGTCTATATGCAAAAGAATGCTGATTATCCTTATAAACAGAGGTGCAAGTCACATGTTAAAACAAAACAAATCAGTCACGGTGGAGTAGCTTCTTTTGAACAGGGTGGGTCAGTCCTGATTTTACAATCTCAAAATAATCCGTATTATTTAAGTATGAAAATAAAAACACTAGCCATTTCTCTAATATTATTTGGTAATCTTGCTCATGCCGCATCTGAAGAAAAGCAAATATATTGGGTTAATGAATGTATTACAAACACACCAAACAATATCTCATATGCTAGAGCAGTAGAATATTGTGGTTGTGTAACTAGAAAATTAATGGATAGATTTACAGAAAGGCAAATAGATAACTCTTCTGCAGAAGATCTCGCACAGAATAAGTTAATGTCTGAGATAGTTGAAGAATGTAATGCTGTAAATAGATAATTACAAAAACACTGTTCACACATACTCCGTCACAGTGGAATAGTATTAAATTAATACCTCTGATAGTATGATTTTATGGAAAAAGTAGATCAAATTTTAAATAAAATTTATACATATTTCGACCGTGCTGTTGAATTTATGAAATACATCACTCGATTAGAATTAATGGCTAAACTAAATGAAATTAGCAAGCAAATACATTCATCGCTAGTTGTTCTAGCAATTGTCTTTACAACACTTCTATTAATAATAATCTCCATATATACCGGTGATGGCCTATATGTGACATATGCCGTAATATCAATTTTTTTGCTACTACTCTTAGCATATTTGGCAAAAGATTTTCATAGTGCTTGCGAAAAACTAATTATCGCAAACAAAACAACTTTAAGTAGTAATGCTATTTTAAGATTCTCTGCCATCTTTTCTATCATAATGGCAGCCATATTATTGCTGGGTTCATTAGCATCTTTTTTTACTGGCGAGATAGAGCAATCATTTACTTTTATATTGACTGCACTAATACTTTACATAAGTGCAGGGACACTATTTAATCCATCGTTAATAAATATTGAAGTGATAAAAGACAGTTCATCAGGCGAAGACTTCATAACATTATTCTCATCAGGTTTAAAATCTTTTGTTTATTTCGAGAGGATAATATCAAGTATATTGATTATTAGTGGAATATTCACAATAATTGCAATTCTTATTAGATACCAATTTCTATACTCAGATATGTATCAGGTGGCAGCTTTGATATTAGGCGGCATTGCATTTCCTCTCTTAGCATATTTATTATTTACAGTACTATGGTTTATAAACTCTATACTCTTAGCAATATTGTCTTTGAGAAAAAATCGTTAAAGTGGAATAAGTTCTTAGTTACATGCATTCAATTAGAGAACTATCAAACAATAATTCAATAAAACTGATCATTAAATACTTATTTTAGGCAAGGAAGTCTCTGTAATACTTCCATTTTCATTTTTGACTAGGAAGGAATTTTTACCATCTTTAAAAGATATTGCTTTAAAGACCTGATCATTTTTTAAATGTAATGCACACCCACCATCTATAGCATAACAGTCATCTATCTCTCTATTTGAGATGAAATTAGACAGTGATGGTTTTCTCTCAGGTTCTTCATCATAGTGTGGGCAACAATTGCCTTTTGTATAACCTAAGCAGTCTAAAACATTTAAACTATTTGCCCATGAGTCTGTAATACCTTTTTCAAACCAACATATTGCGCCTGCACTAACTCCGCTCATGATAGTTCCTGATTCATACGCATTCTTTAAAGTTGTATCCAAGCCCCATTCACGCCAAACAGCTAACATACTTTTAGTATTCCCACCGCCAACAAAGATGATATCTTGCATCTGAATCAATTTTTCTAGGTTAGGAGTTCTCTTAAAAAAATCTAAATGAGTTGGGTTGCAGTTCAACTTAGTCATTGTCGAATAATAGCTAACCTTGTAAGATTCGCTATCTCCTGTTGCTGTCGGAATAAAACAGATATTTGGACTGTCCTTGTCAGATTGATCTAGTATATATTTTTCAATAATACCAACTCCAGGATTTCTTCCAAACCCGCCACCGCCAATTGCTATGATTTGTTTATCCATATTTTTTAAGTTATTGACTACTACTCCTTGATCTTTAGCATTATACAACTATTGGAATAACTTATATAATACCTAAAATAGTAAACGCAAGGAGAACGCAATGCTTAACGTATATTTATCAGGTGAAATTCATACT